>Ga0075420_100001329_pt1 | contig 20943 bp, 21 predicted proteins | sample SoiMetdeltSBSDD4_FD_75296 | JGI IMG/M metagenome (GOLD analysis project Ga0075420, IMG submission 75296) | Bulk soil microbial communities from a Populus tree surrounding site in Tennessee, USA - Soil MetaG P. deltoides SBSDD4 | ecosystem: Environmental > Terrestrial > Soil > Tree plantation... | reverse complement strand
CCGCCCTTGCGATAGATCGTGTACTCCTGCCCGACCTGAGCCCCCCGGCCGGAGCCGACGTCGAGGAAGATGTCGTCGTTGTCGATGGCGACGACGAGCGCCTCCACCGGATTGAACGTCTGGATGAAGTCATCGGCCATGAGCGAGAACGTCGCGCCGATGCGATCGGCCATCCCCGCCTCGGCCGGGCCGGCGAGGATCGTCAGCGCGAGCGCAGCGGCCAGCGTGCGGCGCATCAGAACGTCACCGAGGGCTGATGCGTGCCGAAGACCGCGCGCAGACGATCGCAGATCTCGCCCAGGGTCGCCTGCCGCTCCACGGCCTCGATGATCGGCGGCATCAGGTTCGCGCGGCCGCGCGCTGCCGTCTCCAGCGCGTCGAGCGCGCGCCGCGCCTGATCGCCCGGACGCGTGCGGCGCGCTCGCACGATGCGCTCGCGCAGCGCCGTCGCCACGCCGGGGTCGAGCGCGAACAGCCCCGTCGGCGCGCTCTCGTCGGTGACGAAGTCGTTCACGCCGACGACGATCCGGGTCTTGTCCTCGATCTCGCGCTGATAGCGGTACGCCGCGTCCTGGATCTCGCGCTGCATGAAGCCCACCGCGTTCACCGCTCCGCCCATGTCGTCGATCCGCTTGATGTACGCATCCGCCGCCTCCTCGATGTCGACGGTGAGCCGCTCCACGGCGTAGGAGCCGCCGAGGGGGTCGACGGTGTCGGCGACGCCCGACTCGTGGGCGAGCACCTGCTGCGTGCGCAGCGCGATCCGGACCGCACGCTCGGTGGGCAGCGCCAGCGCCTCGTCCATCGAGTTCGTGTGCAGGGACTGGCAGCCGCCGAGAATGGCCGCCAGCGCCTGCACGGTCACCCGGACGATGTTGTTCTCCGGCTGCTGCGCGGTCAGCATGCTGCCGGCCGTCTGCGCGTGGAAGCGCAGCATCATCGAGCGTGGATCGCGGGCGCCGAACCGATCGCGCATGAGGCGCGCCCAGAGGCGCCGCGCCGCGCGGAACTTCGCGACCTCCTCGATGAGATTGTTGTGGGCGTTGAAGAAGAACGACAGCTGGGGAGCGAACGCGTCGACCTCGAGGCCGGCGGCGACGGCCGCCGTCACGTAGGCGACGCCGTTCGCCAGCGTGAAGGCGACTTCCTGGACGGCCGTGCAGCCCGCCTCCCGCACGTGATATCCCGAAATCGAGATCGTGTTCCAGCGCGGCACCTCCGTCCGGCAGTACGCGAACACGTCGGTCACCAGACGCATCGACGGTCCCGGCGGAAAGATGTATGTCCCCCGGGCGATGTACTCCTTCAGGATGTCGTTCTGCGTGGTCCCGGACAGCGCGGCCGGCGCCACCCCCTGGCGCTTGGCCACCGCCACGTAGAGGGCGAGGAGGATGGCGGCGGTGGCGTTGATCGTCATCGAGGTGGAGACGCTGTCGAGCGGGATGCCCTCGAAGAGGTCCTGCATGTCCTCGAGCGTGGCGATCGAGACCCCGACCTTGCCGGCCTCGCCCTGGGCGATGGGCGCATCAGGGTCGTGGCCCATCTGCGTGGGCAGATCGAACGCCACCGACAGCCCGGTCTGTCCCTGGTCCAGGAGGAACCGGTACCGCTTGTTCGTCTCCGCCGCGGATCCGAAGCCCGCGTACTGACGCATCGTCCACAGCCGGGAGCGATATCCGGCCGCATGCACGCCGCGCGTGAATGGAAACTCGCCCGGCGGCGGCGGCGCCGACGCAGCGTCCGCCGGCCCATAGACCCGCTTGATCGGCTCCCCCGATGACGTCGTCGGCTGCCGCTCAGCAGGCGTCATTGCTCGAACCGTGGGTGGTGTGTGCGAGGAGCGCGTGGCGTCATAACGGAATGTTCCCGTGCTTCTTGGGAGGGTTGCTGTCCCGCTTGGTGCGCAGAAGAGCGAGAGCCGCGGTGAGCCGCGCGCGCGTGTCGCGCGGCTCGATCACTTCGTCGACGTAGCCGCGCTCGGCGGCGACGTACGGGTTGGCGAACTTCTCGCGATACTCGCGGATCTTCGCCTCGCGGAAGGCCACCGGATCGGGGGCGGTCTCGAGCTCTCGCCGGTAGAGAATATTGACCGCGCCCTCCGGTCCCATGACCGCGATCTCCGCCGTCGGATACGCGAAGTTCGCGTCACCGCGGATGTGCTTGGACGACATGACGTCGTAGGCGCCGCCATACGCCTTGCGCGTGATGACGGTGAGCTTTGGCACGGTGGCCTCGCAGTACGCATAGAGCAGCTTGGCGCCATGCTTGATGATCCCGCCGAACTCCTGGGCCGTCCCGGGCAGGAACCCGGGGACGTCCTCGAAGGTCACCAGCGGGATGTTGAAGCAGTCGCAGAACCGCACGAACCGCGCCGCCTTCAGCGAGGCGTTGATGTCGAGACAGCCGGCCAGATGCGCGGGCTGATTCGCGACGATGCCCACCGGCCGGCCGCCGAGGCGCCCGAAGCCGATGACGATGTTCGGCGCGTAGGTCGCCTGCACCTCGAAGAAGTAGCGGTCGTCGAGCACGGGTCGGATGATGTCCTTGATGTCGTAGGCCTTGTTCGGCTGCTCGGGCACCACCCGCTGGAGCGCGTCGTCCCGCCGGTCCACGGGATCCTGCGTGGGCCGCAGCGGCGGGTCCTCCATGTTGTTCTGCGGCAGGAACGTCATGAGCTCGCGGATCAGTGCCAGACATTCGTCCTCGCTGTCGGCCGCGAAGTGGGCGACGCCGGACGTCGTGCCGTGGGTGGCGGCGCCGCCGAGATCCTCGGCCGAGACGTTCTCGTGCGTGACCGCCTTGATGACGTCCGGGCCCGTCACGAACATGTACGAGGTGTTCTTGACCATGAAGATGAAGTCGGTGATGGCCGGCGAGTACACGGCGCCACCCGCGCACGGCCCCATCACCGCGGAGATCTGCGGGATCACGCCGGAGGCCAGCGTGTTGCGCAGGAAGATGTCGGCGTAGCCCGCGAGCGAGACGACGCCTTCCTGGATGCGGGCACCGCCGGAGTCGTTCAGCCCGATGAGGGGCACGCCGGTCTTCAGGGCGAGGTCCATCACCTTGCAGATCTTCCGCGCATAGGCCTCGGACAGCGAGCCGCCGAAGACCGTGAAGTCCTGCGCGAAGACGAATACCGGCCGGCCATGGACACGGCCGGAACCGGTGACCACGCCATCCCCCGGAACGCGCTGCTCGTCGATACCGAAGTCGTGGCTCTGATGGACGACGAGGCGATCGAGCTCGAGAAAGGAGCCGGCGTCGAGAAGAATCTCGAGGCGCTCGCGGGCCGTCTTCTTGCCGGCCTTGTGCTGCCGCTTGATTCGCTCCTCGCCGCCACCGAGCTCGGCCTCGCGATTGCGCCGGCGCAGCTCTTCCAGCCGGTCGTCCACCGACATGGCGTAATCGTGGACGGCGTCGTGACGAAAGTCAACGGATTTATTGACTTTCATGCCGATTTGCCGCGATAATCCATCCCCCATGCCGCCCTGGGTGATCACGGTCCTCGTCGCATGCGCAGTCGCACTGACGGTCGCCCTCGTGCCCACGATTCTCGCCCTGCGGCGGACCTTGCGCCGAGCGGAGATCGTGTTGACCATCGCCGAGCAGGAGCTGCGGCCGCTGATCAGCCAGGCCCACGCGCTCACGGAAGACGTTCGCCTGCTGACGCGCGAAGCGAGTCAGGAGATCGAGCGCGTCGGCGAAATGACGGAGCGCGTGAATGCCGCCGCCGAGGGCATCTCCCGGGTGGCAAGCGGGCTGGCGGGTCTCACCCGGGCCGGACAGCTGATCGGGATGGCGGCGGGACTGAAGCGAGGATTCGACGTGTTCGTGCAGCGGCTGTCAAAGGAGCAAGGAGATCACCATGGCCAATGACAGAAACGATGCGGCCGGATATCTGGGCTGGTTCTTCCTCGGCGGCATGCTGGGGGCGGCGGCCGCCCTCCTCATGGCGCCGAAGACCGGCCGCGAGACGCGCGAGCTGCTGGCGGAGCGCAGCAACGAGGTCGCCCGGCGCGCGCAGGAGATGGCGACCGACGCGCAGGGCCGCGCCGGCGACTGGTTCGACAAGAGCCGCGAGCTGTTCGAGGAGCAGACGCAGCGCCTGATGACGGCGTTCGAGGCCGGCAAGGACGCCATGCGCGACGAGATCCGCAAAACGCCACCGCGTGGCTGAGGTCGAGCTCCCGAATCCGGAGGAGCTGGAGGAGCGACGCGACAAAGCCTTCAGCCGTCGCGTCGCCCTCACCACCGCCGTCTACGCCGTCGTGCTCGCCATCGCCTCTCTCGGCGGCAACAACGCCATGAAGGAGATGCTGCTGGCACAGCAGGAGGCGAGCAACCAGTGGTCGTACTACCAGGCCAAGGTCATCCGTGAGCATCTGAACCGCGGCAACAAGCTCGTGCTGGAGGCGCAGCTCGCGGAGCCGTCGCGCCTCGTCGGCGCGGAGCGGCTGAAGTACGAGGCGCTGCTGACGGCCTTCCGGAACGAAGAGACGCGGATGAACGCCGACAAGAAGGAGATCGAGCCGAAGGCGCGGGCGCTGGAGGCCGAGCGCGATCGCAACCAGGCGAAGGATCCGTACTTCGACTACGCCGAGGTGCTCCTCCAGATCGCAATCGTCTGCAGCTCCGTCTCCATCCTCGCCGCCTCACGGCCGATGTTCTGGTTCTCCGCGGTGCTGGCCGTCGTCGGCACCGTCAGCACCGTCAACGGCTTCCTCCTGCTCGCGCGGCTGCCGTTCATGCATCACTGACGCGCGCCGCTCCTGAGCGTCTGGCGCGCTCGCGCCCTGATGCCCTGGCCTCCCCGGAGCAGCTGCGCGATGGCGAGCGCCAGCAGCGTCACCCCGAAGGCGCAGACGACGGTGGCGCCTGTCGGCAAGTCGAGCGTGGCCGAGGCGGCGATGCCGACGATGCTCACGACCGTCCCGAAGACCCAGCCGGTACCGAGCCGCGCCGCTGTGCGGCCGCCCAGCATGATGCCGGCCAGGGCCGGCACGATCAGGTACGAGAACACGAGGAGGACCCCGGCCACGCGGACGGAGCTCGTGACCACCACGCCGAACGTGGCGTAGAAGAGGAAATCCCAGAGGCGAACGTTCCAGCCCGCCCGATACGCGGCCTCGGGGTCGGTGGAGATGAGCATGAACCGCCGGCGCAGCGCCCAGTGCACGGCGCCCACGGCGGCGTAGAGCGCGGCCACCTTCGCCACGTGCTCCACGCCCACGCTCAGCAGACTGCCGACGAGCATCGCGCGGATGTGCTCGGCGCCGTGAGGGGCCCGGTCGGCGAGCAGGACGGCGCCGGCGGCCGAGACAGCGTACACGACGCCGATGATGGCCTCCTGGGAGACGTGGCGCCCGCGCGTCCGCGTCAGTGCCAGCACGCCGGCGCCGAGCACCGTGAACGCGAGCGCCGCCGCATAGGAGATCCACGACTCGAGATCGAACCCGAACAGGAAGGCGGCGGTGGCGCCGAGGGCGGCAATCTGCGCCATCGCGATGTCGACGAACACCACCTCGCGCGCGATCACGTGGATCCCGAGGTAGGCGTGGATGCCCGTCAGGACCAGGCACATCAAGAAGGGCACCCAGAGCAGCGCGAGGAGATCGCCGCTCACGACGCGCTACCGCAGCACGGCCGACAGGGCGGCGATGTTCGCGTCGGTGGTGGCGATGTAGGCGTCCGGCCCCGACGACTGCCCGAGCTTCGCGTTGAGCACGACGAGCCGGGCGCCAGTCTCCCGGGCAACGCGGCCGGCAAGCTGCTGATCGCTCCACGGCTCGACGACGACGGCCTTCACGGCCTGTTCCTTCATCGTGCGGATCAGCCGGGCGAGGTGCGCCGGCGAAGCCGGAATGCCGGGGCGCTCCTCGATCGTGCCGACCTGAGTGATCCCGAAGCGGGTGAACAGGTACACCCAATCGTTGTGATAGGCGACGGTCTTCGCGCCGCGGAGCGGGCCCATCGTGGCATTCCACCTCGCCATCGCCTGCTCGAGCCGGGCAAGGAAGGCCTGGCGGTTGCGCTCGAAGGTGGCCCGATGCTCGGGGGCCAGGCGCGCGAGCCCATCCAGAATCGTCGCGGTGATCGCCGGCGCCTGCCCGGGATCGAGCGTGTAGTGCGGATTCCCGAGCGGGTGAACGTCGCCCATCGAGCGGTCGACGCGTCCGCTCGGCACCTCGAGCGGCTGGATGCCGCGAGACGCGTCGATATACCCGGGCGCGCCGGTGATGATGCGACCGTTGTTCGAGCCGTGGACGGCCACCTCCGCCCAGCTGTCGAGCTCCAAACCATTGACGACGAGCGCATCGGCCCGGCGCAGCTTGACCATGAGACTGGGGCGGATCTCGAGATCGTGCGGATTCTGCGTGCCGCGCGCGAGCGCATCCACCTCGACGCGGTCACCGCCGACCGCCTCCGTCAGCGCTTTGAGGTCGGGGATCGTCGCCACCACCCGGAGCTTCGCCGCCGCCTCTACCGCCGGATCCGGACACCCGAGCAGCAGGCCAGCGACGATCAGGATGAGCGGTGCCAGGCGCCCGAGGCGCGCCGAGCGCGGCGAGAGCAGAGTGAGGGGCCCGAAGCGCGCCGAGCGCGGCGAGAGCAGAGTGAGGCGCCCGAGGCGCCCCCCGGCTTTGCCGGGGGGCGCCGAACGCTGGGGGGTATGGGGGGCCATTTCCGGGCCCCCCATCAAAACGGATGCGCCGGGTGCGCGCCGAGGAGGAACGTGGCCTGGAAGAGCAGCTCGTCGACGAGGCGGGCGCTGGGGCCGCTGTCGTTGAACGGGCTGCGGTGCGAGCGCTCCGTGTGCTTGTAGGCCAGCCGGAAGCGCAGGAACTCGGACGGCAAGAACGCCACATACGGCTCCACCGCCCACTCGCGTCCCGGGTCGAGCGGGAACTGCGTATTGTCGTAGCGGACACCGCCCAGCCAGCGACGCCACGGCTGGACCTCCGCATAGGCGTACCAGCCCATGCGCTTCCGCCAGCGCTGCTCGGTGCTCTCGACACCGTCCTCGTCGGGGTCGCCGACAACCGTCGCACGGCGCCGGGACATCAGCGCCTCGGCGCCGAGGGTGAGCAGCGCGTGCTGCCAGCCCTCCGGCGTGTACTTGTACTTCACGTCGACGCCCCACAGGATGCTGCGATGCGTGTCGGTGAGGTCCAGCGTCGCCGGCGTGATCGTATCGGTCACGGTCACGCCTTGCGTGGCGTACCCTGCGGCCGCCGAGCCGCCGAGCTGCACGGCGCCGAGCGGCCCCATGTCGAAGAACGTGCGGAGGCGTCCGGTCAACAGCGGATGTCGCAGCGAGCCGCGCCCGAACGACTCCTCGTTGTCGCCGTTGAACACGCCGACGAGCGCCTCGAGGAAGAACGGCGTCGGCGCGATCCAGCTGAGCTCGCCCCCGCTCTCGACGAGACCCTCCTCGCCGAGAAATCGGACGAGCACGTTCGGGCGATCGGGCTGCGGAAGATCATGCGCGTGTTGCTGGTTCAGCAGGCCGAACCGCGTCCGCATCAGCCCGAGCTTGGCCTGGGTGCTGAACGGCAGGGTGAGCAGCGTGAGATGCGCCTCGGCCAGTCCCAGGTGCAGGTCGCGCGCGCCGTCCTCGAACTCCTCGGCGGCCTCGATGCGCACCTCGCCGCGGGCGTACGGATCGATCTGCCCGAACAGGCTGAGCTCGATCTCGCGCGGGGAAAAACGATTCTCCCGACCCACGAAGGTGCCGCCGTTGGCACGGTCGACGTTGTCCTGCGTCAGGTTGGCGATGAAGTCGGCAGCGATGCCGATGTCGAACAGGAGCTGACCGGACTGCCGCCCTCCGTACAGCGTGAACGGCTGGCGGGGCCGAGCCAGGTCCTCCAGGCGCAGCGGCTGCGACGCCGGCGGAGCCTGCACCATCACCGGCTGGGTGGCGGCCGCCTTGGGCGCCGCCTCCAGCCGCTGCAGCCGCTCCGCCATCTGCTCCATCGCCTTCCGATACTCTTGCTGGACCTGGTCGAACTGCCGGCGCATCTCGTCGAGCTCGCGCCGCAGTACCTCTGCGTCCTGTGCGGCCGCCGGCACCGCGGGCACCGCGACGATCGACCACAACACGAGCATTCCGATCCATCCGCGCATAGATTCCTCCGTCGAAGGATTGAGTGGCGACTTCGAGAACGACGGAGCGGCGGCTAGCGCGCGGGAGGAGCGCGGGAGGCGGCGGCGCGAGCGGACGTCGTGACGGGACGGCTGCCGCCGCCGGCGGCCACGGCGATGAAGACGAGCAGCAACAGCAGCAGCGGCGCGCCGACGTCGAGCGACGCCACGGTGCCGACGATGGCCAGGAGCGTGAGGTCGTGCTCCTGGTCGAAGAAGCCGTCGGGGGCGCCGAAGTGCGTGTGCGGAAGGGTGGCGCCCTGCAGGAGCAGCGGCACCGTCAGGAGCAGAACGAGCAGCGCAACCCGGAGTCGACCGGTCATGGCCGAAGCGAGTGTGCCGCGAGCATCACCCGCCGGTCAAGCTTTCGGCGCGAGCGTCTCCAGCTGCCGCAGCACCGAGGCGAGCTCGGCGCCGCCCGGTTGGAAGTTTGGATCGAGGAACAGCTCCGTCACGCCGGCCTCGGCGTAGCGGCGGATGTCCTCACGCAGCTCGTCGGCGGAGCCCCACAGCGCGCGACGACCGGCCCCCAGCGGCTCCGGCGTCAGCCGGAACGAGCCGCGACAGACGATCGGGAAGCGCGCCGGATCGCGGCCGGCGGCGCGCGCGGCGCTCTTCACGCGGTCGACGACGGTGGTCAGGTCCGCGAGCGGAATGTTGCCGCCGGTGTAGCCGTCGCCGAGCGTGGCCGCGCGCCGGAGGACGGGCTCGCTGTAACCGCCGACGAGGAGCGGTGGGCGCGGCCGCTGCACCGGCTTCGGTCGCACATAGGACTTCGGGACGCGATAAAACTCGCCCGCAAACTCCACCGGATCGTCGTCCCAGGCCGAGCGGAGCACCTCGAGGAACTCGTCGGCGCGCGCGCCGCGCCGGTCGGCGGGAACGCCGGCCGCCTCGAACTCGTCCAGCGACCAGCCGATACCGACGCCGACGTCGAGTCGTCCCGACGCCATCACGTCGAGCGTCGCCAGCTGCTTGGCCAGCACCAGCGGCTGGTAGAACGGCATGATCAGCACGGAGACGCCGAGCCGGATCGTGCGCGTGTGCGCGGCCGCCCACGTCAGCGCGACGACGGGGTCGAGCGCCGAGCGAAACGCCTCGGGCCACGGGCCCGGCGCACCGTAATACTCGTTCCGCGGCGAGACCGGATAGAACAGGCGCTGGAAGACCCAGGCGGAGGCGTAGCCGAGCTCCTCGGCACGGCGTGCGACGGTGCCGAGCGCGTCCGGCGTGGCCCACGCACCGGCCGTGGGCAGACCGATTCCGAGCCGGATCAGGCCCGCCAGTTCGCGCGCGTCGGAAGCAGCCGGTCGGCGATGAGATTGCGCATCATCTCGAGGGTGCCACCGCCGATGGCGAACATCCGCGCGTCGCGCATCATGCGCTCCAGCGGCAGCGACCGGCCGTAGCCGGCGGCGCCGTGAATCTGGAGCGCCTCGCTGGTGACCTGCTGCGCCGTCTCGGCGGCGAACGTCTTGGCCTTGGCCGCTTCGAGCGCGTCCGGGAACCCGTGGCCCGCGCGCGCCGCCGCACGGTGGATCAGCAGCCGCGCGGCGTCGATCCTGATGGCCATGTCGGACAGCTTCCAGCGGATCCCCTGGAAGTCGCCGATCGCCTTGCCGAACTGCTTGCGTGTCGCCGCGTAGGCCAGCGCCCGCTCGAACGCGCCCTGGGCGAGGCCGAGAGCGACGGTGGCGGCGCCCAGCCGCTGGCCGTTGTAGGCGGCCATCAGCTTCTTGAACCCGTCGCCGGGGCCGACCAGGAGGTGCTCGCGCGGCACCACGCACCCCTCGAAGTGCAGCTCACCTTCGGGAATCCCGCGCAGCCCCATCATGAGCTCGCGCCGGCCGATCCGGAATCCGGGCGTGTCGCGCTCGACGAACACCCCGCCGATGCCGTCGGCACCCGGGCGATCGCCGAACCGTCCGTACACGAGGTAGAGGCGTGACGTCCCGGCGCCGGTGATCCAGCACTTGTGGCCGGTGATGCGATAGCCGGCGGCCGTCTCCTCGATGCGCGTTTCCATGTCGGTCGCCGCCGAGCCGGCAGCAGGCTCGCTGATGGCGATGGCCGGCTTCTCACCCTCGAGCACCCAGGGAAACCAGCGCCGCTTCTGCGGCTCGGTACCGTACGCATTCAGCGCGCCGACGGTGCCGAGGTTTCCCTCGACCACGATGCGGCCGGTGATGCCGCACGCCCGCGCGATCTCCTCGATGACGAGGACGACATCGAGAATCGGCCGGCCGCCTCCGCCGTAGGCCGTGGGCACCGTCATGGCCATGAAGCCCGCGGCCGCCAGATCCTTCACGTTGTCCCACGGGTACTCCTCGCTCGCGTCCCAGCGCGCGGCGCGCTCGGCGAAGGCCGTATCGGCGAGATCGCGAGCGCGGCGTCGCAGTGCCTGCTGTTCCGCGGTGAGCTCGAAGTCCAGGGGCGCCATCTAGATGTGGATGGCGTGACCGAGGGCGGCCAGCGTGGCCTCGAGGGCGGCCTCGGACAGGGTCGGATGCGCGTGAATCGTGTGCATCAGCTCCTCGAGCGTCGCCTCCAGGGTGCGGCCGACCGCGAACTCGTGGATGACCTCGGTCGCCTCGGGGCCGATGATGTGGGCGCCGAGGATCTCCCCCGTCTTCTTGTCGGCGACGACCTTCACGAAGCCGTCGGTCTCGGCCAGCGCGACCGCCTTGCCGTTCGCGGTGAACGGGAACTTCCCGACGCTCACCTCGCGTCCGCCCTCGCGCGCCTTCGCCTCGGTGAGGCCGATCGAGGCGACCTGCGGCCGGCAGTAGGTGCACGAGGGCACGTTGCCGTAATCGACCGGGCGGGGTTGCTTGCCAGCGATCGCCTCGGCGGCAACGACGCCCTCGGCCATGGCCTTGTGGGCCAGCAGCGGCGGCCCCGCCACGTCGCCGATCGCGTAGACGCCCTTGACCGAGGTTTCCATCGTCGGCGACGCCTTGACGAAACCGCGGTCCATCGCGATGCCGAGCGCCTCGATCCCGACGCCCTTGATCCGCGCGGCGCGGCCGACCGCCATCAAAACCTGCTCGGCCTCGAGCTTGCCACCGTCGGTCTCCACCACGACACCGGCACCGCCCGGCGTGACCGCGCTCACCTTCACGCCCGTCTTGATCTGGATGCCACGACGCGAAAGATTGCGCGCCAGCTGCGCCGAGATCTCCTGGTCCTCGATGGGCACGACGCGATCGAGCGCCTCGAGGATGGTCACCTCGACGCCGTACGCGCGGTAGACGTCCGCGAACTCGACGCCGACGGCGCCGGCACCGATGATGACGATCGATTTCGGCTTCGCCTCGTTGCGCACGGCCCCGTTGGAGGAGATGACGCGCTTCTCGTCGATGGTGACGCCGGGCAGCGACTTCGGCTCGGAGCCGGTGGCCAGGACGACCGCGCGCCTGGCCTCGAGCGTGTCCGTGCCCGACGCGCCGTTGACCTCCACGGTGGTGCGGCTCTTCAGGGCGCCCGTCCCCGGAAACAGCGTGATCTTGTTCTTCTTGAACAGGAACTCCACGCCCTTCGCCATGCGATCGGCGACGCCCCGGCTTCGCTTCACGGCCGCCGCATAGTCGACCTGGAGCCCCTGCACCGTGATCCCGAACGTCTCGGCCCGCTCGAACAGCTGGACGACCTCGGCGTTACGGAGCAGCGCCTTGGTGGGGATGCAGCCCCAGTTGAGACAGACGCCGCCGGGCCGGTCGTCCTCGACGACGCCGACCGACAGGCCGAGCTGCGAGGCGCGGATGGCGGCGACGTATCCGCCCGGCCCGGTGCCGACGACGACGACGTCGAACGCGTGCGTCGCCATCAGACGAGCAGCCGCAGCGGCTCCTCGAGCAGCCGCTTGACGTCCTGCAAGAATCTGGCGCCCATGGCGCCGTCCATCACGCGGTGATCGCACGAGAGCGTCACCGCCATCCGCCGTCCGACGCCCAGGCCGCTCTCGGTGACCACCGGCACCTTGCGCACGGAGCCAACGGCGAGAATGGCGCCCTCCGGCGGATTGATGATGGCGGAGAAGTCGGCGACGTCGAACATCCCGAGATTCGAGATCGAGAACGTCGCGCCGGACAGCTCCTGCGTGCGCAGCTTCCGTTGCCGCGCGCGCTCCGCGAGATCGCGACTCTCGCCGGCGATCTGCGCCAGCGACTTCGCGTGCGCGTCGCGCAGGACCGGCGTGATGAGCCCTTCCTCCAGCGCCACCGCGATGCCCATGTGCACGCGATGGAAGACGCGAATCGACTCGCCCTGGAAGGAGGCGTTGATACCGGGATGCTGGAGCAGCGCCAGCGCACACGCGCGCACGACCAGGTCGTTGACGGAGATCTTCGACTGCCCCTCGAGGCCGTTGAGCTGCTCGCGCAGCTCCCACGCGGCGTCCATCGCGATCTCGGAGGTGACGTAGAAGTGCGGCACCGGCGCCTTGCTGAGCGGCATGCGCTTGGCGATGGCCGCCCGCATGGACGTCAGCGCGACGTCCTCGAACTCCACGCCGGGCTGCGGCGCCGCCCGCTGCGGTGCGGCGGCACTCGGGGTGGCCGCCGGCGCGCTCCCGACCGCTTCCACGTCACGACGCACGATGCGCCCGCCCGGACCGCTCCCTTGCACCAGCTTGAGATCGACCCCGGACTGGGCGGCGATCTTCCGCGCGAGCGGCGATGCCTTGACGCGTCCGCCGCCATCACCGCCCGCGCCGACCACGGGTGCTGGCGCGGGCTGCGGCCGGCCCGCCATCGGCGCCGGGGCCACCGGCCGCGCGGGGGCCTCCGGTCCACGGGACGGCGACGGTGAGCGCTCGGCGTGATCCTCGCGTCGCGGATGCGGCGGCACCGCGGCCGGTCGTCGCGATTCCTCTGACGAGGCCGCCGGCGCGGCCGCCGCCGGCGGCGGCGCCGGCGTCGCCTGGCCCACGACGCCCGCGATGTCGTCGTTGGCGTCGGCGATCACGCCGATCAGCGTGCCGACGGCGGCTTTCTCGCCGGCGGCCACCAGGATCTTGCGGAGGATGCCGTTGCCGAACGCCTCCATCTCGACGTCGGCCTTGTCGGTCTCCACCTCCGCCAGGATGTCACCGCTCTGGATCGGGTCGCCTTCCTTCTTCAGCCACTTGATGATCTTGCCGCTCTCCATGGCTTCCGACAGCTTCGGCATCTGCACCTTGGTCACGGCCATGGTCAGCCCCCGTTCGTGTAGCAGACGCGGCGGACGGCATCCATGATCTTGTCCTTGGTCGGCGTCTTCGCCTTTTCCAGATTTTTCGCGTACGGCATCGGCGCCGAGGCGCCGGTCACGCGCTCGACGGGAGCGTCGAGGTCGTCGAAGGCATGCTCGGTGACGAAGGCCGCGATCTCCGAGCCCATGCCTGCGAACCCCGCGCCGGCCTCGACCACGACGGCACGATGCGTCTTGCGCACGGACCCGATGATGGTGTCCGTGTCCATGGGCCGCAGCGTCCGCGGGTCGACGATTTCCACCGAGATCCCCTCTTTGGCAAGCTCCTCGGCGGCCTCCATGGCGCGGTACATCATGCCCATGTAGGCGATCACGGTCACATCCGTCCCCTCGCGCCGCACGATGGCCTGCCCGAGCGGGATGACGAAGTCGGCATCGTCCGGCACCTCGCCCTTGACGTTGTAGAGCGTCTCGGACTCGATGAAGATCACCGGATTGTCGTCGCGGATGGCCGCCTTCAACAGTCCCTTGGCATCGGCCGGCGTGGACGGGCGCACGACCTTCAGTCCCGGCACGTGATAGAAGTACACCTCCATCGACTGGGAGTGCTGCGCGGCCAGCTGATGCGCGGGTCCGCCGGGGCCGCGGATGACGATCGGCACGTTGAACTGGCCGCCCGACATGTACAGGAGCTTGGCGGCCGAGTTGACGATCTGGTCGAGCGCCAGCAGGGCGAAGTTGAACGTCATCATCTCGACGACGGGTCGCAGGCCGGTCATGGCCGCGCCGATCCCGACGCCGGTGAAGCCCGACTCTGCGATGGGCGTGTCGACCACCCGCTTGGGTCCGAAGTCCTTCAAGAGGCCCTGCGTCACCTTGTACGCGCCCTCGTAGAGGCCGACCTCCTCACCGATGACGAACACGCGCGGGTCGCGCGTCATCTCCTCACGCAGGGCGACGTTGAGCGCCTCGCGGTAGGTCATCACCGCCATCTCACGCCTCCTTGAAGATGTCGGTGAAGAGCTCCGGGAGCGGCGGCTCGGGGGAGGCGTCGGCGAAGGCCACCGCCTCGTCCACGAGATCGTTGACGTCCTTCTCGATGTGCTTGATCTCCTCCGGGCTGAGGAGTCCCGCCTTCGTGGCCCGATCGCGGAACAACAGTATCGGGTCGCGCTGCTTCTCGCGCTCGACCTCTTCCTTCGTGCGGTAGACGGCGCCGGCGGGATCGCGCATGGAGTGGCCGCGGAACCGGTACGTCCGCGCCTCCAGCAGCGCCGGCGTCTTTTCCGTGCGGGCGCGCGTCACCGCCCGCAGCGTCGCCTCGCGCATGGCCAGCACGTCCATGCCGTCCACGGCTTCGCTCGGAATGCCGTACGTCGGTCCGAACTTCCAGATCTCCGGCTGGGCCAGCGCGCGCTCGAGCGAGGTGCCCATGGCGTAGCGGTTGTTCTCACAGACCCAGATCACCGGCAGCTTCCAGAGGGCCGACAGGTTCAGCGCCTCGTGGAACTCGCCCTGGGGGACGGCGCCGTCGCCGAAGTAACACACAATCACCTGATCGCCGCCCTCGTACTTGATCTTGAAGCCCACGCCGGCCGCCAGCGGCAGGTGCGCACCCACGATGGCATGGCCGCCAAGGAAGTTCGTCGACTTGTCGAACAGGTGCATCGAGCCGCCCTTGCCCTTCGAGAGGCCGTCGATGCGGCCGAAGAGCTCGGCCATGATGCGCCGCGGATCCGAGCCCTTCACCAGACAGTGCCCGTGCTCGCGGTAGGTGGAGATCGCGTAATCGTCCGGACGCAGCACCGAGGTCACGCCGGCCGCGACCGCTTCCTCGCCGATGGACAGGTGAAGGAACCCGCCGATCTTGCCCAGCGCGTAGGCCTCGGCGGCCTTCTCCTCGAACCGTCGGATGAGCACCATGTCCCGGAGCAGCCGCCTGGCCAGCTCGGCGTCGATGCCAAGCCCCGCCCTGGCGGCGTGTGTCGCAGTCTTTTGGGCCATGCCCCTGCCTCCTACCACCGCATCACGGATAGGTCGTCGACCGACAGCCGCTGGCGCAGCCGGAAGATGGCCACGATGATCGCCAGCCCGACCGCCACCTCGGCCGCCGCCACCGCCATCACGAAAAAGACCAGCACCTGGCCGTCCGGCGAGCCGAGCCGATGCCCGAACGCCACGAAGGACAGGTTCACCGCGTTCAGCATCAGCTCGATCGACATGAAGATCACCAGCGGATTGCGGCGCACGATCACGCCGACCACGCCGATCGAGAAGAGCACGGCGCTCAGGGCAAGGTACCAGATGTCGGGGACCATCAGGACGCCCGTCGTCGCGCCAGCACCAGCACACCGACCATCGCGGCCAGCAGCAGCACACTCGTCAGCTCGAACGGAAACAGATAGTCCGTGAACAGCAGCCGGCCGATCGCCTCCACCCCGCCCGGCGTGGTCGCCGGGGCGGCCGTGCGCCCGCCGCGCGAGCTGACGATGAGGCCGAGCTCGAGCAGCAGCGCGCCGCCGACCGGGAGCGCCAGCAGCCGGTACGGCCGTCGCAGGTCGGGCCCCGTCTCCTCCTTGCCGGGAATGAGGACCATGATCGCGAAGACGAAGAGCACCATGATGGCGCCCGCGTACACGATCACCTGCGCCGCCGCGAGAAACTCCGCACGGAGCGTGAGGTACAGCGCGGCCACCGTGCCCAGGTTCACGACCAGGAAGAGGGCGCCATGGATGGCGTTCTTCCTGAGGACGAGGCCCAGGGCCGAGCCCACGGCGATCACCGCCAGCACCGCGAACGCGACGACGCTCACGGCCCCACCACCCGGCGATCGGCCGGGATGGGCACCGGCGAGGTCGGCACGCCGTCGGCACCGGCCGGCTCGAGACTCAGCAGCGCCTCCTTCGTGTAGATCATGCCGCCGCGGCTGTAGGACGAGAACTCCAGGATGCCGGTGTCCATGCGGATGGCGTCCTCGGGGCAGGCTTCCACGCAGAAGCCACAGAAGACACACTTGCCGAGGTCGATGTCGAAGCGCGCGGGGATTTTTTCGATCTCGGGGTTCGGATGCTCGTCGGCGACGATGTAGATGCACCGCGCCGGGCAGACGGTCTCGCACATCATGCACGCCACGCAGCGCGGCGAGCCGTCCTCGCGCCGCACGAGCCTATGAAGTGACCGCAGTCGCGGCGAATACGGCCGCCGCTCCTCCGGATACTGGATGGTGACCGCCCCGTGCGCATCCTTGCGGCCAAGGGCGCGGGCCGCGTGCAGGCGCATGTTGCGGAAGAAGTGCGCTGCCGTGAGCCCGAGGCCCGAGAGTACCTCACGGAGGTAGAACCGCTGGAGCAGCTTCATGCTCGCGGCCCCACCAGGAGCAGGACGAGGCCCGTCAGCACGATGTTCAGGATCGACAGCGGGAAGAGGCCGAGCCAGCCGAGGCGCATGGCTTGATCGTAGCGGAAGCGCGGCAGCGTCCAGCGCACCAGCATCATGATGAAGATCATCACGACTACCTTCAGCGAGAAGGCCCCGACCTGGAGCAGGGCGACGAGGCCGTGCGGCACGTGGAGCGTCGCCCCCCACGGGAAGACGAATCCGTCGGGGTGGAGATACGGGACCTGCCAGCCGCCGAGGAACAGCGAGGTGGTGAGCCCGGCGATGACGACCGTCTCGAGGAAATCGGCCATGGCGAACATCCCGAACTTCATCCCGCTGTACTCGACGAAGTACCCGATGATCTCCGATTCGCCCTCCGGCATATCGAAGGGAATCCGCTTGGTGGCGGCGATGCCGGCGGTGACGAAGAGGACGAAGGCGAGCGGCTGCGTGAGGAGGCCCCAGGCGGGGATCCAGTCGCCGAAGAGCCGCGGCAGCAGCGGCGCGCCCTGGGCGCGGACGATCTCCATGAGGTCGAGCGAGCCGTAGACCATGATCACGCCCATGATCGACGCGCCGATGGCGATCTCGGCCGAGATCATGAGGGCGGCCGCGCGCTGCCCGCCGAGCAGCGCGAAGTTGTTGGACGAGGACCAGCCGGCCATCATCACGCCGTAAACGCCGAGGGAGAGCATGGCAAAGACGTAGAGCACGCCGACGTTGAGGGTGACCGCCTGCAGCGGAATCACGCGGTCGCCGATCCGCAGCGTATCGCCGAACGGAATGGACGCGAAGGCCACCAGGCCGAAGAAGACGGACACGAACGGCGCCAGCTTGAACAGGAAGCGGTCGGCCCGCGCCGGCAGGAAATCTTCCTTGGTGAGCATCTTGATGGCGTCGGCCAGTGGATGGAAGAGCCCCATGATGCGGAAGCCGAGGATCGAGGCGCGGTTGGCGCCGATCCGGTCCTGCATGATCGCCGACTGCTTGCGCTCGACCCAGGTCAGCAGGCCGCCGAGGTTCAGGATGAACATCATCACGAAGGCCACGCGCGCGAACGCGATGCCGAAGTCGGTGAGGGTGGCCGTCACGCCGTGACCTTGGCGTCGGCGCGGCGGCCGGGCGGCGCCGGCGCGGTCGTGGGGGCGGCGCCGGCGATCATGGCGCCACCGTCGCCGATGGCCTGATACGTGAGGCCGGCGAACGCAGCCACGCTCTTGGAAAGCTCGCGGAACCAGTGCTCGGCCCGCGTCCCGATCGCCGGCGCCCCCAGCGCCGTCATCACACGACCGACGACGTCCCAGCCGGCGAGCGCCTCCCCCAGCGGCTCCACGGCGGCCCGGAACCGCTGCACGCGGCCGAGGAAATTCGTGAAGGTGCCGTCGCGCTCGACCCACGCCGCGAGCGGCAGCACGCGATGCGCGCGCGCGGTGGTGGCATTCGCGTTGGCGCCGCTCCAGACGAGCGTCTCCACCCGGTCCAGCGCCGCCGTCGTCTCGGCGATGGGCCAGCCGCTGGCGAGCAGATCGTGCTCGAACACCCAGAGGAGCTTGATCCGGCCGGCGCCCGCGGCGCTCAGGATGCCCGCGACGTCGCCCTCGAGACCGAGGAGCTCGGCGCCACGCGTGTTCGGATGTCGGTCGGCGCGCAGCAGGAAGTCGTCGCCGGCTGCCGCGGGGGGCGTCGGTGCGCGAAACGCCAACTGGCGGATCCCCCGGTGCTCGCAGAGCCGCTTGAGGGCGAAGAGATCCTCGTTTGACTGCTTCGGCGAGGCGAGGATCGCGATCTCTTCGGGCGAGTAGCGCCGGAGCGCGTCGGCGACGGCGCCCAGGGCCTCGCCCCAGTCGGTGTCGACGGCCTGCCCCTCGACGCGGCGCTGCGGGCGCGTCATCCGCGTCTCGTCGTCGACGTCACCGAACCCGTAGCGCCCGACGTCGCAGATCCACCACGCGTTGACGGCGGCGTTGAAGCGCGGCTTGAGGCGCGCCACCCGGCGGCCCCCCGCGTGATGCGGCCGCTTGCGATTCACGTGGACGTCGACGTTGCAGCCGCGCGCGCAGCCGGGACAGATGGACTTCGTCGTGTCGAGGTACCAGACCCGGACCTGGAAGCGGAAATCGCGGTCGGTGAGGGCGCCGACGGGACAGATGTCCACCACGTTGCCGGAGTAGTTGTTCTGCAGATCGTGGCCGGGGAAGAGGCCGATCTCGGAGTAGTCCGCGCGATTGAAGATCCCGAGCTCGCCGGTGCCCGTGATCTCGTCGCAGAACCGGACGCAGCGAGAGCACAGGATGCACCGCTCGGCGTCGAGCATCACGTGCGGTCCCAGCGGCACCGCCTTCGGCTTGTGGACCTTCTCGTCGGTCATCCGCGGCTCGTAGAGCCCATGCTTCATGTAGTAGATCTGCAGCCAGCACTCGCCGGCCTGATCGCACACCGGGCAATCGAGCGGGTGATTGATCAGATGGAACTCCATCATCGACCGCCGCGTCTCCTTCACCCGGTCGGTCTGCGTGTGCACGACCATCCCGTCGACCGCCTGCGTGTTGCAGGCGATGGTCGGGCGCGGCGCCTTCTCGATGTCGACCATGCAGAGCCGGCACTGGCCCGCGATCGACAGCCCCGGGTGGTAGCAGTAATGCGGCACCTCGATGCCGAGCCGCCGGGCCGCCTCGATGAGGTTCGTCCCCGCCTCGACGTCTATCTCCTTGCCGTCGATGGTCAACTTCGGCATAGACCCTCGAACTCGCCCCGGAACTTCTGGATGTAGGAGATGTAGGGGCCGACGGCGCCGTCGTAGAAGGCGCAGATGGTGGTGCCGGCGCCGCGGCGGGCGACGTCGACGATCGTGTCCAGGTCATCCTTGCGCCCGTGGCCGTCCACGATCCGGTGGACCATCTTGTAGATCCAGCCCGTCGACTCGCGGCAGGGCGTGCACTGTCCGCACGACTCGTGGGCGTAGAAGCGGGCCAGCACCAGGAGCGCCTCCGGGATCGACGCGCTCTCGTCGAGGACGATCACGCCGGCGGAGCCGATCATCGAGCCCGCGCTCTTGAGTCCGTCCACGTCCATCACGACGTCGATCTCGTCCGCGGTCAGGATGGGCGCCGAGCCGCCACCGGGCACCACCGCCTTCAGCCGCCCCGAGTGGCTCACGCCGCCCGCGAGCTCGATGAGCTGACGGAGGGTGATGGAAACGGACGTCTCGTACACCGCGGGACGCTTCACCCGCCCCGACACGGAGTACATCCGCGTGCCGCCCTGGGTCTTGGTGCCGAGCCCCGCGAACCAGGCGGCCCCGCGCGTCACGATGGGCGGGATGCAGCAGAGCGTCTCCACGTTGTTGACGATCGTCGGCTGGGCGAAGGCGCCCTTGATGGCCGGGAAGGGCGGCTTGACCTTGGGCCAGCCCTTCTTGCCTTCGAGCGACGAGATCAGCCCGGTTTCCTCGCCGCAGATGTACGCGCCGGCGCCCCGATGCACGACGATGTCGAATCCCTGCCCGAGCAGCCCGGCGTCGTACGCTTCCTTGACGGCCGCGCTGAAGCGCCGCCACGGCTCGACGTATTCACCGCGGATGTAGACGAAGCCGAGTGCGCACCGGATGGCCCGCGCGGCGATCAGCATCCCCTCGATGAGGGCGTGGGGATCCTTCTCGAGCAGGTAGCGGTCCTTGAAGGTGCCGGGCTCGCCCTCGTCGGCGTTCACGACGAGATAGACCGGTCCCGTGTGGCTCTTCGGAATGAACGACCACTTCGCGCCGGTGGGAAACCCTGCGCCGCCGAGGCCGCGGAGATTCGACTGCTTGACCTCCTCCACCAGCGCGGCCGGCTCCATCTGCCGCGCCTTGTCCCAGCCCGCATAGCCGCCGTGCTCGCGATAGACCGCGAGCGTGTGCGAGCTGGCCCGGTCGAAGTTCCGCATGAGGACACGCTCGGCCATCAGCGCAGCGCCTCGAGGATCCGGTCGACCTTCTCGCGCGTGAGGTTCAGCTCGTAGCGGTCGTCGATCTGGGCCATCGGCGCCGCCTCGCACGCGCACAGGCATTCGACGGCCTGGAACGTCACCCGCCCGTCCTCCGTCGTCTCGCCCGGCTCGATCCCGAGCCGCGCCTTGACGTGGGCCAGGATGTCGGGCGCGCCCGCGAGATGACACGAAAGGTTGTGACAGACCGCGATCACGTGACGCCCCTTCGGCTGCTGGAAGAACAGCGTGTAGAACGTCACG
>Ga0075420_100001328_pt1 | contig 20946 bp, 17 predicted proteins | sample SoiMetdeltSBSDD4_FD_75296 | JGI IMG/M metagenome (GOLD analysis project Ga0075420, IMG submission 75296) | Bulk soil microbial communities from a Populus tree surrounding site in Tennessee, USA - Soil MetaG P. deltoides SBSDD4 | ecosystem: Environmental > Terrestrial > Soil > Tree plantation... | reverse complement strand
GTCATTCACCGAATGCTCATCGGCTTCAGTCGATGCGGATCGCGACAATCTCGATGACCGATGCGAGCTTGCGCTCGCGCAGGCGTTCGCGCCGATACTCCGTCGTCGATCGCCGTGACTGTCTGTGGCGCGATGACGTGTCGCCGCTGCGGCTCGGGGCGACTACGTGTTCGCCGCGCAGCCGGTTACGAACGGCGTTCGGCTCGCGTATCTGCCCGCGTACTTCGAGGACTGTGGATGGGGATGAGCTCGACGACTTCGGCTGGGCCGACGATGTGACGCTCGGCGCGCCACGGGTGTGGGTCGCGCGCGCGGGAAACACGGCGGCTGGCAGTCCGATCGACGCGCCAGCGCCACCGGTTCCTACGCGCGATACCTCGTGTCGATAGCGGGATTCGACTGAAGGGGTCAGCGTCGGATGAGATCCGACGCTGACCCCAACGCGCCTTGGAGCAGCTAATTCAGCTCCACTTCAAATCCTGCTTCGAGAGCGGCAGCGATCGAATCCGCTTGCCCGTCGCGGCATGGATCGCCGAGCAGAGCGCCGGAACGACCGGCGGCAGCGCCGGCTCGCCGAGTCCCGTCGGCTGGTTGTCCGTGATCTTGAAATGCACTTCGACCGGCGGCGCCTGACGCATCCGGATCAACGGGAACGTGTTGAAGTTCTCCTGAACCGCCCGGCCGTTCTCGATCGTGATCTCCTGGCCTAACGCCTCCGAGAGCCCGTCGATCACCGACCCCTGCACTTGATTCTCGGCGTTCAGTGGGTTGATGATCTGGTTCCCGATGTCACCGGCCACCCAGACCTTGTCGATCTTGAGGGTGCCGGCGCGCGCGACCGTCGCCTGCACGACCTCGGCGAAGTAACCGCGGTGGCTCCAGTGGAACGCGACCCCCATGCCCGTGCCCTTGGGCAGCGTCGTCTTGCCCCAGCCGGACTTCTCGCGCACCAGCTCCAGCACGCCGCGCATGCGCGGCGCGTCGAAGACGATCGGCTGTGCGCCCGCCGGCGCATTGGCGGGCGGCTCGAGCGGGATCGGCGTGTTCGACAGCAGCTCGAGCCTGAACTCGAGCGGGTCCTTGCCTGCCGCTGCAGCCAGCTCGTCGAGGAACGACTGGGTCGCGTACGCGATGCCGTTGCTGCCTGGCGCGCGAAGGGCGCCGGTGGGCACGCCTAACGCAATGACCGACGTGTCGAGCGCGAAGTTCGGCACGAAGCGGGCGGGGAACTCGATGCCGCTGATCCCCGAGCTCGCGGCGAATGGCGCACCCTGGCCCTGTACGGGAGGTGCGGCCATGCGCTCCGGATCACCGAACGACACGAAATGGTTCTTCCACGCCACGAGCTTACCGTTGGCGTCCACCGCACCCTTGAGATAATGGAATCCGGCGGGGCGGTAGAAGTCGTGCTGCGTGTCGTCTTCGCGCGACCAGAGGAGCTTCACCGGAACGCCGACTTCCTTCGCGATCCACGCCGCTTCGACCATGTAGTCGTTGTTCAGCCGGCGGCCGAAGCCTCCACCGGCGCGGATCAGGTGGACCGTGATGTCCGTGTCCTTGATGCCTAACGTCTGGGCGCAGAGGCCGCGGCCGCCTTCGGGCGTCTGACTCGGCGACCAGATCTCGAGCTTGCCGTCCTTGAAGCTCGCCGTGGTGTTCTGCGGCTCGAGCGGAGCGTGGGCAATGAACGGGTAGTAGTACTCCGCCTCGACGACCTTCGCCGCGCTGCGGAACGCCGCTTCCACGTCACCGTCCTTTCGGAGTGAACGCATCGGCGGCTTCTTCGACAGCTCAGCCGCCTGACGCGCGAAGCTCGCGGTGTTCTGAGAGGCGGTGGGGTGGTTCTCCCACGTGACCTCGAGCTTGCCGCGTGCCGACTGCGCCGCCCACCAGTTGTCAGCGACGATCGCGACGCCGCCAACGAGACCAGACAGCTGCGTGCCGCCGTCGACGACGAACGCGTGCTTGACGCCGGGCTCCTTCTTGATCTCGTCGAGATTCGCCGTCTTCACCTTCGCGCCGAAAACGGGGCTTTTGTGGAACACGGCGCACAGCATGCCCGGCATCGTGATGTCGATGCCGTAAAGCGGCTTGCCGGTGACGATCGTGCGGTTGTCGACGCCAGGGACGCCCTTGCCGATGATCGTGAAATCCTTCGGCTCCTTGAGCTTCACCGTCTCGAGGTTCGGCGCGGTCACCGTCGCCGCTTTCGCGGTGAGCTCACCGTACGAGATCCGGCGGTTGCTCGATTGATGGATGACCGTGCCGTTGCTCGTCGTCAGCTCCGACTCGGGCACGCCCCACGTCTGCGCTGCCGCCGTCACGAGCATCGCTCTCGCCGCCGCGCCGACCCGGCGCATCGGAATCCAGTTCTGCGGCGTCGCCGTGCTGCCGCCAGCGAACTGGCGCGGTAGATAGTTCACCGTGTCGAGCTTGCCCTGCTCGACGCGCACCTTCGACCAGTCGGCGTCCAACTCATCGGCGATGAGCATCGGGAGCATCGTCTTGATGCCCTGCCCGATCTCGGGGTTCTTCGCGATGATCGTGATGATGCCGTCAGGCGTGATGCGGACGAACGCGTTCGGGACGAAATCGACGACCGGCTTCGTCGCGGCACCGAGCGCGGCGCCAGCGTTCGCGAACGGCTCGATGTAGGTAGCGAGCAGAACGCCGCCGCCCGCGAGAGCACTCACGCGGAGGAATTGGCGGCGATCCAGAGGGGTCTTGGTTTGCATAGGAGGTCTCCTCAGGAGGTCGCGGCGCCGTTGCTTTCACCATCATCGCCCGATCGGCCGGAGCGACTCGCCGCGCCTCCACCATCGTTCGCGGCAGCGGTCGCGGCCTTACGGATCGCGTCACGAATCCGCAGATACGTCCCGCAGCGACAGATGTTGCCGTTCATCGCGGTCTCGATCTGCGCATCGGTCGGATTCGGTGTGCGCTGGAGCAGCGCGGCTGCGGCCATGATCTGGCCAGCCTGACAGTAGCCGCACTGCGGCACATCGATGGTCTCCCACGCGCGCTGCACGGGGTGCGTCCCATCGGCCGAGAGCCCCTCGATGGTCGTCACCTCGACGCCCTGCACGCGCGACATCGGTCGCTGGCACGAGCGCGTCGGGGTTCCGTTCACATGCACCGTGCACGCCCCACACTGCCCGACGCCGCACCCGTACTTCGCCCCCTTGAGGTCGAGCACGTCGCGCAGCACCCACAGGAGCGGCATGTCAGGGGCGACATCCACCGTGGTGGACTTTCCGTTGACCTTGAACGTGAACGTCATGGTGCCGATCGCTCCGTCATTTACGGTAATCAGGTTGTCGTTCCGAGTCTAAAGCGAGGAACCGGTCGTCTGGAACAACCGCTAGTCAGTAGCTCGTGACAGGTATCCTTCGACTTGCACTGGACGGCCCTCGTCCGGGAGCCGGGATCCAAGTCGTGAGTAGCCAGTAATCAGTCAGCCAGCCGACGAGTCATGCGACCGTTCGACTCGTCGACTCATGACCGGCTACTGGTTACTTGGTTGCCGCACCCCGAAAGAGACGGCTCGTCATTCGACATGGGCGTCGGTCCAGCCACGGAGCTCATTCATTGGTCCCTCCTTGGAGACAAGCTCCATTCCTGGAACCGACGTTCTTGGTTCGTCTATTTCTTCACGTACTTCTTCAACGCACGAGGTCCGACTTCCGCTCCATAGATGTTCCCCGCCGCGTCGACCGCCACCCCTTCCGCCGCACTCGTGCTCGGCGGGTTCTCGTTCGGGTCGGGAATGAACGCTGTGACGGACCCATCCTTCGCGCTACCGATTCGGATCCCGCGCTTCCACTGTTTTCGGTCTGGAGCCACCGACCCGGACTCGGAGTCGGCCACATAGATCCGGTCCTGCCGGTCGATGAAGATCCCGCTCGGCCGGCTGAACTGATACCAGGTATGGAGCAGCTTGCCGTCCCGGTCGAAGACCTTGATGCGATCGTTGCCGCGATCGCCGACGAAGATCCGCCCCTGTGAATCCATCGCGAGCGCATGCGGCTGGTCGAGGTCGTCCGGACCCTTGCCCCATTGCCCCCACGTCGCGATCAGCTTGCCGTCCTTCGAGAACTTTCGGATGCGGGCGATCGCGCCCTGGGACGACGAGTGACCCTCGGCGACGTAAACCTCGCCGTTAGGCGCCACGAGGACGTCGTTCGGCTGCCAGAAACCACTGCTGTCGCGGTCGCCGCCCGGTTTGCCGAGCGTCATGAGCAGCTTGCCGTCCGGGGCGAACTTGTAGACCTGATGGCCGGCGCCAGCCGGCGCCTGCGCCCCCCGCCCGAGCGTGCAAGCACAGTCGGTGACCCACACGTTGCCCTCGCGATCGACCTCGATCCCGTGAGGTGAGAGGACCAGCCCGGCACCGAACGACCGCGTCGCCGTTCCGTTCGCATCGAAGAGGTAGACCGAGGGCAGCTGCGACCCGACGCAGTTGTTCGCGCCGCATCGTTCGGCCACCCAGACCCCGCGACCATCTGGCGCAATGGCGACGGCGCTGGTGGAACCCCAGGCGCGTCCGTCAGGGAGCTTCGCCCACCCTTCGATGGTCTGGTACGGGTTGGGGAGGTCGTTGACGGGCGGAGGGGTCGCCTGCGCCCCCGCCAGCGATGCGGCTATGGCGAGCGCGACCGCGCCGGCGAGTACCGACTTCACGCGACGTGCTTGAGGCATTGCAGCTTGTCTCCGGAACAGAACGTGGTCGACGTACCAGCCCGCCCACCAATCAACCGCCCTGACAAGCCAACGGGCAAGGGCGGATGGATCAGGAGAATGTTCAGGCGCACCCGATCCGGCGCTAACTTCCGAATCCCTGCGGATTCGGAGCGTCCATGGCTACGAACGTTCTCGCTCGAAACAACGTGAAGGTGTTCGGGCGCGGTACACAGCCCATGCTCTTCGCCCACGGGTTCGGCTGCGACCAGAACATGTGGCGGTTCGTGACCCCTGCGTTCGAGCGTGACTATCGCATCGTGCTCTTCGACTACGTGGGCTCCGGGAAATCCGACCTGACGGCCTATGACGCCACCCGCTACGCAACGCTCGACGGGTACGCGGAGGATGTGCTCGATGTCTGCCGCGCGCTCGACCTTTCGGACGTCATCTTCGTCGGACATTCGGTGAGCAGCATGGTTGGCGTGATCGCTGCGAACGAGGAACCCGATCGTTTCTCGCGACTCATTCTCGTCGGACCGTCGCCGCGGTACATCAACGACGGACCTGACTATGTTGGCGGGTTCGAGCGCGCGGACATCGAAGGGCTGCTCGAGACGATGGAGAAGAACTACATCGGCTGGGCGAACTTCCTTGCCCCGGCCGTGATGAAGAACCCCGAGCGTCCGGAGCTGAGCCAGGAGCTCGAGGCGAGCTTCTGCTCGACCGACCCGGTGATCGCACGCCGGTTCGCGGAAGCGACCTTCTTCGCCGACAACCGTGCCGATCTTCCGGCGGTGCGCGTGCCATCGCTGATCATGCAGTGCTCCGACGACATGATCGCGCCGCTCGCAGTAGGTGACTACCTGAATCGGACGTTGCCAGGCAGCACGCTCATCGTGCTGAGCGCGACGGGTCACTGCCCGCACCTGAGTCACCCCGACGAGACCATACGCGTGATTCAGGAATACCTCGCGGTCTCGCCCGCCTCGCCAACCGCCGAGCTCACCGCGCATGGCGGGTGACGTGTCGCTGACTCGCGAGCCCGTTCTGCCGCCTGCGATCGGCGCGAGCGAGATGGATTCGCTGCTCGATCGAGCTCCGTGTGGTTTCATCTCGTTCGCCGACAACGGCGAGCTGCGAGCGATCAACGCCACGTTGCTGGACCTGCTGGGCTACTCGCGCGCCGATCTCGTCGGCCGTCACGTCGAGACGATCCTCAACGTCGGCAGCCGGATCTTCTACCAGACGCACCTCTTCCCGCTCCTCAAGCTCCACGGCAGAGCGGAGGAGGTATTCCTGCTCCTGCGCGGCAAGAATGGCGAGGATGTGGGTGCCCTCGCGAACGCGGTCCGGCGCGAGCGCGGCGATGAATGGATCACTGACTGCGTGCTCATGCGGGTCGTCGAGCGTCGAAAGTTCGAGGATGCGCTTCTTCGCGCGAAGAAGGTGGCCGAGGAGGCGAGCGACGAGGCGCACGCGCGTCGTCGTGAGGCGGAGGAAGCGAACGAGCTTCTCGAGCGGCAGGCCGTCGAGCTGGAGCTGAGCCAGCAGCAGCTCCTCGAGCAGGCGGAAGAGCTCGAGACGCAGAGCGAGGCGCTGCGAGCGGTGAACGATGAGCTCGTCGCGAGAACCGACGAGCTGCAGCGCTTGCGGACGCTGGCGGAGGATGCGAACCGCGCGAAGAGCGCGTTTCTCGCCGTGATGAGCCACGAGCTGCGGACGCCGCTCAATGCCATCGGAGGCTACGTCCAGCTTCTCGAGATGGGCATTCACGGACCCGTGACCGACGCGATGTCCGAGGCGCTCGGCCGGATCTCTCGGAGTCAGCGACACCTCCTCCGGTTGATCAACGACGTCCTGAACCTCGCGCGCATCGAGGCTGGACGCGTCGACTACGACCTCGAGACGTTCGCGATCCCTGAGGTCGTGAGCGCGGTGCTCCCGATGGTGGAGCCGCAACTCACCGCGCGCAGGTTGCGCTACACGGTGAACGTGGCGCACGACGCACGGGTCTACGCGGACCGCGAGAAGGTACAGCAGATTCTCCTCAACCTGTTGTCGAACGCGACGAAGTTCACGCCATCCGGCGGTGTCGTGAGCGTCGACGCGCATGTGAATGGAGACCGTCTGGTCTCGGTCCAGGTGCGTGACAGCGGCGTCGGAATCGCGCCCGACCACCTCGAGCACGTTTTCGAGCCGTTCGTCCAGGTCGACGTGAGTCACACCCGGAGGGCCGAAGGGACGGGCCTGGGCCTCGCCATCAGCCGCGATCTCGCGCGCGGCATGGGCGGCGATCTCTCTGCGGAGAGTCAGGTCGGGAGCGGTTCGACCTTTACGCTCACGCTGCCACGCACCGCCTAACGGTTCGGTCGAGCGCTCGCGCCTAACAGGGGCTCAGCCCTTCGGCGAGTACCCCGCGGTACAGCTCCGCCAGATCGTACGAGCCGCGTGTGAGCTGGTCGCTGCCTCCGTACGCGGGATTGCCGTAGGTCGTCTCGTAGATGATCACGCGGAGTGGCCCTGCATCGACCCCGTCCGGGAGCGGCGGGATGACAGCCGTTTGCAGGCATCGCGTGTCGCGCGCGACGACCAGGATCGGTGGGTAGAGCTCGACCACGATACGGTGTGAGCGGCCGGGTTGGAACTGAACTGGCTCGCGGCTGCCGTCGACCGTCCAGCTGCGAGAGTCGAGTCGCAATTGCTCGTTGCGTCGCCCCGAACCGTGCACGGACGGGAAGATCGAGAAGTACCCGCGTTTCGGAACGGCGACGGTGTAGCTCAATCGTACGCCAATGGGACGCCCGCTCGCCGAGAGAATGGGCTCGTCGGTCACGTCGCTCACGCGGGTTCCCGCCACCCGCCGCTCGTGGGCCACGCGCTCGACGTAGCCCAGGGCGGCCACCACGCCGGGGGCGGCGAGTACCATCAGGAGCCCAACGCCTGCGACGACGAGCGTTGCAGGGACGCGCAGCCCGACCCACAGCGTGACCCCGGCGGCCACGAGAAAGTAGATCGGTGCCGCGATGGCCTGTCCGGTGGCACCGTGCACGCTCAACGCGAGCATCGCGAGCGCGGCCAGCGCCTGCAACACGACGAAGATCGCAACGACGACGCGGGATCTGATAGACACGGACCGTTCCTATCCAGTGGCAACCTGAGTCAGAGCGCGTGATTCGCAGCGCTTGGACAATTGACAGCGCTTAACGCCGTTAGCCAGGCGCGATGAGCTACGCGGTCCGAGCCGCCGAGTGCCTCGAGCAACCATCCGGGGGCTCCGCCTGTCTGACATCGTATATAACGTGACCTTATGCCGCCACCACCTCGTCAACTGCCACCGCTGTCACACCTCCAGTTCCTCGCCCTCGGCGTCCTGCTCGCGGGCGATGAGCCCGGGCGCGTCATTCGCGACGTCGTGGCTTCGTACGGACTCCAGCGCACCGGCGCCGCCTTCTATCAGCTCATGGCGCGAATGGAGCGCGATGGGCTCATCGAAGGGTGGTACGAGCCGATCGTCGTCGGTGACCAGACCGTCCGCGAGCGCCGATACCGTCTCACCGCCGACGGGGCGCGTGCCTGGCGGCAGACGCGGGCGTTCTACGAATCGGTGGCCGCAGCGGCTGCCGAGCGGCGGTTGTCGAATGCCTGAATCGCGCCTGGGCCAGTGGCTCGCCCAACTCCTGCCTGCGCGCACCGCGGCCGACGTCTTCGAGCCAGCATGGGAAGACCTTCGCATCGCGTACCTCACGCGACGCGAGCGCGCCGACTCGTCGCTCGCGCGTGCGGCGCTGAGGGTCGCGTACACGCTGCTCGCCGTTCTGCTGCTGCTCGACTGCTGGCGGCTCGCGATCGCGAGCGGCTTTCAGCGTCGCGAGGGCCGTGATGCTCTTCCGACTCTCATCGAACCGAAACAGACGGAGCGCTTTGCCATGGTTGTTTATCTCGTTCGCCACGCGTTCCGCCAGCTCGTTCGCGAACCGGCGTTCACCGTCGCGGCGCTGCTGACGCTTGCGTTAGGCGTCGGCGCGAACGCCGCGGTATTCGCCGTCGTCGAGGCCGTGCTGCTACGACCGCTGCCATACACGAATGCCGATGAGCTCGTGATCCTCAATCACCGCGACATGCGGACGGGCATCACGAAGGAGTACATCGCGATTGGCGACTACGTCGATCTCGTCGGCGCGACGTCGGCCTTCGACTCCATCGCGGCGTACGGCCGAGGGCAGACGGCGATCGTCGATCGCGATGAGCCGTACCGCGTCGACGTGCTCGGCGCTGGTCCCGGGTTGATCGAGATCCTTGGCGCGCGGCCGGTGCTCGGGCGAACGCTGCTGCCCGAGGACTCGCGGCAGGGAGCGCCGCCGGTGATGATGCTCAGCCACGAGACGTGGCAGGACCGGTTTGCCGGCGATCCGTCCATCGTCGGGCGCACCGTGCGGCTCGAGCAGTCGGAGCGGCAGATCGTCGGCGTCACGCCGCCCGGTTTCACGTTCCCGCCTAACGCGACTACCGATGTCGTCATCCCGCTCACGCTGCCGACGGTCGCGCCGGCGGGCCGCAAGAACGGTTGGACGCTCGCGATCGGACGCCTCAAGCCGGGCCGGACGATCGAAGACGCGGCGACGAATCTCACCGCGCTGTCGCGCCAGATGGAGAAGGACTTCCCGCAGACGAACCTCGCGTCGGAGTATTTCCCGCTCGACCTCCGTACCTCGCTCGCTGGAAACACGAAGCCCGCGCTCATGCTGCTCTTCGCGGCCGTTGGGGTCGTGCTGCTCATCGCCTGCGCGAACGTCGCGAACCTGTTGCTCGCGCGCTCACTCGGCAGGCGTCGGGAGATGTCCGTGCGACTCGCGCTCGGTGCTGGTGGTGCGCGGCTCGCGGCACAGCTGCTCACCGAGAGTCTGGTTCTGGCGCTGGTTGCCGGAGCTGCCGGCGTGCTCATGGCGTATTGGGGCGCCCAGGCGCTCGTAGCGTTACTGCCGCAGTCGAGCAGCGTGCCTGGTCTCGATGCCGTTCGGATCAACGCGAACGTGCTCGGTTTCACGCTCGGCATCGTGGTGCTGACGGCGCTCGTGTTCGCGCTCGTGGCGGCGCTCACGGTGCGGTCGGAGAAGGCCGTCGGCGTGTTGAACACGTCGCGCGGGTCGAGCATCGGCGCGAAGGCGCGCCGTGCCACGTCCACGCTGGTGGTGGCGGAGGTCGCGCTCGCGATCGTGCTGCTGGTCGGCGCTGGCCTCATCCTGCGGAGCTTCGCGAGTCTGCTCGCGGTCGATCCTGGTTTCCGAACGGAGAATGTCCTGACGATGACGCTGCAGCTCCCGGGGAATCGCTACCAGCAGGTAGCTGCTCGCGAGGGCTTTTATCGGACGGCGTTCGAGGCGATGAAAGGCGTGCCCGGAGTGCAGGAGGTGGGAGCCGCGATCGTCATGCCGCTCACCGGCAACAACTGGACGGCGCCATTCGAGCGGCCGGAGCAGCCCGTGCCTGCGGGCGAACGCCCGCCGGAGGTCGGCTGGCAGGTCGCGTCGAACGGGTACTTCAAGGCGCTTCAGATCCCGCTCGTGGCGGGGCGACTGTTCGACGATCGCGACGGCCAGCCCAACACGAACGTCGTCATCATCAGCGAGGCCATCCGGCAGCGCTTCTTCCCGAACGAGAGCGCGGTCGGCAAGCAGGTGAGGCAGGGCGACCAGACCGCGGAGATCGTCGGCGTCGTCGGCAACATCCGGCGCGCTGGTCTCCGCGACGAGCCGCGCGCCGACATGTACTTCCCGTTCGAGCAGAACCGGCCGGGGCAGGTTTCGTTATTCGTGCGCACCGGCCCGGACCCACAGCGAGCGACCACGGCGCTTCAGGCGGCGATCAAGCGCGTCGAGCCTAACGCGAACATCGACCGGGTGCAGACGCTGTCCGAAGTCGCGAGCGAGTCCGAGCGCGTGACGCGGGTCGTCCTCTGGCTGCTCGGCGTGTTTGCCGTGACGTCGCTCGCTCTGGCGGCCGTCGGGATCTATGGCGTGATGTCGTACGCCGTGCGTCAGCGGACGCGCGAGATCGGCACCCGCATCGCACTCGGCGCCACGCGCCGAAACATCGTCTGGCTCGTGCTGCAGCAGGGCGCCGCGATCGCCGCAGTCGGAACGGTGGTGGGACTGGTGACGGGACTCGCGACGACGCGCTTCCTGAAGTCCATACTTTACGGTGTATCCGGGAGTGATCCGATCGTGCTCGGCGGCGCAGTGACGCTCCTCGTCGTGACGATCATGCTGGCCTGCTATATCCCCGCGCGGCGCGCGGCGTCTGTCGATCCGGCGAAGACTCTCGCCGAGCAGTAACACTCCCGTTTCAGAATCCGCCCGGGACGCCGCCATCGCCTGAGACCCACACTCGCTGCCGACACGGTGCGTCGAGACGCTATGCGGATCGAACGGATCGCGTCACATCCGGTCCATCCGCATCGCTGTCGTAAAGCCCGCTGGGTCGCGGGTGGTACGCAGGCGGGACTGAGGATGGAGTGACCGAAGTAAGGCTCGGGTCCACTCGATCCGATGAATCTATCCCCGTGTCGCGTGCCTGAACGTGGCATCGACTTCATTCGGCTGATCCACCGTGAATCCGAGATCACGGAGCAGCCCGTCGTCGAGACGGTAGATCCACGAGTGGACCGTGAGCGGCTGGCCGCGCGCCCACGCGTCCTGCACGATCGTCGTCTCGCAGACGTTGAGCGCCTGCTCGAGCACGTTCAGCTCGCAGAGGCGATCGGCGCGAGCGTCGGCGGCGAGGCCGTCGAGGTGCGCGGCGTGCTTCTGCCGCACATCCTGCACGTGCCTGAGCCAGTTGTCGATGAGTCCGAGCTTCGCGCCGTCGAGCGCCGCTCGTACGCCGCCGCAGCCATAGTGGCCGCACACGATCACGTGCCCGACACGCAATGCGTCGACCGCGTACTGCAGCACCGACAGGCAATTGAGGTCGGTGTGGACGACGACGTTCGCGACGTTGCGGTGCACGAACAGTTCGCCCGGCGGTAGATCCACGATCTCGTTCGCCGGCACGCGACTGTCCGAGCACCCGATCCACAGGTACGCGGGCGTCTGCTGCGCCGCGAGGCGGGAGAAGAAATCGGGGTCCGTTCGCGCGCGTGTATCCGCCCATCGGCGGTTGTTCGCGAACAGCTCGGCCAGTTTTCGCAACGCGTCGTCCTCCGTGCCAGGTCGCCGAGCGTCGTGCTCGGTGGGCGGCAATCTAACCGCGCCGGTCGAAGGGGCGACGTATTCGGCGGCGAATCGCAAGCCGCCGTGTCAGGCGATCAGCTCGCGCGCGAGATCGTGATGCGTGCGACCTGGCGCGCCCAGCGTGCCGGTCGTTTTTCGCCCGGCACGATGATCCGGTACGGTCCCTCGGACGCCGGGAGCGGCTGCCCGTTCACGCGATCGGCGAGAATCACGACGCGATCGGTGAACCCCGGGTCGAGCTCGGCGAGGGAGAACACGACGCGATAGCCGTCTGTCGCCTCGACCGTCACGTACGTCGTCAACGCGCGCCCGCGCACCGAGTCTGTGGCTGGAGCGTTGCCGAGCGCGAGAACGTCGCGGAGAGAGACCCCGGAGTACCGTCCACTGACCTGGTGCGCGCTGACCGTGGTGTCGTGCCGCGTCAGGCGCGACAGATCCGACGCCGTGATCGTGCGCTCCTGACCGTCGAGGCCGCGGATGGCGATACCGGCCGATTGTGCCTGGGCTGTTGTGGCGGAGCTCTGGGCGTGGACGACAAAAGCCGGCGCGGTTGCGGCCGTCAGTACGAGCGCGGCAGCGGCGACAGAGATCGGTCGAGGCATGGGTCCATTCAGTTGGTCGTTCGGCTTCCGGGGCTGCACGCCCGCACGTACTGGTCGGCGTCACCCTCGCTGCCCTCGAGCCCGGCCCGTATGTCGAACGCGATGTGAACGGCCTCGTGCTCCATGCTGCGCACGACGTCGTCCACCGTACGCACGCCGACGTTGAGTGGATCGATCTCGCGGGCGAGCGTCATCTCGCCGTTAGGCTTCGCCTCGCCGGACGCGAGCTGGGTGCCGACACGCCACATGTACGGCCGAATCGTGATGCGTCCACTCCGGTACGACCGGTCGAGCACGGCCCCGTATCGGGAGCACACACCGCCCCGCGCCTCGAGGTCGGCGATTCGGGACTCGACGGCTCGTGAGAGGTCCGGCGATAGCGGAGCCGCCGGCGAATCACAACCAAAGCACGGCAGCTCGTCACGTGGTGGCTGATCGTAGGCGCGCAACGTCAGGTCGGCAGTCGCCGGTGCGACTGCCGGCGTCGAAAGCGTCGTGTGTGCCGGAGCACACGCGACGGCGGCGAGCAAGACGAGTGACGCAGAAAGAGAAATCGTACGAGACATCGAGTGCGACGGTGAATCGGGATGGTATACCTGAGCGATACGACCTGAACCGCGCCTGCGCAACCGCGCAGACGCGCGCCGCGCGCATCAGTCCGGACGGGCGTACGACTCGAGAAACCCGCAGTCCGTGCAGCGGTACGTCTTCACAGCATGATTCGTGTCCTTCGCGATCTTCAACCCGGTCCAGAACGACTTGATCGGTTGCCCCTCGATCCACTCTTCGGGCATCATACCGCCGTAGGTGTGATCGACGACATACCCTTCTTCCATGCTGGCGCTGCACTTGGGACACGTGAGAGACGGCATCGTCAGGTCGCGTTTTTGAGTTTCTTGAAATACGTCCGGCTGGCCGCAGTTGTGTCATTTATGGAATAGCCACGCCCGCTCCCGGCAGGCGCACTGCTAACCCGTTGCCACGCCGACACGTTCCCACTGACGGGTGTCGGCCGCCCGACACAGGGCGTCGATGACCGCCATGTTCGCGACGGCGGCCTCGAGAGACACCGCTACCGTCCCAGCCCCGCGCACAGCAGCCGCGAACCGTTCGGCCTGCTCGCGATACTGGTCCGCGATCGGGATGTCGATCACACTCGCGCCTCTCCCGCCGAGCGCTGCCCCGTCGTCGACGTAGATCCGGGCGGGCGCGTCAGGAGGAGCATTGAAAGGGATCTCGACCTCGAGCCGCCCGCGCTCTCCGTACAGGTGGACTCGTTGGTACGGGACGAGCTGCCCCCCACAGGTGAACACCGCCTGGCCGTTCGGAAACCGGAGCATCCCGGACGTTAGGCGGTCGATGCCGAAGTCCGGATCGCGATCGAGCATCGCCGCAACGTCCGTCGGCTCGGAGCCGAACATCCAGCGCGCGATGAAGATCGGGTAGCACCCGATGTCCATGAGGGCGCCGCCACCCCACTCGGGAACGCTTCTGATGTCGCTCGGATCGCGCCGGTAATAGCTGAAGTGGCCGGTAACGAGCCGCAGCTCGCCAATGCGGCCGGCGCCGATGAGACGCTCGACCTCGTGCCACTGCGGGTGCGCGCGCACCATGAACGCTTCCGCGACCTGAACGCCATGTCGATCACGCGCCGCGAGCAGAGTGCGAGCCTCGGCGGCCGAGAGGGCGATCGGCTTCTCGCAGAGCACGTGCTTGCCGGCCTGCGCGGCGCGAATCGACCAGGGGACGTGCAGATGGTTTGGAAGCGGGATGTAGATCGCTTCGACCTCCGCGTCCGCGATGAGCTCCTCGTACGATCCGTACGCGCGCGGAATGTCGAGCTCCACGGCTGCGGTACGTGCCTTTTCGATGGACCGTGACGCGATGGCGACGACGCGTGAGCCTGGACTCCTTCGCATCGCCGGCACGACCTTTTTCACCGCGATGTTCGCCGCTCCGAGAATCCCCCAGCGAACGGGTTCGATGGCCGTCACCTAACGACCGCTACGCATGGGCGCCGCGGGCCGGCGACTTCGGAGAGGGTCAGTCGGAGCAGCGATAGGACTCATGCCTCGGAACCTGCCGGAGAAGGTCGACAGATGGTTCCTGATCGGCCGACTCACCGCAAGGTCTCCGTGCGCGCTGGGAGCGTCACGAGCATCGGCACCCGGGCGATCGCGCCGAGCAGTGCGAAGACCCGTGAGGTCGCGCGTAAGAAAAGCGGAATGTCCGGCCCGCTGGCGCTCGCACTTGCTTCGGCATATCTTCGGTACGGCGACGATGCCTGGATGGAGCCGTACCGGATGAACCTGGACGAGAAGCTTTCGATCCTCGCCGACGCCGCGAAGTACGACGCGTCGTGCGCGAGCAGTGGGTCCCGCGGCCGACGCGCGGGTGCGGGTGGCATCGGCTCGACCGACGGCATCGGGATCTGCCACAGTTATACGCCCGACGGCCGGTGCGTCTCGCTGCTCAAGCTGCTGCTCACGAACTACTGCATTTTCGACTGCGCGTACTGCATCAACCGCCGGTCGAGTGGAGTGCGTCGTGCGCGCTTCACGCCTGACGAGGTCGTGTGGCTGACGGTCGAGTTCTATCGCCGGAATTACATCGAAGGGCTGTTCCTGAGCTCGGGGATCATTCGCGACTCCGACTACACGATGGAGCAGCTCGTCGCGGTCGCGAGAACCCTGCGAACGACGCACGCGTTCGGCGGCTACATCCACCTCAAGACGATCCCTGATGCCGCGCCCGAGCTGATTCGCGAAGCGGGGCGGTGGGCCGATCGCCTGAGCATCAATGTCGAGCTGCCGCGCCAATCCGACCTCGACGCGCTCGCGCCCGAGAAGACGCTGACGCGCATTCGCCGCGCGATGGGCGTGATCCGCGACGGCATCGCCGAGGCGGCCGAGGAGGTCGGCGTTAGGCCGTCGCCGGCGGCCGTGGCCGCGCAGCCGGCGTTCGCGCCGGCCGGGCAGGCGACTCAGATGATCGTCGGCGCAACCGACGCTCCCGACGCCGTCATTCTCGACACGGCCGCCCAGCTGTACCGCGGGCAGCGGCTGCGTCGCGTGTACTTCTCGGCGTTCAGCCCGATTCCCGACGCCTCGTCATCACTTCCCGCCGTCGCACCGCCGCTCGTGCGCGAGCACCGCCTTTATCAGGCCGACTGGCTCATGCGCTTCTACGGGTTCGGCGTGAAGGAGTTGACGACGCCGGACGCACCGAACCTCGATCTCGCCATCGACCCGAAGCTCGCCTGGGCGCTCCGTAACCGCGAGCAGTTTCCGGTCGATCTCAATACTGCTGACCGGGTAATGCTGTTGAGGGTGCCGGGCATTGGCGTGCGGAGCGTCGATCGCATCATCGCGGCTCGCCGATGGCGACGCCTGCGGTTCGACGACCTCGGCCGTCTTCGTATTGCGCTCGGTCGCGCGCTCCCGTTCGTGGTCGTGGCGGACCACTCGCCTCGCGGTCTGCCGGACGCGCTCGACCTCCGGCAACGCATTGAAGGGCGAAGCCAGCTGGACCTGTTTGCCGTATCGCGTTCGGCGCACGGCGGAGAGCTGTGACAGTCGCTGCCGGCACCGAGCGTGTCGCGCGCTTCGAGCCGACGTTCGAGTCGTGGCGCGCTGTGGCGCGAACGTTGGTCAGGGACGGCGTCCGGCCCGACGTCGTGTGCTGGGCGCCTGTCGACGACGTTCAGCATTCGCTCCTTGGCCTGACCCGCGGTGACGTGCGCGGTACGCGCAGCCGTCCGGCCGACGACATCGTCCACGTGCCGCGCCGGTTTCTGCAGCTCGCGGCGGCCGTCGCCTGTCATCGCGCCACCGAGCGGTGGGCGCTGCTCTATCGCATCCTGTGGCGCCTCTCCGGGGACGAGCCTCATCTCCTCGACGTCGTGACGGACCCCGACGTGCACACGTTAGGCATGATGGAACGAGCCGTGCGTCGCGCCGCGCACAAGATGAAGGCCTTCGTCCGCTTCCGGCAGACAGCAGCCGCAGACGACGGGGAGCCGGCGTACGTGGCCTGGTTCGAGCCGGCGCATCACGTGGTCCGGCGTACCGCGCCGTTTTTCGCACGGCGCTTTCCGTCGATGCGCTGGTCCATCCTCACGCCCGACGTCTGCGCACACTGGGATCGAAGCACCCTCGGCTTCACGCCGGGCCTGACGCGAGCCGCCGCCCCCGCCGATGACGAGCTGGAAACACTCTGGCGCACCTACTACGCGCACATCTTCAATCCGGCTCGGCTCAACCTGGATGCGATGCGCGCCGAGATGCCGCGGCAGTATTGGGGACTGCTTCCGGAGGCGCGCCTCATTGGCGAGCTGGCACGCGATGCGCCTCGACGAGTCACGGACATGCTCGCTGCGACGCTCCGCACACCGGAACCGCTGCCCGCTGACCTCGAGAATCGCGGACCGAGCGCCGACCCTGCCGCGGCCGCGCGTCGGCTGCACGCGGACGCCGGCCTCACGCGTCGTGAAGCCGATATCCGCATCCGTGCCGCGCACGACAGGGCGACAGAATCGTGCGATCCGCTTCACGATCCCGGAGCCTTTGCCGCCCGCGATCGAGAGCGAAAGGTGAAACGGCATGCACCACACGGTCTCGCGGGCTCGAACGGCGCGACGGTTCGCCTGGGCGTCGCGGGCTGGACGGACCCGTCGCTCATCGAGCCGGGCGTGTTCTATCCCGACGACGCGACGACGCCCGAAGCGCGCCTCCGCTACTACGCGTCACGCTTTCCGCTCGTCGAGGTCGACGCGACGTATTACGCGCTGCCGACGAAGGCGCTCGCCCAGCGTTGGGCCGAGCGCACGCCACCTGATTTCGTGTTCGACATCAAGGCCCATGCGCTCATGACCGGCCATGGCGCCGACGCGCGACAGCTGCCACCGTGGATCACGGCAGCGATCCCGGCGCGGCTCCGCAGCGCTCGGCGCGTCTTCCCGGGCGTGCTCCCGCCTGAAGTCATCGATCGGGTATGGTCCACGTTTCTCGATGCGCTCGAGCCGCTACGTTCGGCGCGTAAGCTCGGCACGGTGCTGCTGCAGTTCCCGCCATGGTCCAAGCCGTCCCGCGAGAGCGCGGACACGATCCGCGAGGCGCGCCGCCGCCTGGCGGACACGTTAGGCGCGGTCGAGTTTCGCCATCGCGGCTGGCTCACGGGCCGTGTCGCCGACCGCACGTTCGCCCTGCTCGAGGAGCTTGGCCTCGCGTACGTGATCGTCGATGCGCCGCAGGGAATGGAAAGCAGCCTCCCGCCGACGGTCGCGGTGACGTCGTCACGCCTCGCGGTCGTCCGGCTCCACGGCCGGCGCGCGGAGACCTGGGAGCGCCGCAATGACATCGTGAGCGAGCGATACCGCTATCTCTACGATGAGGCGCAGCTGCGTCACTGGACGCTGCCGATCATCGACATCGCGAAGCAGCATCAGGGTGTTCACGTGCTGTTCAACAACAACCACGCGAACTATGCGACGACGAATGCGCTGGAGATGGGCGAGCTCCTGATGAACGGCGGCCTCGATCCGCGCGCAGCTGAGGACTCAGTGAACCGAGTGCCAGACGGTGTTGCCGGCCGCGCACCGACTGGCTCCCCGATCGGGTCGGTTTTCGAGCAGCATTAACCGCTGAGAGGAATCTGAGAGGAACTGCACGCGGAGGGTCGCAGAGGGGCTGCCGGCGCGGCCATTTGACGCGGACGGTCTGAAATGCATAGGGAACCGCCTAACGGGACGGTGCGTCCCCGGCGGCCGTTCCCCTGATTAGTCAGATCCGGTCGAGCCGGCGCGGCGCAGCCGCCCTCCGCGACCCTCTGCGTTGCAGTTCCGCGGTTCCCTCTGCGTCCAAGAGGTTTTCAACGACCCGGACGGTAGAGGGACGGTTTCTAGCCGGCCGCCGGGCCGAGCCGATAACCCGCGCGCCGCACCGTCACGATGTAGCGCGGTGACTGTGGATCGTCTCCAAGGCGCTCGCGGAGCGCCGCAAGGTGTGTCTCTACCGTGCGCGTCTCGGTGCCGGCCGCATAACCCCACACCTCGCGCAGCAGGTCGGCGCGCGAGACCACTCGCCCCCTGTGACGCACCAGTGCCGCGAGGAGATCGAACTCCTTCGGTCGCAGCGTGATCTCCTCCCCGCCGCGACGCACGACGCGCGCGCCAAAGTCTATCGTCAGGTCCGCGATCCGCACCTCCGACCGCGCCGGCGACGTTCCGGGTGACGCTCGCTTGAGCAACGCGCGCACACGCGCGAGGATCTCGAGCAATCCGCACGGCTTCACGACGTAATCATCGGCGCCGAGGCCGAACCCACGAAGCTTCTCTTCCTCGGTACCGAGTGCCGTCATGATCAGCACCGGAGCGTTTCGTCCTTCATCGCGAAGACGCTGCAGCACCGTGTACCCGTTCAGCGCCGGCAGCATCAGATCGAGGATGATAAGATCCGGTTGTCTCGCCTTCGCTTGCTCGAGCCCGGCGATGCCGGTAGCAGCGACCGTCACGTCATACCCTTCGCGCTCCAGATTCGCGCTCAGCGCCGCCGCGAAGTCTCGATTGTCCTCGATGACGAGGATGCTGCTCACGCGATCTCCGCCGTCGCGGGCACCGGCGCGGGGACCGCCGCCGCGCGAAGCTCGATCACGACGCGTGTGCCTCGGTCCCGCCGCGACTCGATCCACACTCGTCCCCGGCAGGCGTCGATGATCTGGCGTACGACGGCGAGCCCGAGCCCCGTCCCCGTCCGCTCCGATACCTGATCGTCCGCGAGCCGTTCGTAGGGCTGGAAGATCCGCTCTCGTTCTTCGGCGGGGATGCCGCGGCCCTCGTCTTCCACGGACAGGCGGACGAGCGCGCCGTTCTGCGCCGCCGCGAGCACGATGCGCTGTCCCGCGGCGCCGTACTTGAGCGCGTTATCCACCAGATTCACGAGCGCCTGCCTGACGAGTCGCCTGTCTGCCTGCACGCTCACCGGAGCGCCTGGCGCGATCTCGATCGTCTGACCGGCATCGTCCACTGCGAGGCGTACGGCGTCGATGACTTCGTCGAACAGCTCGTTCGTGTCGACGGCTCGCACGACCGGCTTGACGTCGACCGCGCCCGACCGCGAGAACAACAGGACGTTGTCGACCACGGCCATCACACGTCGCGTCTCGCGAACGATCGAGCTCGTCAGCGAGACGCGCTCGGCATCGCTCCGCTCGCGGCGCAGCGTGAGCGTCTCGCTCGCGATGAGAATCTGCGCGAGCGGCATGCGCAGATCGTGCGACACGCCGGCAATGAAGTCGGATCGAGCGCGGGCGAGAAGCATCTCTCGCCGCGTATACGTGAGTGCGATGACGATGACGAGAACGGTCGCCGCGATCAGCGCGCCGAGATGCCAGAGCCGCGTGCGTGAATGTGGCTCGAGGAGCGGCGACGCGATGCGACCCGGCGCAACGGCCATCGTCAGGCGAAACCCCCGCAGCGGCCCGCCCAGCGGCACGAGCGCTCGATACCGCCCCGCACCGAGCGCGCCGTAGATGAGGGTGCTGTCCATGGTTCGAATCTCGTACGAGAGCGAGTCGACACGAGTGAGCCCCGCGGAATCGATGGCGGTCGAATGCTGCCCATGACTGAAGAGCCGCGACAACGTTTCGCCGGCGTTCACGACGATACCGTAGACGGCGAGAGCGATACCGCGTTCGTCACGCTGCACGAGGGCAACGATCGCGTCGTTGCCAAGCCTCGGGTCCACCAGGAAGCGCGACGACGCGTTGCTCGTACCACGCGGTTCGCGCGACTCGGTGCGTGCGAGCTCGAACAGGACGGAGTCCACCTGCGCGGTGATGGTGCGCGCGTCGTGCGCGATCATCGCCGTCGAGAACGCATCCGTCGCGACATCGTAATGAAAGAAACGACTCGCCGGGAACACCTCGCGACACGCGCACACGACCCCCTCGACTTGCCGCCTCGCGAGCGCTCTGATCGTCTGTTGGCCGGTCGAAAGTTCAGGCGGCGCCGGGGCGAGCGGCCCGATTGGCGCGAACGCCTCGAGCGCGAGTCGCTCGAGCCGCGCGCTGGCGAGCGTCGACGCGTGCATGGCCGTTGCCTGCACGATGAGCCCAGCCGCGATCCGCCGCTGCGTGCCGTCGTGGATCGTGATCACGGCCGTATAGATCGTGATCGCGCCGAGCAGCGCGGCGAGGATCCAGAACCGACTGCTCCAGACACGTCGGAGCCGTTCGCTGCCTACAGGGGTTCGCCGGGTCATCGCCGGACAAGATTCACCGGCGACCGCTCGTCGCGCCACGCCGGATGACGCGTCCCGGGGCCGCGAGCCGGAGATCTTACCCAGTTCTTACTTTCGGATGTCGGATTCGATGGCGCGTCGACTCCGATCCGTGCGACTGAGCCCGTCACCATGTCCGCCAACGCGAGAAGGCCATGC
>Ga0075420_100001327_pt1 | contig 20956 bp, 22 predicted proteins | sample SoiMetdeltSBSDD4_FD_75296 | JGI IMG/M metagenome (GOLD analysis project Ga0075420, IMG submission 75296) | Bulk soil microbial communities from a Populus tree surrounding site in Tennessee, USA - Soil MetaG P. deltoides SBSDD4 | ecosystem: Environmental > Terrestrial > Soil > Tree plantation... | reverse complement strand
CATGTTGAAGGCCACTGCCGGGATCACGCTCCCGACGACGATTACGGGCTCGCTGCCGCGACCGAGTTGGTATACGGAGAATCTGGGGACGCGGTCGTTTCTGGACGCGATGGTGACGTCGCGGTTCCGCGAGCAGTATGTCGACGCGCTGTCGGTGTATCTGCGGGAGCAGGAAGTGGCCGGCCTGGACATCGTGACCGACGGCGACTGCCGGTTCGATCAGGACATCGGCGGGCAAAGCTGGACGAGCTATCCGCCGCACCACATGAGCGGGTTCGAGACGACGCACCCGAAGCTGGCGGCGGTGGGGGCGGGCGGGATCGCGTTTCCGCGCGGCCACATCCTGCACGACTACCTCGAAGCGCGGGTGATGCCGAAGCTGATTGGGGCGGTGGGCCGCGGCGAGATGCAGTATGCCGAGCTGTTCAAGGCGGCGCAGCGGCTGACGCAGAAGCCGGTGAAGTTTGGCACGGTCACGCCGGAGCTGGTGGCGTTTGCCGTGCAGGACGAACACTACACGAGCCTGCCGGACCGCATCATGGCCTTGAGCGAGGCGTTCAACGAGGAGCTCCATGATCTGGCGGATGCGGGGTGCCCCGTCATTCAGATGGAGGAGCCGCAGATCCACCTGCTCGCGGCGCGCAACTACGTGGACAAGGTGATTAATCCCGAGTTCATGCTGAAGGTGTTCAACAACACCGTCAAAGGCCTCAGAGCCAAGACGGAAGTGTGGTGCCACACGTGCTGGGGCAACCCGTCGCAGCAGCGGATGTTCGGGGCGGTGCAAAGCTACAAGCCGGCGCTGGATCTGCTGAACCAGGTCGATGCCGACGTGATCACGTTCGAGATGAAGAGCTCGAACCTGATGGACCTGAAGGAAGTGGGCGCGGCGATCACGCACATGAAGGTGTGCGTGGGCGCGATTGACCATCACACGCTGCAGGTGGAAGCGCCGACGGAAGTCGCGGACCTGATTCGTCAGGCGCTGACGGTGATCCCGGCGGAACGGCTGGTCCTAAGCTCGGACTGCGGCATGGGGCGCGAGGGCATGAGCCGGCGGCACGCGTTCTACAAGATGGTGTCGCTGGTCCAGGGTGCGAACATCGTCCGCAAGGAGCTCGGCTTGCCGGTGGTGGAGAGCCTCGGGGCGGATCCAAAGTTCTCGTTGATCCGGCAGAAGGCATAAGGAACTCCCAACGCCCAACTCCCAACGCCCAACCATTCCCAACGCCCAACTCCCAACGACTGGGCGAGGCAGAGGAGGTGGCGGTTGGGCGTTGGGAATTGGGAGTGGTGGGGCGTTGGGCGTTGGAGGGTGGGAATTGATTCGAGCAGCGATCGTGGGCATGGGGTGGTGGGGGCGGACGCTGGTGGAAGCGGTCGCCGACAGCGACGTGATCCGCGTGGTGGGCGGTGCCACGCGCACCGTGTCGCCAGAGGTGACGGCGTTCGCCGAGGCGCAGACGCTCACGCTCGCGAAGGACTTCAACGCCCTCCTCGGCGATAAGAACATTGATGCCGTCGTCCTCGCGACCCCGCACTCGCAGCACACCGAGCAGGTGATGGCCGCGGCGCAGGCCGGGAAGCACGTCTTCTGTGAGAAGCCGTTTGCCCTCACCAAAGCGGATGCCGATGCCGCCGTCGCCGCAACGAAGCACGCCGGCGTCACGCTGGGTCTTGGCTATAACCGCCGCTTTCATCCCGAGATGACCGCGCTTAGAGAGAAGATCACGGCCGGCGACCTCGGGACGGTGCTGCACTTCGAAGCGACGATGACGTTCCCCAATGCGCTGTTCCTCAAGCCGGAGGCGTGGCGGGCGGACCGCGAGGAGACGCCGTGCGGCGGGCTGACGCCGATGGGCGTGCACGCGATTGACGGGATGATCGATCTCGGTGGGGAGATCGAGTCGGTGTTCTGTCAGAGCTTCCGTCGCGTGGTGCAGGTGGACAGCGATGACACGACGTCGATGCTGTTCCGGATGAAGAACGGCGCGTCGGGCTACCTGGGCACGATCACCGCCACCGGCCCGGGCTTCAGCTTCCAGGTGTTTGGCTCGAAGGGGTCGCTGCGGCTGGAGGGCATGACGCACGTCGCCGGCGCTTCGTCGGAGGAACGCCGCACGCGGCTGTTCAGCACGGCGAAGTGGCAACCGATCAAGGGGCCGGCGGAGACGTGGGAGGCGGCCCGCCTCGATGTTACCCGCGCGTGCCTCGAGGCCTTCGGCACCGCAGCAAGCGGTGGCGCCCCGTTCCTGATCCCGACGAGTGAAATGATCCACGGCGCCGCGGTGACCGAGGCAGTCGTGAAGTCCGCGGCGTCTGGAAAAAGCGAGCAGATCTGACAGGAGATGACTCGATGAAAGTCGGCTTCATCGGTCTAGGCCGTATGGGCTCCGGCATGGCGAGCCGCGTCCTGGGTGCTGGCCACGAGCTCTCGGTGTTCGACGCCGTTGCCTCGCAGATCGCGCCACTCGTGACTGCCGGCGCGCGCGCGGCATCATCCGTCGCGGATGTCTGCGCCGGCTGCGACGTCGTCATCACGATGCTTGTCGAAGACACCACAGTGACGGACGTCACTCTGAAAAAGGGTGGAATATGTGACTCTTTGTCAAGCGCGTCCATTCATCTCGTGATGGGGACGCACGGTGTGGCTACCGTGCGTGCGCTCGAAGCGCGGCACACGGCGGCGGGTCAACATCTCGTCGCGGCGCCCGTTCTCGGAAGACCCGATCTCGCGGCGACGGGGCAGCTCGGTATCGTTGCCGCGGGTGACGATGACTCGCTCCGTCGTGTGGAACCGCTGCTGAACGTCATGGGCCGGCGCACGTTTCTCGCCGGCAACAAACCCGAGTCGGCAACTGCTATCAAATTGGCCAACAACGCAGTGCTGGGATGTGCAATGGTGGCAATGGCTGAAGGCTTTGCACTTGTGCGCAAGTACGGCGTCGTCCCGCAGGTGTTTCAGGATGTGATGACGGAGGGGTTGTTTTCGGCGACGGCGTACAAGGTCTACGGGCAGAAAATGGTCGATGAAAGCTTCGACCAGGTCGGTTCGCCGATACACGTCGGGCTCAAAGATGCGAACCTGATTGCCGCCGCCGCCGATCTTGCGCGCGTGCCGATGCCGAGCCACAACGTGTACAGAGATCGCTTGCTCGGCGCCGTCGCGCACGGTGATGGCGATCGCGACCAAGCTGTTCTCGCCCGTGAACAGGCCCGCGCCAGCGGGCTCGCATAGCACTCGATCACGAATTCGAAAACCAGATAAGACATTGCCGCGAGGGCAGTAGGTCTGCCCCCGGGTTGACTGAACGTCTGCGCTTTGGAGAAACACCCGCAAAATCAACGGCACCACCTCTTGCTCATAGACGAGTCGGATAGTCGGCCTGATGGGCCGCAACGAGAGGTGCTTCATGAAGTCGTCGTTAGTGTTGCTGTTGTCGGCAAGCGCGCTCGTCGTCGGGTGTGCCGGCTCGTCGCCGCTTGCTCCAGATGCCGCATCGGTGTCGAGTCCGAGATCGATCGCAGCTTCGTCGGCGGGCTCTGGCGCTCCACGCACGTTCCTCCCGCCGATCAATCCCACTGGTATCTCCTGTCCATCCGACGCACCGCAAATCCTCGTCACCTCGCTGAACCTGCGGATGGATATCGAGTTCTCGGAAGTCGCCGGTGCCTACGCGTACGAGATCGAGATCACCAACTACTATGGGGAGCAGACTCGCCTGGAGATTCCGGCGCCTGCCAATCGTGCTGAGTGGCACGGGCCAAGGGGCTTCTATTCAGTGCGAGTGCGAACGCTGAACTGTGGTGGAACGGGCAATTGGTCGGCCTACGCGTACAAGTCGTTGCCCGACGGCGGCGTGCCCCCCTCCGATACACCGGCCGGCCCGCCGCCATCGGATCCGGAATGCGGCACCGGCTGCGAGCCACCGTCGCTGCCGCCGCCGCCAGAGCCGCCGGTACCACCGGTGCCGCCAGTACCGCCGGTACCGCAGTGCGGCAACGAGTGCCCGCCGCCCCCGCCGCCGCAGTGCATGCACGGCTGCTTCTGAGTGATGCGCCCGTGACAACCTTTCGGCACGGGCGTTCGTACATCGTTGGGTATCAACCGACGCGAGTAAATGAAGCGCACAGGTAATTGAGAATATGGCCGCGAATTTACCGAATTGTGTATTAGCCCTAAACGGCCCAGCTCTTGCTAGATGGGCTAGCCATATGCGTCTACGCCTCCGCGCTGCCTCCATCGCGTGGGCCATCGGTTTTCTGGTGATTGGCTCGCTCGCCGGAGCAATTGTTCTTTCGTCGTCGTTCCAAACGATCCCTCCTCGCGGGCGTTGGGTTGAACCTCCTCCCACATCCGGCGACGCGGCAAACGTGCCGCGCAACTCATCCGTAGTCGGCGAGTCGCGCACCTCTCCGACGAGTTCTGCGGAAACGATCGAACGTGCGCAGCAGCAGTTGAATCTGATCGCCAGCAGCTCCGAGTTCGCGAATGCCCACGTCGTGCTGGGATCAGAGTCACAGAACTGGGTCATTACGCGCTCGGTCGAATTCGATGCCGACGCATTCATCCGCTCCGCGGGTCTGCACACGGACACCAGTGCTCTACCCACGCAAGGTGCCTCGGGTTCGACCCTGACTTCGCTGGCCGCCAGCAGCGTGGTGGACCTGCGTATGGTTGGCGGAGGAGCGCTCGGGCCGTCAGGGTTCGCGGGTGGTGGCTTAGCGTCCGCTGGTGGTGGGGGTGGTGGCGGTATCGGACAGGGGCTGGGTGGCGTCTTCAGAGGCGCAACGCTGTCCGATCAGGGAAGCTCGCCGGACATTCGAGCCCTCCGAGGAGCGGATAACAACCCAGCGTCTCAACGCGCAGAGAACGCTCCTGGCCGATCCGACACGGCACACACGACCTCGCCGACGTCGAACGACGACCTACACGCGTCGGGTCTGGGACCTCAGACAGTGCATCCCCAGTCGGAATCGCCATCGCTGGTCAGCACGGCGGCGGTGTCAGTGCCTGAACCGGCAATTCTGCTGCTGATGGGTGTCGGGCTTGGCGGTCTTGCTTTCAGTCAGCGGCGGCGCTGATGGATCTGTGATTCAGGATCTTTGATTGGAGACTCGTTGTTGATTGGTGAGGGTTGATTCTTGATTGACCAAATCAACAATCAGCAATCAACAACGATTCGACAATCAATCGCGACTCGGCAATCGATCACGGCTGCGACTCGAGCCACCACAGCGCGTCGTTCGGATCGGTGAACGCCTTCGAGGTAATGCCGTACTGGCCGTAGGTCGCGGCCAGGTTCTTCATCGTCACCTGCCCCACCGTCTTCTCGGGCTGCACGATCGCCCAGTACTTCCAGCCGGCAAGCGCGGTCTGCGGAAACCAGTGCTCGTGACTCCACTCGACATCCTCAGGGCGGAGCACGGCGTTCATCCGATCGTCAGATAGCCACTTCGTCGCCTCATTCTTGGTGAGGATCTCTGTGCCGGTGAGCAGCAGCTCGCGGAATGTGTTGCCGCTGATGAACTGATGGATGCGGTGATGGATGATCCGCTTCTCTGGATGGTACCAGAGGGTCGCGAAGGGATTGTCGATAATCACGACCGCCGCCATGCTGCCCTCTCTTTGAACCCTGTGGACGCCGAACGCACGTGTTATCGGTCCGCTCGGGTTCGGCTGTAGCGGGTGAGTGGAGCAGTCGAAGACACTCGCTGCAATACCGCGCAAATCGTTGTATTAGCGGTGTTTGACATGACGAACCGCTAATGCACGGCTGTGTTCATGCCGACACATTCCGCACAGATATGTCGTTCAAGCAGCTCTTGAGGAAGGGGACGCTCGGCGACCTCAGAGAACGAGTGTCTCCGGATCGCGAGGCGTCCTCGAGCGGACCGCCGCCGGTCGGCGACCAGCCGACCGCGCCTGCGCGATCCACGCGAGTGCTGTACATCACTGGTGACGCACGCGAGTCGCGCATTGTCAGCGGCGCATTCAGTCACAGCCATCCGCATCTCGAGTTCGACTTCTCGATAGACCTGGCGAGTGTCCGTGCGCATCTGACCGGCTCGGGCGGTCACGACGCGCTGGTCGTCGGGTGGAGCGTGCCCGGCGAGGAAGCGTTTTCGCTGATTACGTACGCCCGCGAGCATGGGGCCGGGTTGCCCATCGTGGCGGCGGCCGAACAATCGCTTGAGTTGTATCGGCAGGCCGGTGCCGACGAGTGCGTACGCAAGGGCGGATCGTTTCTGTCGCGTCTGCCGGTGGCGATCGAAGACGCGATCAGGAAGCGGCCGGAGGCCCCTCCCGTCACGCCGCCTCGAACGTTCTCGCCCGGCGTTGCCGCGCTGCGTGTGGCGTACGCCGGCGACATCGATCAACTGCGTGCGGCGGTCGAAGGTCAGGCGCCTCCGCTCGAATGCGTGACGCTGGCCGACGCGCTCAAGGCGTCCGACCTGCAGCCTGGCACCGCGCCGGTCGACATCGTGCTCATCGAGCACAACGACAAGTCCGGCGTCGCCATTGCCGACGTACGCGCGCGCAGTCTCGACGTGGCGCTCGTCCTGCTGGTCGAGCCATCTGAAGAGCGCACGGCGTATGAGACCTTTGGTGCCAGCCTCGACGACTACGTCGCAAAATCCTCCGATTGGCCGGCGCGTCTGCAACTGCGACTGACCGCAGCGCGCACGCGATTCCAGCAGACGCGCGAGCTCGCTTCACTGCGTCTCAAGGAGGCGCGTCTGCGTTCGCTCGTCGAGAAGCTGCCGGCCTGCATCGTGCGGCTGTCGGCGGACGGCGTCGTGCTCGCCATCAACGACCGCGCGGCGTCGCTGCTCGGCGCGAGTAACGCCAATCAGCTGATCAAGAAAGCATTCGATGCGCTGGTGCATGCCGACGGCCGCGAGGCGTGGACCGACTTCGTCGTGCGCGTTTGCGCCGGCGAAACCAGATCCACCGAAGTCGCCATCACCTCGCTCGATGGCATCGACCGCACGGTCGAAGCCGCGGCCGTCCCATCGCCTGCGGAGTTCGGCCGATCGCCGTCGCTGCTCATGGTGCTTCGCGATGTGACCGATCGGAAACGCCTCGAGGCAGTGGTCGAACAGGCGACTGAGCGGGGTGCGGAGGCGCCGCCCGAATTCGAGACCGACACCGATCTCGGGTTTCTGCCGGAAGCGCCCGACCCCGAGGTCATCGTGTCCGTTCCGGTGCCGGTCGCCAGCGCTGGGCGCCGGCCGCTGCGCGATCTCGAAGCGGATCTCCATCGCGTCTCCGGAACGGCGCGAGCAACGTTCCAGGAACTGGGTTCGTTGCTGCGCGACGCCGAGACCCAGCACGATGCGGCGTTGAGCCGGCAAGCCGACGAATACGCCAGGCTGAAGGCCATCGAGCTCGAGCACTGGCAGTTCTACGAAGCTTTTGTGCAGGCGGCCGCGCACGGCATCTTCCGCGCAACACCGGAAGGCCGTCTGCTCGCGCTCAATCCGGCGATGGCCGCGGCGCTCGGCTACGAGTCGCCGTCCGCCGTCCTGGCCGCCAGCGGCAACCTTGGCGTGATGATGGACGCCGCGGCCTGGGACGATGCCGTGACGCGGTGGCGCGGCCAGGCGAGCGAGGGGATCGACAGCCGCTGGATGGATCGCGATCGGCAGCCGCTGGCGCTGCGGCTCTACGGACGTCTGATCGAGAGTCCTCACGGTGACGGCCCGTGCCTCGAAGTCGTGGCCGAGAACCTGACCATGCAGCGTGCGCTCGAAACGCAGCTGCGCCGCGCACGCCGATGGGAAAGCGTCGCGCGGGTCACCAGCGGTATCGCGGCCGATCTGACGCACGTCGTCACCGAGGTCAGCGAATCACAGGACGTCGAGGCCATGCACCGTGCGGCGTCCAAAGCGGTGGCGTTGAGTCGCCAGCTCGTGGCGTTCGGCCGCCGTGAAGCTCGCGATCTGACCGCGCTCGATTTGAACGGCGTCGTCAGCCGCATGGAGGGTGTGCTGCGGCGGCTCGTCGACGAGCACATCGAGCTCACGCTGCTGCCGGCTTCAACGCTCGCGCCGGTGCGCGCGGCGCAGCCGCCAATCGAGGAAGCGCTGGTGAGTCTGACCGTCGCCGCCGTCGATGTTCTGCCCGCTGGCGGCCGCATTCACATCGAGACGGCGACGGTCAACGTGGACGACGACAACCAATCGCAGCACGAGGGGATCGACCGCGGCGCATACGGGGTGATCTCGCTGACTGCCACGGGCTGGGGGATCGACGGACGCACGCGCGAGCGGATGCTTGCCGGCCCGGCGCCCGCGGAAGACGTCAGCCGCGGGTATTCGTCGGCCGTCCGCGCGGTCGGGCAGGCCGGAGGTGGATTGCGTCTCGACAGCGTGAGCGGTGACTCGATCACGTTCAGGGTCTACGTGCCGCACGTGGCTCGCGGTGTAGAGGCGGGTCTGTAGACGCGCCCGACAGACACGAGGAGAGTAGAGGCGGGTCTTCAGACCCGCCTGACAGTGGAGTGAACGACATGTCTCTGACGGAACCTCTCGACGAACCTGGTTCCCCTGGTCCAGGCCCGGTGCAGGAGCGGTCGCCGCGTGTGCCCGCTTCGCAGATCGGCAGACCGCGCGCCCGTCTGCTGCCGGGCGGAGACGTGGACGTGATCAACATCTCCGAGAGTGGCCTGCTGGTGGAAGGCAAGGCGCGGCCCGGCGTCGGCACGGTGGTCACCATCCGGATCCAAGGCTCGCGGGCCAAGCTCGAGGGTCGCATCGTTCGCTCGAAGATCTCGACGATTCATCGCGACGGCACGCTCAGTTACGAGTCGGCCATCGAATTCGACACGCCGGCGTCGATGGAAGACATCGTGAGCTCCCCGGTGGCTGCGCCGGTCGGTGCGGGCGAGGGCGATCAGGGCAATCAGGGCGATCAGGACGTGTACGTCATCGACACCGACAATGACTGGTAAACCTGAAACGCACGACGACGGCCGCCGGCGTGAGGTCAACGCCGGCGAAGTGATTGTGTCCAAGGCTGCCGCCGATGTGCTGACGACCGGCGCCCCGGTCGGCAGCTGCGTGGCGGTCTGTTTGTGGGACCCGACGTCGGGCGTCGGCGGCCTGCTGCATTTCCTGTGGCCCGACTCGAAGCTCAATCCGGAGCGTGCCGGCGCGTCGCCCGCCTGCTTCGCCGATACCGGCGTGCAGTTGCTCTTCGAGCAGGCCGCTCAGATGGGCGCCGTGAAGGGCCGCTGCAAGGTGCGGCTGGTTGGCGGCGCCGAGATCGCCGATCGCGATCAGGCGGATCGGTGGGCGAAGCGCAATCTGCTCGCCGTGCGCAGCGTGCTGTGGCGAAGCGGGGTGTTTCTCGAAGGCGAGGAAGTCGGCGGGACGAAGGCACGGCGCGCGACGCTGAGCGTGTCGAACGGTGAATTGCTCGTCGGCCTGCACGACTAGCCGACGCGGGGTAGTAGAGAGAGTATGGCAGGAGCTGACATGAATCAAACCAGTGCACCCGCGGCTGCGGTGAAGCCGCTCAACATCCTCATCGTGGACGACTCGGCCACGATGCGCGCGTTGCTGCACCGCGTCGTCGGCCTGGCGGATCTGCCGATCGGCACGATCTATCAGGCGCCGAACGGGCTCGAGGCGCTGAAGATCCTCGAGACGCACAGCGTGCAGGCGGTGTTCACCGACCTCAACATGCCGGTGATGAACGGCATGCAGTTGCTGCGGGAGATGGCCAAGCGCGACGGCTGGAAGGATCTGCTGCGCATCATCATCTCGACCGACGGCTCGAAGCTGCGCCGCGAGGAAGCGCGCGAACTCAACGTCAACCTGTACGTCGAAAAGCCATTCCGACCGGAGGTAGTGCGCGATGTCCTTTGCCAAATCGCCGGCGCTCAATCCGTCTGATCTGCACGACGCGCTGCAGACCGCGCTCATCGAGGTCAGCGAGAACGCCTACTTCGTGTTCGTCGAGCCGGCCGATCACGTGCAGTTCGCTGACGCGGTCAGCCTGGTGAAGGACGCCTGGCTCAAAGTGTCGGTGGCGTTCGAAGGCTCGTTCGCGGGCGCCGTCGAGATCGTGATGCCCGAGCCGCTCGGCATGTGGCTCGTGACGTCACTGCTCGGGATGCAGGGGCACGAGAAACTCGAGGAGACGCAGCAGTTCGACGGCGTCGGCGAGTTCGCCAACATGGTGTGCGGCGCGTGGCTCAGCCGGCTCAGCGACGATCGCCTGTTCGAGCTGCGCGTGCCGGCGGTGACGCGCATGACCGCCGGCTGGACGCCCCTGTCCGACAGCAACGGCCGTCAAGAGGTGATCTGCCGGATGGTGACGATCAACGAACTGCCAATGCGAATTCTGATTCGGGCCGCCTGATGCGCAAGAAGATTCTGCTCGCCGACGACTCGAATACGGCGTTGATGATGGAGCGGACGCTGCTGGCCAAGAGCGCCTACGACGTGATCGTGGCGCGTGACGGCCGCGAAGCGGTGAAGCAGGCGCTCGACGAAAACCCGGATCTGATCATCCTCGATGTCGTCATGCCGTGCATGGACGGCTTCGAGGCGTGCCGCGAGCTGCGGCGTCTCGAAGCGACACGGGCCATTCCCGTGATCATGGTCACCACGCGGGGCGGCGGCGACGACATGGAGAACGGCTTCGAGGTCGGCTGCAACGACTACGTGACCAAGCCCATTCACGGACCAGAGTTGCTGTCGAAGGTCCGCAACCTGATCGGCGAATAGCGACGCGATGTCTGCCTACACCGATGAGTACGTGCAGAGTCTGCTGACCGAGAACGAGCGGCTGCGCACCCTTGTCGAGGGACTGAAGACCGAGAGCGAAGCCCAGGTCGCGAATCTCGCCTCCCTGTATGTCGCGGTCACCAGGGTCCATGGTGCGCTGGACCGCCCCAGCGTGTTGTCTTCGGTACAGGAGATCGTCACCAACCTGATCGGCTCGGAGGAAATGGCGATCTTCGAGACCGACGCCGAGCACGGCCGCCTGACGCTGCTCGCCTCGACCGGCATCGAGCCGGGTCCGTATCAGGAGATCTACGTCGGCGAAGGCGCCATCGGACGGGCCGCGGCCACCGGCGAGCGGTTGATTCGTCAGGAAGGCGGCTCGCTGTCCGATGACGGCGATGCGGCGTTGACGGCGTGCATTCCGTTGAAGGTCGCCGGCCGCGTCGTGGGTGTGCTGGCCGTGTTCCGCCTGCTGCCGCACAAGGTTCGCCTCGACGCGATCGACCTCGATCTGTTCGACGTGCTCGCGGCGCACGCGGCCAGCGCGCTGCTGTTTACGCGGTTGTACGCCGCCTCCGATGGCATCGTGGGAGCCACGGCGTGAGTGCGCGGCGCCAGGCGACTGCGTCCGCCCTCGAGCGCCCCGGTGGCGGCATCTCTCCACTTCCGCCGACCGGCACGCTGCAGCAGGCCTATCTGCACGCCGGCCATATGGTGATCTCACGCGAACCGTGCCGCGTGACCACGGTGCTCGGTTCATGTGTGGCCGTCGGATTGTGGGATCCGACGTCAGGGGTCGGCGGTGTGAATCACTTCCTGCTCCCGCATGGCAGCGACCCGCAGTCCGCGCGCTTTGGCAATGTCGCCGTGCGGACGCTGATTCGTGAAGTCGTCGCCGCCGGTGCCCGCCGCCGCGCCCTCCAGGCCAAGCTGTTCGGCGGCGCCTGCGTGCTGCGCGCGTTCAAAGGCAGCGGCCTCGGCATGCATCTGGGTCAGAAGAACGTCGAGGTGGCACGGCAGATTCTCATCGACGAGGGCATTCCGGTCACCGCCGAGGACGTCGAAGGCGAGCGCGGCCGCAAGCTGATCTTCCAGACGCACGACGGCGCGGCGTGGGTACGGAGCCTGTAGTGGAGCCGAACTTTCTCGATCGCGCCGAGCTGCTGCAGATCTTCAGCGCGGAATCCGAAGAGAACCTCCGCGACATGGAGCTGGCCTTCGTCCAGCTCGAGTCCTCGCCGCAGGACGAAGAAACGCTGCAGGCGATCTTCCGCGCCGCTCACACGATCAAAGGCAACGCCGCCGGGCTCGGCTTCCCGGCACTCGCGAAGTTCGCGCACGGCGTCGAGGATGTGCTCGACGGGCTGCGCACCGGCGCGATGGTGCTGACGACGCCGCTGGCGACGATTCTGCTGCAGAGCGTCGATGCGCTGCGACAACTCGTCGTGGCGGCGGTAAGAGGTACCGACGAACTGCTGCCCGAGCACCTCGAGCTCCTCGAAGACCTGATGGTCGAAGCCGGCAGCCAGAACTCGGGTATCGAGCGCCACGAGGTGAAGAAGGAGCGGCGGACGAGCGGCCGCCGTTCGGATCAGACCGGCGGCACCCGTGCCCAGACGCTGCGTGTCGAGATCGAGAAGCTCGATCGCATGCTCAACCTCACCGGCGAGCTGGCCGTCGCGCGCGAACGGCTGGCGGGTCTCCTCGAGCAGACCGATCGCGTGAAGCAGATCGAGGACATCCTCGAAGCCCATCGCGCGGCCGATCGTTTGTTCATGGACCTCCAGGAAGAGGTCATGAAGATCCGCATGGTGCCGCTCGGTCCGACCTTCCGCCAGTTCGTGCGAACGGTCCGCGACATCGCCACCGCGCAGGGCAAGCTCGCCTACGTCGAGTTGTCCGGCGAGGACGTTGACGTGGACATGAATGTGATCGAGCACCTGCGCGATCCGCTCACGCATATCGTCCGGAATGCCGTCGACCACGGCATCGAGGATCCCGAGGCGCGCAAGGCGCTGGGGAAGGATCCCCGGGGCCGGCTCTCGCTGCAGGCCTGGCACGAAGGCGGATCGATCGTGATCAAGGTGCAGGACGATGGCGCCGGCCTCGAGCGCGCGAAGGTGATCGAGCGCGCACGCGCCATGGGTTACACCGCCGACTTCGACAAACTCGCCGACAGCGAGCTGTTCCGGCTGATTCTCGAGCCCGGATTCTCGACGGCGTCGGAGGTGACCGAGTTCTCCGGCCGCGGCGTCGGCATGGACGTCGTGCGCCGGAATGTCGAAGCCCTGCGCGGCGTCATCTCGATCGACAGTCGCGCCGGCCTCGGCACCACGATCACGATCCGCTTGCCGCTGACGCTGGCGATCATTCGCGGCTTTGCGGTTGGCGTCGACGAAGAGACCTACATCATGCCGCTCGACGCGGTGATCGAGTGCATCGAGTTTCCACGCGACGGCAGCGAGGAGTTCGCCAGCCGCGGCGTGATCAATCTGCGCGGTCAAGCGTTGCCGTACGTGCGGTTGCGCGACTGCTTCCGGATGGGTGGACAGCCGACCGAGCGCGAGAACGTGCTGGTGCTGCGCTATCACGATCAACGCGTCGGCCTCGTCGTCGACCGGCTGTTCGGCGAGAACCAGACGGTGATCAAGCCGCTCAGCCGGACGCTGGGCGACCTGCCGGGCGTATCGGGCTCGGCCATCCTGGGCAACGGCCGCGTCGCGCTGATTCTCGAAGTCGAAGGCCTGCTTCGCGAGGCGCTTCGGAGGTAGGGTCCGCGCACGTAGGGGCCGCCAGAGTGGGTAGTGAAGGACTGGGAGTGAAGTGATGAAGGGCATGTTTCGAAACTGGACTATCGGCAAGAAGCTCACCGGAGCCTTCTCGCTGATGTCGATCCTCGTGGCGATGGTCGGCGTCATCGGGGCGCTCGATCTGGCCCGTGTCCGCGGCGAGGCGGAGGTCATCACCTCGTCGGCGCGAGAGGCCGGACGATTCGCGCAGATTCAGGTGGACATGTTGAAGCAGACCGCCGCCGAAAAGGACTACCTGCTCTCCGGCGATCAGAAGATGCGCGATCTGCACCGCACCATCGGACAGCGGATTCAGGCCAAGCTGGACGCGGAGATCGCCAAGGCTCGCCAGGGCGGTGACAACAAGCGCGCCGAGGCGCTCGATCAGGTCAAGGCCAAGAGCCAGGGCTACGAAACGACCTTCGAAGAAGCCGTGGCGCTCTACGAGTCGAAGCGCACCATCGAGGCCATCAACCTGTCGATGAACGAATCGGAAGTCCGCGCCGACCAGATGGTCAGCGGTCTCGGCCAGCTGATTCGTGAGAACGACGCGCAACTCGATCTCTCGTCGCAGGCGCCGGTGCTGACGGTGATTGCCATGGGATCGGTGCTGCTCGCGATCTTCTTCGGTCTTCGCCTGAGCCGCAGCATCAGCCTGCCGCTTCGTTCGCTCGTCGAAGCGGCGGAGCGGGTCGCCTCGGGTGACCTGGCGACGCGCGTCGAGATCGATCGGCACGACGAGGTCGGACAGGTTGCCGACTCGATCAACGAGATGATCGCCAAGCTGCTCGAAGTGGTCTCCGAAGTCCGCGCCGGCGCCGCCAATCTGGCCGCGGCGTCAGGTCAGGTGTCGGCCACGACGCAGAGCCTATCGCGTGGCACGAGCGAGCAGGCCGCCAGCGTGCAGGAGACGACGTCGAACATCGAGGAGATGAACGCCTCGATCTCGCAGAACGCCGACAACAGCCGTCAGATGGAGCAGATGGCGTCCAAGGGCGTGAAGGACGGCGAGGAGAGCGGTCACGCCGTGCGCGAAACGGTCACCGCGATGAAGTCGATTGCCGAGAAGGTGTCGATCATCGAGGAGATCGCGTATCAGACCAACCTGTTGGCGCTGAACGCCGCCATCGAGGCCGCGCGAGCGGGCGACCATGGCAAGGGCTTCGCGGTGGTGGCCACCGAGGTGCGCAAGCTCGCCGAGCGCAGCCAGGCTGCGGCCCGCGAGATCAGCGCGCTGGCGTCGTCGAGCGTCAGGACCGCCGAGCGGTCCGGCACGCTGCTCGCCGAGCTGGTGCCGGCCATCCGCAAGACGGCCGACCTCGTGCAGGAAGTCGCAGCCGCGTCACGCGAACAGGCGTCCGGCATCAGTCAGGTAAACAAGGCGATCGGCCACATGGACCAGGTGACGCAGCGCAATGCCGCCGCCGGCGAACAGTTGGCGTCCACTGCGGAGGAAGTGGCATCTCAGGCTGAGAGCCTGCAGCAGCTGATCGCGTTCTTCAAGGTTGGCAACCATCACAAGCCGACGGGACCGATCGTGATCCCGTCGTCGGCCGAGCCCCAGCCGATGCGGATAGCGATGTCGGCGGCGACGGATTTGAAATTGAAGGCCATGCTGGCCGACCGTGCGCGTCAGGCGAATGCGGGCGCAGTGGATCCGACGTCGGTGGATGCGGAGTTCCAGCGTTTCTGAGGTGGCTATGGAGAACGACGCACCCAATCAGCGGCAGTACCTGACGTTCTTCCTCGCCGACGAGCAGTACGCCGTCGGCGTGCTGAGCGTCAAGGAGATCATCGAATACGGCATCGTGACCAGAGTGCCGACCACGCCGCCGTACGTCCGCGGGGTCATCAACCTGCGCGGCAGCGTCGTGCCGGTCATCGACCTCGCGGTGAAATTCGGATTGCCCGCCATGCCCGTGGGCCGCCGAACCTGCATCGTGATCATGGAGACGACGCTGGTCGGCGAGCGAGTGGTGATGGGCATCGTCGCCGACGCGGTGAGCCAGGTGATTCAGTTCTCGCCGCAGGATATCGAGCCGGCGCCGGCGTTCGGCACGAGCGTGCGTCTCGAGTACCTCGAGGGCATGGCAAAGCTGGGCACCAAGTTCGTGCTGATCCTGAACATGGACCAGGTGTTCGCCGCCGATGACCCGGTGGTGTCGTTGGCCGGGCAGTCGTTCGCTGCGCCGTCGGCGGAGGGCCTGTCGCCGTCGTGAGCCTGCCTCGATCAGCCGCCTTCGTCGATTCCCCGCTGCACTGGGAAATCAGCGACGAGCTGTTCGCCAAATATCGGGAGTTGATCTATCGCGAGGCGGGCATCGCGCTGACCGAGAGCAAGAAATCGCTGCTCATCAGCCGCGTGGCTGGCCGGTTGCGCGAGCTTGGGTTGGCCTCGTTCGCCGAGTACTACCGCCTCGTCGAGGATCGCGCCGCGGCCGAAGAGCGCGGGCGTCTGCTGGATCGGATCTGCACCAACGAGACGCATTTCTTCCGAGACCCGCGGCAGTTTCTGTTTCTCAACGACGAGATCTTTCCGCGTCTGGAGGCTGAGGCCGCGCGCGGCGGCAGGAAGCGCGTGCGGGCGTGGAGTGCCGCGTGCTCGACCGGTGAGGAGCCGTACTCGCTGGCCATGGCGCTGCTGCACCGGTTTCCGCATTCATCGGGCTGGCAGATCGAGGTCGTCGCGACCGATCTCTCCAACAAGGTGCTCGCTGCAGCTCGGGAAGCGCTCTGGCCGATCGCCAAGGCCGGCGACATCCCGCTGCACTATCGCAAGCAGTTCATGCTGCGCGGCACCGGCGGCCAGACGGGGAAGATGAAAGTGGGACCCGAGGTTCGCGAGGTCGTGTCCTTTTCACGCATGAACCTCAACGACCCGGTGTACTCCGTCAGCGGTGTGTTCGACTTCATCTTCTGCCGCAACGTGCTGATCTATTTCGACAAGGAGTCAAAGGCGAAGGTCGTCGATCGGCTGTTGACGCATCTCGCGCCCGACGGCTGTCTGTTCCTCGGCTATGCGGAAACCACGACGACCATCACCGATCGACTCGTGAGCGTCGGTCCGAACGTCTACGCGCGAGTCCCGGATGTGAGCAGCGCGCAGCCGGTCGCGGTCTGAACCATCGGAAACGGGGCCACCAACGGTGAGAGAGATAGCTGCCGCCCGCACGTTGAACGTTCTCGTCGTCGACGACTCCGCCGTCATGCGGCAAGTGATGACGACGGTGCTCTCGCGTGAGATGGGGATTCACGTCGACACTGCCGCGCATCCGCTGATTGCCACGGGCAAGATGAAGCAGCGGCGTCCGGACGTGATCGTCCTCGACATCGAGATGCCGCACGTCGATGGCTTGACGTTCCTGCAGCAGATCATGGCCGACGAGCCGATTCCGGTGCTCGTCTGCTCCGCCCTCGCCAACGGCGGTGCCGACACGGTGCTTCGCGCGTTGGAGTACGGGGCGGTCGACGTCATCCAGAAGCCGGCGGTCGGCATTCAGGACTTCCTGTACGAGTCGGCAATCATGATGGTCGACAAGGTGCGCGGTGCGGCCGAGGCCCGTCCTCGGCGGCGTGCCACGATCCCCTCGTCCGAGAAGCGCAACTCCGCCGACGTCGTTCTGCCCACGCTCCCCTCGCGGACGCTGTCCGTCACGACTGACAAGGTCGTGGCCGTGGGCACGTCAACCGGCGGCACTGAAGCGCTGCGCGTACTGCTGATGGCCCTGCCGCTCGACGCCCCTGGCTTTGTTGTTGTGCAGCACATGCCCGAAGTGTTCACCGCGGGCTTTGCCCAGCGGCTGAATCAACTCTGTGCGGTGGACGTCAGGGAAGCCAAGGACGGCGATCGAGTCAGGCCTGGTCTGGTGTTGATTGCGCCTGGCAACCGGCACACGATGATCAACCGCAACGGCGCGCAGTACGTCGTCCGCGTCGCGGACGGACCGCTCGTCGCGCGTCATCGTCCGAGCGTTGACGTGCTCTTCCGATCCGTCGCGCAGGCGGCGGGCGCCAATGCCGTCGGCGTGATCATGACCGGAATGGGCGACGATGGCGCCGATGGTTTGTTGGAGATGAAGAAGTCAGGCGCCGCGACGATTGCGCAGGACGAGCAGACGTGCGTGGTGTTCGGGATGCCGAAGGTGGCGATCGATCGCGGCGCGGTGGACGAAGTGCTGCCGCTGCAGCGAATCGCCCACGCGATCCTGGCGCGAACGGGGCTCTCGGCTCGCGTGTGACAGACTACCGATTCCTCCGTCCCGCCCACCATCCGCCAACGTAACCGCCCGCGATGCGTCCGATGGCAGACAACACCATCAGTGCGCCGAATGGTGCACCACTCACGGCGAGCAACGCGAGATCGAACGCGGCTACGGCAACACCGAGTGTCAACCCGTTGCGCTCCGTGTCGGCGGAGGTTCCCCGCGAGACCCACCAGCCGCCGAGCGCACACGCGACGAATCCGCCGATTGGCCCGACCCAGAGCGCGAGACGTTGCGCCTCCATAATCTGGTAGACGAGGGTTCCTCCCCCCGACGCGAGCAGCATCGGCAGCAGCGCAGTGAGCACGGCCACCGGGATCAGCTCCGCAAGCGGCGCTGCGATCGCCAGCCGGCGAACTCTGAGGTTCATTTTCTTTCCCCCGTTCGGTTCGCGCCGACCGGGTTCAGCTCGGCGCTGCACGTGTCCCTGACGAAGGGCAGCGGGCTCCTCGGGGTGATATCCGAGCCACGGTACTCACCGACGAAGTAATCGGGGTCCGTGGCCACGTACTCGCGCGTCAGGACGGATCCGTCCGCATTCAGAGAAAACCGTTCCACGACGTGCAGCTTCGCGCCATGCGCGAGTTCCAACCCCAGTAACCCGGGCTGGAAGCCAATCGTATCCACGACCAGCACGTCGCCTTCCCATCGTCCGATCGAATGGCCGGCCCGGCTCGGCGTGACGTTGGCTGGATGTCGATCGATGTCGAGGTGAATGGTTCGCGTGAAGCCGTACTGACCGTACTCGATCGTGACCGCGGTCTCGTCCTGAGAGATGCGGTGGACGACTGTTTCCCAGTACCAATCGAAGATGATGCTCGTCGTGGCGCAGTTGGTCATTGGATGCTGCTCGGCTGGGGGCACGGCGGTCCGACCGAGCTTGGTGCGCGCCACTGGTGCGTCCACCCAGGGGATGATGGAAGGCGAGACGGCGCCGATAGCGACGCGGTAGCTGGAGTAGAGCATCGCAAGCGGCCCCGAGCCCTCAGATCCGGGTATCGCGATGCCTCGCTCCGGCACGGCACCCGGCGCGAACTGCTTTGCGACGCTGGCCGGAACCAGGGTGCCCAGCCGGCCGCGCGGATCCGTCATCAATTGCTGTTCGACAGCCCAGGAGCCAGTCAGGTTCGGCACCCCGTTCGACATTCTCGGCACCCCAGCGCTCGACGCCGCAGCTTTACCGATCTCGGGTGGAGGCTGGTCGGACGGGCCCGCCGTACCGACTGCCGCTTGCTGCGTGTATCGATCGAGCGTCCGGCCGTCTGCCAGCACGAGAGTGTTCACGTAGCAGGCATGTGGATCGACTCGATCTGGTGCGCCCTGAACCGTGATGCGCTGACCCACGACGAACATTTCCGGAGTCCAGCCCGAGCGGCGCAGCACCGTGGCGCCGCGCATCTCGCAGCGGTAGCGCGTAACTTTTCCGTCGGCGGCCGTCACGTTCACGCGCAGCCACGAGTGCGGGTTCACGAAATCGAGGCCGGCGATCGTACCGACGATCTCGACCTTGCGGTTCAGATCGAAGGTCCCGAACGAATGGTGCGCGTAGACCGGCGTGGCGATCAGCACGAAACCGAGCAGGCAACCGGCACGGTTCGTCATTGAGTCCTCCTACGGCCTTGATTATTTGGTCGCTTCAGCGCCGCCAGTGGGGTGGCGCGTCTCGGTCGGACGCAATCTACCGGATTCGGTCTTCGCATGCACGGACCGTGGGGTCGACAGCAGCGGATGCTGGAGCGATCATCGCGCACCCGGTCATTGACGTTAGTTTAAACATCATGTATAAAGTCGCGTTATGCCGCCGGAACACTATCGGCAAGCGCTCGACGCGGCCATTCGCGAGTACGAGGCGCTCGGCGCGCAGCGTCGCGAGATCGACGAACGTCTCGAGCAACTCGCGCAGACGATCGGCACGCTGAATCGACTCTGCGGGTACGTGTCCACCGTCCAATGGGGGTTGACCGATGCCTGTCGAGTGGTGCTGAAGAATGCCGGCCGGGCGATGACGCCGCTCGAGGTGCGCGACCGACTCGCGGCGATCGGCTTCGACCTCGACAAGTACACGAACAGCCTGGCCGCGGTTCATACCGTTTTGAAGCGGCTCAATCAGTCGCAAGAGGTCCTGTTCGTCGAGCACTCGTCGGGAAAGTTCGCCTGTGAATGGCGTCCGACGCTTCGCCCCGTGCTCCTGCCCGAGAGCGCGCTGGCGGCGCATCTGGCATCGCATGCCACTCCTGAACCCCGACGCAAGCGCCGGAGGAAGTCGTGAGCACGCTTGCCGCTCAACGTCGATATCTCGCCGAAGAGTTGGAGACCGTGTGTGGTCTCCGCACATCAGCACTGGTGGAAGCCTTCGCGACCGTGCCCCGCGAGGACTTTCTGCCACGTGGCCCGTGGATGATTCGCAGCGAGACTGATTATCTGTCTGGCGTCGCTCGACGCACGCCAGATGACGATGCCAGATGGGTGTGCCACAACGTCGCGGTCGCCATCGATCCGGATCGGCAGCTGTTCAACGGGGCGCCATCACTCCTCGCGATGTGCATCGACCGATTGGCGCTCTCGCCCGGGCAACGAGTGCTTCACATTGGCTGTGGTCTCGGATACTACTCAGCACTGATCGCCCGCTGTGTCGGCCCCGCGGGGCACGTCGTCGCCGTGGAGGTGGACGCGGACCTCGCGGACGGGGCCCGCCAGCATCTGGCGTCGGTGCCGAACGTCAGCGTGTGCTGCGGCGACGGCAGTCAACCGCTTGAAGAGACGTTCGACGCTGTTCTCGTGAATTGCGGCATCACGCATCCACTTCCCAGGTGGCTCGATGCGCTGTGTACCGGCGGACGAATGATTGCGCCGATGACTGCGGCGCTGCCGGGCACGAGCATCGGCAAGGGGCCTCTCCTCCTGCTGACGAAGCGCGAGACTGACTTCGCAGCGCAGCTGGTGACCGTTGTCGCGATCTACTCAGCGGTGGGCATTCGCGACGCCGCTCTGAATCAGCGACTCGGGCAGACACTCATGAAGGGACAGTTTCCACGGCTCAATCGACTGCGGCGCGATCCGCACGACGCGTCCGGTGATTGCTGGCTTCACGGATCGGGGTTCTGCCTGTCTGCATGAACATCATGGCCAGCCCGTTCGAGAGCGGTCTCCTGAACCTGCAGCTCT
>Ga0075420_100001325_pt1 | contig 20963 bp, 17 predicted proteins | sample SoiMetdeltSBSDD4_FD_75296 | JGI IMG/M metagenome (GOLD analysis project Ga0075420, IMG submission 75296) | Bulk soil microbial communities from a Populus tree surrounding site in Tennessee, USA - Soil MetaG P. deltoides SBSDD4 | ecosystem: Environmental > Terrestrial > Soil > Tree plantation... | reverse complement strand
CTAGGCGAGCGTCAGCGGACGCCCGTCACGACGCTGCGTCTCCAGCCACCGCAGGAAGCGCTCGAAGGTCGCCAGGCTCGCCCAGTAGTGCGATTCCTCCTCGGGGACTCCCAGCACCATTTCCATTTCCATGCCGTACCAGAAGGCCACCAGGTAGGCCGTGGCCTGCTCGGTGGAGACCGAGCGGATGGCGAACTGCTCGAGCGCGCTGTCCACGACGCGCTCCAGCAACGCCCGCCACTGGGCCCGCAGCTTGCGCACCTCGCCGCCGACCGCCGGATTCGACACGCCCAGCGAGGAGAGCTCGGTCAGCAGGCGGACGTACCCCGAACGGAGGTCCGCCTCGTAGAACCGGCACGCCTGCGCCCATTTGTCGGCCACGCTGGAGGGCGCCTCGAACATCTCGGCCTGTCGCTTGAGCAGCGTCTGGTTCATGCGCTCCAGGACGGCCAGCATCAGCCGCTCCTTGGTGCCGAAGTAGTAGTGGATCAGGCTCTGGTTGACGCCCGCCTCGCTGGCCACCGCCCGGGTCGACAGGGCCGCATGCCCCCGGGCCACGATGCGCCGGCTCGCCGCGTCGAGGATTGTCTCGCGCATCGGCAGGTCGTCGGCGCAGCGCAGCCCGCGCGGACGTGGGCCCGGTTTCGGGCGTCGGGGCCGTCTCATTGATCGCTCAATTTAATCATTCGATCAATTAGCACCGCCCCGGACGCGTGTCAACGGGGTTCGCCGGCGTGTGCCGCGGCCTTCGTGCCGGTGCCCGGCCCATCACGGGTTCGCCGGCGAGAGTTCCTGCCCGAGGCTGCTGGCCTCGCGCACACGCTGCTGGGCCTGCTCGTCGCCCGCGGCGAGCTGGGCGGCGATGCGCAGGCTTTGCTCAGCGAGGGCGCCCAGCCGCAAGAGGCCGGTCACCCGGACGAGCTGCCGCGTGAGCCGCATCGACGATCTCCTCCCTGTGCGACCGGTCGCCGCAGTGTGAGGTGCGCGCCTCGCGACGGCTGCCGCTCGGCGCGGGCGTCGTCGCCGTGTCCCCTGAGAGGTACGGCGGCGGCGGCGCGAAGTCTTGGGTGAACCTAGGGATTACTCGGGGAATACCAGGGGGCCGCTGGACGGAACCCGGTCCGGGCGGAGCGGATCAGCGACCCGGCAGCGCTCGGGCCGCGGCCAGGATCTCGTCGGCCGATGGGAACTTCCCGATCCCGGCGAGCCCCTCGGTCGCGCACTCGACGTTGGCCCAGCGGACGATGCCGTCGCGATCGATCAGGAACTGACCCTTGAGCTGCGGCCACTGGCGCTCCATGTCGGCCTTGTCCGTCGGGTTCTCGGTGTATCCGTCGGCCTTCGCCATGGCCGCGGCGGCCTTCACGATCGGAAGCGGCTCGGAGAACTCCCCGGCGGGATTGATCCGGGTGGTCTCGAGGGCCTGCATGAGCTCGGGCGTGGACGCCGGCCGCGGCAGCCCGTAGGCGCGATGGGTGGTCAGCTCGGGGTCGGCGGCCAGACGGAACCGGGTCGGTCGGAACTGGAAGTAGAGTCGGGCGTTCTCCGGCGTCGTGGCCACCACGCCGAGCGTCTCCACCCCGCCGGCCTTCAGCTTGCCCTCGGTGGTCGACATCTGCGCGATCGAGCGGCGGCAGAACGGGCACCACAGTCCGATGAACAGGGCGAGGAAGACGGGACTGCGGCCGCGATAGTCGGCCAGCGAGACCATCTCGGGCCGGTCCACGGCCGGCAGGGTGAAGTCCGGCGCCGGCTCACCGAGCGAGACCGGCGAACGCGATTCGGCAGTCGTCATGTCAGGCTCCTTCGGGCTCTCAGCAGAGGAACGGAAGCACCATCAGGGCGTCGGGCTCGACCCCGGCGCGGTCACAGACCTCCTGCGCCTTGGCGAAGTAGGCCGCGGCCATGGCCTGGTTGCCGGCGTCGAGATGCAGGGTCGCCAGGCCATCGTAGCAGGGAAAGAGCAGCTGGGGATCGTCCACCTGCTCGGCCAGCACGCGCGCCTCCTCGTACATCGCGAAGGCCTGACGGTGCTCACCGTGACACTGGTGGATCTGACCCAGGACGATCAGCGGCACCGCCAGGTGGTCGATGAAGCCGAGCCGCCGGTCCAGGTCGATGGCGGCCTGGGCGGCCTCCACGCCTTCGGCCTCGCACCGATCGGTCAGCGCGCAGTACGCCACCGCGAGGTTCGCGTACAGGCGGGATTGGAATCCGAGATCGCCGACCTTCTTGGCCGTCTCCAGGCCGCGCAGGCACGTCTCGATGCTCCGGCGCGGGTCGAGCGAGCTGTACAGCACGCCGAGGTTCGTGTACCCGCGACAGGCCGCCTGCAGGAGGTCGCGGGCCTCGGCCAGCCCGATGCTGCGCTCGATCTGCTCGACGGCCTCGGTCAGGCGACCCGTCCGCGCCAGCGCCACGCCGAGCGTGTTGTAGGCCTGCGCGCACATGGCGGCCGCCTCGCGCGCCCGCTCGGGATGGGCCTCGTCCTCGTGGGTCGTCTCGGCCAGCGCCCGCTCGGCCCAGGCGATCGCGGCCGCGTTGTCGCCCGCGCGAAAGGCCAGCCGGCCCATCTCCTGGAACAGGTGCGCGCGCTCGATCGGATCGCCGTCGTCGCCCAGGAGCTCGAGACCGGCCGCGAAGCAGGCGCCGGCGCGCTCGCGGTCGCCGGCCTCCCACTGCAGCCCGCCGAGCTTGCGCTGCACGCGCGCCGCCGCTACCCGATCCGCCGAGCGCTCGATCTCCTTGCGGACGGCCTCGTAGTGGCCCAGCGCCTCCGTCCGCCGCCCCGTCAACCCGAGCAGGTCGGCGAGCTGCTCGCGCACGGCCAGGGCCTCGGCCTCGCAGGCGGGGCACTCGGCGAGGGTCTGGAGCGCGCGCTCGTAGTGCCGGATCGCATCGTCGTTGGCGTACACGGCGCGAGCCCGGTCCCCGGCGACGACGAGGTACCGCGCGCCGCGCGGCTTGTCGGCGCTGAGGCTCCAGTGGTGGCCGAGGGCCTCGAGGTCGCTCAGACGATCCGGACGCGAGCCGACCGCGTGCTCCAGCGCCCGCCCGACGCGCTCGTGCATCTCCGTCCGGCGCGACAGCAGGAGATTCTGGTAGACCACCTCGCGCACGAGCGCGTGCGTGAACCGGTACCGGCCGGTCTCCCGCCGGGGCCCCTCCGCCTGGACGAGCTCGGCCTCGATCAGCCGGCCGAGGATGGCGTCGATGGACCCGGGCGGGGTCGACACGGCGCGCAGGAGCGCCTCGTCGAACACCACGCCGAGCACGGCCGCTTCCTGCAGGAGGCGTCGCGGATCGAGGGGCAGCCGGTCGACGCGGGAGAGCAGCAGACCCTGGAGCGTGGACGGCACGTCGACCGCCTCGCACGCCGCCGTGCACGTCCAGCCCTCGTCCCGACGCACCAGCACGCCCTTGCCGACCAGGCTGCGGACGATCTCCTCCGCGAAGAACGGGTTGCCGCCGGCCCGCGCCGCGATGAATTCCTGGAGACGGTCGAGCACGTCGACCGAGCCCTCGAAGAGCCCGGCCACCAGCGCTCGCGTCTCCTCGGAGGTGAGCGGGGAGAGCCGGACGACGGACTGCGCCGCGCGCGCCACCAGGGGTGGCGGCGTGTCGGACCGTTGCGACACGAGGATCATCAGCGACCGGTCGGCCAGCTGATCGACCACGTGGCGCAGCACGTCCACCGAGGCCGTGTCGGCCCAGTGCAGGTCCTCGATGAGGATCAGGAGGGGCTGGTTGTCCAGACGCCACTCGATCAGCACTCTCGCCGCCAGGGCGATCTGGCGCTGCAGCTGCTCCGGCTCGATGTCGGCGTGGACGGCTTCGTCCACGCCGAGCACGTAGCTCAGCACGGGCGCGATGACGCGCGCCTCTTCCTCTCTGGCGCCGAGGGCCCGGAGACCGGAGGCCAGCTTCTGCCGCGCCACCTCGAGCGAGTCCGTCGCCTCCACCCCGTAGGCCGCGCGGAAGAGCGTGCCGAAGACGCCGTAGGGGGGCTCGCCCAGCGCCGAGCACGACGCCCGGCGGACGGCCGTCCCGGCCAGACGCCCGTCGGCCTCGAGTCGCGAGAGGAGCTCGGCGATGAGACGCGACTTACCGGTCCCGGCTTCCCCGACGACGCTGACGACCTGCGCGCGGCCGTGCCGCATCCGGTCGAACGCGGCGAGCAGCTGCTCGAGCTCCTCGACCCGCCCCACCAGCGGCGCGGCGAGCCCCAGCGCCCCGAGGCCCCGCGCGGATCCCGGCTCGTCCAGCGCGCCGACGAGACGATGGACCACGACCGCCTCGGCCTTGCCCCGGAGCGCCAGCTCGCCGGCCGGCTCGAACGCGAAGTGGTGCCGCACGTGGGCGTGGGTGGCCGCCGACACCAGGATCGTCCCCGGCGGGGCCGTGGCCAGCAGGCGCGCGGTCGTGTTGACGGCGTCACCGGTGACCGCGTACGCGGCGCCGGCCGCGCCGCTCAGGTGGCCGGCCACCACCGGCCCGGTGTGCACCCCGGCGTGCAGCGTGACGGGCTGGCCGAGGCGCCCGGCCCACTGCCGCGTGAGCGTGTGGCCCACCTCGACGATGTCCAGCGCGGCGGCGCAGGCGCGGAGGGGATCGTCCTCGTGGGCGACCGGAGCGCCGAAGACGGCCAGCACGGCGTCGCCCACGAACTTCTCGACGAAGCCGTCGTAGCGGGTGATCACACCGGCCAGCATCTCGAACAGCGCGTTCTGGAACGCGCGGATCTCCTCGGGGTCGAGCCGCTCCGACAGGGCGGTGAACCCCGAGAGATCGGCGAAGAGCACCGTCACCTGGCGACGGTCGGGCTGCTGACCGGCTCCCTGGGGCGTCCCCGCGTCCGGGACCGCCGGCGCGGCCGGCGGCGAGGTCTTCGGCGCTTGCGCCCCGACCGGGCCTGCGCCCCGGGCGCTCCCGCACCGGGGGCAGAACGCGAAGTCGGGCTCGCAGACGAATCCGCACGCGGGGCACGGGGCCGGGAGCCGGCGCCCGCAGCGAGGGCAGAACGCGAACCCCGGGGTCTCCTCGGAGCCGCAGCCGGAGCACGTCACCATCTCGCGACAATTCTACCGGTATGCCGGGGATCCGACCTCACCTGTCCGGAGCGGTCGTCCCGGGCCCTGGGCTCGCGTTCGGCGGCGCGTCCGCCTGGCCGACGGCGAGCGATCCGGCGCCGGCTCAGGCGACGTCGCGCTGGCGCGCGGCGTTGTAGTTGGCGTCGTACCACCAGTCGAGGTACGCGGCGTAGCTGATGGGCGGGTAGCGCGGCGGGTTCCCCGACCCCTGGCAGGTCGGCAGGCACGCGATCTCCGTGTCGAGGTGCGGTCCCATGAAGTAGGGGATCGCGTAGCGCGGACGCCCGACCGGGGGCAGCGCGCGGTGGGGCGTGGACTTGAACCGGTGGTTCGTCCAGCGCTGCATCATGTCGCCCGAGTTCACGGCGAAGGAGCCGGGCGCGTAGGGCACGTCGACCCAGGCGCCGTCCGGCATCCGCACCTGGAGGCCCGGCACCTCGCTCTGGGCGAGAAAGGTCAGGAAGTTGGCGTCGGTGTGCGGCGCGATGCCGAACTGGTTGGCCTCGGCCACCACCGGGGGATAGTGGGTGAGCCGGAAGCTGAACTGGCTCTCCGCGAAAGCGGCGTCGAACGCGTCCGGGGGCAGGTCGAGCGCGATCGCGCAGAGCGGCAGGAGCGTCCGCCCCAGGGCGTCCACCGCTCCGGTGTAGGCGAGGACCGTGTCGCGGAAGCCGGGCAGCTCGGCCGGCCATTGGTTGGGCCCGGCGAACCGCCGGCCGGCGCGCACGAGCGGGTCGTCGGGCCCGCGCTCGCGCTTGACGAAGAACGCCTCGTTGAGGTCGGGCTTGTCGTTGGCGTTCACGTCCGAGGTCCACACCGCGTAGCGCCCCAGCATCATGTAGCCGTTGTTGTGCTCGTTCATCCGCAGGGCGAGCTTGGCGTCCATGGGCTGCGCGTGAAAGCGGCGGGCGGCGGCGAAGGTGTCGGCGATCAGCGAGGGCGCAATGCCGTGGTTCACGATGACGAAGAAGCCGACGTCCTGCAGGGCGCGGCCGAGCTCGGCCGCGGTGGCCGCCGTCGCGCCCGGGCGTCCGGCCCGAAACGGCCCGAGATCGATCACCGGGATCACCGGGAGGGTTCCGCCGGCCAGGGGCCTCGCGCCCGGCGCAGCGCGTCGCGCGACTCCTTCGTGCGCACCTCGTCCACCGTCACGCCGTCCGGCGCCAGCACGACGCCGTACTCCGTCGCGGCCCCCGCCGCCGTGATCTTGCCGTCCAGCAGGTCGGCCAGCACCGCAGCCGGATCGCGGTCCAGGGGATCGCCGTAGCCGGCCCCGCCGGCGATGTACTCGCAGAGCCGGTCGCCGGGCTGCAGGACGATCATCTTCTTCGACGGTAGCTCCTCGCGGGTGCCGTCCGTCCTCAGGATGTGCGCGTGCGCGCGGGCGCCCGGCGCGCCGCCCTCGAGGCCCCACGGCGACGACGCGAAGCGCTCGCCGCGGTGAGAGACCATCACCTCGGTGGTCGTCGCCTCGAAGACCTTCTCCAGGCCGAGGCCGCCCCGGAAGCGTCCGGCGCCACCCGAGCCCGTCCACAGGCGCACGCTGGGAATGCGCAGCGGGAAGTTCATCTCCACTGACTCGACGGGGATGTTCATGCAGTTCGACACGTCGGTCTCGACGACGTCGATGCCGTCCTTGTCCGGACGCGCGCCCATGCCGCCGGCGGCCAGCTCGCTGGCGACGAACGGGCGGCCGGTCTCGGGATCGCGCCCGCCGAAGGCCATCACCAGCAGCGTGCCCGAGCTCGCCGCCGGCATGCGGCCGGGGAGCGCGCCGACCAGCGCGCCCAGGATGGTGTCGGCGATGCGCTTGATGGTGGCCGTCCGGCAGCTCACCGGCGCCGGCGCCCGCGGATTGACGATCGTCCCCTCGGGGAGGATCGCGTCGACCGCGCGGAAGCAGCCGCCGTTGTTCGGGACGGACGCATCCGAGATCGCGCGGACCGCGTAGTACACCGCCGACATCGTCGAGGCCGGCACCGAGTTGAAGGGGCCACGCACCTGCGGATCGCTCCCCGTGAAGTCGAACGTCATGGTCGAGCCGCGCACGCGCACCGTCACGGCGATCCGCACGGGCCGTCCGGTGTCGACGCCGTCGTCGTCCAGCCAGTCCTCGAAGGCGTAGTCGCCGTCGGGAATCTCCGCGATCTGCGCACGGGTGAGCCGCTCGGCCCGCGAGAGCAGCTCGTCGATGCAGGCGGTCACCGTCGAGCCGCCGTGCGCGGCGAACAGCCCCTGGAGGCGGAGGCCGCCGAGGCGGCCGGCGGCGAGCTGGGCCATGAGGTCGCCGGTGAACACGTCGGGCAGGCGGACGTTGCGCGTCAGTAGGCGAAAGAGGTTCTCGTCCAGCTCGCCGGCCCGGAAGAGCTGGGTGGGCGGGATGATCACGCCCTCCTGGTACAGCTCGGTGGCGTCGGTCGGCACGCTGCCGGGCGTGCGGCCGCCGACGTCCTGGTGGTGGCACATCGTGCAGGCCAGCGCCACCACGCGGCCGCCGGCGATGACCGGCACCGCCATCGTGATGTCGGGCAGGTGGGTGCCGCCGTCGTAGGGGTCGTTCAGCAAAAAGGCGTCGCCGTCCCGCATGCGCTCCGGAGGGAACGCGCGCACGAGCCGCTGGGCGGCGAACTGCAGCGCGCCCAGGTGAATGGGGATCGCCGCCGCCTGGGCGATGGTCTCGCCCTGGGTGTTGAACAGGGCGGCCGAGGCGTCGAGACCTTCCTTGACGATCGGCGACGCGGCGCTCTTGAGTAGCGTGAGCTCCATCTCGTCGGCGATGGCGTCGAGGCGGTTGCGCAGCACCTCGAGGAGGATCGGGTCGATGGCCATCAGGCTCTCCGCAGGCGCAGGTTGCCGGCGGCGTCCACCAGCGCGGTGACGCCGGGCGGGATCACGGTGGTCGTGTCGCCCTGCTCGACGATGGCCGGTCCGTCCAGCCGCGCGCCCCGCGGCAGCCGCGCGCGCTCGTAGATCGCGGTCGGCACGAAGGCCCCGAAGTACGCGCGGCGCTCGCCCAGGCGCGCGTCGGCCAGCGTCCCGGTGTCGCCGGCCGCCGGCGACACCGTCGGCCGCGGCAAGGGGTAGGTGTGCACCGCGCGGAAGTTCACGAACTCCACCGGCTGCTGCGCGCGCGCGTAGCCGTAGACCCGTTCGTGGACGGCGTGGAACGCGGCCAGGACCTCCGGCGTCCGCTCGCGGGTGACCGGGACGGCGATCGGCACCTCCAGCTCGTACGCCTGTCCCACGTAGCGCATGTCCGCAGTGTAGGCCACGCGGACCTGGTCGTCCGGCACGCCCTCCTCGCGCATGCGGCGACGCCCGGCGGCGTCGAGCTCGGCCAGGCATCGGTTGACGGCGTCGAGGTCGGCGGCGTCGGCGCGCGCCTGCAGCGTGCGCGCGTGGTGATGCTCGATGGCGGCCGCGAGGAGCCCGAAGGCGGCCAGGACGCCCGGGGCCTCGGGCACCAGCACCTCCGCCATCCCCATCTCGGCGGCGAGGGCGGCGCCGTGCACGGGGCCGGCGCCGCCCAGCACCACCAGCGAGAACTGCCGCGGATCGTAGCCGCGCTTGATCGTGACCAGGCGAATCTGGTCGGCCATCCGCGCGTTCACCACCCGGTGGATGCCGGCAGCGGCGGCCACCGGGTCGACGCCCAGCCGGCGGCCGACGGCGGCCACGGCGCACTCGGCCGCCGCCGCGTCGAGCGGCACGGTGCCGCCCGCGAACCGCGCGGGGTTGAGGTAGCCGAGCACCACGCTGGCGTCGGTCACCGTCGCCTCGTCACCGCCGCGGCCGTAGCACGCCGGACCCGGATCGGCGCCGGCGCTGCGGGGTCCGACACGCAGCCCGCCGGCCGCGTCGATCCACGCGATGCTGCCCCCGCCGGCCCCGATCGTGTTGACGTCGACCATCGGCGTGCGCACCGGATAGGGACCGATGGCGCCCTCGGTCGCCAGCAGCGGTGTGCCGTCGCGGACCACCGCGACGTCGTTGCTGGTGCCGCCCATGTCGAGGGAGACGAAGTCGCGCACGCCCGAGCGTTCGGCCGCGAAGGCAGCGCCGATCACCCCGCCGGCGGGCCCGGAGAGGAAGAGCGTGACGGGCTGCTGCGCCGCCAGCGCCGCCGACACGATGCCCCCCCGGGAGCGCATGATCAGCGGCAGGCCGGGGACGCCGAGCGCGCGCAGCGTGTCGGCGAGCCCGGCGAGGTAGCGCTTCACGACGGGGCCGAGATAGGCGTCGAAGGCGGTCACGCACAGGCGCTCGTACTCGCGAAACGTCGGATCGACGTCAGACGAGAGCGACACGCTGATCTCGGGCGCCAGCTCCGCGACGATCTCGCGCGTGCGCCGCTCGTGCGCGGGGTTGACGAACGAGAAGAGGTAGCAGACGGCGATGGCCTGCACGGCCTGCGCGCGGAGCGCCGGCACCGCGCGGCGCACTGCGTCCTCGTCGAGGGCGACGAGCACCCCGCCGCGGGCGTCGAGACGCTCGCGAATGCCCACGCGGCGCCGGCGCGGGGCGAGGAACGTCGGCACCTCGGGATCCATCGCCAGGTCGTACATCCGCGAGCGCTTCATCCGCCCCAGCTCCAGCACGTCCTCGAAGCCCTCGGTGGTGAGGATCGCGGTCACGGCGCCCTTCTGCTCGAGGATGGCGTTGGTGGCGACGGTGGTGCCGTGGATGAACCGCTCGACGTCGCCCGGCCGCGCGCCAGCCAGCGCCAGGACCCGGGTGACGGCGGCGCCGATCCCCTCCAGGAGGTCCTTCGGAGTGCTCGGGACCTTCGTCAGCGCCAGCCGGCCCGCGCGGTCGAGGGCCACGATGTCGGTAAAGGTGCCGCCGATGTCGACGCCGATCTGCACCGTGGACCTCCTTGGCGCGCGGCCCAGCGTATCACACGGCCGAGCACGACCTCCTGGACCGTCTCGACGGCAGGCGTGACGAGCGGGAGAAGGGTCGTCACCGGCGGATCATCGTCAGCAGCATCTTGAATCGGGACACGGCCTGCACCGCGTGCGGCTGATGCGCGGGCAGGAGGATCATCTCGCCGGCACTCAGGCGATGCGGACGGCCCGCGATGGTGATCGCGGCTTCGCCATCGACGATCTGGACCAGGGCGTCGTACGGCGCGGTGTGCTCGCTCAGCTCCTGACCGGCGTCAAAGGCGAACAGTGTCACGCTTCCGGTCTCGCGCTTGACGACGATGCGGCTGACGACGGCACCATCCTGGTACGACACGAGGTCGACGACTCGGCGCACCTCCGGTTCATCGCTCATGGGTTCTCCTTCCACGACGATCGCGCATCGCGGTCGCGCGCACGTCGCTCTCAGGCGAGGTGGCAGGCCACGCGGCGGTCCTCCACCTCGCGGAGGGGCGGCTCCTGCGTCGCACACACGTCCTGGACGAGGGGGCAGCGGGTGCGGAACCGGCAGCCGCTCGGCACGTCGCGCGGGTTCGGCGGCTCGCCCGGCAGCGCGAAGTCGAGGGTGACCCGCCGGCCGCCGATGCGGGGCACGGCGGCCAGCAGCGAGCGCGTGTAGGGGTGGCGCGGCTGCGCGAACACCGCGGCCGTCTCGCCCATCTCCACGATCCGGCCCAGGTACATCACGGCGATGCGCGCGCACATCGACCGCACGACGGCGAGGTCGTGGGAGATGAAGACGTAGGTGAGCGCGAAGGCCTCCTGCAGGCTCCGGAAGAGCTTCAGCACGCTGGCCTGGACGGACACATCGAGCCCGGACGTCGGCTCGTCGAGGATGACCATCCGGGGACGCAGCGTGAGGATCCGGGCGAGCCCGACCCGGCGCTGCTGCCCGCCGCTCAGCTCGTGCGGATAGAGGTCGAGGTGGGCGTCGGGGAGTCCGACCGCGGTGAGGATGGCGCGCACCTGCTCCTCGCGCTCGGCCCGCGACAGGCGCGTGTGGATCTTCAGCGGCTCGTGCAGCGAGTGGACGATCTTCCAGCGCGGGTCGAGCGACGCCCCCGGGTCCTGGTAGACGTACTGGAGGTCGCGCGCGACGGCGCGCCGCTCCCGCCGGGGCAGCCGACCGATCTCGCGGCCGGCGAAGCGGATCTCGCCCGCCGTGGGCGCGTGAATGCCCATGACCGTCTTGCCGAGCGTGGACTTGCCGCAGCCGCTCTCCCCGACGAGGCCCAGCGTTTCCCCCGCCGACACCGCCAGCGACACGCCGTCCACGGCGCGGATCCAGCCCGTACGGCGGCCGAAGGCGTTGCGGACGGGGAAGTGGCGGGCGAGGTCGACCAGCTCCAGGAGGGGCGGCGCTCTCACGCGTCCACTCCGCCGGGCGCGTCGACGGGGTGATGGCAGCGCACCTCGTGATCGGGAGCCAGGGCGCGGGGCGCCGGGCGGCCGGCCCGGCACTCCGGCGTGGCATAGTCGCAGCGCGGGTGGAAGCGGCAGCCCGGCGGCGGGGCGACCAGGCTCGGGACCTCACCCGGGATGTCGCGGATCTCGCCGGTGCCTGTCGGCACGCTGGCGAGCAGGCGGCGCGTGTAGGGGTGAGCGGGGCGCGCGAAGAACACGTCGGCCGGCGCCGCCTCCATCGCCTGACCGGCGTACATGACGACGATCCGGTCACAGAGCTCGTGGGCGGTGCCGAGATCGTGGGTGGTGAAGAGCACCGACACGCCTCGCTCCTTCACCAGCTCGCGCAGGAGCCGGAGGATCTGGGCCTGGATGGTCACGTCGAGCGCGGTGGTCGGCTCGTCGGCGACGATCAGGTCGGGGTCCGGCAGCAGCGCCATGGCGATCATGAGGCGCTGGCGCTGGCCGCCGGAGAACTCGTGGGGCAGCCGGCGCAGCGCCCGGGCCGGCTCGGGAATCTGCACCGCGCGCAGCGTCTCGAGCACGGCCTCGCGGTCGGTACGGTAGCGCTCGCGCGGATAGCGCCACCGCGGCGCGCGCGCGTTGCCGCCGGGCGCCCGCGGCGACTTCCACCGCATCAGGTCCATGATCTGCGTCTCGACGGGGAAGACCGGGCTGAACGAGGTGGAGGGGTCCTGGGGGATGAACGTGATCGCGCGGCCCCGCACGCGGTCGTTCACCGCGACGGGGTCCGCGCGCAGGAGGTCCGCGCCCCTGAAGCGGACCTCGCCGCCGCGGAGGCGCGCGGCGCCGGCCGGCAGGATGCCCAGGATAGCGCGGGCGAGGGTCGTCTTGCCGCAGCCGCTCTCGCCGACGAGGCCGACGACCTCGCCGCGGCCGACGTCGAGGCTGATGCCGTCGAGCACCTGGGCCACGCCGCCGTCGGTGACGAAGTCGACGCTGAGGCCGCGAACCGACAGCAGCTCGGTCATCGCGCGCCGCGGCCCCGCCGCAGGCGCGGGTCGAGCACGTCGCGCAGCCCGTCGCCGAGGAGGTTGAAGCCCATGACCGTCAGGAAGATGGCGACTCCCGGCGCCGCCGCGTACCACCAGGCGTCGGGCAGGAACTCGCGCGACTCGGCGATCGTCCGGCCCCACTCCGGGGTCGGCGGCGGCGGCCCCAGACCGAGGAAGCCGAGGGCGGCGGCGGTGAGGATCGTGAAGCCCATGCCGATCGACGCGCGCACGATGATGGGCGAGGCGATGTTGGGCAGCACGTGCAGCACCGTGAGCCGCCACGGCGAGGCGCCCAGCGCGGCGGTGCTCTCCACGAACACTTCCTTCTGCAGCGACCGCGTCTCGGCGTAGACCACGCGGGCGAACCATGGCCAGTACGTGGCCGACAGCGCCAGGATGACGTTGGGCAGCGAGGGCCCGAGCGTCTGGGCGATGGCGATGGCCAGCACCACCTGCGGGACGGCCAGGAAGACGTCCGACACGCGCATGAGCGCGTCGCTGAGCCAGCCGTGGTGATAGCCGGCCACCAGCCCGATCGGCACCCCGACGAGCAGCGAGGCCCCGACCGCGATGACGCCGATGAGGATCGTGATGCGCGCCCCGAACAGGAGCCGGCTGTACACGTCGGCCCCCATCCGGTCGGTGCCCAGCCAGTGGGGCCCGCCCGGCGGCCGGAGGCGCTCGGCCGGATGCAGCTCGAACACGTCGTCCGGATGCGTGGCGAGGACCGGAGCGAGCAGCGCCGCCAGCACGAGGGCGGCGATCAGCAGGAGCCCGAGCAGCGCCGAGCGATCGCGCGTCAGCCGCCGCACGACGAACCACGCCGCGCTCAATTCGAGGGCCGCTCCCGCGGATCGACCAGGGTCTGGGCGACGTCGACCAGCAGGTTCACGACGATGAAGACCGCGCCCGCCCACACCGTGAAGCCCATCACCGCGTTGTAGTCCGAGCGCAGGATGGAGTTCACCGCGTAGGTGCCGATCCCCGGCCAGTCGAACACCGCCTCCGTCACGACCGCTCCGGCCAGGAGGATGCCGAACAGCAGGCCGATCTGGGTCACCGTGGAGGTGAGCGCCGAGCGGAGCATGTACTTCCAGACGATGAGCGTCCGCGGCAGGCCCATGGCGCGCTGGTAGAGGACGAAGTTCGACTGCATCACGTCCAGCACGCCGGCCCGGGTGAACCGCACGAGCGTGGCCAGGGCCGGGAAGGCGAGCGTGGCGGCGGGCAGGGCCAGGTGCATCAGCGCGGCGCCGAGCGTTCGCCAGTCGGCCGTGAGAGCCGCATCGACCAGATAGAAGCCGGTGATCGGGGAGGGCGGGAAACCTTGCAGCCGTCCGTTCAGGGGCGTCCAGCCGAGCCGCATCGCGAAGAGCAGCTGCAGCATGATTCCCAGCCAGAAGCTCGCGATGGCGAGGCCGGAGACCGTCACCACCCGCAGCGCGTGGTCGAGCACCGAGTTTCGCCACAGCGCGGAGAACACGCCGAGCGGAATCCCCACGAGGACGGACACGACCATCGCCACCACGGTCAGCTCGATGGTGGCCGGCAGCCGGTGCGCCAGATCCTCGACGATCGGCCGCCGCGTGAAGATGCTGGTGCCCATGTCCCCCCGCACCAGCCGCCACGCGTACTCCCCGAACTGCACCGGCAACGCCCGATCGTACCCGAGCTGCCGCCGCAGCTCCTCCACCTGCGCCGGCGTCGCCGTCTCTCCCGCCACCAGCGCCACCGGATCCGCCGGAATCACCCGCGAGATCACGAACGTCACGACCAGCAGCCCCAGCAACGTCGGCACGAACCACAAGAGCCGATGCAGCGCGAGCGCCAACAATCTCATCGTCGCCAACCTACCGTCGTCACGTTCCGAGCGCCGGCTCCGCCGGCGCAATCCTGAAGCTGGGGGGAGGCAGGGAGGAGCACGCCGTCAGGCGTGCGACGACCGTCGGAAGGGGGGCGAAGCCCCCCTCCGAGTCACTTGTAATAAACCCAGCGCATCTCCTGGCCGTTGCCGATCGGGCTGAAGCGGATCCCCTCGAGGGTCTTGGCCCACGGGCCGAAGTACTTGGTGTTGTAGATCCACACCCCGGCGGCGTCCTCGACCACGATACGCGCCGCGTCCTGGTAGGCCTTCTCGCGCACCTTGCGGTCCGTCGACTTCAGCGCGACGTCGAGCAGCTCGTCCACGCGCGGGTTCTTGTAGAAGCTCGAGGCCTTGAAGGTGCCCCACTGGCCGGAGTGGAACATCTCGCCGATCCAGTTGTTGGGGTCCGCGTAGTACGTGCTGATCCAGTACACGACCAGGTCGGGCGAGGTCTCCGGCTTCTTCATGCGCTCGACCATGGCGGGCCACAGCTCGCTGGTCAGCTTGGTCTCGACGCCTGCCTTGCGCAGGCCGTTGGCCATCACCGTGGCCGCCTGCTCGGTCTGGCTGAATCCCTGCAGGTAGCCGACCGTGAGCGGGCGGTCCACCTTGGCGGCCGCCTGGTTGAGCTCCTGCTTGGCCCGCTCGATGTTGTAGCTGTAGCCCTTCACGTCGCGGGGCACGCCCCACAAGTTGTTCGGGATGGGGACCGGGTTGCGCTCGACCGAGCCGCCCAGGATGTCCTTGTTGAAGCCGTCGTAGTCGAACGCGTAGCTGATGGCCCGCCGCACGTGCACGTCGCTGAGCGGCGCCCGCTGGTTGTTGATCTGGAACATCATGATGCGCATCGACTCCTGCTCGACGATCTTGACGTTCGGCGCCTCGCGCAGGCGCTTGACCTGGTCGTTGGGCAGGTAGCCGCCGGTGCCCTGGTAGTCGCCCTTGATCATGCCGAGTACGCGCGTGTTGTCTTCCTTGACCAGGCGAAACTCGATCTCGTCGATGTACTTCGGCCCCCACGGCAGGAAGTGCCCCGGAAACCGCTTCGCGATGAACCCGACGGCGGGGTCGTACCGCGAGAGCATGTAGGACCCCGAGCCGGCGTCGTTGCTGGTCAGCCAGGCGGCGCCCCAGTCGCCGTCCTTCTCGTGCTTCTTGAGGAGGGCGGAGTTCACGACGTGCACCTCGGGCACGATGGCCAGGAAGATCGCCGCCGGCTTGTTGAGCGTGAACTGGACGGTGGACCGGTCCAGCGCCTTCGTGCTGCCCGGCGCGATCATCGTGACGAGCAGCGAGGCGGCGCCCTTCTTCAGGGCCAGGATGCGCTCGGCGCTGTAGCGCACGTCCTCCGCGGTGATCTCGGCGCCGTCGTGGAACTTGGCCCCGCGCCGGAGCTTGAACGTGTAGGTGAGCCCGTCGGCCGACACGGTGTGGCTCTCGGCCAGCCACGGCTCGAGCTTGGGCGGGTTGTCGAGCCAGCGGTAGAGCCCGTCGTAGAGGTTGAGGCGCACCGCCACCCGTCCGACGTCGAACGCCGCGTGGGGGTCCATCGTGTCGTAGGGGCTCTCGTTGGCGAACACGAACCGTGTCTGCGCGGCGGGCGCCGATGGGAGCGCCGCCAGCACGACGAGCGCGAGAACGGGGATCAGCCAGGCACGGCGGTCGGTCATGGGACGGCCTCCAGGAGCGCCGGACGGCCGGCGGTCGGCGGTTTGGCGCGGATTGTACGGCAGCCCCGTCGGGGCGGGCAAGGAGCGCGCGACCTCACAGGACGTTGCGCGGCGGGCCGATGGCGCCTTCCGCGAAGCGCGAGAACCGGAGCCCGGCGATGTCCAGCGACGGCTTGCCGTCCACGATCAGCTCGGACACGAGGCGCCCCGCGATGGGCCCCATCGCGAAGCCATGGCCGCTGAAGCCGGTCGCCAGCACGAAGCCGCGTAGCGGCGGCACCTCGCCCAGCACGGGCACGAGATCCGGAACGGCGTCGATGTAGCCGGCCCAGCTCCTGGCCACGCCGAGCGGCGGCAGGGCGGGCAGCACGCGTCGAAGCTCGGCGAGGCTGCGGCGGACCTTCGCGGGATTGGGGCAGGGCTCGAGCGCGCGGTCCCACACCAGCGGCCGCCGACGCGCCGGGGAACCGGGCAGGGCGGCGGCCAGGCTCGCCAGCAGCGGCCGGCCCACGTGAAAACGGAACATCGCGCGGTTCTTCCAGTAGCTCGGCAGGAAGAAGCGGAGCTGACGCAGGGAATCGAGCGTGACGTCGTGGTCGAGGGCGCCGCCGGCGGCGATGGTGAAGCTGCCGTCCCGCCGCTGCCGGAAGGCGACGCCGGGTCCCCATACCGCGCAGTCGGTCACGGGCGGCGCCGGCGCCGTGCGCGCCACCGTGCCGCGCACCCAGCGCTGCGGCAGGTCGAGGCCGAGCGTGCGCGCCAGCCGGGACGACCAGGCGCCGGCCGCGCACACCACCGCCGGCGCGCGGATCTCGCCCTGCTCGGTGACGACGCCGGCCACGGCGCCCGCGTGCGTGGTCACGCCCTGGACGGCGCAGCCGAGGTGAAGGCTGGCGCCGTGGGCGACGCAGGCGCGCGCGAAGGCGTCGGTGGCCTTCTCCGGGTCGGCGTGGCCGTCGCCCGGCGTGTGCATGCCCCCGACCCAGCGGCCGGCGAGCCCGGGAACCACGGCGCCGAGGTCCCGGGCCCGGAGCAGGCGAGTCTCGAGGCCGAACTCGCGCGCGACCGGCAGCCAGGCCTCGAAGCGCGCCATCCGGGCGTCGTCGGCGGCGAGGGCCAGGTTGCCGCCGCGGACCCACTCGACCTCGGCGTTCAGCTCGCGCTCGAGGCCCTGCCAGAGCCGGTTCGCCTCGACGACGAGGGGCATCTCGAGGGGATCGCGCCCCTGCTGGCGCACGAAGCCCCAGTTCTTCCGCGACTGCTCGCCGGGGACGGGGCCTCGCTCGACGACGACGACCCGCAGACCCCGCCGGGCCAGGAAATATGCGGTGGCGCACCCGACGATCCCGGCTCCGACGACGACGACGTCCGCGCCACGCTCCAGGGCCATGCCCGCTCCTCCCGCCGCGACGAGAGTATCATCACGGCACGCGCGGTACCGGTGAGCCGCGGAGCAAGGAGGCGCTGGAATGGCGACGATCTCGAAGGTGAGGACGCCGCGCGCGCTCGCGCGGACGGCGCGGTGGGCCGAGGCCGGCTCGAAGTCCTCGGAGCTGTTCGCGCGCGCCCAGGGCGTGCTGCCGGGGGGCAACTCGCGAACGACCGTCTACATGGCGCCGTACCCGCCGTACGCCGCCGCCGGCGAGGGCTGCTGGATCACCGATGTCGAGGGCGACCGCCGCCTGGACTGCCTGAGCAACTACACCGCACTGATCCACGGCCATGCCCATCCGGCGATCGTGGAGGCGGCGACCCGACGGCTCGCCCTGGGCGCGTCGTTCCCGATGCCGACGCCCGAGGAGATCGACCTCGCCGCCCTGCTGTGCGAGCGCCTGCCCTCGGCCGAGCGGGTGCGATTCACGAACTCGGGCAGCGAGGCCGTGATGATCGCCATCAAGGGAGCGCGGGCCTTCACCGGCCGCGCGAAGATCGCGAAGTTCGAGGGCGCTTACCACGGCTCCTACGACTACGCGGAGGTGAGTCTGGCCTCCACGCCGGAGACGTGGGGCAGCGTGGCGGCGCCCGTCAGCACCGCGTACTCGCGGGGGACCCCGCCGGCGGTGCTGGAGGACGTCGTCGTGCTGCCGTTCAACCACGCCGAGCACGCCGTCGCGCGCATCGAGCGCGAGGCCCGGCACCTCGCCGCCGTGCTCGTCGATCCGGTCCCCAACCGCGTGGGCCTCGTCCCCGCACGGACCGACTTCCTGAACGCGCTTCGCGACGTGACGCGCGCCCACGGGATCGTGCTGATCTTCGACGAGGTCATCTCGTTCCGCGTCGGCTACCACGGCGCCCAGGGCGCGCTCGGCGTCACTCCGGACATGACCACGCTCGGCAAGATCATCGGCGGCGGGTTCCCCGTGGGCGCCGTGACCGGGCGAGCCGAGGTCATGGCCGTCTTCGATCCCACCCGCGGCGGCCCGCCGCCGGCGCCGCACGGGGGGACGTTCAACGCCAACCCGGTGACGATGGCGGCCGGGCTGGCCGCGATGCGGCTGCTCACGCCCGACGCCTATGCCCGGCTCGCGGACCTGGGCGCGAAGCTCCGCGCGAGCCTCGACGACTGCTTCAGGCAAACCGGCGTCCCCGGACGCGTCACCGGACTGGGCTCGCTGTTCCGCCTCCACCCGATGGATCGCGAGCTGAGCGATTACCGGAGCACGCGCGCGACGCCCGCCGAGACCGAGCGCCTCGTGCGACTGGTGCGCCGGCTCATGGAGCACGGCGTGCTCATGTCGATCACCGGGCTCGGGTGCCTCTCGACGCCGATGGGCGACGCCGAGCTGGAGGGGCTCGTCGAGACGTTCGCCGCCGTGCTGGGAATGGAAAGGTCGGCAGGCGGCCGAGCGGACTGAAGGTCATTCCGAGGGCGAAGCAGTTAGACGAGGCGCGGTTCACTGAGGCGCCGGGTCAACGCTCTCCAGCAAATCCACCACCGCGGCTCGGTACCTGGTGATCGCCGCCAGATGGTCGGCCGCGGTGCGCCCTCGATCCGCTTGTGATGGCCACTGTTGAAGGTGCGGGCACGCTCCCTGCGAGGCAGTCTCAGGGCTCCTTCAATTCGTGATGACCTGATCCGCCCGCGCCAGCACCGAAGGCGGGATCGTCAGGCCGAGGGCCTTGGCGGACTTGAGGTTGATGACCAGTTCGAATTTCGTCGGCTGCTCGACGGGCAGTTCGCTGGCGCTGGCGCCCTTGAGAATCTTGTCCACGTAGGTGGCGGCACGCCGAAACAAATCGGCGAGGTCTGGTCCATAGGACATAAGCCCTCCGGCCTCGACATACTCCCTGAATGAGAAGACCGTTGGCAGCTGGTTCCTTACCGCTAGATCCGCGACACGCCTTCGCTCATTGATGAACATGGGGGTCGACTGCACAGTTACGGCGCCTGCGCCCGCCCTGGTCATTTCGGAGAAAGCTCTGTCGATATCGGCGGGAGCTCGCGCCTCGACGACGTGAAGCCGCACTCCCAGCGCCCGCGCCGCGACTTCGGCTTCCTTCAGGATGTCTTTTCCCGCACGTTCGGGGACGGCGCCTGGCTGCCAGAGGACGGCAACTCGACTGACCCCCGGAACGGCTTGCTTGAGCTGTTCCAGACACTTCCCCACGAGTTCGGGGAAGAGGAGCGACATCCCCGTGACATTGCCACCCGGGCGCGCAAGGCTGGTGACAAGTCCACTCGTAACCGGATCACCTGCCCCGATGAAGACAACCGGGACGGTTCTGGTCGCGTGCTTGGCAGCCAGGGCGGCGAGCGTGCCTGCAGCAGTCACGATGACATCGACGTTGAGCGCAACCAATTCGGCCGCGAGGGCCGGCAAGCGCTCGGGCATTCCCTCGGCAGAGCGGACCTCGATCACGACGTTGCGGCCCGGGACGTAACCCAGGCCATGCAGCCCTTGATGGAAAGCCTCGGTCAGCGAACGCGGACTGGCGCTCAAGTTATACGCCAGGTAACCAATCCGAGCCGTCCTGGTCGCGTGCTGCGTTTCGGCAACGAGCGGGCAGAGGAGCCCGCCGAGCAGCAGGACAATGCAGAAGGTGAGTCTGATTCCTAGCATCTCGATTCGGGACCTTCGACCACGCTTTCTAGGACTCGATTTACCTCACTCTGGTCTCGTCCTCGAAGCCTAACGGCTCGGCGCTGAGCGGCCGGTACTGGCAGCCGCGGTGGCCACGGAGCGCCGGAGATCGCCCGTACCTCGTCTGGTCCATGGTTCCGGACGGCGTGAGGCACTCCGGGCGGGATGCGGACGACCGAGTTGGCTTCGACATTCACGGTATCCTCCCCTACCTGAAGGGTGAGACTTCCGTCGGTGACCACCCAGGCTTCCTCCACCGGGTGCGTGTGTAAGGGCACTTGCGCACCCTCCTCCAGCCGAAATTCATCGATGAAGAATGATTCAACGCCGTCATCTGCTCCGATGGCGAGGCCACCTCGATCGCGCCGAACGTCGCGCCCGTCATTGTGGCGGATGCTCGCACCGAATCCCTCGAGGTCCCCAAATCTGTTGTTCCACTGTCTTCACTCTGGGCATGTTCCCTCCCATACGCCAGCGCGCCGGGTAGCCTCAACGAAACGAGCGAATGACCGCGACCAGCGCCATCACGGTCGCAGCAAGGGAAAGGCCTATGGCAAGTGAGGTACGGACTGCTACGACACGGAGTGCCTGAGTGAGTTCTTTGAGTTGACCGGCTATCTCCTTCGTGATGTCTGCCTGCGAGACACTCGACGCCTCGAGAGTCTCCACGCGCTGGAAGAGCGCCGATGCATTCGTAATCGGCGAGCCGGGGTCTGACGATGCGCGTCGCCTATCGGACAGGCGACCGACGAGTTCAGCCGCCGCCGTAAGAATCGCAGGCGCCGCTTGCAGCAAGGGCTTCCGAGAAATGCGGAGAGCGGCGAGCGCTAGTCTGGTGGCCGGCATCGGCGCTCCTTCATGTCGGGATCAACGCTCGGCATCAGCGGCGCGAGAACCGCGTCCGGTGCATGC
>Ga0075420_100001324_pt1 | contig 20988 bp, 33 predicted proteins | sample SoiMetdeltSBSDD4_FD_75296 | JGI IMG/M metagenome (GOLD analysis project Ga0075420, IMG submission 75296) | Bulk soil microbial communities from a Populus tree surrounding site in Tennessee, USA - Soil MetaG P. deltoides SBSDD4 | ecosystem: Environmental > Terrestrial > Soil > Tree plantation... | reverse complement strand
TCGAGCCCGACTTCGCGCTGGTGAAGTTCAAGAAGCTCGCCGGCGGCGGCTACTTCAAGATCATCAACCGGGCGGTGCCGGAAGCGCTGCGCGTGCTCGGCTACTCGCCTGCTGAAATCGCCGAGGTCGAGGCCTATGCCGTCGGCCACGGCTCGCTCGGCCAGGCGCCCGGCGTCAACCACAGCACACTTCGCGCCAAGGGCTTCTCCGACGAAGCGATCGCCATCGTCGAGAAGGCGCTGCCGACCGCGTTCGACATCAAGTTCGCGTTCAACAAGTGGACGCTCGGCGAGCAGGTGCTGGTGAATGAACTGGGCATCGACGCGGCCGAACTCAACAACCCGAAGTTCGACCTGCTCGCGGCGGTCGGCTTCACCAAGCGCGAGATCGAGGCTGCCAACATCCACGTCTGCGGCGCGATGACGGTCGAGGGCGCGCCGCACCTCAAGGCCGAGCACTACGCGGTGTTCGACTGCGCCAACCCGTGCGGCCGCACCGGCAAGCGCTATCTCTCGGTCGAGAGCCACATCCGGATGCTGGCGGCGGCTCAGCCGTTCATCTCGGGTGCGATCTCGAAGACCATCAACATGCCGAACGACGCCACCGTGGAGGACTGCAAGCAGGCCTACACGCTGTCGTGGAAGCTCGGCCTCAAGGCCAACGCGCTCTACCGCGACGGCTCCAAGCTCTCGCAGCCGCTCCAGAGCCAGCTCATCGAAGATGAGGAGGACGAGGACGACACCGTCGAGATGTTCATGGAGAAGTCGCCGGCGGCGCGCATCACCGCGCTCTCCGAGAAGGTGGTGGAGAAGATCGTCGAGCGCGTCACGGTGATCCGTGAGCGCGAGCGCATGCCCGACCGTCGCAAGGGCTACACCCAGAAGGCGGTGGTCGGCGGCCACAAGGTCTATCTCCGCACCGGCGAATACGACGACGGCCGGCTCGGCGAGATCTTCATCGACATGCACAAGGAGGGCGCGGCGCTGCGCTCCTTCATCAACAACTTCGCCATCGCGGTGTCGCTCGGCCTGCAATACGGCGTGCCGCTCGACGAATATGTCGACGCCTTCACCTTCACCCGCTTCGAGCCCGCGGGCCCGGTGCAGGGCAACGACTCGATCAAGTTCGCGACCTCGATCCTCGACTATGTCTTCCGCGAGCTGGCGGTGAGCTACATGGAGCGGTTCGATCTCGCGCATGTCGATCCGTCGGAAGGCGGCTTCGACGCGCTCGGCAAGGGCGTCGCCGAAGGCAAGCCCTCTGGCGCGAACCAGTACGTCTCGCGCGGCCTCACCCGCTCGCGCACCGACAAGCTCGGCGTGATCGCCGGCGGCGGCGGCCGCGAGCCGGCCTACGACGCTTCGCAAGGATCGTCGCAGGGTTCGTCGTCGCGCGTGACGGCGCTCGCCTCCGGCGCCGCCACCGCGCTCAAGAGCGAGCCTGAGCACAAGCTCTCACCCGCCGAACAGCTCGAGGCGCAGATCCCGTTCGCGAAACCCGACGCCAAGGCCGCCAACGCGGTCCGCCGCGCCGAAGCGCGGGCCAAGGGCTACGAAGGCGAGATGTGCGGCGAGTGCCTGAACTTCACGTTGGTGCGCAACGGCACCTGCCTCAAGTGCGACACCTGCGGCTCGACGACCGGCTGTAGCTGATCATTGCGGGCGCGGCCGGGATTTTTCAGTCCCGCCGCGCCCGTTCGATTGTTGGAAAGAGCACGACATGACGCGCAACAACATCGTCTATCTCGTGCTCGGCGCGCTGATCGTCGCGGTCGTGGTGCTCGGCTATCAGCTCTATCAGGACCGCCGGCAACCCGAGGGCGTGCAGATCAAGATCGGCCCGGGCGGGATTTCGATCGAGAAGAAATAGCGGGTGCAACTGCCTTTTAATCAGCAGGTCGATGGTTCGATCCCATTCGGGCTCACCAATAAATTAAGAACGAACGCTGAGGAACCTCCCAGCCGTAGGGCGGATTAGCGAAGCGTAATCCGCCAATCGTACATCTCGTCGGCGCAATACGCTTCGCTATTGCGCCCTACGCCCTACCGCTTCTTCGGCACCGTCTGCGTCGGCCGCTCCTGCTGCCCGCCGAGCGAGTCCAGTCCGCCGATCACCGGCAGGATCAGCCCCGCGACAAAGCACGCAATCGCGACGACCGGAATCCACACATGGGCGATCTGATAGATCAGCCCAGCATTCTGGTTCCTGTTCAACGTCCAATACCAGGCCACGTAGCCCAGCAGCGCAACGCCGATGCCGGCTGCGAACGCGGCAATCCCGTACAGCACGTAGCGTTTCAGCGGCACCGCGCCGGCCTGCAGCCAGATGGCGTTCAAAAACACCAGCAGCGCGATCGCGCCGGCGGCGTTGACGATGATGGTGACGCGCTGGCCTTCGAACAGCACGCGCTCCTTGGCGTCGCCCGGAGTATCCGCCATCGCCCCCCTCCGCTGCACCCGAATGCAACAAGCGGTAACGCCGGCTTAGGCAGCGCTCAAGCATCGTTTCCCGGCACGCTGTAAGCGTTTACCATTACGCGCGCGTGCGGCATGTGCGGCTGTCGCTTTTCAAGAGCGTCGTGGCGCGCGCGCAACAATGTGCAAGGTGGGTCGAACCCCGGCGGCTCAGCGGGCGGCGCTAGCCCGTTGCGCGACATCGAGAAAAGTTTCGACCGGAACATTCATACAATAGATGGCGCCCGGGTTGACCACCGTCGAAGCGATCTGACCGTTCTCGAAAAAGAAGAGGTAGCGTGTAAAGTGCGGGATGATGCCGCCTTCGCTGGTGGTTTCGGCGCATACCATGGGGCGCTTGCCGCCACCGACAAGACCAGCCCACCCTTCCGCAGGTTGCGAGATCATCGCCCGGCGAAGGACCTGGCCGCGTGGCACATCATGGGCAACCCTGCCGGCAACAAGCTGCCGATAGTTTGAAGGAACGGCATAGTTAGGCGGCGCACCGCTGTTCGTTGTCTGACAGCCCACCAACAGGATGATGGAAAACAAACAAGCGCTGGACGTTGCCGTTCGGCTCATTTTAGTTCGGCTCATTTCTCGCTTCCCAATCTTTGCCACCGATCGCCCCCCTACCGAGGCGCCTCGGTGATTGCGCGCTTGGCGTCCGCTTCGCTCATGGGGATGAGGTCGACCGGGCCGGTGCCGTCATTGGTCGCGGCGGCCGCGATCGCATATCCGGCCAAACCGCCGATGGCGGTTGCCATGCCGATGTCGTTGACCTTCTGCTTGACCCTTGCGGCGAAGTAGTACGTGCGCCCGGGGGCCGCGGTGAAGTCGTGCCGGCTCGTGCCGGGCTGGTCCCAAAGCTCGGCTGTCAGCTGGTGCCGCCCGGGCGGGCGATCGGCCGTCAGATAGTTGCCGGTCAGAAGTTCACCCATCGGCTGGCCATCAAGCGCGATCGGCACGCCGCGATCGCCCCAGCCCATGAATCCTTTTTCGGGCCGGATGACGATGACGCGCGATTGGCCGGCGGGCGGCGCACCGGCGCCGCTCGCAAGCGACGACATCGGCGGCCCGCTCTGGCTCGCGCATCCCAGAACAGAAGCCGCCATGACGAGCACGGCAGCCGATCGGCCAACCCCGCGCAACGTCGCGTTACGCAAACACGCACCCATCACAAACCCCCACCCCATTCACGGCCGCGTCTTTAGCACGACTGCAACCTGGGGGTTGTGACCGCCCGACAACACTTGGCGGGTTTTGTGAGCGCGCGAAGCCGACGAAGAATGATGAATCATAAACGCCTCCGCGCGCGTAGACCTGCGGATGGCCTCATGCGGGCTCCGTGCTATGCACCTCCGATGATCCTCGCCCTCCGCCTGCCCGTCCTGCTGACGCTTGTGCTGCTCTCCACGACGCCTCACGCGCTTGCCGCTGACTACGAAGGCCGCTGGGCCGAAGAGCCCGCCTGGTGCCGCAACACGCGCGCGAGCGGCACCGACGAATTGCCGATCACGATCTCGCGGCGCCTGGTCGAGACTTTCGCGTCCTACTGCCGCGTGCTGTCGGCGGTGCGCACATCGCGCGCGACGTGGCGCCTGCGCACGAGTTGCCGCGATGAAGGCCGGGCCGAGTGGGAGCCGCGCACGCCGGTCACCTTCGTGCTGCGCGTGAACGGCAAGAACCTCTATCTCCGCGACGACACCGGCGTGCAGAACCTCACGCGATGTCCGAATTGAGTTCTACGTTTCATCGGCCCAGCAGTTCGTAGGCGGATTAGCGAAGCGTAATCCGCCAATCGCACCTCCCGTCGACGCAATACGCTTCGCTATTGCGCCCTACGAACTCGGCACCCTAGGCCCTACCCCGCACCCGGCTTCGCCTCATCGTCCGGCGACGGAATCCGCATCTCGTGGAATCCGGCCGCGTGCATCGCGTAGGCTTCGCGCACCAGGATGTGGGTCGCGACCTCGTTTTCTGTCCGGCCGAGCTTTCCGAGCGTGGCAAGCAGCGCAAGGTAGTTGAAGGTCTCGATCGGAAGAGTCAGACTCAACGCCCGCGCCTCCGATCGGTTTTCTGGTCTCGCCACGCAACGTCCTCCTTGGGACCGAGGCCTTGAGCCCCCATCCGGTTTGCCCGGAACGTGGGCCAGCCCATTGTTCAGGCACGATCTTTTTCGGAAGCAGCCCCTTCCCGCCACGCGATCATGCCGATTAAAAGCGGGTTATAATACTATTTTAACCCTTGAAGGGCGAATCGAATCATGAGACGGTTAATGCCGGCGAAGGATTTCGCTCAACGAGCCTCAAGCGGTCCCCGTTAAGGGGGCCCTGTCCATCACAACGGCGGGTGTGCATTCCGGAAGCGCGGATGCGGCTCGGTGATCGCGGCGTCATGCGCCGAGGTCACCGTTCCCGCGCCTATGGAATCTCACCGCCGCGGACGGCCCGTTGCGCGCAAGCCCCTCGCCCTGTCGGCGGCCCAGACGGCCGTGGACGTCAACGAGGCCAAGAACAATGAACACCGAGGCAGCATACACAGAGACGACCCGTGCGGGTCCGCCGTTCAGCGGCATCGCCGGTGCAGGAATCACGTCTACCGAGACAACGGAAACAGGAACGACCGCGAGAAGCGGCACGAACACGGCAGGCGTCTGGACGACGGAGCGTGTCGACCAGCTCCGCCATTTCGTCGCCGCGGGGCTGACCTGCAGCCAGATCGCCGGCGAGATCGGCGTCACGCGCAACGCGGTGATCGGCAAGATCCACCGGCTGGGCCTGTCGCCCGGCCGTCCACGCGGACGGCAGCCTTCCGCGCTGGCGCAGCGGATGCGGGCGGCACGGACGACGCCTTCCCTGCCGCGCCCACCGCGCTCGCCGATCGCGCAGCTCTTGCGCGCGATGACCACGCCGGGAACCGCGAACGTCGTGCGCTTCCCGAGCGCGGCGGAACTGCCGGCCGTGGAAAACGTAAAGCGCTGCTCACTGCTCGAGCTCGCCGTTCACGCATGCCGGTGGCCGCTCAGCGATCCCGGCAAAGCCGACTTCGGCTTCTGCGGCAATGAGTCGATCGCGGGAGTCTCGTATTGCGCGGGCCATGCGCGCCTAGCCTACCGGCTGCCCTCCGGGCGGCGCGCGTAAGGCCCGTGTGGGGGAAGGGTTGAGCGTCGGCGGCATCCGCTCTCCGTGTTGGCCATGACACCCAGGGTGTCGTTGCGCTCAACCCTCCCCGCTTTTTCGCAGCGAGATGCGATCGAACGTGATGCGCGATCAGCGCGACGCACGTTCAAACAACACGCGCGACCAAACAATGCGCACGCCTGCCTAATATTCGCGCCCGACAAATTCGCGATTCGGCAGCATTCATGGGCCTCGATCATGGGAGGCTCTCATGCCGCAAGATCTCGAACACACCATTCGTGAGCGTGCGTATCAGTTGTGGGTTGCCGATGGCTGCCGCGACGGCGAGTCCGAACGCCATTGGCTAGCCGCCGAGCGCGAGGTGCTCGCCGCATTCGCGGTTACAGCGCCGGCGTCGAAAGGACGGAAGCGCGCCGCGAACAGCAACGTCGAAACTACGAAGGAAGCCGCGAAGGTTGCACCAAAGGCTCCGGCGAAAGCACGACGCCGCGCTTAGGCGCTCAGCTCCATCTACCGCTCATCCCCGCGAAAGCGGGGATCCAGCACTTAGTTGTTGTTGGATTCTGGGTCCCCGCTTTCGCGGGGACGAGCGGAGGGAGTCTACGCCTGGCTCACGCTCACAGCACCGCCGCATTCTCGTCACGACGCTGAACCGGCCTTCACCGGCAAATTTGTGATCGCATATTTTTGTGATCGCGTTTGCGCGCGCGCGCTGAAACTGCGCGCGCGGGGGCTCCGTACCATCAACGGGTGTCGAAGCAGGCACCCAGTATGGAAAGGAGTAACCCCTGATGTTCCGTAAGCTCACGATCGCACTCGTCGCCACCACGGCGCTTGGTACGGCAACGCTCGCGTCGAGCGCCGCCGAGGCTCACTGGCGCGGATACGGCTGGTACGGAGGATATGGCTACAGCCACTCGTACTGGAACCATCCGCATTATGGCTACGGTTACGGCCACGACGGCTATGGCCACTACGGGTACCAGCCGCGCTTCTTCGGCTACCCGCGCTATTTCCACCGGCATCATGCCGGCTGGAAGCGGCACCGCTACAGCTACTGAGCGCGCGTCCCGCTGATCGGCGCGCTATCAAAGGCGACCCCGGCCTCGTACGCGAGGTCGGGTTTGCTCAGTACCACTTCTTGATCGGCCCGCGTTGCGGTGTCGGCGGGCCGATCTTGACGAACGCGTCGTCGAGATAGCACCAGCCCCAGCCCTCCGGCGGATCGTAGCCCTCGATGATCGGATGGCCGGTGGCATGGAAGTGCGCGGTGGCGTGCTTGTTCGGAGAACTGTCGCAGCAGCCGACGTGGCCGCAAGTGCGGCACAGCCGCAGGTGCAGCCAAGGATCGCCGGTCTTGAGACATTCCTCACAGCCGAGCGCACTCGGCGTCACGTCCTGGATCTGCTCGGAATGATCACACCACTTTACTGGCACGCCAAAGCTCCTTTAGTTTTCTTGGTCCTGCGTTGTGCGGGCATCCTGCGCCCTCACCTACTATATGCGACATACGTGCTGTCACACGCCACGCGCGATCGTCAGCCGCCGGCCGATTGAACCAGCGTTCGCCGCTGCCCTGGCTCACTCTAAAGGCCGCGGCTTCTCGTCAGGCGCTTGGACGGGCTGGATCTGCTGCTGCTGTTGGGCCACGGCTTGTTGCGGTGGCAACTTATGCTGCGACGGAGACTTTTGCTGCGATGGAGACTTGGCCGGCGTCTCGTAGACGACATCGGTGGTGCTGTTACGGTCGGCCTGTTCAGCCAGGACGCGCCAGGCCTGCGCCATGTCCAGCAAGGTCGCCCGCGCTGCCAGGTCGGCCGTTCGTTCGGCCATCCGCAGGCAGTCCACAGCGTTGCGCCGATATTCATCGGCTTTGTTGTTCATGAACACTCCCACAGCCCCACGACATAAAGAGGCGGGCCCGGGTTCGGTTCCCGCACCAGTGGCAAATTTCGGTCATCTTTCCTTAACCCGCGAATCCACGCACCGAATCCGGCCCCGATTCGTTCCCCGCCGAAAACATGCGGCAGTGCTCGCGCATTCCGGTTCCCGCGCACGACATGTAGCGCCCGCCTTCGCCTGCTACCTCCCACCACTGGCCTCTTGACCTATGTTCGTGTTTTGTTCTTTTATCGCTTTATGACCCAGATGACCTGCCCGCAGTGCGGCTCCGAAATGGCCCCGTGGCGACATTCGTCCACGTGGCGCGCTTTCACCTGCTGGCGGTGCTGGTTCGTGAAGATCGAGCGCATCGATGAACAGCCTGCTGGTTTACCCGTACGTGAAGCTGAGGGTGAGCTGCCCGTGCGGGTATCGAAAGGCCTACCGGCTGGCGAGGGTGGCTGAGCACTACGGCGCCGACATCGCGCTCGACACGCTGCTGATCAACCTGAAGACCGGCCGCTGTCCGCTGTGGGGTGATAACGCCACCTATGTCCGGCTGCGCTGCACCCTGAACTACACCGATATCGGCTCGGAGAATCCGCCGGACGTGCCGCGCGCCGCCGATCGGCCCAAGCTCGTGAAATAGCGACGAGCACCTATGTGCGCGCGACCGCAGCACGCGTGTACGTCGCTGCGTGATGCAATCCAGGCGTCAGCATGCGCGCGACGCGTTTCGCGAACGCAGGGCGAACATCGCCGCGATTAACCAAATCCAGTTTAAGAAATCGCAGTGGGGTACCTACACTTTGCGAACATCGTGCGAACGCATTCCCGAAATGAAACGGTAGCGTGATCTTCCATGTGTTGCGCGTTCGTGTGCCTGCTCGCGCGCTGAGGTAGCAAAGGCAAGTAGCAAAGGTATGTGCGTGTGAGAAGCAGCACGAGTCGCGCGCAACAATCCGAAGCACATGTGGTGCCTGCGTGCCTCCGCACGCGCCGTGACTCGTGCGCGGCGCATGCATTTTGCTGTTGATAGAACGCGCACGTGCAACGATCGGTTTTCGTTTCACAACGTCTTCGCACGCGACGTGCGCATCAACAGGCTGCGAACAGACAAACTGTTCATAGCGCTGCAAATGTTTGACTCAGCGTCGCGTGCGCCTATCCTCGTGGCGTCCCGTTCACCGAGGGCGTCTCCGGAGACGAGCCAGAGTCGGAACGGGATGCGGGGTCCCGCGCGCGCGGCTCGTAACCACGCACCCGGGAGGCTTCGGAAACCCGCCCTCCGCCACTACGAGCGGACGCGAGAAGCACGCAGACGATAATACTCGCCTTCATCCCGCGCGGGACCGGACGCCTAAAATCCCGCGGTGGAGCGCCGAGAGGCGAACGTCCGGCGTCATCGGACGTGAGGCGCCGCGCAGAAGCGCGTTCACGCGCGTCTTCGGCGCGCTATGGCGCCTGCGGGCCTCCGTCACTGGCCCGCGCAAGGGTGCCGCCGCACCCGAGCGCCTGTCGGCGCTCCGCCCCCCTCACCTTGCGCGAGGGGACATTTGCAAACCTCGGAGAGCGCCATGCCTCGCGAGAACGATGATGCGTGGATGTTTGTAGGCAATGACGGGCTTGTATAGATGTGCAGCACCCGCTCCGCTCGTCCCCGCGAAAGCGGGAACCCAGTTCTTCATCACGCAGACGCGCGGGATTTACGCCACCGCGTTCTGCGTACGCAGCCGCCGCGCCAGGATCCGCATCACCTTGAGCGCGAAAAACGGCGCTTCGTCGACGAGATGGAGAAACTGCTTTTCCGTGAGCGGCACAAGATCGACCGCCGTAGCAGCGACCGCGCTGGCGCTGCGCGGCTCGCCATCGACCAGCGCCATTTCGCCAAACAGATCGTTTTCACCGAGTTGCTCGAGCACACGCCCGTTGAGGCGAATTTCCACCTCGCCTTGCGTGATGACGAACAGTTCATCCGCCATCTCGCCCTCACGGAAAATCATGTCGCCGGCTGCGAACGACCGTGTCGTCATTCCGGGCCGCGCCAGCATCCCGAGGTTGAATTCATCGTTGGCCATGTGTCGCACTCCTTGCCTGCTGAGCCTGAGCGGCATAGTTACGGAGGTTTACGCTACAATTTCATGACATCGGCCGAGATATCGCGCGCAAGGTATCGCGCGCGTGGAACGCATTCGGCCGGCTTGGTCCGTTGCTGGCCTCTAGACTTGGCAATGCCCTTGCGCAAAGCTTGCGCAACAAAAACTCAGTCCCTAGGGAGGGCTCCATGACCATCGGTAACGTCGGGCGGATTCTGCCCGCCATTCTCGCCGCCCTGTTCGTGCTCGCCGCCGGCCCCGCGCAGGCGGAGATCAAGAAAGAGTGGATCGATTACACCCACGGCACCAAAAAGCTCAAAGGCTACGCTGTCCACGACGAAGCCAGGAACGGCAAGCGCCCCGCGATCCTGGTAATCCATGCGCGCGAGGGCATGACGCAAAAGACGCAAGACCTCACTGAGATGTGGGCCAAGCTCGGCTATGTCGCGTTCGCCGCCGATATCTTCGGCTATGGCGAAGGCGTGCTGCCGAAGAGCGTCGACGAGATGTCGGCGCAGACCACGATCTTCCGCAAGGACCGGCCGCTGACGCGTGCGCGCACGCAGGCCGCCTGGGACGCGCTGGTGAAGCATCCGCTGGTCGACGCGGGACGTGTTGCGCTCATCGGTTACTGTTTCGGCGGCGACGTCGGGGTCGAGTTCGGCTCGACCGGCGCGCCTCTTGCACTGAACGTGTCCATTCACGGCTCTTTCGAGAAGAAATATCCGGAAGGCTGGGCGAAGAACGCGAAAGGGCGCTTCCTGATCCTGCACGGCGCCGAGGACGTCGGCTATCCGATGACCACGGTGCAGACCGTGGTCGACGACCTGCGCGTCGCCAAGGTGCAGTTCCACTACGAGGTCTACAGCGGCGCCGGACACGGCTTCTCGTCGCCCAAAGGCCCCGACAACGAGCGCGCCAACACGCAGTCGATCGCCACCGCCACGCGCAACATGCGTGAAGTGTTCGGAGACTGACGATGCGCCTGGTCGCGGCCGCTCTCGCGGTGCTGGTGAGCGCAGGCACGGCGCAAGCCGACCTGCGCAGCGAATGGATCGAGTACGGCCACGGCGCGACCAAGCTGAAATCCTACCTGGTCTACGACGACAAGACCGCCGGCAAGCGTCCGGCGGTCTTTCTCGTGCATCGCCGCAACGGCATGGATGAAGGCACGCTCAAAAGCGCCGACCTCTATGCGCGGCTCGGTTACGCCGTGTTCGCCGTCGACATCTTCGGCTTCGGCCAGGGCGTGCTGCCTAAGACCGTGCCCGAGATGACCGCGCAGATCGTCACCTACTACAAGGACCGCACGCTGATGAAGGCGCGGGCGCAGGCCGGCCTCGACGCGATGCTGAAGAATCCGATGATCGACGCGTCACGCGTCGCGCTCATCGGCTACTGCTTCGGCGGAACCGTCGGGATCGAGATGGCCTATGCCGGCGCGCCATTGGCCGCGACGATCACGATTCACGGCACCTTCCGCGACCACGTCTCGGAAGATGCGAAAAACATCAAGGGCAAGGCGCTGATCCTGCACGGCGCCGAGGACCAGGTCTCGCCGGTGGCCGAGGTGAACAAGATCATCGCCGACCTGCGCCGGGCCAAGGTCGACTTCCAGTACGAGCTTTACAGCGGCGCCGACCACGGCTTCTCGACGCCGCAGAACGCGGCTGAGGAGCGCGCCAACGTCCAGTCGATCGCCTCGTCGACGCGGTATCTGAAGGAGCTATTCGGGCGCTAGCCGGCGCGGATCGTGGTTCCTGTGATCGCCATCACAGCGGCGGCAGCGTGCCTGCCTCAGAGTGCGTTCCTGTGCTCACACACAAAGGAACCACGCAAATGTCTCCGAAAACCCGACTGATCCTTGCTTCGATCGCCTTCGCCGTGCTGTGGACCGCCTACATGATCTGGCAGACCGCCGCCAATACCGCGAGCATCGTCATTCTCATGGTCTCGGGCGCCATCGCCGGCACGCTGTGGTATTTCGGCATGCGCCGGGTGATGCGCAGCATCGAGAAGAAGCAGTAACGGAGAGCGGCAGCTACTCTTCCGGCTCGGTGGTGAAGTAGAGCGGATAGCCATTCTGCTTGCCGAGGTCGGTGGCTTCCTTGGCCTTGGTGTCAGCGACGTCCCTGGTATAGACCGCGATCACGCAGGCGCCGCGCCGATGCGCGGTCATCATCACATGGTAGGCGCGCTCCGCGTTCATGCGGAACACCGCCTTGAGCACCTGCGTGACGAACTCGCGCGGCGTGTAGTCGTCGTTGAGCAGGATCACCTTCCACAGCTTCGGACGCTGCGTCTTCGGCTTGACCGCTGTTTTCGGTTTTACGATCGTCTTCTCGGCCATGACCGCGCGCCTTTCGCCCGCAATCTAGCATCTTGCCGCCCGCGCCAAAACCGCCCACTCTGGTGGTTGGCTTGCGGGCGCATGATCCCGAAAATGCGCAACGCCAACAGCGTCCGGAGAGAACGCGATGGCCCGGGGAAACGTCAGAGTGGCGGCCTGCCTCGCGGCAGCCGCCGCGATCGGCATTGTGATCAGCTTGGCGCTCGCCACCGACGCGGCGGCGCAGACCGCGCGCACGGTCAGGATCATCGTGCCCTACCCGCCCGCGAGCGGCCCCGACATCCTGTCGCGCCTGATGGCCGAGCAGATCGGCAAGATGCAGGGCGCGACCGTGGTGATCGAGAACCGTCCCGGCGGCGGCACCATGATCGGAACGCAGGCCGCCGCGCGAGCGGCGCCCGACGGCGGCACGGTGCTGCTGGTGGCCAATTCCTTCGTGATCAATCCGGCGCTGAAGCCCGGAGGTTACGACGTCACCACGAGCTTCGATCCGGTCTGCCATCTCGCATCGACGCCGATGGTGCTCGTCGTGCACGGTAGTTCGCCGTACAAGAGCTTAAGCGACCTCATCGCCGCGGCGCGCGAGAAGCCCGGCGCATTGTCGATGGGCGCCGCGCAGGCCTCGTCGCTTCAGGTTGCCTTCGAGGTGATCAAGCGCTCGGCCGGCATCAACATGACCTTCGTGCCGTTTCCCGGAACGGCGCCCGCGGTCAACACGCTGATGGGCGGCCATGTCACCGCGGTGTTCGCGGACTATCCGACGGTGGTCGGTCACCTCCAGAATGGAACGCTGCGCGGTCTCGTCACCGCGTCGGCCAAGCGCAATCCGGCGCTGCCGGACGTGCCGACCTTCGCGGAGGCTGGCGTCACGGCCTATGACGCCGACATCTTCTACGGGATTGTCGCGCCGGCAAAAACGTCGCCCGAGGCACTCAAGCAATTGTCCGGCTGGTTCAACGCGGCGATCAAGGAGCCGGACGTTCAGCCACGCCTTGCACAGCAGGGGCTGTTTCCGGTCGGGACATGCGGCGCACCGTTCGGCGGCTTCATGCGCCGCCTGACGGAAGACTACGCGCGGATCATCAGCGAGTCAGGCATCAAAGCGGAGTAACCATGATCAAGGCACTAGTGGCTGTTGCGTCTCTCGTTCTCACCGTCGCTGCCGCTCAGGCGGCCGAGGTCAAAGTGATCTCCGCCAACGGCATGCGCGAGGTGATCGCAGAGACGAAAGCGAAATTCGAGAAGACCTCCGGTCATCAGCTCAACGTCACGGTCGTCGAGACCGGCGCGATCCGCAAGCGCGTGCTGGGTGGCGAGGCCTTCGACGTGATCATGGTGCCGAGCGACGTATCGGACGTCTTCCTCAAGGAGAACCGCGTCACCGCCGGCAGCCAGACGCCGCTGATCCGGGTGAATTTCGGGCTCGCCGCGCGCGCCGACGCACCGCGACCCGACACCAGCACACCCGATGCGCTGCGCAAGACCTTCCTCGCCGCCAAGCGAATTCTCATCACCGATCCCGCGACCGGCGGCATCACCGGCGTGCACCTGATGGAGGTGCTGAAAACGCTCGGCATCGCCGAGGAGATGAAGGACAGGCTCGTGCCCAACCGCGGCAGCGGTCATCACGCCGAACGCGTGGTCAAGGGCGAGGCCGACCTCGCGGTGCAGGCCGAGCACGAGATCCGCTGCATTCCGGGCGCGGCTTTCCTCGACTACCCGAAGGACCTGCAGCGCTCGATCGTGTTCATCGGCGCCATCGGCGCTTCGACGACCGACGCAGCCGCCGCCAAGTCCTATCTCACTTTCGTCACCGGCCCCGAGGTTGCGCCAGTGATCAAGGCGAAGTGCCTGTCGCCAGGCTGAGCCGCTCCACTCCAAAAACTCACACGCAGGGGGAAACCATGACATCGATGCGTTTCATCGCGGCCGCGCTCGTCGTGGCGTTCATACTCGCCGCCGGCGCCGCACAGGCGCAGGTTCGCACCCAATGGATCGAGTACGCGCATGGCGACACCAAGCTGAAGGGCTATCTCGCGCATGACGACAAGAACAAAGGCAAACGTCCGGCGATCCTGATGATCCACGACCGCGCCGGGATGCAGCCCTATGCGCAGAAGCAGGCCGAAAACTGGGCCAGCCTCGGCTACGTCACCTTCGCCGCCGACTTCTTCGGCTACGGCCAGGGCATTCTGCCGAAGGGGGTTCCGGAGGCGTCCGCCCAGATGGACATCTACACCAAGGACCGCACGCTGCTGAAGGCACGCGCGCAGGCCGGCTACGACGTCCTCGTCAAGAATCCGATGGTCGATCCCTCGAGGATCGCGTTGATCGGCTACTGTTTCGGTGGCTTGGTCGGCGTCGAGTTCGGCTCGACCGGCGTGCCGCTGGCGGCGAACGTCGCAATCCACGGATCGTTCTTCGACCATCCGGAGGGTTGGGCCAAGAACGCCAAGGGCAAATTCCTGATCCTGCACGGCGCCGAGGACGTACCGTACCCGCTTGAAAAGGTAGCGCTGGTCTACAACGAACTCCGTAAAGCCAAGGTCGATTTCCAGATGGAGTACTACAGCGGCGCCGGCCACGGTTTCTCCGTCCCCAAGAACAAGGCCGAGGAGCGGGCCAATGCGCAATCGATCGCCGCGACGACGCGATTCCTCCGGGAGATATTCGGCGACTGAAGCTCGCTTTACGGCAGCTCGGCGATCAGCCTGACCATCTCCGGTTCGCTCCAGGCGCGGCACGTGCGCGTGCGCACATTGCCCTGCGAACTCAGCGCCAGCGCGAATTTCGCGACGCTGTCGCCATCCGCCGCATCGACGATGACCAGCAGGTCATCGTTGCCGGTCGTCATGTAGACCTGCTTGATGTCGACGCCGAGCTTCTTGGCGAAGTCGCGCGCCGCCTGGGCGCGCTTGGGTGCGTCCTTCACCGCCTTGATGCCCTGCTCGGTCCAGCCGAGTGAACAGATGAATGTCGGCATGAGAGCCTCCCGTGTGGCCACACAGTCGGCGGAGCCGCCGCCTGTCTGTCTCATATAAATGCCGGCACGGCGGCTTCGAGGCAGCAATACTGGCCTTTCAGGCGGCGTCCGGCTTAAGTGAAGTCGGGTGAGGGTTTGCCTGGGGATGGTTTGCCAGCACGCCCTCACCCGCCCTCTCAACGGGGAGAGGGGTCTTCACGGCAGACGCGATACAACTGCCGTGACGCATGAATTCCTGCGCCCTCTGTTGGTCGGCTCGAATATGGCAAACTGCGCACCGCCGGATGTGACGCCCGTCACAATTTGGGCGATAACGGCCGCATGACCGACCAAGCCGACGCCCTCGCCGCCAACGCCGCCCGTGATTTTGCAGCTACGTGCGCCGGCCGGTGGCAGATGCATCTCGGCGACGGCCTGCTCGGCGTCTATCTGCTCGGCAGCCTGGCACATGGCGGATTCTCGCGGCGCTACAGCGACATCGACGTGGGTGTTGTCACGGAAACGGGCCTGACGCCTGCAGACTTCGATGCGATGCGCGCCGAGGCCGCCGCGATCTCAAACGAGCTTGCCGCGAAACTGTCGATCTTCTGGACCGACCGGACGTTTGCGGCCGGGCGCTTCCCGCCACTCGACCGTGCCGACTACCTCGACCACGGCGCGACGCTGATCGAGCGCGAGCGCGTGACGCCACCGAGGCCCGGCCTTGCCGAAGTCCGCGCCTATCTGGCCGGCAAGCCGTTCCAGGGATGGACGCAAGGCGCCGCGCAATTCGCCGTGCTCGAGCGGCTTGAGCCGAAGTCGCACAAGCCCTATCTGCGCGCGCATCTTTACCCCGCGCGCTTTGTCTACAGCTTCATGACCGGCCGCATGGAATCGAACGACACCGCCGTCGCCTGGCTCAAGGATCGCGCGCCGCCGGGATTGGACGTCGCGCTTATCGCAGCGGCGCTCGATTGCCGCCGCGCTGCCGCCGACCCCGACGAATTGTTTGCATCGCGCGCGGCGCTACCGAGGCAGGTCGCCGCCTGCACCGCGCTGATCAGCGAGAGCGAGGCCGAACGGCCGTAGCCCCTCACCGCTTGGACGGAGACTGCCGCGGCGTGACGATAACCATCGCGCCGGCGATGGCGGCCGCGAACGCGACCAGCGGCGCGAGATAGAGCGCGATGCTGAAACCAACCGCACCCTCGCGGTCGTCGAAGCCGGTCAACCAAACGACCGCCACCCACGCCAGAACGACGGCGAGCCACACCCCAATGAAGATTGCAAAAAACGCCAGCAGCGCAGCGAACGTGCGCACGCTTATTCCTGAATTTTGCTAGCGGCCGCGCTCGCTGAACATCACGCCGCCTTTACCCTTGGAATCGGCTTCGGCCTCGATGATGGTCACCACAACGGCCTCGGCGGGCGCATTCATGTTCTTCACGACAGCACTGGTGATGTCCTGCACCAACGCTTTCTTCTGCTCGAACGTGCGTCCCTTGACCACGTGAACGTAGACTTCCGGCATACCCGTCACTCCCCTGCTTCTTCCCCGCCATTATAGCGCGACCGCGATACGGCGGTGCAACCCCTCTGCGACGAAGAAGCCGAGGTGCTAGTTGCCCAAACCGAAGAGCGAACGCAGGAATGCGGGAGGCTGAGGCCGGCTGGCGTAAGCAGTGCGCGGCTCCGGCTCAGGCGGGACCTGACCCGCGGTACGCTCCGGCTGTGGCTCGCGAACGATCTTTTTCTTTGGCTTGGCCACCGCCGCTTTGACTTGCGGCGCAGCGGCCGCAGGCGCGCCATCCACAAGAGTCGGTCGCAGCTCACTGAGGACTGGAGGGAATTCACGCGTGGCGACGGGCAATGCCATCGATTCCGGAACGAAGCGCACCGGCGTGAAGCCGCGGACGGCCGCCGTCTGCGGCAATGTTGATGCCACCGGTGCCGGCGTCGGCGAGCCCGTCTTCGAAACCGCCGGTCTGGAGGCTGGCGGGGCAGCCGCTGGAGGGCTGACTGCTGCTGGTGTCGAGGCTATCGCCGCCGGTGCTGAAGCGGTCGGCGCCGAAGCGGGCGTCGCTATGGGCGTCACGGGTGTGACCAGCATCGGCGTCGCCAGCATCGCCAGCGCCTTCTCCTCGCGCTCCATCGTCGCGAAGAACATGGCGACCGCGCCGACCAGGACGCCGCCTGCCACGCCTTCGATGAGCAGCGCGAACTTGCGACGGAAGCGGAGCGTCGGGGCGAGATAGCCGAATTCAGGATGGAATTGGGTCGCATCTAGTTGCGACCCGGCATTCGACGGTGACGCAGGCATAGAGGCCTCCCTGACCCCCTCCCGCACCGGCACGCTCGATGCCCCAGCAGAATGCCCAAGGCAACGCATCGGGTCCCCACACTGTTCCTGGAGAACGCTTACAACGGCCCTGGATGCCGCAATATTAACGCCGGCCAAGATCCGCCAAGACCGGCGAAGAACCGGCACACAGCCTTAACTGAACGCAAACAAACGGCGTGCCGGCCCCGGCCGGCGCGGCCCGCCCGGTCAATCGGCGCAGTGGCGCGACGGCCCGGACCGCACTATGGAATGCCTGCCGGCTTCGCCGGCCCGAACGCTGACAGGGGATTAGCTCAAAGTGTCTTTGATAACGCCGCAATATTTGCCCTGGCGCTACATGATCCCACGCGACCTGGTGCTCAGCACAGTGCTGGCCTTTGGTGAGCGGGTGGCGGAGCGCATTTTCCTGCCGGGGTTGCACCGCGCCGCTGACCGCGTCGTCGATCCGGCGCGTATCGATGATCTTTCGGTCCTGATCAGCCACAGCATCGCGCTGATGATCCTGATGTGGATGTTCTTCCTCGGGCTCTACACGATCAGCATTTTCACCAAGCGGCCGATCAAGCCCTATGCCACGGCGATCGTGGGCGCCGGTCTGATGATCGTGGTGTTCATCGGGTCCGCGGCGGAATGGTTCGCGTTGCCGATTCCGCCGAAGTGACATGCCACCGACATAGCCGCGACATCGATCGCGGCTATCGACGACGCTGAAACTCTATTTGATGTCGATTAGGTCAGCGTGCCTGCTTCATTGCGCAGGATATTTCGATACCGTCTCGGCCATAAGGGACGGGGGACAATAAAACGACGCAGGGAGACCGCCCCATGGAATTGAGAACCCGCACCCGCTTCGCGAGCTATCCCCGCTTGAGCAACTACTGCGCCCAGTGCGGCGAGGTCATGTTCATGCCGGAGTGGTCGGAATACATGAGCGAGCGTCGCGTTCGCCATCTCTGGTCATGCGATGCCTGCGGCTACCGCTTCGAGACGGTGGTCGCCTTCCCTGAATCCTGATCGCGAGACCGATCCGCCAGAGCGATCTGCGCCGCCCGCTTTCAAAGAGCCGTCGCTTGCGATGGCTCTTTGATTTTGCAAGGTCGCGCGTTCCTTTTACCGGCTCGCTTCAAGCCGCCGGCTCGCCCGCGGTTTCGTCGCGCCTGACCGCCGCCGGCTTGACCTCACGGCGCGCCGCCGCCGTCGCGGGCAATTGCAGCACCGTCGCAGTCTGGCCTGGGCGCAGCTTGGTCACCAACACGACCTGCCCATCGGGAAATTCAAGCGCGTCGTGATGAACGCTTGGCTGGTTGGCGTCGAGCTGCCGGAAACGCGCCAGCCGCTGTCCGATCCTCCTGGGCCGAAACAGCCGGAACGCCGATTGGCATTCGACATCATTGTCGAACGCAATCTCCGTTCCTGGAAGCAGGCACACCGCAACGGCCGGCTCTCCAACGGCCGCAAAGCCACGCGTGATCGAGTTGGGAAACGTGGCTGTGACCAGCCGATCCTGGACCTCAGCCGCCCGTGAGGCGACATGTTGCAGACTGTAATCGCACATCGAAGATACTCCTCTTGCTGTGCTCGTCGCGAGGATCCCTCCCGTGTCCGCCATGCGAGCAAGCGATGGTGTCAATCGTTTGTCGCGACCGCCGCGTTTGCCGCATGGTCGGTGACGCCGGCCATGCGCTGCGCATCGACAGTCGCGTGACGCCGTGGTCGGATACCCTGCGGCTCAACCCACTGGCGAACGGGTCAACCATGAAGAAGCAGGTGATCAAGGCGGGCGTTCCGGAGACGTCCGGCCCCTTCAACCTCTGTGTTCGGTACGGGGACATGATCTTCATTTCCGGGCTTCCGCCGTTTGACGAAGATTACGCATCCAAGCTGCGCGAGGCGCGCGCCAAGGGGCACCCGATCCCGCCGTTTCCGGACATTCCCTTCGAACGGCAGGTACGCATCGTCATGGATCACATGAAAATGCTGGTGGAGGGCGCAGGTTCCACCATGGACTGCCTGCTCAAGGTGATCGTCTGGCTGAAGGACCAGCGCCAACAGGAAGAATTCGACAAAATCTATCGAAGCTATTTCACCAGTACTGAGACGTTGCCGGCGCGGACCCGCATGCAGGCCGGCCGCACGCCGATGGACTGCGGCCTCGAGGTCGAGGCGATCGGCTACGTCCCCTGATGCGTCGCAACAAACGAAGCCCCCGGCGATGCCGGGGGTCGTCAGCGCCGATGGGAACGGTGGCCGCCTACTGCTTGGCCGGAGGCGTCGGCGCCGGATTCATTGACGGGGCCTCGGACGGCGCTCCGGCTGGCGGCGCCGGCGGCACCGTGCGCTGGCCGGCGGTCGCCGGCGGACGGGTCGTGTCCTGCGCGGTCCGATCGCCGTCACCACCCATGCCGAACGCAAAGATCAGGATCAACACCACCACCGAAATGCCCGCAATCCAGCCCCAGGTCGCCGTCGACCAATGGTTCGGATCGGCAGGGGCGACCGGCTGCGGATATCCGGGACGATTCGGGTCGCGGTAATTGGGATCGCGATAGTCTGTCATGGCGTCCTCCAGGTTGAGACCTGTGGGACAACCGGGAAGCGCGGCCGAAGGTTCCTCCCTGGAGCCTTCTTGGAGCACACGGAACCGGCCAAGCGCACCCGACAGGGCGCTGCAGTGCAATGCCTGTCGTTTCATGTGGGAGTGTGGCTTTCGCGACATTGTGACGGACAGAACATGCACCTATGATGACTGCGTCGGGGAGGACCGCACATGCTTCACAAGATCGCTATCCTGGTTGCCGCTACGGTTGTCGGATCCACTGTCGCGCTGGCTCAATTGCCGTTGCCGATTCCGCTGCCCGGGGCACAGGGCACGCCCGAGGATCGCGCGGCTTGCGAGCCGGACGTCAAGCGCCATTGTCAAAGCGCGGTTCCGGACCAGTTGCGGGTGCTGGGCTGCCTGCAGGACAATCGCAAGCGGATCAGCCAGGCTTGCCAAGGCGTGCTGGTCAAATACGGTCAGTAACCGCATGGTGCCATGACGATTGATCGCCGATCGCTGCTGACGCTACTCGCCGCGCTTGCCGCGTCAGGGACGGCGCAGGCACAACCGGCGATCAGTCCGTCCATGAGCCGCATCACCGCTTATGCCTTCACCTTCGCGGGCCTCAAGGGTGAGGACATTCGGCTGGCTGACTATGCCAGCAAGCCGATCCTGATCGTGAATACCGCGTCGCTCTGCGGTTACACCCCGCAATACGCAGGACTGCAGCAGCTCTGGTCCCGCTATCGCGAGCGCGGGCTGGTGATCATCGGCGTCCCGTCGAACGATTTCGGCGGCCAGGAGCCGGGCGGCGTGAGCGAAATCTCAGAGACCGCCGAAAAGGAATACGGCGTCAGCTTTCCGATGGCGGCCAAGGTCGATGTCCGCGGCGCGAATCCGCACCCGTTTTACCGCTGGGCAGCGACCGAGCGGCCGCTCGAAACGCCGCGCTGGAATTTCCACAAATACCTGATCGGACGCGACGGGCGCATCGCCGCGGTATTCGCAACCAATGTCGAGCCGATGGACCCGCGGGTGGTCAATGCCATCGCCAAGGAGCTGCCCCGCTAGTCCTCGGAACCGATGTCGCAGCATTGGCGTTCATCGTTGACCGGCCTACCCCAATGGCGCGGCCTTTGAAATGCGCTAGAGTGACGGGCAGCCGATATCGATAAACGGCCAATCGCGCCGCTGCTTTTCATCCTTTAGAGGATCGCACCGAT
>Ga0075420_100001317_pt1 | contig 21021 bp, 13 predicted proteins | sample SoiMetdeltSBSDD4_FD_75296 | JGI IMG/M metagenome (GOLD analysis project Ga0075420, IMG submission 75296) | Bulk soil microbial communities from a Populus tree surrounding site in Tennessee, USA - Soil MetaG P. deltoides SBSDD4 | ecosystem: Environmental > Terrestrial > Soil > Tree plantation... | reverse complement strand
GGTGATGAGGCCAACTCGATGCGGCAGAAGTACACACCTCACGAGTGGGCGGCGGCGCGCCTGGCACCCATCGCCGCGGCGCAGGTGGTCATGATGGCGTCTCCTTCCGGCGTCGTGGGCGTGGTGGGTGAACTGGCATCTGCCGCGAACGAGATCAAGCGCGCCAGGGTGGGCGCGGTGCCAACATCGCTCGTCAACGTCCTCTTCGATGGCGAGATCTCGAAGGAGGAAGTCATGGCGATCAAGGATCGCGAGGTAGCCCTCACCGTGGTGAAGGAGGGCGTCGCTGCCGTGAAGGCGAACACTCCGAGCGAGGCGAAGTCGTTTGGCAACCTGCTCGTGGACATTGCCGTCAAGACGGCCGAGGCGAGCAAGGAAGGAGGCTTCCTCGGGATCGGCGGTACGCGAGTGACGAAGGAAGAGCAGGCCGCGATCGACGATATAAAGTCGGCGGCCGGTTAGTGGTCCCTCAGGACCGACTCTGCTGCGGGGTCGGGACCTACGCGGTGTGATGCCCGGGAAGCACGCCTGACGAAAGCACGAGGTCGATCTCCTCGACCGTCATCGGCCGTCCGAACAGGAAGCCCTGCGCCGAGTCACAACCCAGGTCTCGCAACTGCTGATGCTGGTGCGCGTCCTCGACGCCCTCGGCGATCGTGCGCAGCGAGAGCAGCTTGGCCAGTGAGATGATCGTCCGCACCAGCGCCGTGTCATGCTGCCCCTGGTGCATCCGGTGCAGGAACGACCGGTCGATCTTCAGGATGTCCACCGGAAACTGCTGCAGGTGTGACAGCGACGAGTAGCCCGTGCCGAAGTCGTCGATCGCGATCCGGACCCCGACTTTCTTGAGCTCCTGCAGCCGCGCACGCGCCGCCCCCGACTCCTTCATGATCACCGACTCGGTCATCTCGAGGATGAGGCGGGCGGGCGACAAACCGCTCTCCTTCAGCGCAGCCTCGACGTCGAGCGCGAGGGCATCGTCCTGGAGCTGGCGGACCGAGAGGTTGACCGTCACCGTGATTGGTGCATCCGTGTGTCGAGCGTTCCATGCGCTGGCCTGCTGGCACGCCGTGCGCAGTACCCACCGGCCTAACGCGAGCACCAGGCCTGATTCCTCGGCCACGGGCACGAACGTCGACGGCGGAATGATCCCGCGCACGGGGTGTGTCCAGCGCAGCAACGCCTCGAAGCCGATGACCTTGTCCGACAGCATGTCGACAATCGGCTGGTACGCGAGGCTGATCTGGGATGGCGATTGCGGCGCCTCGCCGAACCGCGGATACGTCCCGGTCTTCTCCAGCCCCGGACGATGCGAGAGCTGGCAACGCTCGATCGCGACCCGGAGGTCAGCCTCGAGCGTCACCTTGTCCACCAGCGCGGCGTGCATGCCGGGGTCGTACACGACCCAGCGTCCTCGCGAGCGGTTTTTCGCTTCATAGAGCGCGACGTCAGCGTTGCGCAGCAGTTCGTCGCGGTCCTGGGCGCTGCCCTGCATCGCGATGCCGATGCTCGCGCCAACGGTCACCGTATGACCCGGCTCGGTCTCCACGGGTTTCGCCAGCGCATTGACGATGCGCTGCGCCGCGACCTCGGGGCCCTCGTCCTGGTTCACGCGTTCCAGCAGCACCGCAAACTCATCCCCGCCTAACCGCGAAACGGTGTCACAACCTCGGGTGGCGTTCTGCAGCATCGCCGCGACCCGCTGCAACACCCGGTCGCCCGCGGCATGCCCCTGCGTGTCGTTGATGGTCTTGAAGTCGTCGAGGTCGATGAACAACACCCCGATGCGCTCCGCCTCGCGTGCTCCGCGGGCCAGCGCGTGGTCCACGCGGTCACGAAAGAGCGTCCGGTTCGCGAGTCCGGTCAGCGAGTCATGGAAGGCCTGGTGCAGCAGCTCCGCCTCGAGCGCCTTCCGCTCGGAGATGTCCTGCACGACGGCCGTGAGGCCAAGGGACCGGTCGCCCTCGGCGTGAGACAACAGGAGCGCGCCCCAACGCAGTTCTCCGTCAGGGCGCACGAAACGCGCCTCGCGCGTGGAACTGTCGCTGGCCTCCGACCCCACCTCCGCCACCAGCGCGATAATCGCTTCGGCGTCCTCCGCGACGGCAAACTCCCGGATGGGCCGGCCCGAAAGCTCTGAAAAGGGGAGGCCGAGAAAGCGTTCAAAGGCCGCGTTGCTGTCGACGATCCTCGAGTGCTGATCGAGGCGGGCGATTCCCAGGGCCGAGTGCTCGAAGACCGCCCTCAACCAGAGGGCCTGGTCGGGCGGCGGGGCCGGTCTTTCCCGGATTACCGTATCCGAGCGCCGCCGTTTCTTTTGTGTCGGCTTGCGGGTGGGCTTACGAGGCATCGTGTGGCTCACGTGAGACCGGGGCGGGCTCGTAAGTGGACGCCCCGCAAGGGCGTAGGGTCACGCGCCAGGCTGGCTAGGGAGGCAGTCATTTCCTCAGGACTGACGGCCCATCCCTTCAACGAACTCCACATCTGGGGGGCCTGAAGGCCCTCTGGGAGGGTCTGTGACGTTAGGTGTCGTGCCGTTAACCCCCTTGGTTTTATTCCCCGCGATGACCTGCCGGGTCTGTTTCGGCACGTTTGTTAGACCAAAGTCCAATGTGACCTTCGCCCTCGAAAGGGCAGCCTACTCAACCGTCGTTCACCCTATTCAAGGGTGCTTGCCTGTCCCACTTCAGGCAGGGTCCGCCAGACACTGGCGTCTCACCGATCACGGGAGTAGTGGTAGGGGAGGACCGTGAACCACCCGCTCTGAACAGGCACCGGGTTGTTGTCACGCACAAGGGACGTGGCCGGCGCGTTGCTGATGCTGCCTAACGACAATGATTTCAGCAGTCCCTACCGTTACGGTTGTCGACGACGATGATTCCGTCCGTCGTGCGCTGACCCGGCTGCTCACCACGAGCGGCTACCTCGTTCGGAGCTTCTCCTCGGCCACCGACCTCCTGGCTGACGCCACGCCGCGACTCCCCGGGCCTGGGTGCCTGCTCCTCGACGTGCGACTCCCAGGGCTCGGCGGCCTGGAACTCCACCAGGTCCTCAAGAAGTCGGGCACCGAAAGCGCAGTGGTGTTCATGACCGGGCACGGTGACGTGCTCACCGGCGTGAAGGCCATGAAGGGCGGCGCCGTTGATTTCCTCCTCAAGCCGTTCAGCGACGAGGAACTGCTGGATGCGGTCGGTCGTGCCATCGTGCGTGATGGAAACCTCCGCGCCACGCAGATGGAGGTGAAGGAGCTCACGTACCGTGCCTCGCGGCTGACACGTCGCGAGCGCGAGGTGTGCTTCCTGGTGGTCTCGGGGCGGCTCAACAAGCAGATCGCCGCCGCGTTAGGCACCACGGAGAAGACGGTCAAGGTACACCGGTCACGGGTGATGGCGAAGATGCAGGCGCATTCGCTGGCGGAACTCGTGCGGTTCGTGGAGTTCCTGAAGCGCGCGCCGCGCGGAGAGGGTGGACGGGGCTTCGCCCCGCCGGATGACCGGATCCAGCGCCAGGCCTGACGGCCGGGCGATGGGGATCGAGGGCATGCGCCGGCCCCTCACGTCGTGACAGCCGCGGCGACCGTGCGAACTCCGGTCGTGTCGGCCGAGCCAGGCATCCGGGCCTCCGTCCGGATTGCGCTCGCGGTTGCGGTGGCGTACTACCTTGGCGCGAAAGTCGGACTCCTCCTCACGCCGGCGCCGATGCCGGTGTCGACGCTCTGGCCGCCTAACGCTATCCTCCTCGGGGCATTGCTGCTGGTGCCGCTGCGCATGTGGCCGGTGGTCCTCCTCGCGGTGTTGCCCGTCCACGTCGCGTCCGAGTTGTCGAGCGGCGTTCCGCTCCCGATGGTGCTCGCCTGGTACGTGAGCAACTGCAGCGAAGCCCTGATTGGCGCCGGGTTCATGCGGATGCTGATCGATGAACCGATCGAACTGGACACCGTCAGGCGGGTCAGGATCTTCGTTGTGTTCGGGGCGTTGCTGGCGCCGATGCTGTCATCCTTCGTGGACGTGGGTTTCGTGAAGTGGCTGGGTTGGGGGGGTGGGACGTACTGGGAAATCTGGCGCAGCCGGTTCCTGGCCAATGTGCTCGCGATCCTCGCCATCGTCCCGGTGATGGTGAGTTGGGGCAACCGGGGCCTCGGCTCACTCGCGTCCGTCTCGCGGCGCCGGATCCTCGAGGCCGCCCTGCTCATGACGGCGCTGCTTGCAGTCAGCGTGACCGTCTTTGCGGGTCCTGCGCGGGGATTCCAGACCTGGCCCATCCTGATCTTCTTCCCGATGCCGTTCCTCCTGTGGGCCGCGGTGCGATTCGGGCCGGCAGGGACGAGTTCGTGCCTGCTCGTGTTCTCCCTGTTGTCCGTGTGGGGCGCCATTCATGGCCAGGGTCCGTTTGTGGGGCAGCCGCTGAGCAGCAACGTACTCCCGCTCCAGCTGTTCCTGATCGTGACGTACATCCCGCTGATCAGCCTGTCGGCGGTCATCAGGGAACGTGCGCGCGTCGAGGAGGAAGCGCGGCGCAGTGCCGAGCAACTCAACCTCGCGTTGGGCGCGGCACAGATGCGGACCTGGGACTGGGATATCGCCTCGTTGCGCGACGCGTGGTCGGAAAAGGCCAGCGAGGTCCTTGGCCTGGTGAAGGACAGCACGCAGGCGACGCTGCCGGGCTTCAATGACGTGGTCAGTGCTTCCGATCGCGCGTCGGTAAGGGACGCCATCACGCGCGCCATCAACGTCGGGACGCCGTACGAGGCGGAGTTCAGGATTGCGCGGTTCGATGGCACCACGCAGTGGGTGCTCGGAAAAGGCACCGTCGTGAACGACGCCAATGGCCGGCCGAGTCGCCTGATCGGCGTCAACGTCGATGTCACGGAACGCAAGCTCGCCGAGACGGCGCTGCGTGACGAGGCCGTGCTGCGGGAGAACGAGGCGCGCCTTCGCGAACTGGCCGACGCCATGCCGCAGGTCGTGTTCACGGCACGCCCGGATGGGCGCATCGATTACTTCAACCAGAAATGGTGTGACCTCACCGGCCTGACGAACGAAAACGTCAGCAACCGGATGCTGCTCAGCATCATTCATGCGGAAGACCGGGCCTCCGCGATCGCCTCGTGGCGGGCGAGCATTCGAGCGGGGATGCCTCACGAGTACCAGGGGCGTTTCCTCTCCGTGCGCACGGCGACGTTCCGCTGGCACCTGGTCCGCGCCCTTCCGGTTCGCAACGAGGCCGGTCGCATCGTCCACTGGTATGGCACAGCCACCGACATCGATGACCACAAGCGCGTGGAACAGACGCTGCGCCACACGCAGGTGAGGTTGCGCGCGTTCCAGCGGGGCCTGGAGCATCGCGTGAAGGAACGGACGGCCGAACTGTCGCTGGCCAACGCCACGCTGCGCGAAGAAGTGGTGGGTCGTGTGAGGACGGAGCAGGCGCTGCGCGCGTCCGAAGAGCGATTTGCCAAGGCGTTCCGCGCCAGCCCCGACGCGATCTCCATTGCACGGCGTCCCGAGATCCGCCTCATCGAGATCAACGATCGCTGGGAGGCGCTGTTCGGGCATTCGCGCGTGGACGCGATTGGCCGGACGATCGACGACCTGCAGATCTTCGCGCATCCCGAGGACCGCGAACATTTCTCCCTGCTCATGTCCACGCAGGGATTCGTGCGGGATTTCGAGCTGGAATTGCGTGACAAGGATGGCGCACCGTTGCGCGCCGTCCTGGCGGCGGAGACGGTCGACGTGGGCGGCGATCCCTGCCTCATTACGATGGTTCGCGACATCACCGAGAGGTGGCGAGCGGAACGTGAAGTCGAAATGCAGCGGCGGCAGCTGGCGCACCTCGGCCGTGTTGCGCTGGTTGGTGAACTGTCTGGCGCGCTGGCGCACGAGCTCAACCAGCCGCTGGCCGCGATCCTCGCGAACGCGCGCGCGGCACGACGCATGCTCGATCCGGGCAAGTTCGACCCGCACGAACTGCAGGCGATCCTCGACGACATCGTGGCCGATGATCGGCGCGCCGGGGACGTCATTCGTCGCGTGCGCGCGCTCATCCGCAGGGACGAGGCCGAACTGCAGCCCGTGAGGGTGAACGACCTCGTGGCCGATGTGCTCGACCTTGCGCACAGTGACCTGATCGAGCGTGGTGTGTCGGTGACGACATGCCTCGGCCCGGACATCCCCGAAATCATGGCCGATCGCATCCAGCTCCAGCAGGTGGTGCTGAACCTGATCGTCAACGCGTGCGACGCGATGACGGAAACCCCGGCCTCGGATCGCCGCCTCACCATCACCACGGCCGACGAGGGGGACGTCCTGCACCTCGCCGTCTCTGATCGTGGCACTGGCATCATCGGTGAAGCAGTAGACGCTGTCTTCGAGCCGTTCGTGACCTCGAAGGAGAATGGGCTCGGTCTGGGCCTGACCATCTGCCGGTCCATCGTCGATTCGCATGGCGGCCGCCTGTGGGCCAGCAACAACGATGATCGCGGCGCGACCTTCCACATGGTGCTCCCGAACGCGTCGCCCGATTCAGAGGGCGAGACGCTTTCGGTCACCACCGCCGCGCACGAGGCGTCGCGTTCAGCCGTTCCGCAGCGGGCCTAACGGGATCGCCACGCTGACCGCGGCGCCGCCGGCGCGCTGGTCACTTTCGCACCAGATGACGCCGCCGTGGGCCTCGACGATCGTTCGGCTGATGGCGAGTCCCATCCCCATGCCGTTCGGTTTCGTCGTCACGAACGGGGCGAAGATGGCCTCAATGCGCTCCGGCGCCACCCCCGGACCGGTATCGCGGACCGTGACGATCGCCGTGTGAGGCGCCGCCCGCGCGCTTTCAATCGCCACGAGGCGCGCCGACGCCGGTGACTGCTCCGCCGCCTCGAGCGCGTTGAGCACCACGTTGAGCGCCACCTGCTGCAACTGCACGCGGTCGCCGAGCACGACGAGCGGCTCATCCGAGAGGGCGAATCGGATTTCCACCCGGCGCTTGATCGTGTCATGCCTCACGAGTTGCACGGCTTCCCGCACGATCCCGTTGAGGTCAATGAGGCCGCGCTGCGGCTCCCCTTTCCGCGCGAACGTCCGCATGCGCTGGATGACGTCGCTCGCGCGCCGGCCGTCCGAGGCAATCTGTTGCAGGATGTCGCGCACACTGTCGACGCCAAGGCCCTGTGTCTCGAGGAGGCGAATCGCCGTCTGCGAGTTGATGAGGATGGCCGTCAGCGGCTGGCGGATCTCGTGCGCAAGCGCGGCGGCCAGCTCCCCCACGGTGGCCGTGCGCGCGACGTGTGCGAGCTCGCGGGTACGCTGCTCGACCGCCTGTTCCGCCATCCTGGTGTCAGTGATCTCGACCATGGCGGCCAGCATGCGCGACTCACCAGCAACGACGCGCGGGACCAGCTCGCGCATGCGGAACCAGTGCTCCCGTCCATCGGGCTCCACCATCCTGAAGTCCGTCGGCGGATCGTCAGCGCCGCCCCACGGGCGGGCCGTCAGGCGCGTGCGGAGCTGCGCCGTGTCGTCGGGATGCACAAACCGCCACCACGCGCCGGGGCGCTCCGAGCGGAAGGGTCCGCGATCGAGGATGCTGCCGGGGAAATGGTCGGCCTCGATGGCGCCCGTGCCCGGATCGTACGAGACGAGGAAGACCCTGCCCGCCCTGGCAGACAGCGCATAACGATCGTCGCTTCGCGCGACGCGGCGATACGCCCGTTGTCGCTCTTCCATGGACGCGCCCAGCAGCAGCAGTGGCGTGCCGAGCGCGAGCAGGGCCGTCTGCAGCAGCACGAGGCCAGCGCTGCTGGCGGTGAATGGCCCCGTGGCACCAGCGAGCACGCCGTTCACCGCGACGAAGGTCACGATCAACAGGGCGCCGGCGGCGCCGGCGAGCCTGAAGCGCAGCGCTGCGCACAGGACGAGCGAAAGCGGCGCGATGAGCACGAGCGCGTGCGGAACGGAGAACGGGCGCGTGCCGAACGTCACGAGGGTCGACAGCGCGACACCAACAGCGAGCAGGATGGCCTCGATGATCCGCGTCTCCGGCAGCACCGAACGGGGAAAGTTCGCGATCGCGCGTCGCAGGGCGTCGTGTGCGGCGAGCGCCGCGGGCACGATGGTGACGTACGCGAGGGTGAAGCCGAGCGTCGCGACAAACCATGGCGTCCAGGTGACCGCACGGACGCCGCCGGCCTGGGACGCCGCAAAATCGGGAAGCCGGCCGATCTCGAACACGGTCGCGGGACCCAGCACGCAGATCGCCGGCGCGACGGCCGCGATCAGCATGAACGAGCTGATGTCGCGCAGCGAACCCAGTCCCTCGTCGAGGTCCACAAATCTCCGGCACAGCGCGGCCGAGGCGAGGGCGCAGGCCGCGTTGCTGGCAAACCCCGGGACCGCCCGCAACAGGTCGCCGCTCACCGCGGCCGCCGCGACGTGCGCAACCAGCGTGGCAACGATGACAAGCCACCAGTGCATCGCCGGGATCAGCAGCAGCGCGCTGAGGAGAATCGCGCTGGGGACCATGAAGGCAGGGGGCAGCCGCGAAGTCGAGAGCAACCCGGCCGTGAACGGCAGCGACGCGATGTAGCATAACGCGACGGTCCCGATGTTTCGCGCGAGGTGGACCGCGCCCGAGACGTCAACCGGTCGCGAGGCGTCCGGCCGGAACAGGAGCGACGGCAGCCGCAGGGGGCGGCGAGGAGAATCGCCGATCACGGCACACCTGCACGATGGCGGTCCATGGGATCATGCCCTGACAACAGGCGGCGCGACGGGAAGGATCGCGTCGTGACGCGCCCCCGCGCGCTCGATGTGCCCGGAGCGATCAAGCTCCTCCTGTTCCTCCCGCATCTCCCTCGCGAGGAAATAATTCAGCGCCGTGCGGATGACGGCCGTGATGGCGAGCTTGCCGAGTTCATCGAAAGTCGGGGCGATGGCGGTGGAGAGAATGTCCGCCGCAAGCTGGAACTCGAGGGCGAGCGACAGGTAGCGGCTGAACTTGAGCCTGATGGACTTGTACCGGTGGGGCTGGTGACGCACCTGCGCCCCGAACAGTTCCCAGGCCGCGGTGAGGGAACCGATGGCGATCCAGAACGCACCGATGGCCTCCAGCAGCAGCCTCACTCCCTGCAGCAGAATGGCGAACGAACCTTCGAGGCCGTGAAGCACCGTTTCCATGAACTACGTGGCGGCCGACGGTACGCGCACGATGCAGCGGAAGCTCACGTGCGACGCCGACGTGTCGATGGGCTCGGGAAAGCGCGCCGCCGGACGGTAGCGGCGGCAGTAGTTAGGCGCACACAGGTGCGACCCGCCCTTCAGCACCTTCCGCGGGATGCGGATCTCCGGGTCGCGTGGATCGTAACTCTGGTGCGCCAGTCCCCCGCGCGGGTTCCTCGGGATGCAGCAGGCTTTCTCCTTCTCTTCCGTGTGCCTGGGCCGGTACCAGTCGGTGGTCCACTCCCAGGTGTTGCCGATCATGTCGTACACGCCGTACGCGTTGGGGGGGAAGGCGTCCACCGGCGACGTGAACTCCCAGCGGTCGAGCTGCTCGTTCTGCCACGGGAACTCGCCCTGCCAGGTGTTCGCCAGGTACTGCCCGTTAGGCACCAGCTCGTCGCCCCACGCGTATTCCGCGCCGTCGAGCCCCGCGCGCGCCGCGAACTCCCACTCGGCCTCGGTCGGGAGCGCCTTCCCGATCCACGCCGTGTACGCCTCGACGTCCTTGTAGGCGACGTGCACCACGGGATGGTTGCTGAGACCCTTGAGGTTGGTGCCGGCGCCGCGCGGGTGAACCCAGTCCGCGCCCCGGGCGAACGTCCACCACTGGTGCGAGTCCCGCAGGTCAACGCGCATCACGGGTTTCTGGAACACGAGCGACCCGGCATACAGCATCTCCGGCAGCGCGCCGGGATAATCATCGGGGTTGGGCGGAAGCTCGGCGAAGGTCGTGTGGCCGGTGACTTCGACGAACTCCCGGAAGCGCGCGTTGGTGACCGGGTACCGGTCCATCCAGAAACCGTCGACCGTCACGCGATGCGTGGGCGCCTCCTCGGGATAATGCCTGTCCGAGCCCATCCGGAACGTCCCGCCCGGGATCCACACCATGTCAGGAAAGGGCGGGTCGCCGGGCTGGGTCGGACTGCCGGCGCCCGCGGGAGCGGTTGAGCCCGAGCTGCTCATGTGTCTCCTGGCGACGGGATGAAGGCGCGCGGCTCATTGGCAAGCGCCGCAGGTACAGGATGGCCGGGGCTTCGCGCCCCGGCCCATTGGACCTTCGAACCACGACACGTCCCGGCTGGTTCGCTGCTACCGCGCGGTCGCCGAGCGGAGTATGCGCCTGACGAGTGCGAGGAGCTGGTCGCCATCGAACGGCTTGCGCAGGAATCCGTCCGGCCCTGCCCGGCGTTCCAGTTCCTCGGACGACACCTCGTCGTGCGCCGTGATGAAGACGACGTGCACGTGTGAGCCTTGCGCGATGAGCCGGTCGTGCAGGTCAAACCCGGTCATGCCGCCGAGGTGCACGTCCAGCACCAGGCAGACGGGTTCGCGTCCCATCGAGGCGGCGAGGTACTCGGCGGCGGACGCGAAGGTCGCGACGCCGAGCCCCGTGGTGCCCAGCACGCGCGCCAACGCCCCGCGCACCGACGGGTCGTCATCGACGATCGCAATCCATGGACTCGGGTTCGCCGAGTCACCAGCCCGTTCTTCATCATGCATGCCACTCACCGGTCGCCGCGCGGGGCAGGGGTCAGCGCTCGCGCAACCGATCGAACTCCCGTTGGCAAACGTTAGGCGGTGCTGAGATCGTGATGTGGGCCGCGATCGCGGTCGACCGCTGTCTTACGGGCAGGGTAGGCCGTCAGCGGGGCAGCGGCCCATTGTACCTTCGGTCAATCAGCGTGCGCCCCAACCCCCGCGCGGTGGAACAGATCCACGGCGCGCACCAGGTCGGGCAATGAATTGGCGCGCATTTTCCGCATAACGCGGCAGCGGTGCACCTTCACCGTCTGCTCGCACGTGCCCAGCTCGGCGGCGATCTGCTTGTTGAGACGGCCGGCGACGACCCGGTCGCAGACTTCGTGCTCCCGCGGCGTCAGCGCGTTGTACCGGGTGCCGATCTCGGCGACGCTGCTTCTCTCGGCCCGCGCCGCGAGCTCGCGCGCGATGGCCTGGCGCACCGCCTCCAGGACCTCGACATCCTCGAAGGGCTTGAGCAGGAAGTCGGTGGCGCCGGTTTTCATCGCGCGCACGCCGGTTGGCACGTCATCGTAGCCGGTGATGAACACCGTGGCGGTGTCGCGCCCGCGCTCGCGCAGCGCTTCCTTGACCTCCAACCCGGTCATGTCGGGCATCGACACGTCGAGCAGCAGGCACGCGGGCGATTCCGCGTCCACGTGCTCGAGCGCGTCCGCGCCCGATCCGTACGTGTTGACGGCGTAGCCCGCAGTCGAAAGGAGCATGTGCAGGGAGCGACGGACTGACTCGTCATCGTCAACCACGAGGACGAGCGGCTGCAGGTCATTCATGCCGGTGTCCATAGGGAACAGGGTCGTTGGGCACGGATGTTCGCCCGCGGGCCGCTCCGCCATATAGTCGGACCTTGGTCCTAGAGCCTTCCATCTCGTCAGGCAGTCACGGCTCTTCCTGGTGCTGCCGCGCGCCAATCAGAAGCGCCAGATGCGGTTGAAGTCGATTCCCCACTGGCGTGGCGTGATAGCGGTTCCGCGCCCCGCCGCCTGGTTCGTGCACGTTGACCCGTTCGTCGAGGGTGCCGAGCTGATGGAACCAAGCACATCACGGCGGAACCGGTAATCGACCGAGACGCCGAACGTGTGCCAGAGGTCCGTGGCCTCGCTCCCGCCGGCGAAGGCGCAGAGCCCGGCGTCCACCTTCAGGAAAAGGCGGTTGGAAAGCTGCTTGCCCACGCCAAGCCGGCTCGATGCGAGCACATTCGCCGCCGCGCCCCGGCTTGCTTCGTCGTCCGTCTGGGTCGCGGTGACATCGACCACGTCGAAGAGGCCACCGGCGACACGCTGCGCGAGCGCGCCCGTGGCACTCGCCACCAGCTCATTGGTGACGGAGCCCTGCCGGACATCGCCGACCGCGATGCTCGACTGACCCGTGATGAGGTAACTGAGGAGTTCAGACTGGCTGAGCTGCGCGTCCGCGCTGGACAGCGTGAGCACGGGACGCTCGAGCGTGCCGCCGAGATGCGCGCGCACCTGGGGCAGCCGTCGCGATCCCTGGCGCTCGTCCATTCCCTCGCGCTCGTAGATCGCGTTGATGTCGAGCCGCGGGTTGATCTCCGGCTCGCCGCGGAACTGCACCGACCCCTGCTCGAGCGCGAACGATCGCGTGATGCCGCTGACGTTGAGCCGGTAGTTGCCGCGCTGCGTGACGAGCGTTCCCCGCAGGACGAGGCGGCGGCGCGGTGTCCCGGCCTCCGGCGCGGCCTGTTCCAGCCCGACCGAACCACCGAGCTGGATACTCGCTTCCGCGGACCGGATCCACACGTTAGGCCCCATGGCCACATCCACCTTGCCGATCGCCAGTTGCTGCAGCCTGGACGAGCCGCCGGGCGCGATGCGCTCGGTCGAGAGGCTGTCCAGCAGGCGCACGAACGCGGTGTCGTCGACGCCAACCACGCCGGCACGCCCCATGTCGGGCAACCTGATGACGCCGCGGTTCACGGTGATGGTGCCCGACAGCGTGGGGTTCTGGCCGGGCCCGACCAACCGCAGGTCCGTGGTCACGTCGAGTTCACCGACGTCAGGCAGGCGAATGACCGGCATGTTGTTCATGCGCAGTTGCAGGTCGGTTTGTTCCCGCTCGACGAGTCCCGCGACGCCGGACAGCTCGGCGCGGCCACCGGGATCCGTTCCGGCCCGGACCGATGCGTGGTGAATCGTCAGGCGCTCCTCCGACACGTCCAGGCGCGCGGTCAGGTCATGGAGTTCGAGCCCCAGCGCCGGGACAGTGGCGGCGACCCCGATCAACGCGGCCGAACCGTTCGCGCGTGGATGGCGCGCCGTGCCGCCGAGCGTCAGGCGCGCCTGCAGGGCGCCCGCCGTCACGCGCATGCCCGGCAGGAGTTGCGTCACGTCCGGGAGGTACAGGCTGTCCACCGCCACGTCCCCGGCCAGTGCCTCGTCAGGCAGCTCGAGGCGGAAAGGAACGAGAGACAACATCGCGGGAATTGTTGCTCGCGCCTCGAACAGCAGGCGCCCGTCATTCCCGCCATGGGCGGTGGCGACGACACGGCCGCGGCCATCGAGGTACTCGATCGCGGCCACCACGCTGTCGAGGGAGATGGAATCCACGTCGACAAACCGCACGCGCGCGCGGGCGGATCCGCGCGGCGTTGCCGCGGTTCCTTCGATGATCGCCCGGGCGTCGAGCCGGGTCAGCACTGAGTCGCCTTCACCGGCAGGCGGCGGAAGCATGATCGTGGCATCGTTGAGCTGGAGCGATACCGCAATGGCGCCGGTGTCGCGCACGACGCCTGACAGGCGGAGCAGGGCGCCGCGACTGCCTCGGAGCTCCAGGCTATCGAGCATCAGCGTCCCCCGGCCGTCCCGCCGGAATCGCGCTGGTCGCTCGAGCGCGAGCGCGAGACCGGGGACCCGGACCTCGAGCGAGTCCAGCACGAGGTCCAGCGTATCCGCGCGCACGGCGAGCGTGGCGGCCGTCCGCGCGCCAGGGTTGTCAGCGGACGCGGTGGCCAGGGTCACGCGCCAACGTTCGCCATCGTCGCTGACCGCGCTGGCGCTGACGGAGTCGAACCGGGTCTCGCCCGCGAACACCGAGTCCGCGCGGATCGTGGCGCGGCCTCTTGGCGCCCGGGGCAGCGCGGCCACGTTCGCGGACACGTGCACCCGTGACGCGCGGGATCCGCCTAACGCGATCCGGGACCCGTCGGCGTTGGCGGCGACATCGAGTGAATCGACCGACCCGACGACCAGCGCCCGCGCCGTGACCGTGCCGGTGGCGGAATCCAGTGCCGTCGCGCCCTGGGCCGTGTCGGTCGTGACGGAGTCGATGACGCCGACCGCCCGGAGCAGCGGCGCCAGCTCGGCGAGCGTCACCGTCGCATCCACGCGCATCGTGTCGCGCACATGGCGGCGCAATCCCAACGCGCCGGTGGCGCGCGCCACTCCAGCGGACGTTTCCACGAGGATACTTTCCGCCACGACGCGCTCGTCGGTCAGGGCCACTCGAACGAGTGAAGGTTTCACCGCGACACCACCGATCGTCCCGGTGAGGCCGGAGAGTTCCGCGGTCCCACGCAGCGCTGCGAGGGAATCACCCGCCACGTCCACGGACAAATCGGCATCGAGCATTCCCGTTGGGATCGCGCCGCGACCGCTCAGCACGCGAGGATCGGCGTCGCGCACGCGGGCGGTGGCACGGATCGCGACGCCGTCCGGCGTGTCGCGATAGCGTGCGGCAAGTCCCACCGAGCCACCCGGGCTGCGCAGGCTGGCCACGAGTGAGAGGTCGCTCGGGGACCCGTGAACCTCGATGGGTCCCTCGAAGCTTGTGACGTTGGCGAGGGCCGGGATGCTTCGTCCGATCGAGCGTGGCGCAAACGGCGCGGCCTCGAGCGCGAGGTCGAACCCGATCGATGTGCCCAGCTCGATGGTGCCGCCTCCCGTGAGGCGGGTCACGAGATCGCCGTCGGTGCACCGGAGGTCCGACTGCCTGACGAGAACCTGGCGCGCCGTGACATCCAGCCTGGCCGTCCCGCTCACGATGCCGCAGGGCGGAAAGGCCGGCACCACGCGCGCCATGGTGCCGGAGTCGATGCGGTGCACGGTGAGGGCGAGTGTCGTTCTCGACACAGCCCCGGTACTGCCTAACGCAAGCGCCCCATGGCCCGTGACGCGGCTGCTGCCACCACCGGCGGCTTCGTCGGCAAACCGCAGGTCGAGCGTGTCGACGTCCAGGCGATGGTCGCCATCGCTGCGCGCCACCAGGCGACCGTTGAGTGAGCCACGCATTCCCGCGGGAAGCGCATCGGTGGCCAGGCGCCGCACCAGGTCGGTGTGCAGGGGCGCGACATCGAGGTTCGCAGCGCGAAGGACCGCCGACGAGCTGTCGAAACGCAGTGAGACGGTGCCTCGCACCGTCGACTTCGTGGTTGACACGTTCGCGGAACTCACCACGATATCGGTTGGCGCGCCGCCGCCCCGGCCAATGACGGAAACCTCGAAGCGACCGCCACCGTCTGCAGGGACCTGTTTGGCGAGCCACGAGAAGTCACCGAAGGCGACCGTGTCCGCGGTGATTCGCGCCATCACCGCGGGTGTGCCAGGCTGCCCCCAGTTGATCCATCCGCGAACGTGGGCGATGGATCGCGAGAACGAGAAGTGCGGCAGGTCGATGTCGAGCGAGTCGCCAACCAGCGAGAGCGAGCCGCCGATGCGGTGCAGGTCAATCGGCGGATCCGAGAGTCTGGCGGACATGCCATTCAGGTCGGCGCGGGTGCTCGTTCCCCCGATCTCCGCGCGCACGAGCGACGCGTCGATGTTGATGGCACTGACCTCCCGCCGTTGCCCCGTGTCTTCGACGACTGCGTTTCCGTTGATGACATGAACCGGCCCGGCGACAATCAGGCGCGACGGACCGGCGATCGAGGTGTCCGGCACGACCGGCGGGGGCATGGTATCAGGGCGGACGACCTGTGACCAGTTCCACTCCCCGCTCGCGGACTGCCTGACAATTACCTGCGGTTGCACCACCTCGAGTGAGGTGATGACCAGGCGGCCGCGAACGAGCGCACCAAAACGGCACGTCGCACGCGCGGACCCGATCGCCGCCACCAGGGCCTCGTCGGGGCCACGCAGTACTGCCGAGTCGATCGCGACGGCACATCCGGGACCGAAACGCAAGGCCGCGATGTGCAGTGAGCCAAGCAGGGATCGATTCGCGACGTCGACGATCACCCGCCTGACGCGCTCGCGCCCGAACGCTGTGCGCGTAGCACTGACGATGACGAGCAGCAACAGCACGACCAGCACCGCGAGTCCGATGCCTGACCATTTGATGAAGCCACGAACCATCGCACCGGGACGCATCAGAATGCCTGACCGATCGAGAAGTTGATCGTGAGCCGGTCAAAGAACCTGGGCGCGCGTGCCGGCTTGAAGGTCGAAGGGCAGGGCCCTTCGGCCTGGACGGGCGGGATGGGCCGGCCCTCGGAATCGACCTGGTTGAAGCCGGTCACAGGGAGTGTATTGCCAACGCTGACGCAGTAGAGCGGTGCAGTCTCGAACCCGACCGACACATCGCGATACGCCGGGCCCGCAGGCGGCGCATATCCGTTCGACGCGATGTCGAACCGGATCGGCCCGATGATCGTTGACACGCGCAACCCGATTCCGGGCGTCAGGACGAACGGAGTGCTGTTGAGCTCCGACTCACCCCGGTTCCAGATCACGCCGCCGTCGAGGAACGCGACGAACTGCACGCTCGACGTGAGGATGGGCGGTCGCATGCGCAGTTCGAGGTTCATATTCACGCCTGCGGTTCCGCCGCTTGGCACGGCTCTCCAGGACGCGCTGTCCGGCGGCAGTGCCCACAGCAGGGTATCCGGGCCGGCGATGACGGTGCGCACGCTGTCCGCGATGTACACGCGCGGCCCGACTTCATTCTGGCGGAATCCTCGCACCGTCGAGGCGCCACCCAGGAAGATGCGCTCGCTCTGAGGGATGAAATCTCCACCGGGCAGCGAAGCGATCACGGCACCCTGCACGCGCGCCGCCAGGACCATGCGTGGCGAGAGGGGAACGTATGCCGTGCCCGCCACCCGCCCACCAATGACCTGCTCCCGCACGGCGGTTCCGAGCCACTGTGGCGCTGCGCGGAGCTGGAGGCGCACCGTGCGACCGCGCGTCGGGTCGGCGGGGTTGTCGGTCTTGTCATACGATCCCGTCAGGCTGATCAACCCGAACGGGAGCGCCTCGGTGAACCGCTCGCGATCCTCCTCGAGGCAGGCGTTGAACGTCGCGCACAGCACCGCCGGCTCGGCTTCTGTCCGCGAGTAGCTGAGGTCGTAGGCGACCGTGGCGGACCAGTGGCCGCCTAACGACTTCGAGAGCGCCGCCGAGCCGCCGAGGTACGTCGTCTTGAGGAACGCCAGGTATTCCGAGCGGCGCTCGGTGTAGAGCGTTACCGATCGCGCGATGCCACCGGCTCCCGGCGCGTCAATCGAATAGGTGCCGCCGAAGTAGTAGTTGAGCTGGCGGCTGTACGGATCGTCCTGCGCCGCGCTCGAGCAGACACTCGGCGCGAAGTCGAGCGGACTGCCGATGGCGATCTTGGACAGGTTCGTGGTGAGCTCAAAGCGTCCCGCGCGGCGAAAGACGCCAGTGTGCTGGTGCCGAACCTGGAGCCGGAAGCAGTCGAGCGTGGCGTAACCCGCGGTCAGTTTCACCTGGTTCGCCAGTCCTTCCACCGTCGAGACGGAGACGTCGGCGATTGCTTCTCCCCCAGGAGGGCCGCGGACGCTGTCGACCGCGATACGCACATCGTCGAACAGTCCCACGGCGTCGAGCACACGGCGCGCGTCGGTGAGATCCTGCGACCTGAGCACGCTTCCCGGTTCGAGTCCGGTGAGTCCACGAACGCGTTCCGCCGGGAGTCGCGGTTCCGTTTCATTGACGCCGCGCGCATCGACGCGTACTTCGCCGACGCGGACCAGTGGCCCGGTCACGACGTCGATCCACGCGATGGCGCGACTGGCCGCCGAGTCAACGCGTGCCTGCGCGCGCGCCGTCCCCTTGAGGTAACCCGCGCGCAGGAGCGCGACCAGCACGCCAGCGCTCGAGGTGTCGAGGGCAAAGCGACTCAGCGGTTGTCCCGCGCGGAGCGCGATGGCTGGCTGCAGTTGCGTGCGAAGTGCCGAATCGGTGACGCCGCGCAGCTCGACGGACGTGACGACGATCGGGGCCCCCTCTCGGATGAGGAATGCCACGTGGACGGCACCCGAGTCCGGGCGATCGAGCAGGGTGTCGACCGCAACGAGCGGAAATCCCAACCGTCGGTAATACAGCATGAGGCGGGCGACATCGCGGACCAGCGCGCCCTTCACCAGGCACTCGCGCGTGCCGAAGATCTTGGTGATACGGCGCATGCCTGACGACGCTTGCGTCTCGATGGCATTCTCCAGCGCCCCCGCAGGGACAGACGTGTTTCCGCTGAACGAAATTGCGCGCACCTCCGGCGCGCCCGGCACGCAGGTGGCGGACTGTGCCTGGAGTGACGCCGGTGCACGAAGGAGCGCGCACAAAGCGATGCCCAGCGGGACGGCGTGACGCGGACCCATCAGCAGTCTCATTCGCCAGCGGCATCATCCGGTCGTGGCGGTGGTCGACCAGCTCAACTTTGGGTTGGGGCGCGCAAGCGGCCCATTGGTCCTAAGGTATACTGGGCGCGCTACCGGTTGAGCGGCATGGTAACTCTGCATCCGCGAAGAACGCCGGAGAGGATATGAGTCGAGCCAGCCAGGTGGCGGAGCCGGACCGGTGCCGCCCGTCCATGGTGGCGGCGCTGGCGTGGGTTGTCCAGCAGCGATGACTCGTTATGCGGCCTGGCTGCTGACGGGAATCGCGATCGCGCCGGCCACCAGCCAGGCGCAGTCGCCGACCAGCGGTGCTACCCAGACACCACGCGTCGTCAACGCGGTGCAGATCCAGCGCGAGAACGTGTTCGATCAGTCCGAGTTGACGAGCTGGTACACGAAGGCGATGAACGCGCTGCACATCGTGACTCGGGAGCGCGTGATCGCCCGCGAGCTCCTCGTGCGCGAAGGTGAGCCGTACGATTCCGCGATGGCGGCGGAGAGCGCCCGGAACCTTCGCAACCTCGGCATCTTCCGTGAGGTCAACGTCGATAGCGTGCGGACCGATTCCGGGCTGGCGGTGCAGGTGACGACCCATGACTCGTGGACCACGCAGCCGTACGCGAGCTTCAAGACCGTCGGGACGGAAGTCACCTGGGGCCTCGGCCTCACGGAGAAAAACCTGTTAGGCCTGCAGATCCACGCCTCGGTGAAGTACACGAGCGACCCCGATCGAAACACCACGGAGTTGACCACGAAGCTGCCACGGCTCTTCAAGGACCGGTTAGGCATCGCAGGGTCGTGGGAACTCATGTCGGACGGCGAGCGCGCCCGGGTCGTCTTCGATGCGCCATTTCAGTCGCTGTCCGGCAAGCAGCAATTCCGAACCGATTTTCGTTATGCGGACGAGAGCACCCTGCGGTTCTTCAACGGCGAGGAGGAGGCGAGCGACACCCTGCGACACGAGATGGGGAAAATGACGCTCACGTTCGGGCGGGCCCCCGTGGCATCACCGATCGGGTACCTCAGGATCGGGACGACGTTCCAGGCTCGCCGCGAAGACTACACCCAGTTGGGTGTCAACCCCGAGAACGCGTCGCATTACGCCGAGATTGAGCTCAACGTGGAGACGAGCCGCCCGGAGTACGCGGTCATCCGCGGGTACGGGAACCTTGTCAGTCCGGAGGACGTGGACCTCAGTACGACCCTGCGCGCGGGCGTCTGGCTCGCTCCCGCGGGGCTGGGCTACGAAAGCGACGGCTTTGGCGGCGTGATCAACGCCCAGACCGGCGTGACCACGTCGGACGGGTTCATCACGGGAGTGCTGCGCGCGTCTGGACTGTTCAACCGCGGGGGACTCGACTCGGGGAGTGTCACCGCCGATGTCGTCATCGCCATGCTGAAGTCGGAGAGGCACTCCATCATTTTCGGCTTGAACGGCGGCATGCAGAAGAACGGGTATCCCGGCGAGGAATTTGACCTCGGCTCGACCTTCGGTCCGCGCGCGTTTCCCCTGCACTCCTTCACCGGCGACCGGATGTTCTACGCATCGGGGGAGTATCGCACCGTGGTGAAGCCCGATATCGCCGGACTGATTGCGTTGGGAGTGGCGGCCTTCGCGGACTACGGCGGTGCGTGGTACACGGACACGCCCGTACGAACCGGCGCTGACGTCGGGGTGGGCCTGCGCATCGGATCGATGCGAGCGTCGTCAGGCGGCAAGATCACGCGGCTCGACCTGGCGCGCCGCTTCAAGAACGACGTACTCCCCGCGTCGTGGGTCTTCGTGATCGGGTCGGGGTTTACGTTCGACCGGCCGGGTTGAGCAATTGCGTCACCCGCCGCGCCACCGGAGTCCCACCGAAAGAATCTGGCGACCAACCGTATCGCCGCCAATCCATCGGTAGTCCGCGGTCAGCCAGAAGCTTATGGGTAGTGCCAGGCCTATGCCTAACCCGTACGCGAGCGCGTTGTGGCCACCGTCGATTTCACCAGAGAGGATAGGGTCCGTGATGTTCTCGGAGGAAAAACTTGCGAACTGGTATCCGGCGACGGCATAGGGCTTCAGGAATCCCAGCGGCAAGTCGAAGCGCAGGCCTGGCTCGACGCCATTCCCGGTGAACGAACCCCCGACCTCCGCGTCCGACGTAAAGCTTTCGAGCCGGACATACGTGCGGATGTTGTTCAGGAAGATGCTGCCGAGGTCGAGGTCAATCGCCCAGGAAGTTCCGTCCTGCCCTGAATCAGGATTCGCGACGCCGATCCGGCCTTCGAGCCCACCGAACGCGATGAATCGCTGGGCGAATGCCACGTTGGACATGCCTGACACCAGGCACAGGCACACGGCAGCGCAGAGTGCGCCGCCGGGAAAGATTCGCGCTCCGTTTGTCACAGCCACCTCCCGAGTCTCACCGACCTTTGCGCGAACCGTGTCCGCAACCCGACGCCCTAACCAGTGAGACTTTCGTACAGCCGTGGTAACGAAAGTCCAATGGTGACTCGCCCCCGTGCGGACGAGCGTGATATCGGATCAGGAGCGCGACGGGTCGATCACGTTCCGAGGTCGCGGGTCGCATGGTACCCGGAAGTCCCTACGCAGGAGTGACGATGAGAAAAACGCTTTTCCCGGTGATGGCGATCGGCGCAGCCGGACTGTTGACGGTGACGGCGTCGCTCGTTGCGGCA
>Ga0075420_100001315_pt1 | contig 21025 bp, 17 predicted proteins | sample SoiMetdeltSBSDD4_FD_75296 | JGI IMG/M metagenome (GOLD analysis project Ga0075420, IMG submission 75296) | Bulk soil microbial communities from a Populus tree surrounding site in Tennessee, USA - Soil MetaG P. deltoides SBSDD4 | ecosystem: Environmental > Terrestrial > Soil > Tree plantation... | reverse complement strand
GGTATTCAATTCAGATATTTTTTTGTTGCACTCAAAGAAGCAGTCAGTCCATCTCAGAGTGCAAGTCAACAAGCAGGTGAGGTGTCTCCATTCCAAGCATTTATTAATACTATTAACTCAAATTTAGGAAACGGGGTTATAGCGGGTGTGGCAACTGCTATTTATGCAGGTGGACCTGGTGCTGCATTTTGGTTTGTTGTATTTGGTTTCATTCTGATGTCAGTTCGTTTTGGTGAAGTATACTTAAGTACTTTATACGCTTCACGAGCAACAGAGAAAACTACGCTTGGCGGGCCAATGTTGTATTTAAAGGATGTTAATAAATACTTACCAGCTGTTTACGCATTCTTTTGCGTGTTCTATGGTCTTATTGGCGGCAATATTATTCAGTCAAATTCAATATCAGTTGGTCTTGCCGCAACTTGGGCCATATCGCCATTTGTGAGTGGGTTCGGGTTGCTCCTTTTTGTTTTGTATATTCTTTTTGGTGGTGCGCAACGTATTGTTAAAATGTCATTAAGTATCGTGCCAGTAAAGGTTATCGTCTTTATGGCTTCTTCTCTTTGTGTTCTTGCATATCATTATCAATCCTTGTTTCCTGCTTTGGTTTTGATTGTAAAAAGCGGTCTTGGGATGCAGGCATTTCTCGGCGGAGTTGTTGGATTTTCCATGCAGCAAATGATTTCAGCTGGTATGGCGCGTTCTATTTTTGCTACAGAATCTGGCCTTGGTTCCGCAGCTATTTTGTTCGGTTCTACTGGAAGTAATAATGCAGTGCAAAATGGTTTTATGGGTATGATGAGTACTTTTTTTAGCACATGCATCGGTTTTATTGTTGCATTGTGTATTGTTGCTTCAGGTGTATGGAATAGTGGTGCAAATAGTACCGCATTAACGATTGCTGCTTTTGATACAACATTTGGAGCATATGGTGGATGGATCGTCAGCTTTCTTGCGGCGAGCTTTGGTTTAGGTGTTATGGTTTCATATGCTTATATTGTGCGATCTGCATGGTTATTTTTAACGAATAATCGTTTTATTGGTTTGTTCAATGTGGTTTATAGTGTATGTGCATTTGCAGGAGCTATTGCTGCCGTTGATTTGGTATGGGATTTAGCGGATCTTGTTATTGCGGTAATGTTGTTCATTAATTTATACGGTTTACTAGTATTGTTGCCAAAAGTAAAAGTAGAGTTGTTACAACAACTTCGTAATTATAAGGCATAGTACTAGTTTTATGAATTCATCTATATCTTTTCCTCACATGTTTCCTGTAGCGTGTCATACGGATTTTGTGGGGAAAAATTCAGTTTTTGTGGCAATTGAAGGATATGCTGATAATGGTGTTAATTACATCAGAAAAGCAATTGAACGTGGTGCACGTACGATAGTCGTGCACCATAATACTTTTTTAGATGCAGAATTATGTACGTTTATGCAGTTGCATAATGTTACTCTTGAGCGCGTTGATAATACCAGAAAAGCTCTTGCTGAGTGGAGTGCGCGTGAAGCGGATTTTCCTGCAAAAAAATTAAAAATTATCGGCATTACTGGAACAAAAGGTAAAACAACAACATCTTTTTTGCTTGCGCATATCCTTGGCAGTAGTGGATATAAAACAGCACTCATCAGTTCTGCTCAAAATCGAATTAATGATACTCTGTTTACTGCTCCACTCACCACACCGCAACCAGATTATTTGCAACAATTTTTAAAATTGTGTGTCGAGAACGATGTTGAGTATGTGGTGATGGAAGTTGCCGCACAGGCGCTTACGCTGTATCGGGTTCATGGAATTACCTTTTGTGGTGCTATTTTTACCAATTTTTCTCATGAGCATTTGGAATTCTACCCAAATTTAGATGAATATTTTCGTACAAAGTGTTTCATTTTTAACCAGGTTATGGAAGGTGCACCGATACTCATTAATCACGATAATAACTATTGTGCGCAACTGCTTACGCATAAGTTATCGCTGATGAGTTATGGTTTTAATGATAGCTGTACAGAATATCGTGGAGAACTGGTAGCGGACACTATTTCCAAGATTGCATTACGAGTGCGTATGCAGAAAGATAATTACGATTTTATATGTACGTCGCTTTTTGGTACATACAATGCATATAATATTTTAGCAGCTACAAGTATGGCGCTTGCATTGCGAATGGATCCAGCTGATATACAAACAGCATTGCAAACATTTGCTGGTGTACCAGGGAGGTTGCAAGAACATGCTTTACCAAATGGGGCGCGCTGCTTTATTGATTATGCTCACAATCCAGAGTCTTTTCAGGCTGTTTTATCAACATTACGTCTTCTTACTTCGCAATTAATCGTAGTTTTTGGTGCTGGTGGAGGTAAAGATAAGTTAAAAAGGCCTATTATGGGCTTTATTGCTGCAGAAATTGCTGATATTATTATTATAACTTCAGATAATCCGAGATTTGAAGATCCAATAGTTATAGCAGAAGATATTACTCGAGGTATTCCAGAAAAACTGCAACACAAAATTGTGCAAGAACTGGATCGAAAAAAAGCAATAGAATATGCATATCGGTTGTCTGATCAGGGTTCAATTATAGCTCTTTTAGGAAAAGGACCTGATGAATATCAAATTATTGGAACAACAAAACATTATTTTAGTGAACGTACTATAGTAGAACAATTATAATCTTATACTTCAGAAGGATTACATGAAAAAAATAGCGCTTGTTGTTTGTATGTTAAGTAGTGTAAGCAGTGTGTATGCAATGCACTCAGGAGATGGCTATGATAGTGTTATGGAGGCAAAAAAGAATACTCCAATTCCGCATTGCAATTTTGGATTTCGAGTTCCACCGTGTCCTGACTGTGCAAAAGCTCGCTATGCAAATAACGAGAATAGCACCAAAGATTCTTCTCCTGTGTCGCTTAAGAAATCTCAAGAAATGCCACGTTTTCCATAAAAAAATAAACTAAGAAAAGATCACTAATGTCTACCGATCTTAAATATTTTCCGCGCTCGTCCTGAACTTGTTGAAGGATATCCCCGAGCGCTCGAAGATATCCTTCAACAAGTTCAGGACGAGCGCGAATGAAAAACTAATCGGGTGGCTATAGTGATTCATGCTATATAACGTAAGAAAAAATCCTGCAATTTGGAAAACAATCTTCCAAATTGCAGGATCTTTGTATTTATACAGTCACATTTATTTTTGCGATAAAATCTTTTGAACTAATTCTTCATTGAGCGTATTGTTAAGACAGCCTGGGCAACGATTAGGTAGTTTCAATTCTTCGTTTTTCTCGATCCATTTTCCTAAACAATGTGAACAGATACGGGCAGATGAATATATTTTTTGACAATTTTCGCACGGTATCATTGTCACACCTTTTTTCTTGCAAGATAAACATTTTAGTTGCCAACATTGAGGACAGCGACCTTTATGTTCTTTTATGCATTGAACACAAATGCCTTCTATTTTTTTCTTACATTTTACGCATGGTAGTGGTTTAGCAGGAACTTTATTAGTGTTGCATGCAGCGCATTGAGATGATACGACTGGTTCTTCCATTGGCGGCGCGCTCGCTTGCAAATTAAATGGTACATACGCTTGTTGTTCTTCTAATGCCTGAGCATGTTTTGCTGCATCGGTTACTGCTTTCTGTGCAGCATAATGATCCAGTTCTTTTTTCTGTTGAGCGATTTCATCTTGTATTTTTTTCTGTTGAGCAATTTCGTCAAGAGCTTTTTTTTGTTCATTGATCTTTTTGAGTTCCTCTTCTTGTTTCTTGATCGCATCAAGCTCTGCTTTTTCTTTTTCTTGAGCAATACGTTCAAGTTCTACATGTTGTTCTTTGATACGATTGAGTTCATTATGCTGAGCATTGAATATTTTGAGTTCAGCTTCCTGTTCTCTATGGATTCGTTCTTTTGTAATGCGTTCACGTTCTTGTTGTTCTTGAATTCTTGTGCGTTCTGCTTCTTGTCTTCTGATTTCTTTCTGTTTTTCTGTTGCAGCCTTCATTTTTAAAGAATGTAATTTTTGCTCAAGTTTCATTTTCTCTTGTGAAAGTTCATTAAGATACTTTGTATTTTCAAGAGATATGCGAGCACGTTCCGCTTCTGGCATGTGATAGAGATCATCTACTGAATATCTTTTTACTGCTTTTGGTTGAAATTGTGCATATTGTATAAAATGCCATGTATCTTCTGGAAGAAGTTCCTTATGAATGCTATCCATGCTTTCAAGCATTTTTTCTATATCATCTGGCTGTCGGTTAATTTTTCTACATTTTTCTAATAGTTGCGTGTCTTTTTGCTCTAAGAAGGTTATCATGTTTCCATGACCGCTAGTGCGCGCAAACTGCATAGCAACACCAAAGTCTCTACTTATATAATCATTATCGCATAGTAAAAACTCTGCAGCTTCAACACTTCCTTTTTTTACTGCAATCAAAAAAGGAGTTTCATTGTTTTTGTTGCGTTTCAATTGCATATATGGATCATAATTCTGACACAATTTGAGTGAATGGAGTGCTCCGCTCGCTGCAGCTGTATGAGCAATAGTATCGCCATTATGTGCGCATGACATTGGAGAAGCGCCATGGGTGATGAGTTCTTTCATCCCATCAACATTATCGTATGCTGCTGCATAATGTAAAGCGGTCAAGCCGTTATTATCTCGTCCTTCAATAGTAGGTTTTTTTGAATTTTGTAATATTTCTCGCAGTAGGTCTACGTTTTTTGATTTGCTTGCTTGATGCAATGCGGTTTCGCCATTTTTGTTACTTGTTTGTAGCGATGCACCATAATAAATCAACAGCTTTGCCACTTTCAAACGACCATTTTGCAGTGCGATGAAAAGTGGTGAATCGCCATTATTATTGGTGCCGGTTAATAACTGAGGATTGTTTTTGATAATCAATTGTAGTCCGGCTTCATCACCATTGCGTGCAACTTTATGGAGAGCATTTTCCAAATTGTTATCAAGAATATCAATGTGAGCGTCTAAAGATAATAAATTATTCATCGATTCGTGGTCTTGTGTTGCAGCTGCACGCATAAAAGCTGTTTGACCATTATTATCGCGTGCATTGATATCAACACCAGGATGCTCTTTAAGGCGTTGCATAAGGTTATAATGTTTATGTTGTACTGCAAAAGAAAAAATATCTTTTCCTTGTTTATTCCGTCTTGTGACATCAGCTTTATGTGAGAGCAAAAGATTCATGACATTTTCTTTATTATTCATTACAGCAATGTGCAATGGAGTGTTGCCATCTACATCAGTGGAATCAACAAAAATGTTATGTTCCAATAAATATCTGACAGCTTCATAATTACCGCGCATTGTTGCGTTGTGAATTGGCCTACAACCATATCTTCCTGGTGCATTAAGGTTAACACCTTTCTTTTTTAGAAGCTCTAATCCATCTAAATTATTAATGTCTGTAGCAACGATGGCGGGAGTTTTTCCTTCATTATTTCTTTCTTCAACAATTACGGGAATTTCTGCAAGTCTTTCTGCGGTTCGTCTTTTATTTTCTTTGAGGGCATAATGGAGCATCGTGTCACCATTGTTTCTTTTCTGTTGAATTAAGCTGTATTTAATCAACAGAGGAATCAATTCTGGGTTGTCTCGTTTAATAGCGCTGAACGCCGCAGGAATATTTTCATTATTGAGTATTTCAGTATTAGCCTTTTTCTGTAATAAACATTCTGCTGCACCAGTATGACCTGATTCTATTGCACAATGCAAAGGGGTGTTGCCATCATTATTTTGTTCGTTTTTATTGGGTAATGTCACTGCATAGAAAAACGAATAGAGCCAATTTCCCAGACCTGAACAGTCTGGTTCTGTGGTAAGTATATCAACGATTTCTGTTTGACCTTCTTGTGCTGCAACATGCAATGGAGTGTTACCATTTTCATCTTTTTCAGCACAATTTTCACAATTTCTGATACGTTCTTTTATCGCTTCTGTTTTACCTGCTCGAACTTCCTGAAATATTGGAGAAGTTTGTCTTGGTATCAATGAACTGGAGCTGAAAAGTAAAACTGCTGGGAATAGAATAGTAACTTTAGTCATAGAGATACTCTCTTTTTGATTTGTTTACAATTTTTCAAGATTATAATTTATTTTTTAATTTTTGAAAAAATAAGGTTGTAGTTATTGTGCTTATGTGTGAACAAAGTATATGGTAGAAGTATCACATGGAAGGCGTTATGAAAAATATGTCGTATACAAAAACCATTTCTGTTATTTTGCTCTGCGGTAGTTTATGTATGTACTCAAAAACTACATTCAAGCTTGGAGTTGAAACTATTTCTCCATCATTCTTTAAAAAAATATATCCTCACAAAAAAAAAGAGCATTGTATTGTTGGTCTTATAACCAACCAAACAGGCGTTGATCAACAAGGGAAACGAACCGTTGATATTCTTATGCAACGGGGTATTACAGTAAAATATATTTTTGCTCCAGAACATGGGCTTAATGGTACGCTTGCTGAACGTGATGTGCATGATTCTACTGATGGACAAACAAAAATACCAATTCTCAGTTTGTATGGAAATGGTTCGGGTAAAATGATTGCACCGGAGTATATGAACACAATTGATGTTTTAATTTTTGATATTCAAGATTCTGGTATGCGTCATTACACATACATTTCAACATTACTCAACACAATGAAAATCGCACAAGAATTCAATAAACCATTTGTGGTGCTTGATCGCCCTAATCCATTGGGCAGTGTCATGGAAGGGCCACTTGTGCAATCCGATCTTATTTCATTTATTTCAATTGCTCCAATTCCATTGCGTCATGGGATGACGATTGGTGAATTAGCTCACTATTTTAATACACATGTCTTAGATAATCCGGTGACATTATATGTTTCTAAAATGAAGGGATATAATCGCAAACAAGGGTTTATGGGTAATTTTATACATCAGTTATCACCAAATTTACAGTCGCTACAATCATGCTATGGATACAGTTTTTTGGGACTTGTAGGTGAAATAGAACCGTTTGATGTGGGTGTTGGTACTCCAATGGCATTCAGATGTATTACATTACCGCAAACATTGAATATCGCTCCTGAAATATGGCAACGTTTGCAAAAAATATTACGTGCATATGGAGTAAAAAGTTTTCCTTACGATCACATGAATCCAAAAAATAATCGAAAAAGTACAGGACTGCGTTTAGAATTTTCCAACATAAGTGCATTACATGCCTTTGAATTATTGATAGCAGTGATGCAATTTTTCAAAAAAGAAGGAATATCCTTTTCTTTTTCAACAGCATTTAATAAGGCAGTAGGCAATAAAGATGTACAAGAAGTGATAAAAGGAACAATACACTCATCAGAACTCTTTAACAAAATACAACAAGATTTACATCAATTTCATGAACGTGCACGACGTTCATTTCTGTATAAACCAGAGCCAATGTATCATCGCCATCCTGAAGTTATCCATGCATAAATGTCTTTAATAGAAGAAACGAAGAACGGTACAACATCAAATAGTAGTCGATTAATCCATGTAAATGGATTGAGATTTGTTGTAAGCCATGTTGTCCGTGAACGTTGTTCTGCTTCATATTTCTTTTTTTGTTCTTGCATTCGCTCTAGAGCAGCTCTACGTTCTTCGCGTGCTCGTTGCAGATCTTCATCATGTTTTTTTAGTGCTTCTTTATGTTTGCGCCATGTTTCTTTTTGTTCCTCTTGTGTGGGAAAATGAGTTGGCTTGGTTACAGGTGATTCAGGAATTATTTTTTCTTGTTGTTTTATGACTTGCTTTTCATGTACGGGTGGTTTCTTTTCCTGGGGTTCTTCTTCTCTTATTACTGGTTTTTGAGGTTGCAAAGAATGGAGCAAGGGAAATTCAGGTACAACAGCATGAATAACTTCACACGCTTGTTGTAGTGCATTCCAGTTTTGTAACTGTAATGCTGTGCGGCTTAATGTGTCTTGCTGTTGCAGTAATGGATGATCTTTGAGTTTTGCAATGGCGTACTGGTCATTGTTTTCCAAAGTAGATTGTGTATGCATGATAGATTGTAGTGATTGTGCAATATCTATGATGTTATTAATAAAAACACGTGAAATTATCATAAAATCTTTTTCATCATGAAGCGCATTCATGGTTTGTAATGCACTTTTTATAGATTTTCTCAATGATCTCATCACTAAAAGATGATTTATGCGACTTACATCCGGCTCTCTCTCATTTTGTAAGGCTGTTATAAGTTCATCTGTTTTTTTTATGTTTTGTTCTAAGTATTTAATAATGTCTTCATCTGAACTATTTTCATTTAACGTAAAAGCTGATGAGGGTTTTGATGTGGTAGATTTTTGGGGAATTTGTTTGAGTGAAGCATCTTTTCTTTTACCACGCTCTTTGCCTTTAATAGTTCGTATAGGAGGTTTTGAAAGTTGTGATTTAAGATCTTGAAAAGGTTGTCCGTGCTCTGTTCCATGTGTTGATGCAAACATTGTCATGGTGAAGATTATTAATGCATCTTTGTGCACATAATTTTTCATTACTACTCACCTTACTAAAAATTATTCTTGTGGTTTTTTATCACTACCAATTAAACCACGAACGGATTGTAGAAGCTATAGTGCTGAAAAGATTAGTGATGCCTTGCCATATGTATGAAGTAATTGTTTCGAAGAATGTTGGTGGCGGAGTTTGTGGTGCTGGTTGCGGAGAGGGCACTGGAATTTGTTGGGCAATAGGTATCGCAGCAGGAGTTTGTGTTGTTGGTTGAGCTGGTGGTTGAGGTTGTTGTGTTGGGATAGCAGTAGGTATTGTAGGTGCTGTAGGTAGGGTTGGTTGTTGTTCGGCGACTTGTGTTGGAGGCACGGTAGTAGGGGTTGGTTGTGGTTCTTGCTGGACAGAAACTTGTGGGGGAAACAAGATAGTTTTCTCTATTGCTTGAAGTGTTTTTGTAATACGTTTCCTAAATCCATTTCTTTGTTCTTCCGTTAATTCAGATTGTGCGGTGGTATTTAATATCATACGTAAAAGGTTTCCATAACCTGGTAACCCAGGTATTGTGCTTTGTATCAGTGACTGAGACAGAATTGAAAGTGACGCAGTTGATTGTTCATCAGGGAAATTAGCATAAGTTTTTGGATCTAATATTTCGGGTGTGATACCAAGGATATCAGCAATATCTATTCTTTGTTGTATTTCTTCTCTACTGAGAGGTTGCTGTAGAGGCACAATGACTTCCGGTTGTTTTTGTATTTGCTGAGCCATAAACATAGCTTTCTGTTTTTGTACCTCATGTAGAATTTCTTTTTCTTTTGCTAAGGTTATAAGACGTAGCATTTGCGGGTTCATTTTTTTAGCACTGCGATAATCTAAGTCTTCTAATGCCAAATATTGTTCTTTTATGTTTGTAATGGCAGCATTAAGAGCTTCAAGAGAAAGCGATTCTATTTCTTGAGGAGTGAGCTGTTTGAGTTTTTCAGAAAGTTGCTTTGCTTTAGTAGTTACATCAGATGTTTTCTTGCGTGGTGCAAGTATACTTAAACGCTTTATTTTTTGTGTAGTTGTTTTGATTTGTTCTGAGATATTTTTTATTAATTTGCGTTCTGCCTTTTCATCAAGGAGTTTTTTGTATTCTGAGAGATTTCTTTTATAAGCTTTTAAAAGCGTTAGATCATTGATATTTTCTTTAAGCCTGTTTTTTTGTTGTTCTAAGGTCTCTTTGAGTGCCTGACGTTCTTGACTTGGTTTTACTTCCGGTTCTATTTCCACTTCTTCTTTAGCTAGCTCTTCTATAAATGCTAATTCACTGTTAAATAGCTCCCCTTGTTTTTTAGCTTCAATAGATTTGTCTGTTACCGTATTAGCAGTCTCTATTTGTTTTTTCCAATCATTAATTTGTTCTTCTGTAATAGTATCTAATGTCATGATTGCTTTTTTAATAAGATTTAATACCCAACATCGATATGAATCATGTACAACTGCTTGCTCTTTCACATTCAGATCATTTTCAAAAATAAAGAGGTTCATTTTTTCTAGATTGTCAGCAAGTGTTGTTTTTAATGTGGCAAGATCAGGTCCAGTAGCGTGTTTCAGAAAGTCTATGTCTTTTATAAGATCTGTGTATGCTTGCTTGAATGAAGCAAGCGGATTTTCAATTTCTTTGTCAGTGAAGAGAGTCGATTTATTAAGATCACTCAAATCGCTTTGTAAATCACCAAGGGAACTTGCAAAGAGCGTTGATTGAAAAAGATCATCAGAAATTTGTTCTTGAACAATGGTCGGTTGTATCGGCTGAGGAGATTTAAGTGCTTTATAGGCTTTTTTGATTATACCATCATCGTGTATCCAAACATTCCATTCTTGACGATCATCACTCGTTGGTTTTGTTTCTAAAAATTCTTTATATAGTTTTTCAAGTTCTTGTTTTTTTTCTGTTAATGAAGAAGGGCTACTAATAATAGCATCAACTTGTTTGGTGATAGTTTGTTCTGAACAAATACGAGAAATAAGGTTATCTACCGTTGAAAAATCTTTCTCAAGTATTTCGCCAGAAATTGTTTTTGAAAACCGCTCAACCAGGATTTTTTTATTTTGTCTTTGACTGTGTAGAAACGGAATAAATATGGCAATATCTTGTTTATAAAAACTGCGCATATTTGGTTCATCTTTATAAACCGCAAATATTTTTTGTAATTCTGGACATGTTTGTTTTGGGTATTTATTGAGATAGAAATTATAAGCGGAATGTTTTAAGGTTTGTAAATCCTTTAAGTTGGGATTTTCTGATGCAATAGAATTGAAAATATCTAACGTAATACCAATTTTACTTACTGTAGTAAATTTATCCGAAATAAATTTTTTGAGATCCTCAAGTAAAGGTTTTTTCTCATAGTCAGGTTTGTCAAGCGCTCTAATTCCCTCATTAGCCTTTACAACAAGAGCATTGAGTATTATAGATTCTTGAGACTCATCCATTCCCCACGCGGGCGAAAAAACACCCAAAACACCGACCAAAATAGCATACAATCCATTACAACGTTTCATAATCAACACTCTTTTGTTCAATTCACGAACCTTATCTTTAATTCCCCTTTTCTATTATACAAGATTTTGTCATATAAAGGGAAGTAGGGCTCATTATTTTTTATATAATTATTCAAATATGCTTATTGTGAGCTTTTTTGTACGGAGATGGGCTCTAGTGCTGTAGGGGGTCAAAAGAGGTGGCTAAAGAAGGTCATATATTTCATTTTTAACTCAAATGTTTGCGAAAATTGGACTCTTTAGGATAGGGTTGAATCTACAAATAAAAAAAGGGGAGGGTGCACATAAAAACAATAAATAGAGTCAAAAAAAGACATTTTTTTTAAGACGAATTAGCGATTAGGCGTTTTTAGAAAAATGTTTTTTTAAATGATTTTCTTGTTTGATTTGGAACGAATTCATTTTTTTATACAAAAAAAAGATGAGTTCGTTCTTTATAGTTGCGATGATAGAAATAAGTTGTTGTGTAACTACTTTTATTCTAAATGTATTTTTTATATTTCGAAGGTTATGAAAAAATTAAGAATATATTTTCAATAAGAAGTTGCAAAAACTATTTGATTATAAGGAACTTAGTCATTATTCTAGAGTGATACAATGCATTGTCTTTTTTCATATAGCAACTATTTAAAAAAAATTTAGAAAGAAATAATAATTTGGTGTTGCGATTGTGATGTTTAACAGCTGCAAGACAATCGTATTAGTGTGCTTTTGTAATCAATTATGTGAAATTAACCAAACATCCTAAAAGGACTAGAGGATACCATGGAACAACACAATCGAGTCTCAGCCGCACCAATTTTGGGAAATGAAGCAGCTGAAAAAACAGAAACAAGTTTATATATGTTTTCCGTTGTAAAGCCTGATGGAATCCGGGAAGTAGTGAGTGAAAAACGGCTGCGACAAACGATTGGCTGGGCTTGTATAGGGTATGAATCTATTGTTGATCCTGAATTAATTTTAAGCGAGACTTTAAAAAATGTTTTTGATGGCATTTCTCCAAGTGGTATTGCTGATGCATTAATACTTGCAACAATTAGTTTTATTGAACGTGATCCTGCGTATAGTAAAGTTGCAGTGCGATTGCAATTAAAAAAATTATTTAGACAAGTAATGCATAGTTCTATTGCGCGCATTGATAGTGAATATGTGTATCGTAAATCATTCATCACAAGCATCACCACTGGTATAGATCTTGAATTGCTTGACAAACGTTTAGCTGATTTTGATTTGGAATATCTCGCACAACAATTGGTTATTGAGCGAGATAACTTATTTGATTACATGGGTGTTAGTACGTTATATAAACGTTATTTTTTGAAATATGAAACACGTCACATAGAGCTTGCGCAAGCATTTTGGATGCGTATTGCAATGGGACTTGCATATAATGAACATGATAAAAATAAGGCTGCAGTTGAGTTTTATAACGTCATGTCAACATTGCATTATGTGCCGAGTACACCAACTTTATTGCATGCTGGATTGTTGCGACCTCAATTGAGTTCTTGTTTTCTTTCAACGGTTGAAGATGATTTGATTAATATTTTCAAAAGTTATTCTGATTCTGCACAGCTTGCAAAATGGTCCGGTGGGGTTGCGGTTGATTGGAGTAACATTCGTGCATGTGGTGCAATGGTTGATTCTATCAAAACGGAAAGTCAGGGTGTTATACCGTTCTTGAAGATTAATAATGATGTGGTGGCAGCAATTAACAGAAGCGGTAAACGGCGTAGTGCTGCGGTTGTATATCTTGAAACATGGCATTTGGAAGTAGAAGATTTTATTGATTTGCGTAAAAATACTGGCGATGAACGTCGGCGTACGCATGATATTAATACTGCAAATTGGATTCCTGATTTATTCATCAAGCGTGTGATTGCTGATGAGCAGTGGACACTCTTTTCTCCTGAAGAAACTCCTGATTTACATCACTTGTATGGCAAGGCATTTGAAAAACGCTATGGTGAGTATGAGGAGATGGTAAAATTAAATGCCATCAAAATGTATAAAACAATTTCAGCACGTGATTTGTGGCGCAAAATGCTCAGTAGATTGTTTGAAACTGGTCATCCGTGGATTACGTTTAAGGATCCGTGTAATATTCGTTCTCCACAGGATCATGTTGGAGTTGTACATAGCTCTAATTTATGTACAGAAATCACACTGAATACATCAGCGGAAGAAATAGCGGTGTGTAATTTGGGATCGGTTAATTTAGCATATCATGTTGCAGATGGCACACTTGATAAGGAAAAGTTAAGTAAAACTATTGCAACAGCAGTGCGTATGTTGGATAACGTCATTGATATTAATTATTATCCAGTGAAAGAAACACAAACATCAAATGTGCGACATCGTCCCGTGGGACTTGGCATCATGGGATTCCAAGATTTACTGTACCAAGTTGGTATTCATTTTGCATCGCAGCAAGCAATTGAATATTCCGATGAAGTTATGGAATTTGTATCATATCATGCAATTTTAACTTCATCTGAACTTGCTAAAGAGCGCGGTGCATATGTTTCTTACAAGGGTTCCAAGTGGGATCGTAACATTTTTCCACAAGATACGATTGACTTGCTTGAAAAAGAACGAGGCATTGTTGTTGAAGTAAAACGTGGTGGCAAGCGTGATTGGTCTCCCGTGCGTAAACATGTACAACAATATGGAATGCGTAATTCAAATGTGATGGCAATAGCACCAACAGCAACTATTGCAAATATTTCTGGCGTGTTCCCATCAATTGAGCCTATTTATAAAAATATTTACGTTAAAACAAACATGAGTGGTGAGTTTACCATTGTTAATACGTATTTGGTTGATGATTTAAAGGCTCATAATTTGTGGAACCAAGAAATGCTTGAATTACTAAAGTATTATGATGGTAATGTACAGATGATCGATGCGATTCCACAAGAATTAAAAGACAAATATAAGGAAGCATTTGAAATTGATCCGTTACATCTTATTAACATCACAGCGGCTCGTGGAAAATGGGTTGATCAGAGTATCTCGCACAATGTTTTCATGCGCGGTGTTTCTGGTAAAATGTTGAATGATATTTACATTGCTGCGTGGAAAGCCGGTCTTAAAACAACGTATTACTTACGAACATTGGGTGCAAGTCAGATTGAAAAGGCAAGTCTTGATGCGAATAAGTTTGGTTTTACGCAAAAACGTATTTATAAGACAATGGAAAATACAATATCTTCACGAGTAAATGAAGAAGAAAAACAGGATATTATTGCATCAGATGAAGATATTGTTATGGGGAAAACGTGCAGCATTTCGGATGACCCTGCATGTGAGGTGTGCCAGTAGCATTTTTCAGATAATAGGAAATTTTATGAATAAAAGCGGAATCATCAATAATTCAACAGTAGATCCAAATAAAATTTTACCCATGCGATATCAATGGGCGCGTCAACATTATAAAGATGGTGTTGCAAATAATTGGACACCAGAAGAAGTTTCTATGCAGCTTGATATCGAGCAATGGAAATCAAATTCGGTGCTTACTCCATCAGAACGACGTTTAATTTTATGGAATCTCGGTTTTTTTTCAACAGCAGAATCATTGACAGCAAATAATCTTGTGCTTACAGTGTATAAACACGTGACTAATCCAGAATGTCGTCAATATCTGTTGCGTCAAGCATATGAAGAAGCGGTGCATACTGATACATTTATTTATTGTTGTGATTCATTAGGATTAAATCCTGATGAAATTTATAACATGTATGAAGTAATTCCTTCGATCAAAGAAAAAGATGATTTTGTAGTCAATTTGACGAAATCTATTATGGATCCCAATTTCAAAACTGATACGGTTGAAAATATTCAGCGCTTTGTGCATGATCTAATTGGTTTCTATGTCATCATGGAAGGAATTTTCTTTTATGCCGGTTTTGCAATGATGCTTGCATTAAAGCGTCAGAATAAAATGATCGGCATTGGTGAACAATTTGAGTACATCATGCGTGATGAAAGTCTGCACCTTGCATTTGGTTGTGATTTAATTAATGTCATCAAAGCGGAAAATCCTGAAATTTGGACAAAAGGCTTCCAAGAAGAAATTGTTGGATTGATTAAACAGGCAGTTGTATTGGAAAAAAAATATGCAATTGATGCCTGTCCTCAAGGAATGTTAGGTATTAATGCACAACAATTTACTGAATATGTGGAACATATAACAGATCGTCGCTTAGAACGTATTGATTTGCCAAAAGTATACGGTACCAAAAATCCATTCCCATGGATGTCTCAGTCAACCGATTTAAGCAAAGAAAAGAATTTCTTTGAATCGCGTGTGACCGAATACCAAACTGCTGGTTCATTGGAGTGGTGATCGTAAAATAACGAATTGATGATCGGTTTATGAGAAAGAAGAAGGAATATTTTCCTTCTTCTTTTTTTTTGTTTCCATAGTTATGTACAATGGCCTGCAGAGGTTATGATTATAGAATGCTCCATAAAAAAAATGAATAGTGTTGAAAAAAAATAAAAAACTATGTGTGCATTGGAAGGATCACTATGAAAAAAATGGCAGTTGTCATGAGTTGTCTTATGTGTTTTTCAGCTACATTTTATGGAATGGATAAAAAGGATAAGTCCAAATCAAAAAAACTTTCTTCTAAAAGTTCAGATAAAACATTGAAACGTAGTGGCAAAAAAAGTGACATTCCTAATCTTGATTTGACTACAAGCAGTAATACTCCAAAAATGAGGCAGACCGGTAGTGGAACTCCAAAACCGAAACAACCGAATATTACCAGTAGCAGTGGAACTCCAAAAACCCCAGTAAAAAATTTTGGAGAATTGCAAACTCGTGTTGCAAGTATGAAAACACCTACAACAGAGGACTCTTCTACAAAATAAAATGGCACGAACAAGAATGGAGAGACGTAATGAGAAACAATATTCTTTTAGTCAGTAGTATTTTTTGTATCATGAACATGTTGCATGGTGCAGAAAACGATACCGAACTAAAAAGGAAAAGTACCGGATCAAAAAGGAGAAGTTCTGACTCTCAAAAAATTGCTTGTAACTTGCGTACATCAGGAGGTGTTCCAAAACTTAATTTGGAGCGTCCGGTATTGCGAGTTAATGATAGCCTGGGAAAACCTCCCAAATCCCCACGAGAAAGCCTTCAAGACTCTCAAAAAGATAAGATTCGGGAACGACGAAAATCTGAAGATTCCAGCAGCGCAGAAAAAGATCAAACACAATCTATTGTATAGAGGATATGCTATGAAAAGGATGAAGACTATTGTTGCTATGAATATGATAGGCTTTTTTTTCATGGCACTAAGTATGGATGAGCCTTCCAGTGGTAGATCGGGTAAACGTTCCGGTAGACCAAGAGCTGCTCGCACTCATTCAGACGGTGGTGGTGATGTAGCAATTGAGATGTCTGAAATGGGAGATCCCAAGAAAAAAAAGGTAGCTCCTCTTGATTTGGTATCTGTTTCAGCATCAGAACAACACATGAGAGCAACTACTGTCGGTGGTACTTCGCGTCATGCTGGACCAAGAACGCCCGTTGGTAATTTTCAAGGATTACAAGAACAAGTCAAAAGAACACAAAGTACCTATCGTGAATTACAAAAAGCTAAAAGCATTAAACGCTCACGTGCTCTTGATCGTCCAGAGAAAAGAAAGTTTCATATGGATGACAAATCAAAGTCTACTGAGGAACAGCTTCTAGAAACTATAGTTCAAGATAATCCTAGAATCATTGATGAGAGAAAGGTACAGAGAATTGAAGAATTACTTGGAGTAACAATTGTAGACGGAAAAAAATATTATTCGGAAGACGATGTATGGGAAAAAATAGCAGTACTTAATCCAACACTTCATATGATTGCGCAAAAGGATAATATGGATCTAGATGCAATAATGGAATTTGCTGGAGTTGTACAAGATGTGGATATTGGCCATGAGGTGTTTATGCAGCTCGCTCAGGGCAATCTCGACGATGTTGGTGGGCAACAGGGAAGTTCTTTGTGGGAAACAGCCAGAAATTTTTTTATTGGTAACCCGAAAGCTAAAATGTTACCAACAGAGTTTTTGCACCATAAATATGAAAAAATAAGAAAAAACTCGCCAGACAAATATAAAGAGCTTGCATATGAAGCTGTAAAAGCAGCATACGACCATACAGAAGGACGATATAATCGTTCAGCAATTGCTGACACACATATTGAGTTACAAAATGGTAAAATTAATGAACAAGATGCTACAATCCGTCAACAATGGATAGGTATAATTGTAAGCTTTCTTGCAACAATTGCGTCGGCTGCATGGGGTATTTATGGACAAACTTCAATTCCAGATTGTCCTGGTTCTGGTAATACTTCGCTTTAATTACGGTTGTACACTTGAGCGATAAGAGTTGCTAGCTGATCTCTGGTGAGTGGTTTACCATCGTAACGACTAATCTCTTTTCCATTTCGCATGAAAATTAATGTAGGAACACTCGTGATGTTGAATACTTTTGCCAGGTCTGCGAAAAAATCACGATTTATTTTGATGAATGTAAATTGTGGCATCATGGAAGCAAGAGCATCAATGAGTGGTGACATGCGATTGCACGGTCCACACCAATCGACATAAAAATCAAGAATGACATTACCTTCAGCAATAAATTGATTAAGATGTTCGACTGAAGATCGGGCTGATTTTTTTTGTTCATGAAGATAGATTGGTTTTTTTGCGGAAATGTCTTGTGCAAAAAGGGAAAAAACAAGAATGGGAGCGACAATAAATAATGATGCAAGAGTATAGTTTTTCATAAGAACTTTCGTTTTTGGATTATCTAATGCTTACTTTATCAGTATAAACCTTGCTCAAATCTTATCAAATGGGGTCCAAAAAGCTCGTTTCTATGCTACTTTTTGAAAATTGAGGGTATACTGAAAAAGACATTTCAATACCATCTGTTTACCTTGAAGCGAAGGGTTAATTAGTAGGAATCCCCATGGATAAATCGGCATTAATAGAGCATCTCCTGCAGTATGTCACGGAAAATAAACGTGACAAAATGTACGCAGTACTTGAAAATCGCACTCGATATATCACCGTTGTATTAGAAGATCTTTTTCAACCGCATAATGCGAGTGCCGCGTTACGTACCTGTGATATTTTTGGTATTCAAGATGTTCATGTTGTTGAAAACCAATATACATTTAAAGCAATTCCCACTATTGCGATGGGCGCAGCAAAATGGGTTGATGTGCATTCATATACTTCAATGACTGATTCTATGAGCGCATTGAAAAAAAATGGTTATCGTATCGTTGCAACAACTCCACACCTTCAATCATATTCGTTGCCAGATTTACCGCTTGATCAAAAAACAGCATTAATTTTTGGTAGCGAACAAACAGGATTATCAGAAACAGCATTAGCACATGCAGATATGTTTGTAAAAATTCCAATGTTTGGATTTGTCGAAAGTTTTAATGTTTCGGTTAGTGTTGCACTGTGTTTATACGATGTTATGACTCGATTGCACAAATCAGAATATGCATGGAAATTATCACACGAAGAAAAACAAGATCTTTTGTTACAATGGATACGTCGAATATCAAAAACAGCAGAATTGGTTGAAAAGAAATTGAAATAAAAAGGAGCCTTTTTTAAGGCTCCTTTTTTTAATCTAACTAATTATTAGTTATTATTTTCTTCATAAAAAAGTGGTTCTTGATCAGCATCGTCGTTTTGTGCTTCAAGCCACGCTTGGTACGCTTTATAAAGTGCGGCAGCAAAGGCTGCGGTTACTACAATACGACCAGTTGTATTCACATGCGCTTTTAATCCACTAAGACAGGAAATATCTGTAATTTTATTTAAAAGAGGATTAATTGTCCAGCTTGCAGTGAAATCGATAGTGCCCAACCCTGTGTCTTTTAAGAAAACGAAAGGAGCCAGGAGTATTGCTCCAAAGCCAGCTTTTTCTTTAACATCTACAGGAGGATTTACAGGTTGTTTAACTTCTGTAGGAGGATTTGCATTTGTAGAAGAGGTTCCAGTAGTTTCCTCACCAAACATTGAACAAGGAACTACAAACAAAAATCCAGCTAGCAACATATTGCGTACGTTCATATAAAATCCTTCGATAATAAATTATTGATGTAAAACACTACCTTTAATACCTTAGACACGGCATTTTTACTTAAATCTTATAGAGAAAAGCTTGTTATGTCAACAGGGTTTCTGAGAGAAAACAATTGATTTTTGGCATATTTTGGAATTTGCAAATTCTAGGTGGTAGAGGATGGGATGAAGAAGAGAAGTTTTACCTTTAAAAAACTGGCTGGTGTCCACACCGCGATATCTTGTGAACCAAACCGTCTCCATAAAACAGTCATTAAGTATGATGCAGACGTTGCTTGAAGAATTTGATATGTGATTAATGAAGGTGCAAAAATAAAAACATATTGCATCTATGTATCATTTTTGATACATTGTTCTTAGCTACTAAAGTTGTAAAAAGGGGAAATTAATAATGGTAATAACCAAATTTTTTAAGGTTAGTCTGTATCAAGAAACATCAGGCAAATCGCCCATCTTAGAATGGTTAAAGGATTTTAATAAAGAAGAGCGACAAACAATAGACACGAGTATAAAATATACACAATATAGTTGGCCTTGGAAAATGCCACTTATCAGGCCACTTGGTGGTGGTTTAATGGAGATGAGAATAAAATTAAAAGATAGACAGGTAAGAATATTTTTTATACTTCATGATGGCGTGATTATATTACTTCATGGTTTTATAAAAAAGACACAAAAAACCCCAAATAGCGAAATGGAAATTGCACTTAAACGGTCAAAACAAATTAAACGAAAATAAGGGAAAGTTATGAAAAAAAATAAACACATAGGACCTGATTTTGATGATATCTTAAGAGAAGAAGGCACACTAGAAACAGCTGAGCTTGCCGCTATAAAAATGGTAATAGCTGAGCAAGTTGCTAAAGAAATGAAAAAGAAAAAACTGTCACAAACGGAAATGGCAAAACGTCTTGGCACGAGCAGAGCAGCTTTTATGCGATTACTTAATCCTAACAATTATTCCGTTACCTTGCTAACTCTTTATCGTGCGGCTGCTGCACTTGGTAAGGATCTTGAAATAAAATTTCACTAAAAAAAGATATATAAAGCTGGCCAAATAGTGATTATATTTAGCGTATCAAAGACTCTATCTACGGCCAGCTAACAGGACAGCTCAATGATGATTTGAGGATTTTTGTATGTGGATTTGGTTGCGAATTTATCTATCTATAGCACTTGCCATGACTATCGTATACATTATCAAGTTTCACATACTAGGATACAGACATGATGACTGATAATGAAATCATGCAGATTATAATAGGAATGACTTTATGGCAACTTACTTGGGAATTGTTTCTTGGACAATATTTCTATACTAAGTCTGAAAAAGAAATTATGATAGAGTCACGCGGAGAAGGCCGTTTTACGTTGCCTACTTTGATGTCAACTTTTGTTACAATCACTGTATACGCAATAGTTTTTTTTAAGATAGTGAAATATCTTTACTAATGAAATTAGCTCCGTAAACTGCCACTATGTTTGGCGTATACAACAAAGTACAGAAAAAACAAAAAAAGGAACATTGAAAAATGTTCCTTTTTTTTATATCTATGACTGTGCCAGCCGTCCTTCGACAGGCTTCCACCTACGCATAAAACTTCCTCCTTCGCACAAGGCTATGGAGGACACAGTCGGCGGACATGCAGGATGAGCGGTCATAGGAAAATAAAAAAGCCCAGTCGTCGCTAAAGCTATGGCGGGCAGACTACGCTAATGTTAGCAAGCCTATTGTTAGATTATTATTGGTTCATTTAAAAAGCTGGCCGTGCCAGACGTAGCTTTACGCGTAGTCTGGCGTGCCCGGTAGGATTCGAACCTACGACCTACGGATTAGAAATCCGTTGCTCTATCCGACTGAGCTAC
>Ga0075420_100001314_pt1 | contig 21025 bp, 13 predicted proteins | sample SoiMetdeltSBSDD4_FD_75296 | JGI IMG/M metagenome (GOLD analysis project Ga0075420, IMG submission 75296) | Bulk soil microbial communities from a Populus tree surrounding site in Tennessee, USA - Soil MetaG P. deltoides SBSDD4 | ecosystem: Environmental > Terrestrial > Soil > Tree plantation... | reverse complement strand
AGAAACCGGACGGGCGAGCAGCGTCGCGACCTGACGCCTGCTGCCGGTTGTGGCGTTAGGCTGCGTCTGCGACAATTCCAGCCAGACGACTCCAGCGACGGCTACTGGAAACGGCCAGTGTCGCGCAGCAGGTGCTTGCTCCTCGATCCCACACTCGCGGCCCGATGAAGACGCTTTCATGAGCGTCATGGCCGCGATGCGAGACCCGCATGAGGACCAGGCCGTCGATCGCGCCATCATGATCCGGGGTCGCGACTCCGTCGATCGCCACACCGCGGACATCCGCGGTGCCGCCTCCACAGTCGAGGGACAGAGCGCGACTCAGTCGTGTTGACACGCGCATCCGGAGGCGCTATTCGTAGCCGCGGATCGTCGGGGTCCACTACAGGTAGGAGGGCGCACGATGCATTGCTGCCTTCGTGACCGCATCGCAGCAGCAGTCCTGCTGTCGATTGTCTCGCTCGCGCCGACGTCGAACGCCAGGGCGCAAGCCACCGCTGTACGCGCGGGCGCCACCGCGCCGGGAGTCTCCGCGCCCAGAGCGTCCCCGCGCGCTCCGACCATCGACGACCTGCTGCGCATCAGGGCGGTCAGCGACGTCAGCATCAGTCCCGACGGACGCTGGGTGGCGTACGTCGTCACCAACCGCGACCGCGAGAGCAACCTCAACAAGTCGGATGTCTGGCTGGTGAGTGCCGACGGCGGGCAACCCCGGCAGCTCACGCGCGGGCCACGCGTCGACCGCGCACCGGAGTGGGCGCCGGACGGTAGCTGGCTCGCATTCCTGTCGGATCGCGGCGAAAAACGCCAGGTGCAGGTGTACGGCATCGAGCCTAACGGGGGCGAGGCCTGGCCGGTAACGAAGGGCGAGACCAGCGTCACGACGTTCCGCATCTCGCCGGACGGGCGCCGGATCGCATATATCGCGACCGCGACGACCGGGAAAGCCGACCAGGAGCTCGAGAAAACGCGCGGGCGGCCCATCGTGCGCGACAGCGCGTACGCCTCCGAATGGGCACGAGTCTGGGTCGCCGACCTTCACGACCGCGCGGCGCGTTCCGCGGATTCGACGCGCCCGAGCTCGCCGGAGCTCCTCGACGTGACGAGCGTCGAGTGGGCACCCGACTCACGCCAGCTCGCGTGGAGCGCGAAGCCCTCGCCAACGCTGCGCAGCAATGCCGAAGGTGCGGTCTACGTGCAGCGCGAGGCCGGCGGGACGCCAGTCAAGGTGACGACCATGCCGGGCGGCGAGAGCGTCGCGGCGTGGGTACCGGACCTGGGCCTCATCGTCGCCGGTACGGCGCAGCAACTCGGCACGTACAACCGCAAGCTCTGGCTCGTGCCTCCATCGGGCGGCGAACCGGTGGCGCTGACTGCGGCGCTCGACGAGGACGCGAGCTTCGTTGCGGCGACGCCCCGGTCATTGTACGTCGAGTCGTCACAGCGAACCGGACGCGGACTGTTCCGCATTCGCCTGAGCGGAGCGCGGCCGGCGGGCCCGGTCGAGCGGCTCACCGACGACGCCCGCTTCTATTCCGGCTTCTCGGCCACCAGAGACGGAACACGGTTCGCGTTCCTGGCCGAGACCGCGACAGCGCCGCCCGACGTTCACCTGACCGACGCATCCCGGTTCGCGCCGGCGCGCCTAACGACGATCAATCCCGACGTCACCGGCCTCGCCTTCGGCACGCAGCGAGTGGTGCGCTGGAAGTCGGCGGCCGACGGCGAGGAGATCGAAGGCGTGCTCACGCTCCCGGCGGGCTACCGCGAGGGCGCGCGGGTCCCGCTCCTGCTGGTCATCCACGGTGGGCCAAGCGGCGTCTCCTCCAATCGTTTCCCACCCATTCGAGGCGCCTACCCCATCCCGGTGTTCAACGCACTCGGCTACGCGGTGCTGCAGCCGAACTATCGTGGCTCGACCGGCTACGGCGAGCGGTTTCGCGGTCTCAATCGCGGTGACATCTCGGGTCGCGACTGGGTGGACGTGAGCTCCGGCGTCGACGCGATGGTCGCCGCGGGCATCGCCGACTCATCGAAGCTCGGCGTGATGGGATGGAGCTTCGGCGGGCACCACACGTTCTGGGGCATCACGCAGACCACGCGCTTCAAGGCGGCGAGTGCGGGTGCCGGCGCGAATGACCTGATCTCCATGTACTCGCAGACCGACATGCCGGAGTTCTACCACACGTACCTGGGCCCGAGGCCGTGGGAAAATTTCGAGCTCTACGAGAGTCGCTCCGCGTACCGCCACGTCGCCAAGGTAACGACGCCGCTCCTGATCCAGGTCGGGGAAGCAGACCGTCGCGTACCGGCGGAGCAGAGCATCCAGTTCTACGAGGCGATGAAAGGCATCGGGAAGGCGCCCGTGACGCTCGTGTTGTATCCGGGGCAGCCCCACGGCATCAACGACCCGCGGCTATCACGCGACCTCATGCAGCGGAACGTCGAATGGTTCACCAGGTGGATTCCGGCGGATAACAGCAAGACAGCACAGGACAAATAGCAACGCAGGAGGAGACGTGCGACTCGGACGTTCGTCGACATCCAAAGCCGTCGGCGTGACGGCACTCATCGCGTTTGCTGGTGCGTCCGCGATGGCGCAGACGGGATCGGTCACCGGAACGGTGGTGGAAGCTGCCTCGCGACGACCGATCGTCGGGGCTCAGGTCTTCATCAAGGGGACGGGGCTCACGACGCAGGCCGGCGAAGGTGGCAGGTTCACGCTCGCGAACATCCCTGCCGGTTCGCGCGTCGTGGGTGTTCGCCAGATCGGGTTCGCGGCAGTGGAGAAGCCCGTCACCGTCCGGGCGGGACAGCGCGACACCGTCGACTTCGCGCTCGTCGAACAGGCGATCTCCCTGAACGAGGTCGTGGTCACGGGGACGGCCACGGCGACCGAGGTCCGAAAGATCGGAAACTCGGTGGCGAGCCTGAACGTGACCGACCTCGCCGAGAAGGCACCGATTCTCAGCGTGGATCAGCTGCTCAAGGGCCGCACCACCGGCGTGATCATGAACATCACCCAGAGCTCGGTCGGGACCTCGGGGCAGATAAAGATTCGCGGCACGAAGTCGATCTCACTTCCGAGCGAGCCCGCCCTGTACATCGACGGCGTGAAGGTGAACAACGCGGAAGATCGCGCCTTCTTCATCGGCGGCGCGGGGATCAATCGCATCGCCGACATCAACCCCGCGGACATCGACCGCATCGAGGTCGTGCGCGGCGCCGCAGCCGCAACACTGTATGGAACACAGGGCTCGAACGGCGTCATTCAGATCTTCACGAAGCGCGGCCGCACCGGAGCGCCGGAGTGGTTGTACGAGGTCGAGGGCGGGTTCGAGCGCTCGCCGACCAATCGCTTCCCGGGACGATTGTGGACGCAGTTCACGGGACCGAACGGCTATCGCGCGCACGACCCGAAGGAGATCGTCGAGAACGGCCGCTACGAGCGGTATCTCGCGCAGGTGTCGGGCGGGGGCGAGGCCGTTACCTACTTCACCTCGCTGAGCTATCAGGGGCAGGAAGCGTCCATCGCCCCGAGCGCGAACTGGGGCCACTTGTTAGGCTCCCGCGTGAACCTCAACGCGGTGATCAGTCCGACGCTCTCGCTCGCCGCGCGCTCGGGCTTCACGCTCAACAAGCTTCGCATCAACGACACCGACAACGCGCTGCACGGGCTCTACTCGCAGGTCGTGGCCGGCCTGCCGTACAGCGCGACACCGGAGCGCAAATGGGGCGAGCGCTTTGGCAACTTCTACGCGAACCAGACGGTCGAGAACATCCGGCACACGCTCCGCAACACCACGGGCATCACGGCCGATTGGCGGCCGCGCGGGAACTTCGCGCATCAGGCGACGATAGGCATCGACTGGTTCGACGACGAGTTCCAGAAGTACTTCCCGTACGCGTACCAGGGGTCGGGAAACAAGCTGGGTGCCAAGACGAACGCGACCCGCACGTTCCGCGAGGTGACGGCCGACTACAAGGTGTCCCTCTCCAACACGCTCGCGTCGTGGGTGACTTCGGAGCTCGCCGTTGGTGCGCAGGGCGACTTCCAGACGCAGAATCGCGTGACCGGCATCGGCACGGACTTTCCGGCTCCCGGCGTCCGCACCGTCTCCTCGGCGGCGACGCGAACCGCTACCGAAGATCGGCTCGAGACGACGAACGCGGGCATCTTCCTGCAGGAGACCTTCGGGCTGTGGGACAAGCTCTTCGTGACGGGCGGCCTGCGCGTCGATGGCAACTCGGCGTTCGGGAACGACTTCACATACCAGACGTATCCGAAGGCATCGCTCGCCTACTCGATCTCCGACGAGGGCTTCTGGCCGGCGTCCCTGGTGCCGACGATGAAGCTGCGCGTGGCGTACGGCACGTCGGGACAGGCGCCCGCACAGTTTGCCGCGGACCGCACGTACACGCCGACCTCGGCGCAGAACGGGCAGCCGGCCGTCAGTCCGAACAATCTCGGCGATCCCGACCTCGGCCCCGAGACATCGAGTGAGCTCGAGCTCGGCTTCGACGCGGGTTTCCTCGGCGACCGCCTGGGGCTCGAGTTCACCGCGTACTTCCAGACAACCAACGATGCGCTCATTCGCAAGCCGGAGCCGCCATCCCTCGGCTTTCTGAACTCACAGCTGACGAACATCGGGCAGACGAAGAGTCACGGCATCGAGCTCGCGGTGAACGGCCTCCTGCTCCGCCGCGACAACATGGAGTGGAGCTCGCGCGTGAACCTGTCGACGTTCTCGAGTGAGATCACCGACATGGGCGGCATCGCGCCGTTCTTCGTCAACGACGCCCGCATCGTCGAGGGCTACCCGGTCAACGCGATCTGGCGCGTACCACTCGCGAGCTGGAACCCGACGACGCGGCGGCACACCGCGGCCCTCGATCGCGTCTACGCCGGCTCGATCGACCCGAAGTGGTTCGGCTCCATCTCGACCAACTACCGGTATGGCCCGCTGACGCTCACGGCCATGGCCGATTTCCAGGGCGGCAACAAGAAAGTCGACTTCTCGCACTACTGGGATACGAGAGTGCGGTCGGGCGACCACTACCTGTCGCTCGTCCAGAAACCGAACGGGACGACCACGCCGGCCGCCGACTCGCTCGTCGACTACGTGAACGTCATCGGCAGCACGGTATTCATCGAACCAGCGGACTTCCTCTCGATCAGCGAGCTCGCACTGAGCTACAGCATTCCCGACGGATGGCTGCGCGGCACCGGGTTCCGCCGTGCGAGCCTGCGATTGTCCGGTCGGAATCTCTACCTCTGGACGAAATTCCCGGGCGTCGATCCCCGGTTGTCGTGGCGCGGCAACGAGGCTGTGGGTGGCAGCTCCGACTTCGATTCACCGCCAGTGCCGCGTGTCTTCCTTCTCACCGTACGGGCGAACCGATGAGCAGCGTCGCTCCCTATCCCCGCTCCGGAGAGGATCACCCCATGACACATCGATCTCCGCTTCTCGCGCGACGCCTGCTCGGCCTCGCGTCGGTCGTGCTCTTCGTCGGCGCCTGCTCCGACATTCTCGAGGTGAGCAACGAGCAGGACATTCTCGACCAGAACCTCGACTCACCCGATGCTGTCACGCCGATCATGAACGGCGTGATCGGCGACTACGCGCTCGCCTACGCGAACGCGATCGACATTGTCGGGTTGTTCGGCCAGGAGCTCATCCACACCGGCTCGTTCCCGACGTGGCGTGAAGTCGAGAACGGCATCGGCACGCGCCCGAGCGCGACGGGCAACCAGGTCTACCAGAACGCGTCGCGCGCGATCTGGGTCGCCGACACCGCTGCGGTTCGTTTTCGAAAGGCGCTCCCGGATGCGGAAAAGCGCTTCGAGCTCGCGACCGTGTTGGTCTGGGGCGGCTTCGCGCACTTCATGCTCGCGGACAACTTCTGCGAGGTGACGTTCCACGGCGGACCCGCGGTTGCCCCGGCGGAAGGATACCAGCGCGCGAAAGCGCTCTTCGATGACGCCCTCGCGGTGGCCACGGCAGCCAACCGCCCCGAGCTGCGGAATGCGGCGCTCGCGGGACGAGCGCGCGCGAAGTTGATGCTCGGCGACTACGCCGGCGCGCGGACCGACGCACAGCTCATCCCGCAGGGGTTCACACTTCGCGCGCTCTACGGCAACAACACTCGCGAGAACAACGCCGTCGCGACGAATACGACCACCCTCATCCGTCGAGAGGCCGGGGTGCACCCCCGATACTATCGCGGCGACGCCCGCTACAAGACCGACCCGCGTACGTTGTTCCGCGACAAGGGCGACACGGCGAAGGGGCCCGATCCGACGCGACAGTTCGTCGAGCAGCTCAAGTATCCGGCGCGAGACACACCCATCCCCGTGTTCACGTGGCAGGAGGCCCGGTTGATCGAGGCGGAGGCGGAGATACGGCTCAACAACCCCGCGCGCGCCGTGGTGCTGATCAACCAGGTCCGGGCGGCCGCGAACCTTCCGGCGTACGCCGGGGCAGCGACGCAGCAGGCCGTGATGGACCAGCTCATCTACGAACGCTCGGCGGAGCTGTGGCTTCAGGCGCACAGCCTCAATGACTGGCGGCGGTTCAATCTCCAGTTCACGACGCAGCCCCGAGACAAGTGCTTCGAGATCGGGCAGTCCGAGTGGGAGACGAACGCGAACTTGAGGCCGTAGGTTCAAGGGGTCAGGTTTCTTGAAACGTTTCAAGAAACCTGACCCCTTGAACGCGGTTTGAACGTTGCGCTGTTGGCTGTCGTCGTTTCTCGCAGTTCGGGACTTGGCGCTGTTCGGGACTTGGCGCTGTTTGGGACTTGGCGCTGTTCGGGACTTCGCGCCGTTTGGAACCTGGCGCCGTTTGGGACTTCGCGCCGTCTCAAGCACGTCGCGCCGTTTGTGTCCTGCGCTTCTAGCCTTTCCAGAGCGGTCCTGGATTTAATCGTGGATTGAGCCTTTGATGCCAGTATGGATAGCTGGGCCTCACGTCGCTCGCTTCATCCAGTCGGCGAACCTGGTCTGGCGTGAGGTTCCATCCGACCGCGCCGAGGTTCTCGCGTAGCTGCGTCTCGGTCCGGGCGCCGAGCACGATGCTCGCGACCGTCGGACGCTGCAGCAGCCAGTTGAGTGCGACCTGCGAGATCGTCTTCCCTGCCTCCGACGCGACCTCGTCGAGCACGTCCACAATTCGATAGAGGCGCTCGAGATCTCCCGCGCGCTCGAGGCCAAGTTGAGCCGAGCGTGTTCCATCCGGCACAGGCTGGCCGCGACGGATCTTCCCCGTCAACGCGCCACCGGACAGTGGACTCCACACGATGGTGCCGACGCGCTGGTCGATCGCGAGCGACATGAGCTCCCACTCGTAGTCGCGCGCCGCGAGCGAGTAGTACGCCTGATGCACGATGTAGCGCGACCAGCCGTAACGCTCCGAGATCGACAGCGACTTCATCAGATGCCAGCCGGCGAAGTTCGAGCAGCCGATGTACGTGACCTTGCCGCTCCGCACGAGGTCGTCGAGCGCGCGGAGCGTCTCGTCCACCGGCGTCGTCGTGTCGAAGGTGTGCATGTAGTAGAGGTCGACGTGATCAGTTCCGAGCCGGCGGAGACTGTCCTCGCACGCACGGATCAGAAAACGCCGCGACGACCCGAGCTCGTTCGGCCCCTGCCCCATCGGGAACGTCGCCTTGGTGGCGAGGATGATCTCATTACGCCGTCCGGCAATAGCGGCACCAACGATTTCCTCGGCACGCCCGGTCGAGTACGAGTTCGCGGTGTCGAGGAGTGTGACGCCAGCCTCGAGGCAGATGTCGACCAGACGCCGCGCCTCGTCGACGTCGGTACTGCCCCACGCGCGGTAGAAATCGGACCCACCACCGAACGTCGCCGTGCCGAAACCGAGCACCGGCACCTTCAATCCCGAACCGCCTAACGGTCGAAATTCCATGAACGATTGAGTGTGGAGGTTTGACAAGGCTAGTGCCGGAAAGGGGCGTGTGGGAAGGCCGTCCGCTGTGCGCTGCTGACATCCCTAACGGCGCTTGGCTGGCCGCCGGGAGCTACTAGCGTGAGCGGTGGGCTGCGTGCTGCTTCTACACCTGGGGGCTTGGAGCTGGCAGCCACGCTGCCAGCCGCCGAGTCAGCTGACCGGGACCAGGCCTGGCTGCCGGCGCCCAGCCGCAAGCTGCAGGCAGTAGCCCGCGGCCCCCGCACATGCTGGCAGCCTGCAGCGGCCAGCTATCTTTCTTCGATGCGTATTCTCCTCCGCTACCTGAAGCGGCACCGGCTGCTGATCATCCTGGCACTGTTCCTGGCGGCCGTGAACCAGGTTTTTTCGCTGCTCGACCCGCTGATCTTCCGGCACATCATCGATCGCTACGCGACGAAGTACGACCAGTACACGACCGGCGAGTTCATGCGAGGCGTTCTCCTGCTGCTCGGCGCAGCCGTCGGTGTCGCGTTCGTCTCGCGCGTCGCGAAGAACTTCCAGGACTACTTCGTCAACGTCATCACCCAACGGCTCGGCGCCCAGCTCTACTCCGACGGCATCCGCCACTCGCTCGCGCTCCCCTATCAGGTGTTCGAGGACCAGCGCAGCGGTGAGACGTTAGGCAAGCTCCAGAAGGCCCGCACCGATTCCGAGCGCTTCATCGCCTCGTTCGTGAACGTCGTGTTCACGACGCTCGTCGGCACCGTGTTCGTCGTCATCTACGCCGCGAAGGTGCATTGGGCCATCGCCCCGGCATTCCTCCTGACGATCCCGCTGCTCGGCGGACTGAGCTCCGTGCTCAGCAAGAAGATCAAGACGCTCCAGAAGGTCATTGTCGCCGAGACGACCGCGCTCGCGGGCGCGACGACGGAGTCGCTTCGGAACATCGAGCTCGTGAAGTCGCTCGGCCTCACCGATCAGGAGGTCGGGCGGCTCAACGCGACGACCGACAAGATCCTCAAGCTCGAGCTCAAGAAGGTGCGCTACCTGCGGTCGCTCAGCTTCGTGCAGGGCACCGCCGTCAACTTCATGCGCACGACGATCCTGTTCCTCATGCTGTTCCTGATCTTCCGCCAGGAGATCTCCGTCGGGCAGTTCTTCGCGCTGCTCATCTACTCGTTCTTCATCTTCGGGCCACTGCAGGAGCTCGGCAACGTCATCAACATCTATCGCGAGACCGAGGCATCGCTCGCGAACTTCAAGACGCTGCTCGACACGCCCGTCGACCCGAAGCCGGCGAACCCGCGTACCGTGCCCGACCTTCGCGTGCTCGAGTTCCAGGATGTCGGATTCACACACCAGACGGCCTCCGCGCCTGCCCTCACGGACGTGTCGTTCCAGGTGAACCGCGGCGAGACCGTCGCGTTCGTGGGCCCTTCGGGTGCCGGGAAGACAACGCTCGTGAAGCTGCTCGTGGGGCTCTATCCGCCGAAGGCGGGCAGAGTGCTATACAATGGTATAGCGAGCACCGAGGTCGACCTCGACGCGTTCCGCGAGCGCATCGGCCTCGTCACGCAGGACACGCAGCTCTTCTCCGGCACGATTCGCGAGAACCTCAAGTTCGTGAAGCCGGATGCGACGGATGATGAATGCAACGACGTATTGCATCGAGCCGCCGCGCACTCACTCCTGCAGCGTGCCGATCGCGGTCTCGACACCGTCATCGGCGAAGGCGGCATGAAGATCTCGGGCGGAGAGAAGCAGCGGCTCTCCATCGCGCGCGCGTTGCTCCGTCGGCCGCATCTGCTCGTGTTCGACGAAGCGACGTCTGCGCTCGACTCTCTCACCGAAGAGGAGATCGGTCGGACGATGCGCACCGTGTCGCAGACGAGCAACGTGATCACCGTGATGATCGCGCACCGCCTGTCCACCGTTATGCACGCGGATCGCATTTACGTCCTCGAGCTGGGGCGCATCGCCGAGACGGGGCGACACGAGGAGCTGGTCGACGCGAAGGGGCTGTACTACGCGATGTGGCGCCAGCAGGTCGGCGAGCGGAGGGAACCCAGCAGCACCGATATCTCCGGTGAGCGCCAAGGTGCGCGCCCGGTGCTGGTTCGCGCGTGAGTGGTCGGAGCCGAGTTAGGTTCTTCGAACACCGCGGTGACCGAGACGTGAGCCCTCTGGCGCCTACGCCGCGCGACCAGATATTGAGGGGACCTGGCCGCACAACATCACACTGACCGTCGCGGCCTGCATCGATCATCGCCGCGGCAGCGAGCGCGTCATGACAGGAGCCGCCGTCCCGCCGGCTACGCCGCCCGCGTCCCCCCACGCGCTTGCGCGGATCGACGTTCTGGACATCCTCCGCGGCATGGCGCTGCTCGGGATGTTCGTCGTCCACTTCAACAACTACGCCTGGACAGCGGCCGGCGACACGCCGAGCGGGGCGATGCAGGTCCTCGGTCGGATCGTCGGGCTCTTCATCGATGGCCGGTTCTACACGATGTTCGGCATTCTCTTCGGCGTCGGCTTCGCCATCCAGCTCAGTCGCGCCGACGCTCGCGGAGAGCCGTTCGTCGGCCGGTTTCTGCGACGACTCGCGGCGCTTGCCGTGTTCGGCTTGATCGCCGAGGGCATCTTCGGCTACAACGTCCTGCTCGGCTACGCCGTCTGGGCCGTTCCGCTGCTTGTCGTTAGGCGATGGCCGGTGAAGGCGCTGGTCGTCCTGCTTGTGGTGTGTGCCGCCTCGCTGCCGATCTACAACATCACGCGCGTAGCAGTGTTCGGCCCCGCGCGCGTCAACGAGGCGAACCGTGCACGGTCCACAGCCTTTCGGTCGGCGCTCGCGGAGCACGAGCAGGCTCAGAAGGCGGGAGACTGGGGGACGGTTGTTGCGGCTCGTCTTCGCTTCATGCCGGCCTTTCACAAGCAGTGGAATCTGCTGCCGACGGGGAGCTTCACGCTCTTCCTGGTGGGACTGATCGCGTTTCGCGTGGGCCTGTTCGATCACCCCGAGCGACATCGGCGGACGATCGCAGCCCTCATGGTTGCGGGCACTGTCTCGTGGGCGTTGAGCAACTGGGTGTTCCCGATCGGGAGCCGGCCGCCTCCAGTCATCCCTCCCGACACGACGCCAGCCGACATGGCATGGGTAATCGCGCGCGCAAACGGCTTTCGCCTCGTGCGTGATCAGTGGCTGGCATTCACGTACATGGGCGCGATCCTCCTGCTCGTCTCGCACAGCCGAGCATGGATCAACCGCTTGGCGCCCTTGGCATGGACCGGTCGCATGGCCCTCACGCACTACATGACGCAGGTAATCCTGCTCGACACGCTTTTCACCCCGCACGGCCTGAATCTCGGCGTGACGCCGGTCATGGTTCCGCTGGGTGCACTCGCTCTGTTCGGCGCGCAGGCTCTCTTCAGCCGATGGTGGTTCGCACGCTATCGGTTAGGGCCGCTGGAGCAAGTCTGGCGCGCTATCACATACTGGCGCTGGGAGCCGAACCGACTCATCGAAACCACGACACCCGCACCGGCTCCGGCCACGTGAGTCGGCCGCACCGAGGTTAACAGCGCGTCCCGCGAACGGCCCACGCTCGCGCGATGAGATCGATCGAGCCATCGGCAGCGACGGGAAGCGCGCCGTGGACGCGGTCGCGCAACGCGACCCGACGTTCCTCGCTCAAGCTCATCGTGTACGCCGGCCCCGGTCCCTGGCCGCTGAGGAATGGCCGCCAGAAGTCATCGAAATCACGGAACCGCGTCGGCACATCGATCGCTCGACTCTCGACTCGCTCGAGCCCGGCGCTTCGGAAGAGCGCCTCGAGTGGCGCCGGCGCGCAGAGAGGAAATCGGCGCGCCTCGTTGAGCTCTTCCCCGCGGGCGTCGAGCGCGATCGCTGCGTCCCAGAAATAGCGCATGAGCTGCATGCGATCGGCGTAGTCCCACACGTACACGGCGACCACCCCGCCGGCACGGGTCACGCGAGCCATCTCGCTGACAGCGGCCTCGGGGCGTGGGATGAAGTTGAGCACCAGCCCGGAGACGACCGCGTCGATGCTGCCTGACGATTGCGGCAGCGATTGGGCGTCGGCGACCGAGAACGACGCCCGCGGATCGCGCACACGATGCCGCGCGAACTCGACGAACGAGGCCGAGCGATCGACAGCCTGCACGGACGCCGGTGCAGCGACATCGACGACAGTCTGCGTCAGTGCACCGGTGCCGCACCCGACGTCGAGCCAATGTCGATCTGGCGAGACGTCGAGCCAGTGCAGGAACTCCCGGGCGACGAGCCGGCTCCAGCGTCCCACGTACGACTCGTAGCCGTCACCGCTCACCCACACGTCCGTCGATGTCGCTACCACGCCCCCGCCCCTCTCTACTGCCGAACCTCGATCGGGTACGCGCCCCAGGGACACCAGGTCGCCGATGTCGGGTTCAGCTCGCCGGTCGCGCCCTTCATGAACTCCAGCACTGCCTCGTTCGTTCGCATCGGGGCGCCATCACACACCTCGATCGCGAAGTCGGCAAAGTGCACCGACGCCGGCTCGTAGTGGAAGGGGTAGCGAGGGTCGATGCCCGCGCCGCGCACGATGCGCCCAACCGGCAGCTTGGGGCCCTGCTTCGTGTTCACGTACTCGCGCGCCATGCGGATGGCGGCGGTATCCGTGATCGCGATCCGCATCGTGTCCTGCGGGTAGCCGTCGAACGCGAGGACCACCACCGCCGCGCCATCGGGAAGACCGATGACGGTGTCACTGTCACACGCGATCAGTGCACTCATTGCCAGCACGCCGGCTGCGGCGACCGGCGCGAAACGTCCGCGGTAACTCATTGTCTTGACTCTCCTTGATCTATCAGTTCCGTCAGCTGGCGTCGCCGTTGGCGCCTGGCCAGCCAACGAAAGGCATTACCCGATCTCGACTGCCGCCGTCACACTTTCGGCCCTCCGTCTGGCGCATAAAGCGGAATTCCCGATATTTGTCGCTCATGACACCGCCGGCGACGCCGCCGTGCCTCGGCTCGGCTCAGATCCGGCAAGGTTGCACATGCGCATCACAACGCTGCTGTCGCCGTTGTCACTGTGCGCCGTCCTCACGTTGAGCGGCAGCGCCTCCCCGGCGACCCACGCCCTTTCCGTCGCGGCGCCTAACGGCAACACGACGGCGGCTGGCACGATCGAGAACGGCGTGCTCACGGTCGCGCTCGAAGCGAAGTTGGCGATGTGGCACCCGGACGGTGATTCACTCCCCGGCGTGCCGATCCCGGTCTTCGCCGAGGAAGGCAGGCAGCCAGTCGTGCCGGGGCCGCTCGTGCGCATACCGGCCGGGACCGAAATTGCCCTCTCTGTTCGAAACTCGCTCGAGACCGACACGCTCACCGTCGTCATGCCGCGTCTCGACGGCGGCGGACCACCGCGTGACTCGCTCGTGATCCCACCCGGGGAGAAGCAGAGCCTGCGTATTCGCGCACTGACTGCCGGCAATTATATCTATCGCGCCAGGATGAACGACCCCCTGAGCCGCGCTCTCACGATCGGCGGGCTCATGACCGGCGCGGTCGTCGTCGACGAGGCGGGCAAACCGAAGCCTAACGATCGGGTTCTCGTGCTGCTGGCATGGTCCGATTCCGCGGCCGCCGGCGGGGTGCCAGCCGGGAGCCGGGTCGTGTTCGCCATCAACGGACGATCATGGCCCCACACCGAACGCCTCGCTGCGACCGTCGGCGATACCGTGCGCTGGCGCGTGTTGAACGCGGCGACCGAAGTGCATCCGATGCATCTGCACGGCTTCTACTTCCGCGTCGACGAGCTGTCCGGCCCGCTGGTGCAGCGCGACGGGCAGGGCCATGCAGGGCGAATGGTCGTGACGGAGCGGATGTCGGCGTACTCCGGGATGTCGCTTACGTGGGTTCCCGAGCGTGCTGGCAACTGGCTTTTCCACTGCCATTTCCAGGTGCATCTGGTCCCGCACGGTCCGCTGGACGCTGACGCCCCGCGCATCGGCGGCGCGGCCCGCGCTGCGGCCCGCCGAGCGTCGAGAACTCATCACGACAATCACGCGCTCACCGGCATGGCCGGACCGGTGATGGGCATCATCGTGAAGCCGCGCCCGGGCGGGACGGCGGAGACCCCTGTCCCATCGGGCAGGAAGCTTCGTCTGGTCGCCGTTCAGGACTCCGCGTACGCCGAGCCGCTGCCATCGATGCGGTTCGTGCTCGATGAAGCCGGCACACACCGCGATGCCGGTCCGGGCATCAGTCCAACGATCGAGCTCACGAAGGGCGAGCCGGTATCGATCATGGTCGTGAACCGGCTGAGCGAGCCGACGGCGATTCACTGGCACGGCATCGAGCTCGAGAGCTACTACGACGGCGTTGCTGGATTCGGCGGGTTCGGGCGTCGCATCGCGCCGATCATTGCCCCGCGTGACTCGTTCGAGGCCCGCTTCACGCCGCCGCGCAGCGGTACCTTCATGTATCACTCGCACGTGGACGAGCCAAGGCAGCAGCGCGCCGGCCTCGTGGGCGCGATCATCGTCAGGGATCGCGGCGCGAGCAAGACCGACGACCACACATTCTTCCTCAAGTCGGCGCTCGCCGGCCCTAACGCGCCCGCCATTCTCGACATCAACGGCCAGCCGAACCCCGATACGCTCATGCTCGCGGCGGGACGCCCGGCGCGGCTGCGATTCGCGAGCCTCGCCGTCCTGAACCCTAACGCGACGGTCACGCTCACGACGCGACAGGACAGCTCGTTCAGGAATCTGCGCGACACACTCCTCGTACAGTGGCGCCCGGTTGCGAAGGACGGAGCGGACCTTCCCGAGCACGCGCGCGTGCCGCGAACCGCGCGTCAGATCGTTGGCATGGGCGAGACGTACGACTTCGAGTACGCACCGTCCGCTCCGGGGCACATGCTGATCGAGATCCGAGCAGCCGGGCCGCAAGGGCGCCTGCTCGCCCGCGTCCCGGTACGCGTTCACTAGAAGCCCGCAGGCCCCTCGCTCGGGACGAAGGATCCAAGTCATCAGTAGTGGGTCGCCAGCCGGCCAGTCGACCAGCCGTACGACTCACCATCTGGCGGACTGATTGGCGATGACTACTGGCGACCGACTACTGGCGACCGACTACTGGCTACTGATTACTGGCTACTGATTTACTGGCTACTGACTACATGGATTCCGCCTCCCGAGCGAGGGCCGTCCACCCGACCGGCAACCCGTCTGGCATCGAAAGCTACTGACCACTCCTCGCCCTCGGGTCGGAATGATGCCGAAGTGAGCTCAGCCTAACGAGGATCATGGAACTGGACTTCCTCGTGCTGGCAGCGACGCGTGCGGTTCACCAACGGCGAAGCGGCCATGATAGCCGGTCGCGCTCAGTGAGTCCGAGAGCTGCACCGACCACGGCGCGGCCGGGTTGCGAGCGCGAACCGGCCTCACTCCACAATCCTTCGGGTCCGCCGACGGACACAACCACGCCGATCCGGCGTCGTTCGCCATGTCGAGGCTGACGACAGTCCGAGTCGGATAGCGCCGGCGCAGAAGGAACCCCGCCGGCTCGTAATCGCGAGTGATCGCCGTGCCGGATCGCAGTCGCACGTGCAGATTGCCCGCGAGCATGATCAGCATGCGCGACGAGTCGGCGAACGCCTCGGCCAGTGCGTCGGCCATTCCACGGTCGCGCAGCTGTCCCGACGCGGCCGAGTCGGCGGAGAACGGGATGACGCGAACGTCGAAGTCGCGTTGTGTCAGCGCCCGTGCAGTATCGAGCAGCTCCGCGATCGCCTGACTTCGACGACCATCCTGCCACGTGGATGTGAAGATCGCCGCGCGCGCACGCGCCCGTTCGGCCTCGTCCGCTCCCGCGACGTACGTGGTGATGTGACTCGCGACCTCGAGCGGAAGCTCGAGCGCGATGGTGACGGGAACGCGTCGCTCGACGGCGCGACAGGCGACGTCACCCACGAACCGCGGTGCTTCCTGCGTGCCGTGTAGCTCGCCAAGAAGCAGTGCCGTTCCGCGACGGAGGAGCGTGTCCACGCCGACGACCGGCCGCGGACAGCTCGCCGGCGGCGCCTCGCCGCCGTCAAACCTCACCGGCGAAAAAGTCGTGGTGACGCCAAACATCGCGATCAGCGCGAGCGCGGTACCAACGGACAGGCGGTCGGTCGTCAGCCTGGGCACGGCAGGGCACCCGAAGGAGGTCCGTCGAAGATCGAGCCGCGCGCGGCGGGCGTCAATGCACCGCGCTCGCGCATCCGTATTGTTGACTTTCGACAATACACCGCTCTAGTATTGTCGAAATCCGACAACACCAGGCCTGCCGGAGCGTTCATGGCGCGCGAACAGAGCGACCTCCTTCGCGGTACTCTCGATCTGCTGATCCTGCGCACGCTGTCCGCGTCGCCGCTTCACGGATGGGCGCTCAGCCAGTCCATCCAGCAGCAGTCCGAGAACCTCCTGCGCGTCGGGCAGGGCTCACTCTATCCCGCGCTGCAACGCCTCGAGCAGCAAGGGTGGATCGAGAGCGAATGGCGCACGACCGATCAGAACCGTCCCGCCAAGTACTACACGCTCACCGCATCGGGTCGCCGAGCGCTGACGACTGAAACGAAGAACTGGCGGCAGTACGTGCGCGCAGTCGATCTCATCCTCGAGGGCGCGTAGATGCTCGACGGCCGACCGACACTCGGCGACCGCCTTCGCGGCGCCCGGCGGCGCCTTCGCGCGATCCTGTTTCGCCGTGCGGCCGATCGCGACATGTCTCGCGAGCTCGCGTTCCATCTCGAGATGGAAACCGAGCACAACATCCGCTCGGGGATGGAACCAGGCGCCGCGCGACGTGCGGCGCTGCTCGCGTTCGGCGGGATCAGCCGCTTCACCGAGGACGTACGCGACGTGCGCAACGTCGATTGGCTCGAGGATCTTCGCCAGGACCTGCGGCAGGCGATTCGCGCGTTCAGACGCGCACCGGCATTCACGCTCGCTGCGATCGCCGCGCTGAGCCTCGGCATCGGCGCGAACACCGCGGTGTTCGCCGTCGTGCACGCGGTCGTCCTCGCCCCGCTTCCCTATTCGGAGCCTGAGCGACTCGTCAGGCTCTGGGAGAGCAACGCAGGTCAGCGCATCGAGCGGTCGACGGTGTCGCCCGGCACGTTCGTCGATCTCCGCGAGCGCAGCAGGACGCTCGAGAGCGTCGCTCTTCTCGGTTGGCGCACGATGCTGCTCTCGGCCGGCGGCGAAAGCTGGGAAGTGGGCGCGGCCGCCGTGTCGCCCGCGTTCTTCGATCTGCTCGGCGTTCGCACGGTCGTCGGCACGACGTTCGAGCCCGAGGATGGCAAGGCCAAATGGGCCGGAACGTTCGACGAGGTAGTCATCAGCCACCGGGTCTGGCGGGAGCGTTTCGGCAGCGATCCCGGCATCGTCGGCCGCACCGTCCTGATGGACTATCAGTGGACGTACACGATCATAGGGGTCATGCAGCCTGCCTTCGCGTTTCCCGACAACGCGGAGATCTGGGTTCCGCTCGTCTACGGGCGCGCGTTGTCTCCGAACGAGCGGCAGTATCGCTACTACGACGCGATTGGTCGCATGCGGCCTGGCGTGACGCTCGCGCAGGCGACGCAGGACGCAGCCACGATCGCATCGCGGCTCGAGGCGGAACACCCGGCATCGAACGCCGGGTGGACCCTGCACATGGCACCGCTCGACCGCGCCATCCTCGGTAACACGCGACCCGCACTGCTCGTGCTGCTCGGCCTCGCCGGCTGTGTGATGCTCATCGCGTGCGGGAACGTGGCGACGCTCGCCGTCGCGCGAGCGACCGCGCGCCAGCACGAAACCGCCGTGCGGGTGGCGTTAGGCGCCGGCCGACGCCGGCTCCTTCGGCAGTGGACCACCGAAGGGCTCGCGCTCGCGGCCCTTGGCGGCGCCGGCGGCGTCGCCGTGGGGTACTGGAGCGCCGAGCTTCTGCTCGCGATCGCGCCCACGGACATCCCGCGACTCGACGAGGTCGCGTTCGATGGAACAGTCGTGCTGTCTGCGTTGCTCGCGACGGGTGTCGCCGGAGTGCTCGTTGGCCTCGCGCCGGCGCTGGGGGCTCGCGATACCACCGCACTTCACGCCATGCGCAGTCGCACCGACGCCACCAGCCTCGCGGCATCGCGAACACGGGAGTGGCTCGTGGGCGCGCAGGTGGCGCTCACGCTCGTGCTCACCGTGGCATCGGTGCTCCTCCTCCGCAGCTTCGAGCGGCTCCGCACGACGGACCTCGGTTTCCGGAGCGAAGGCGTGCTGTCGGCGGAGCTCAAGGTTCCCGGCGGGCGATTCCCGGCGCCGAATCGGTGGACGAAGCGTCTCGACTACTTCGACCGTCTGATCGCCGATGTGGGGCGCCTGCCAGGTGTTCGATCCGTGGCGGGAACGACGACCATTCCGTTGACGGCCGACGTGGGGTCCGGAAGCCTCTGGCGCACGGACGCGCCGGGGGCGAAGGGACAGCAACCGCCCACGTCCGCGGCGGACCAGTGGCGCGCGGCGATTCAGGTCGTGACACCGGCATACTTCGAGACGATGGCCATCCCGCTCGCTCGCGGGCGAGGGTTCGACCCGGCCGACCGATTCGCCAACGTGGAGCCAACGGATGATGAACGCCCACGACCGCCCGGCGTCGCGATCATCAACGAGGCCATGGCTCGCCGATTCTGGCCGAACGGCGACCCGTTAGGCACGACGGTCTCCCTGCTGGACGATCGCAGCTTCGCATCCTACCGCACGATCGTCGGTGTCGTTCGTGACGTTCGGGCAGCGTCGGTGAACGAGACGGCGGAACCGACGATCTACCTCCCGTTCGGCCAGCATCCCGGTCGAGGGTTGTCGCTCGTCGTTCGTTCCAGCTTACCGGCGGCCCAGCTCGTGAGCTCCGTACGAGATCGCCTTCGGGCGTTCGACGCCGCCATCAGTGGCTCGGGTGTGACGCCGCTGAACGCCATCGTCGGTCGGGCACTCGCCAAGCCACGGTTCACCGCGGCGCTCGCCGGCAGCTTCGCGACGCTCGCCCTCGTGATCGCGGGCATCGGAGTCTTCGGCATCGTCGGCTTTCTCGTCGCCCGCCGCACGCGAGAAATCGGCATCCGCGTCGCACTCGGCGCTCGCCCATCATCCGTACTCTGGCTCGTGATTCGGGAAGGGCTGCGCCCGGTGTTGTTAGGTGTCGCGGTCGGCGGTATCGCTGCGGTGGGGACGGCGTTCGCGATCCGGGCGCTCCTCTACGACGTCGCCCCCCTCGATCCCGCAAGCTTCATCGGCGCGGCCGCGTTGCTCGTCGCCACGTCAGTCCTTGCCGCGGCGCTTCCGGCGAAGCGCGCAGCCGGAGTCGATCCACTGGAATCGCTGCGCCGCGACTGATCAGCCGATCATCGCCCGGCGAGTCGTGCGAGCAGGCGATCTCGCTCGACCGATTCGATGACGCGGCCGTTGAGCACGACCGCGTTGATGCGCAATGTGTTCCTGATGTCGTCGAGCGGGTTCGCGTCGAGAATCAGCAGGTCCGCCAGCCTGCCCACCGCGACGCTCCCGACGCGATTCTGCCACCGAAGCACTCGGGCCGCGTCGGAGGTCGCGGCACGCAACGCCGCCGCGGGCGTCAACCCGGCCTCGACGAGTAAACGCATCTCGTCGTGCACGCCTCCGGCGTAGAACGGTCGCCCATCCGTCCCGGTGACGACGACTCCGCCCGCTGCCTGAAAGCGTCCCACGAACCGCTTCATCCCGTCCACGCTCGCGCGCGCGCGAGCGAGCGCCTCACCCTTGGGTAGCGGGAACCCGTCGCGCCACCATTCGACCGGATGCTTCAGGAACCGGGCGCCAGGATGACGTCGCAGGTCGTCGGGGGTCTGGAGAATGAACTCCTCCGTCACCAGTGTCGGCTCGAGCCAGACACGCCGCTCGACCATCAGCCTTATGAGCGAGTTCGTGTAGCTCGTGTCCTCGTAGAGCCACTCGCCCATCCGATACAGCCACATCGCCTGCCAGTCGGTCGTGTCGCTCGGTGGCGCGTCGGGGCGTCTGTTGTTGCCGATCGCGCGGATGCCACTCACGTGCATCACGCCTTCGACGCCGGCGAGCACGGCATCGCGCGTGTAGTCCACATCCCGGTAATACGTGTGACCGTACACCGGCTTTCGCTCGGCGCGGGCTTCACGAACGACCTCGCGAACCTCGTCGAGCGTCAGCTCATCGCGGATCTTGATGCCGTCCACGCCGCGTTTCGCCAGCTGCCTCGTCAGGTCACCGACGCCGCCGGCGCTCGCGAGCGCGACGTGGCGTCGATCGGCTCTCCCCGACACGTACACCCGAGGGAGGGGTGACCCATCCTGATCGAGCTTGCTGCGCCATCGCATGTTCGCGACGTCGAGGTTTCGCGCGCTCGCCTCTCGTACCGTTGTCACACCGAACGGAACGAACGACTTGAGCCAGCGAATGGTGCTGTCGGGCGCGGTCGCGCTGTCACGATCCCACAAGAGGTGCACGTGGGTGTCGATCAATCCGGGGATGACGAACTTCCCGCGCGCTTCGACCACGCCGTAGCCGTCAGGCACGCGCACGTGCGAGCTCGGGCCGACCGTGGAGATGCGTCCCCCTTCGATGACTATTGTCTGATCGCGCAACCGCGTGCCGCGCTCGACGTCGATCACCGTGACGTTCGTGATGCCGATCGGTCGGGCGGCCTGCCACGACGCCGGACCGTTCGAGACCGGGGGACGGTAGTCGTGCGTCGCATGGCCTCGCACAGTGTGCGAAGGCGCATAACCTTTCTCGAGCTCGACACTGAAGACGAAGGCCGCGGCGGCAGTCGCGGCGACCACGCTCGTTGTGCGACCCATGGGATCGAGGGGAAACGGTGGATGACACGATACGCGGAAACGTCGCAACTGGCTATGAGCCGGTCCGACGACGGGCAGACCGTGAGCATCGGCTGGGGCGGGGCCGGCGGTCAGCTCGTGCGGTTCGTGCCGGAGCTCGACCTCGCGATTTCGTACGTCACCAGCACGCTCGGTTCGCGAATGGCCATGTACGACCCGCGAGGTCTCGAGCTGTTGGCCA
>Ga0075420_100001312_pt1 | contig 21028 bp, 19 predicted proteins | sample SoiMetdeltSBSDD4_FD_75296 | JGI IMG/M metagenome (GOLD analysis project Ga0075420, IMG submission 75296) | Bulk soil microbial communities from a Populus tree surrounding site in Tennessee, USA - Soil MetaG P. deltoides SBSDD4 | ecosystem: Environmental > Terrestrial > Soil > Tree plantation... | reverse complement strand
GCGCAGCGGCTGATGGCTGCCGCGCAGCGGCTGATGGCTGCCGCGCAGCGGCTGATGGCTGCCGCGCAGCGGCTGATGGCTGCCGCGCAGCGGCTGATGGCTGCCGCGCAGCGGCTGATGGCTGCCTACCTCCGGTACGCCGGCGGATACGTCTTGTACCGCTCCATGAGCTCGTCCTGCCGCGACATCCCGGTGATCTCACGCCCGCGGATAATCACGCGTTCGGCGCGCGTCGCGAACTCGAACGGGTCGCCGCTCCACACCACGACGTTCGCATCCCGACCCGGCTGAAGGGAACCGATCCGATCAGCCACGCCAAGCGCCTCCGCCGGGGTGAGCGTGACGGACCGTAGCGCATCCTCCCATTTCATGCCGAACGCGACGGCGACGCCAGCATCGTACTTCAGGTTCCGGACGTTGAACGTCGTCTCGTCGCCGCTGCCATTGCCGATGAGGATGACCTTCACCCCAGCCTGCTGGAGCAGCCCGGCGGTCTCCTGACGGGAGCCTAACGCCGCGAAGCTCGTCGGGATGTTGCTCATCGCCCCGACGACGACCGGCACGTTCGCCGCCGCGAGCCGGTCGGCGACTTTCCAGGACTCGGCACCGCCCGCGATGATGACGCGGACGTTCGTCTCGCGCGCGAGGCGGAGCACCGCATCGATGTCGCTCGCCTGATCGGCGTTCACCATCAGCGGCAGCCGGCCCTCCACGACAGGGATCAACGCCTCGAGATCGCCGCGGCGGGCCGCGAAGTCTCGCGTTTGGGCTCGCTCGAAATCGGCGCGCCGTCGCGAGTACGCGCGCGCGTCCTGCAGGAGCTCGCGGAGTCGCGCATACTGCTCACCGCGTGCGTTCGTCCCCCCCGACCGCGCGTCGCCGTACTGCGCGACCATCGCGACGGGCGCCTTGTTGATCATGTCCGTGATCGTCCCGGGAATGAGATCGATGAGCGCTGCCTGTCCGGCAACCAGTCCGCCCGTCGGCACGATCACCACCGACGTCACCCCGTCGTTGCGGGCTGGCGCCAGCATCGTGGACGCCGGGTTCACGCCTTCCCACACCGGGAACGCAGCAGCGATGGCGTTCTCGCCGCGCGCGCCACGGTCGACGGTCGCCTGGACCTGACCGATCTCGCTCACGCCCAGCCCCGTGAGCGCGTTGACCAGGCCTGGCGTGACCCATTTCCCGGTCGCGTCGACGCGCGTCGCTCCCTCGGGCACGCTGACGTTCGCGCCGACCGCGACGATCTTGCCGTCCCGAATGAGCACCGTGCCGTTCTCGATGACCGGCCCGCTCACGGGATGCACGCGCCCGCCCGTGATTGCGACGGTTTGTGCCTGGGCAGCGAGAGGCAGGGCCGCCAGAGCGACGATGCCTAACGTGACGGTCGTCAGTCGCGCCCCCCCGGATGGCCGGTAGGCACCTCCGGTTCCCGGTTCCCGGTTCCCGGTTCCCGTCATTTTGCACCTCCCGCCGGCACGTTGCCGAGCTCGAAATCGGTTCGCCACCACGTTGCCGGGTTCGCACGGTCGTATGACGACGCGCCGTCGATCCACACCCGGTCCACGCGCGAGTACACGCTGAACGGATTGCCGGACCAGAGCACGACGTCGGCGTTCTTGCCCACCTCGATCGACCCGATCCTGTCCTCGAGCCCGATCGCCCATGCGGCGTTGATCGTGAGCCACTTGATCGCCTCGTCCTCACTGGTGCGGATGCCGAGACGCTCACCGGCCGCCATCGCCTTCGCCGCGTCGTGATTCAGGCGCTGCATTCCGGATGGATCGTCCGAGTGGACGACGGCACGCGCTCCAGCCGCCGCGACCATCGCGAGGTTCGCGCGCACGCCATCCATCGCCTCCATCTTGAACCCACCCCAGTCGGACCAGAGCGACGCCGAAATCCCTTCTTTCGCGAGCAGGTCGGCGATCTTGTACGCCTCCACGCCATGGTGGAACGAGCGGATCCGGTAGCCGAACTCCTTCGCGATGTCGATCATCTGCGCCATCTCGTCGGCGCGATAGCAGTGGTTCTGGACGAGAATGTTGCCGCGCAGCACTTCCGCGAGCGTCTCGAGACCGAGATCACGCGTGGGAGGATCGCCTTGGCGATCGGCATTCCATTTATCCCAGCGACGGCGGTATCCCTCGGCCTGAATCCACGCCGCGCGGTAACCCGCGACGTTTCCCATGCGCGTCGACGGTCCGCGTTGCGCGTACACGCGCTTCGGATTCTCGCCGCACGCCATCTTGAGGCCGTACTTCGCGCCGGGGAATTTCATCCCCTGCACGGTGCGCGACGGCACCATCTTGAGGATCACGCTGCGGCCGCCGATCAGGTTCGCCGAACCCGGGAGGATCTGCGCCGTCGTGACGCCGCTCGCGAGCGCGCGCGGGAACTGCGGATCGTGCGGCCAGACGGAGTGCTCGGCCCACACGTGGGCGGTGACCGGGTTCGTGGCTTCGTTGCCGTCGGAGAGCGCGTCCACGCCCGGCGCCGCGTACACGCCGAGGTGTGAGTGACTGTCGATGATCCCGGGGGTCAGGTATTTGCCGCGTCCCTCGACGACGTCCGCGTCCGCCGGCGCGCTCACCGTCGTGCCGACCGCGGCGATCTTCCCATCACGGAGAAGAACGCTGCCGTTCCGGACGGTCGGACCGGCTGCGGTCATGATGGTCACGTCGCGAATGAGCGTCACGCGCGACGGTGGTGCCGCGTACGTGCTCGGGAACGGGTCAGCGTTAGGCGCCGAGATGGCGCCCGGACCGAGCGATGGCCGCGCCGAATCGCTGCGCGCCGCGGTCGGTGCCGCAGCGGGCCGCGGCTGCGGTGCCGTCGTTGTCTGGGCCGGCGCACACGCCGCGACGAGCGCGGCCGCGGCGACGAATCGAGTTCGCATTGCGGGCGTTGATCTCCGGCTTAGGGCGAGTGACGAGTCGTTACTCCATGCGGAGCGACGGCAGCGAAGCTAGACGACGTGCCTGACGACCGCGAGGGCTCAGCGCGGTGTGCGCGCGTCGACGAGGGCACGCATGTCCGCGGGCGCATCGGTGCAGATGCCGTCGACCCGCCAGTCGATCAATCGATTGGCGACATCCGCGTCGTTCACCGTCCAGGCGATCACGCGCCCGCCGCTCGCGTGCACGCGTTCGACGAGCACTTCGTCGACCAGGCCCCATTGCTGCCACAGGTCTCGCGCGCCGGCGTCGCGAAGCGGGCGAATCGGATCGATCGGGTAGCTCGTCTGGAGGATACCGGTAGGAATTTCGCGCGCGAGCTCGCCCACCCGGCGGGCGACGCGATGGTCGAAGCTGTGTACGGCGCAGCGGCGGCCGGAGGATCGAATCGTCGTGACCACTTCCTGCTCGATGCCGGATGCCTTCACTTCCACGTAGACCATGCCCGCTTCGGGTGCGGCGCGCAGCACCTCGGCGAGCGTAGGGATGCGCTCACCGGCAACGAGGACCGCCTGTACCTTCCCGACGGAGCTCTCGGCGATCGCGACTCGCGTACCCGAGTCGCCAGGCCGCACGTTCGTAACGGCGTCATGATGAACGACGACGACGCGGTCGAGAGTGGCGTGCACGTCGAGCTCTACCCCCTCAGCGCCGGCCGCGAAGGCACGCGCGAACGAGGGCAGGGTATTCTCGCGGAACTCTCTCGGCGAACCGCGATGACCGATCACCTCGGGCAGGGGCCCGTGAACATGTTCGTAAGCCATTGATAGGCGCGAACCTAGACATGCTCGTCTCGCGTGTCAAGCGAGCCTTAACGATGCCGGGCCCGTGGCGTCCAACGAGTTGAACCGCATGGGCAAGGACCGTGACCCGAATGACGATTCCACCGATGTCGCCCTCATCGCCCGGTGGAAAGCCGGCGACGAGCGCGCGGCCACCGAACTGGTGGAGCGGCACGCGCCGGCGCTCGCGCGTTTCGCCATCAGTCTCGGAGAACGGACCGACGTCGATGAGGTGGTGCAGGACACGTTCGTACGGGCGTTCGGATCGATCGACTCGTTTCGCGCGGACAGCGCACTCCGAACGTGGTTGTTCACGATCGAGCGACGGTTGATTCTCGACCGGCGGCGGTCGGAGCGGAGGCGGCGCGACGACACGACGCTCGACGAGGCAGATGCCGCAACCGAGTTCGACGCGCTCGATGGGCTGGTCGCGGAAGAAGCGCAGGCGCGGGTCACGCGCGCGGTGGAGCGGTTGTCGAGGCTACAACGAGAAGTGTTTCTATTGCGGGTGAACGAGGGATTGTCGTACAAGGAGATCGCCGAGGTGGTCGGCAGCACGGAGGGAGCAGCGCGGGTGCATTATCACAACGCGATGCGGGCCGTGAAGGAGCTACTCTATGTTTGACTGCGCGAACGTCGAGATGCGTGAGCTGTTGCCCGAGCTGGCGGCGGGCACGCTCGACGCGCCGACGCGTGCCCGCGTCGAGGCGCATGTCGCGACGTGTACCGAGTGCGCGTCGGAGCTCGAGACGTTGCGCCTGGTTCGCGGCGCGTTCGCGAGCGCGCCGGCGGTGGACACGCGCCGCATTGTCGCTGCGCTGCCGAAGCCCCCGATCGTTGCGCCGCTTCCTCGACCGCAAGTTGCCCCGCGTCGCTGGATGGATTGGCGAGTCGCGGCCGCGCTGACGATGGTGACCGTCGGAGGACTGTCCGTTGTGGTCTCACAGCGTCGTCAGCAGAACGGGGAGGACGGGCATGCGGCGGCGCTACCTCGCGCGGAGACAACGCTGGTCGTGCCGCCACCGGTGAGGCTCGCGGTCGATACTCAGGCTCCCGCACCACGGCCACAGGCCCCACGTGTCCCCTCGGCAACGATCCGCGCCGAGAAGGCTCAATTATCGTTCGGTGGCGGTGTGGATGATCTCGACCGGGCGTCGCTCGAGGCGCTCATGGGTGTCCTCGATGAGATCGAGCGCGCGCCTGTCGCCCCGTCGGCGGAGCCGGGTCGCGTGACGGTGTTGCCGATCATCAGCGACGATACCCGATGACGACCGTGCACATGGACGTCATGAACCGCTCGCAGGCGCTGCGTACGTTGATCGCGCGCTCACTCGTCGCGCTCTCGCTCATCGGCGTCTGTGCGCTCGAGCTGAGCGCCCAGCGTCTGGAACGCCGGCCCGCGCGTCCTGCGGAGCAGGCGCCGGGTCCGGGCGGAGGCGCTCTCGAACGACAATTCCGCGAGCGGCTGGCGGAAGTCGTGCGTCGTCGCCTGAACCTCGACGGCACGCAGATGCGTCAGCTTCGCCAGGTGAATGAACGCATCGAGCGCGATCGCATGGGACTGCTTCGCGAGGAGCGACAGGTGCGCACGTCGCTGCGCGCGGAAGTCCTCGCGGGCGAGACCGCGGATCAAGGGAAGATCTCACAGCTGCTGGACGACGCGTTGCGGATCCAGCGCCGCCGGCTGGACCTCATCGAAGCGGAGCAGCGGGCACTATCGGCGTTCATGACGCCGATTCAGCGCGCGCAGTACTTCGCGATCCAGGATGACCTGCGACGTCGGCTGGAGGACATCCGGCAACAGCGCCAACAGCGTCGGCCAGGGGCACCAGGTGGGCCGCCGCCCGCGGGGCAACGACCGTTGCCGTGAGCCGAGCGACCGACGCGGGCGCGTTGAGTGCGCCTGCGCGGTCGGCTACATTGCGACTGCGCCCGGGTGGCGGAATTGGTAGACGCAGGGGACTCAAAATCCCCCGACCTTTGGGTCTTACGAGTTCGAGTCTCGTCCCGGGTATTCGGTACGGCTGAGCACGATCGTGGAGCGAGCGGCAGAGATTGACTCCCAAGTCATCTCTGCCGCTTTGCTCATCCAGCACTGGCGCTCAGCTGGCGACACGACCGGCCTGACGCGTTAGGACGAGAACCCCACCGGATGTCCGTGGGCTGCGCAGTCGGCCTCGAGCGAAGGCGCGGTCGTCCGCGCCGGAGCCGAGCCTCTCTTCCACTGGTCGGCAGGGTATGATACCTCCAAGGAGGTATATTACCCCGCCCCCACCACATACTACTCCCCGCCTAACAACCAGCACCAGCCGCTGGGCGATGGCGCCCGAACACCGTTCGTTGTACTTTCGGGTCAGGCGGCGCCGGCCAACGGCGTTAGGATGCGTTAGGGTCCGTTAGGTGAGCTTGCCGATGCCGATCGCCGCCGAAGGCAGGAGCTTCGGATGGAATCGTCGTCACCGATGGTGGAGCACGACCGTGGCGAGCTCTCGGATGGGGTGCCGCTCCCCCCACCGCGCTCGCGGGACCGCGACGGCCTCAGCGCTCTCGAGCGCAAGGCACTCTATCGCGTCCACACCGAGCTGCCGGCGATGCCGGCCTCGCTCGTCGTTCAGATCCTCCTCTGGCCCGAAAAGATCACCGATTGGGCCCGCGACGAGAACGTGACGCCGGCGCTCGTCTACAACATGCTCGGTGGCTTCAAGCCGTATCACGGCCTGCGACAGCGTCTCGCGGAACGGCTCGGAGTCACGAAGGGCGCTGTCGACCACCTGATCGATGCTCGCCGCCAACAGCCGTCGACCCGGCGCATCCCGGAACCGCCCGCCGAGTTTGTCCCGGATGACGTCTCGCTGGCACCGCGCGCACAGCCGTACGACGAACGCGTGACCCCCGGTGAGCCGAACACGACGGAAGCTCCGCCCGCGGCCGAGTCGCGCGGGGAGCCCCCGGCGCCTACCGACGACCGTCAGATCACGCTCGATTTCTAGGCTGGTGGTCGGAAGCTCCGGCCCCCATCCTGCGCTTGTTGACGCAGGCGCACGAGCGTGCTCGACGGTTTCGAACGTCGGGGCGCTCGCGTAGCGTTCTCTCAGAAATGGTCCGGCCCGTCACGTCAATGCGGCAGCTCAGAATCGCCCAAGTCACTGAGTATTACTACCCACACCTCGGCGGCATCTGCGAGCACGTGCATCATCTCGCTCGCGAGGCGAGGCTGCTCGGGCACCACGTGGACATCATCACGTCGCGCATCGAGGATCGCACGGAATCGCCCAACGTGATTCGCCTCGGGCAGAGCGTCCCGATCTACTGCAACGGGTCGCTCGCGCGCATCACTGTCGGTCGGTCGCTACGACGACGCATGCGCGAAGTGCTCACGAACGGTCGCTACGACATCGTTCACGTACACGCGCCGCTCACGCCGACGCTGCCGTTGCTCGCGGTCGACGAAGCGACGTGTCCGGTGGTCGGCACCTTCCACGCCGACCTCGATTATTCGGTCGCGTACGCGCTCGGCGGTCGCTTCTTCCAACCGCGCATGTCGCGGCTGGCGGCGGCGGTGGCGGTGTCTCCGCGAGTCGTAGATGGTCACGCGCGCTACTTCGACGCCGACTGGACCGTCATCCCGAACGGCGTCGACGTGGACTTCTTCGTTCCGGATGCGCCGAGACCCGCGACGATGCGACGCGACGTCGCGACGGTGCTGTTTCTCGGTCGGTTCGATCCTCGCAACGGGCTCGCGTCGCTCATTGATGCGTTCCGTCGCGTTCGTGGTGTGCGTCGGCCGGCACAACTCGTCGTCGTCGGAGACGGGCCACTGCGCTCGTACTACCGGCGCCTCGCGAATGGCGATCCCGATATCGCGTTCGTGGGCGCCGTGATCGACGAACGCCCGGAGTACTACGCGAACGCGTCGGTGTACGCATGCCCGACGACCACGGGCTCGTTCGGGATCACGCTTCTCGAATCGATGGCGTGCGGCACCGCCATCGTGTGCTCGGATATCAACGGCTTCCAGCACGTCGTCACGCACGAGCGAGAAGCACTCATGTTCGCGTCGGGAGACACGCGCGCGCTCTCGGACGCGCTGGTCCGCGGGCTCGATGATGATGCCCTCAGGGCGCGCCTCGGCGCTGCAGGGCGCCATCGAGCACTCGCGTTCGCGTGGCCTCGAGTGACCGAGATGGTGCTCGGGCTCTACGCCGACGTACTCGGCGAACGTCGCATCGCGGCGTAGCAATGCGCGACACGGCCGCGGCGCCTCACGCTTCGCACGGCAGTTGGCGGCGATGGATCGACCTGCTGCTCATTGCCGGAACGATCGCGCTCGTCGTGGCGTTCGCACGCCACGTCGATTGGGCCTCGACCTGGCGTTCGCTCCGGCACGCGCGAGTGGGATTGCTGCTGCTGGCCGTCGCGTCCGACCTCGCATCGATCGTCGTGAAGGGACTGCGGTGGGCGCTGTTGCTGAACGCCGTCGGCGCGCGCGGCGTCACGCCCGCCATTCGCGACACGATCGTCGGCGCTGCGCTCAACAACGTCGTCGTGGCGAACGGAGGAGACGCAGCGCGCGTCGCGATCACGGCTCGGCGCTCGGGCGCGTCGAGCGCCGACGTGTTCGCGGCGCTGGCGGTCGAGCGGTTCTCCGACGGCGCAGCATACGTCGCGCTATTCGGAGCGCTCGCCCTTGGCATCGCATTACCAGGTCCGTTTGCGAAGTGGAGCGCCGTCGCAGTGGCAGGGTTGGCGGCAACCACACTGCTCTGCGCCTGGCTGGTGTCGCGACGCAGCGAGCGGGTGAGCACGCAGCGCGCGCGGGCGATCGATAGTGAAGCGGACCCGAGCCGTGGCGTGATCAGGCGCACGATCGCCGCCGTTGTGCGGTACGTGCGCCGCCTCGCCGCCACAACAGCGTCGGTCGCCGCGGGTAAGCGCTTTGCGATCGTGCTCATTCTGTCGGTCATCGTGTGGACAGGCCAGTGGGCGACGTTCCACCTGACGGCGCGTGCCGCCTCACTTCCGATCTCCGCGGTCGGATCGCTGCTCGCGCTGCTCGTGGTGAACGCGAGCTTCGTCGTACGTGTCACCCCGGGCAACGTCGGCGTCTTCCAGCTCCTGTATGTGCTCGCCGCGACGACAATGGGGGTCGACAAGGGTTCGGCACTCGCAGGGGGGTTGCTCATTCAGATCGTGCAATACATTCCAGTCACGTTCATCGGGCTGGTGCTTGCGCCCGCATTCGCGCGTGGCCGCTCGCGCCGCGATGCGTCGGCATTCGTGCCCACCGAGACGCACGGCACGCGCGCAGGCTGACACCGCTCCTGTACGCCGAGGATGAGTGACGACACACGCCGATCGCGCGCGCGTCTTCGTGACGCGCCGGTTGCCCGACGCAACGGAAGCCACGCTGCGTGAGCGCTACGACGTAACGCTGAACGCGACCGATGAGACATACGCGGAAGTGGTGCTCGTGGAGGCCGCACGCGAGTTCGACGCCATCGTGTCGAGCGTGGTCGACGACGTCCCGGCATCGGTGTTCACCGCACCGGACCGCCGCGTGCGCATCGTCGCGAATTTCGGCGTGGGGTTCGACCGCATCGCCCTGGACGCTGCACGCGCGCATGGCGTAGTCGTCACGAACACGCCCGGCGTTCTCACGGAGGACACCGCGGATCTCGCGATGCTGCTCATGCTCGCCGCCGCTCGACGGGCGAGCGAGGCCGAACGCGAGCTTCGCGCGGGACGCTGGGCTGGATGGCGACCAACGCACATGCTGGGAACGCGCGTGAACGGCGCGACGCTTGGCATCATCGGTTACGGCCGCATCGGCGCCGCGGTCGCGCGCCGCGCCCATCGTGGGTTCGACATGCGCGTGCTGTTCGTCAATCCGAGCACGCCCGACCCAGAGGCAATCGCCGAGGCAGCTGCCGAGCGATGCGCGTCGCTCGACGAGCTGCTGGAGCGCTCGCAGTTCGTCTCGCTGCACGCGCCCTCGCGCCCCGAAACGCGACATCTTCTCGACGCGGATCGCATCGCACGCATGAAGCCCGGTGCCGTGCTGGTCAACACCGCCCGCGGCGAGCTCGTGGACGAACACGCTCTTGCCGACGCACTCGAGCGGCAGGCGCTCGCGGCCGCCGGGCTCGACGTGTTCATCGGCGAGCCACATGTGAGCGAGCGACTCCGCGCGCTCGACAACGTCGTGCTGCTGCCGCACATCGGCAGCGCAACCGTCGCGTCTCGCGTCGAAATGGGAGACCGGGTGCTCGCAAACCTCGACGCGTTTTTCCGCGGCGAGCCACCGCCGGATCGCGTGGCATGACGGTGCGGCGCGGCGTTACGCTTCTGCTGCGATTCCATGCGCTTGCCCGCAGCTACTGACCGTTCATAGGTTACGCGCCTTCTCGCCTCCAAACGCTCAACAGAATGCCCCTCACCTTCGCGCTTCGTGACGGCGACGCGGCGGACATCGAAACCCCGCTGCTCGGCGTCCTTTTGCAGGCTGGTACCGACGTGCCTTCGGAGCTGCGCCGCCTCGACGACGCGCTCGGCGGCGCAATCACGCGCAGTCTCCAGCGAGGCGATTTCAAGGGCGGGCGCGACGAGTCGCTGCACCTCGACGGTGGCGGCGGACGCGCTGCTCGGCTTCTGCTCATCGGCCTGGGCGCGCCCACGGAACCTGCCGCCGCATACCGCCGCGGCGCGGCGCTACTCGGACGCCAGGCCCAGCGCACAGGAGCAGGCACCGTCGCCGTTGTTGCACCCGACGCGGAGGCTGCGCTCATCGAGCCGATCGCGGTCGGGATCGCGATGGGAGCGTGGGACTATCCGGACCTCAAGTCGCCGCCGCCGGAGGCCGAGCGGAAGAAGCCGCTGACCAGGGCCACCGTTGTGGCGGAAAGCTCCGGCGACGCGAAGCGCGCGCTCGCCCAGGGCGAAGCGATCGCGGCGGGGTACGAGGTGTCCCGACGGCTCGCGCAGATGCCAGGAAACCTCTGCACACCGGAGCACCTCGCCAAGACAGCGACGGAGATCGGCCGAAGACACAAGCTCAAGGTCACCGTGCTCGGGCGCCGCGAGATGGAGCGGCAGAAGATGGGCTCGTTCCTCTGTGTCGCGCAGGGAACGCCGCAGGACCCGAAGCTCGTCACGATGGAGTATCGCAAGGGACGCCGAGGCGAGGCGCCCGTCGTGCTCGTAGGCAAGGGGCTCTGCTTCGACACGGGCGGCATCTCGATCAAGCCGGCCGATCGCATGGAGCTGATGAAGTTCGACATGTGCGGCGCGGCCGGCGTGCTCGGAGCGATGGAGGCAATCGCTCGGCTCAAGCTGAAGGTCAACGTCGTCGGGATGTTCGGCGCGACGACGAACATGCCGTCGGGTACGGCGGTAAAGCCGGGCGATGTCGTCATCAGTCACCTGGGCAAGTCGATCGAGATCATCAACACCGATGCGGAAGGCCGGCTCGTTCTCGCAGACCTTCTGTCGTACGCGCGCCGCTTCAAGCCGGCGGCGGTGATCGATGCGGCCACGCTCACGGGCGCGTGTGTCATTGCGCTCGGCCACACGGCGACGGGCGTGCTCGGCTCGGAGCAGGAGCTCGTCGACGAGGTCATCTCCGCCGCGAAGCGAGCGGCCGAACCGGGGTGGCAACTTCCGCTCTGGGACGAGTACAAGGAACTCATCAAGTCCGACGTCGCCGACATGAAGAACACCGGCGGACGTGCGGCGGGGACCATCACCGCCGCTATGTTCCTGAAGGAGTTCGCAGAGGAGTATCCGTGGGTGCACCTCGACATCGCCGGGACGGCCTATTCCGAGACGGACCTCGTGGCGATTCCGCGAGGTCCAACGGGCGTTCCGACGGGTACGTTCGTCGAGTTCGTCCGCGGGAGGGCGCGCTGACGCGATTCGCCGCGGCGGTTCTCGTAGCACGCCGCGCCCTGACGGCCCTGCTGATCGGGACGGTGCTCCACACCGCGGCCCAAGAGACCGCGGGTGCCCAGGTCCCGACGCGCGACACGCTGCGCACTCGTCGCGATTCGCTGCGCGCCGACTCGATTCGCGTGCGCGGTGATACCCTGCGGCGAAGGGCGGACTCTGTCTCCGTCGAGATCCCGCTGCCTGCGGACCCGGCCCGCGCCGATTCGGCACGAGCGCGCCTCCGTGCCGACAGCGCTCGCGCGGCGCGCGCGGCACGCCGCGCGGCGGACTCGATCAAGGCACCGATCGCTCCGGCCGAAATGCCACTGAACGCCGAGATCGCGAGCCGATATCGATGGAGCCGCGACCAACTCTTCTCGAGCGGCGCGCTGACGTTAGGCGAGCTGTTGGGCCGCGTGCCGGGTGTCACGGCGTTCACGTCGGGCTGGATCGCGACACCGCATACGAACGCGTACCTCGGCCACTTCGGACGCATCCGCGTGTTCTACGACGGCATCGAGCTCGATCCACTCGATCCGACGGTGGGGCGACGCTCCCCGTGTCCTGAGGAGCGAGCGCCGTGCTCCGCCGCGACGGCCGCCATGCACGACTTCGGGTCGATTCCGATCTGGACGGTCGAGGAAGTCGTTGTCGAGCGTGCCGCCGATGAGGTTCGCGTGCACCTCAGAAGCTGGCGCGTCGACAGAACGACGCCGTACACGCGCGTCGACGTTTCGACGGGCGACCTCTCGACGAACAGCTATCGCGGGTTCTTCGGGCGCCGGTTCGGCAACGGTGCGGCCCTTCAGCTTGGCGCCCAGCAATACAGTACGCAGGACCCACGGTCGGGCGGGGATGGCGACCTGCTCGATGTCATCGGCCGCCTCGGCTGGGCGAAGAAGGCGTGGAGCGTCGATGCCGTCGCCTTGAGAACTCGGCGGAGTCGAACGGAGCAGCTGAGTTGCAGCGGGCTCGAAGGCGGTGATTGCACCGTCGTGTTCCCGGAGCTCGCAGGCGAGACCGTTTCATATCCCAACATTCCGGGGTTGGACGCAACGCGCTCCGACGCGTACGTCCGCGTCTCGTATGGCAGTCCCGACCGCGCTCAGTGGCTTCAGCTCATCGCTGCCACCAGTCGGTTCGCTGAAACGAACGAAAAAACGGCGGTAACGACCACGCCAACGCCGGGCACGCCGTTCACCGGCGACACGGTCGACACCACGGCGACGCGCGCGCAATACGTCGTCACCGGCGGTGCACGCCGCTTTGGAACGTCGATGAGCGCGACCGCGCGCCTCCGCGTCTTCAACAACGCGTGGTACCTCTCGCCGTCCGGCCGTATTGGCTTCGAGCGCGGGATATTCGCGGTCAGTGGCTTCGCCGAGCATCAGGTGGACGACTCGACGCTCCGCGTCGATGTGACGGGTCGCGTGTCGCCATTCCGATTCCTGACGATCGCCGGATCCGTTGGAAGGGCGTCGCCGACGCAATCGGCGGACCGACCGACGTCGTTGGGGTATCGCGGCGAAGTAGGCGTGCGCCTTGGCCGGCTCTGGGCGACGGGAGGCGTGATGTCGCTGGACACGGCGCGCGTGTACGCACCGGTGGTGTACGACACGGCGTACATCCCGGGCACCGCCGGTCAACGCACGGGAACGTTCGCCACGCTGCGAGGGCCGATCTGGAAGGCCGTGTCGCTCGACGTCTCGGCCACCAAGTGGACGGCGGATCAATCGTATCTGCCGAGCACACAGGTGCGGAGCGAGGTGTTCCTCGACACGAGCTGGTTGAGCAAGTTTCCGCGGGGCAACTTCCACATCCTGCTCTCCGTCGCGCACGAGTACCGCTCGGAGGTGTGGTTCCCGCGCCAGGCAGCGTCCGCGTCCGACTTCTCGTCGCAGTACCAGACGGTGTCGACGCTCCTCGAGCTACGGCTGTATGACGCGTCGATCTCGTGGCAGTACCGCAATATTTTCGGCGAGATCTACGCCGTCGTGCCCGGGTTCCAGATGCCTCGACTGACGAATTACTACGGCGTGCGCTGGAACTTCTTCAATTGACAAGGTCGTTGCCAGCTCGTAACTTGCGCGACTATTCATGATCCGGAGCATGACGGGGTTCGGGGCTGCCGAAGGGGTGGTCGGCGGTTCACGCGTGAGCGTGGAGCTGAGAACCGTCAACCACCGTTTCTTTTCGCCGAGCATCAAGCTGCCTGGCGAGCTGTCTCGGTGGGAGCCGGAGGTCCGGGAGGCCCTGCGTCGTCGCGTCGCACGCGGACACATCACCGTGTCGGCGCGGTCGGAACGAACCTCGGCAGTGGCCGGCTCCATCGACGAGGCCCGCTTCGCGGGCTACGTGGCGATGCTGCGAGAGCTTCGCGATCGGCACGCGCTCGACGGTTCGATCGACGTCGCGACCGTGCTGCGAATGCCGGACGTGTTGTCGGTGGCGGGTGATGAGGCGGCGGGCACGGCGGCCGAGCTGACGGCGATCGTGGACGCCGCCATCGAGGCGCTGACACGATCGCGCACGGAGGAAGGGAAGCGGCTCGCCGAGTTTCTGCTCGAGCGCGTCGGGATCGTGGAGGCAGCGTTGTCTCGCATCGCCGTTCGAGCGCCGGAACGGGTGCTCGCGCAACGGGATCGGCTGCGAGAATCGGTGAAAGCACTCACCGATGGCGTGACGATCGACGAGGTGCGCGTCGCTCAGGAAATCGCGATTCTCGCCGACAAGCTCGACGTGCAGGAGGAACTGCAGCGGTTCGCGTCGCACATCGCCGCCTTTCGCCATGCGCTCGAGTCGAGCACCGGCGAGCCGGTGGGCAAGCGACTTGGATTCTTGTTGCAGGAGATGCTGCGCGAGGCGAATACGACGGGGAGCAAGGCGAACGACTCGGCGATGCTGCACGACGTCGTGACGATCAAGGAGGAACTGGAACGGATTCGAGAGCAGGTGGAAAACCTCGAATGAATCCGTTCCCGTTGATCCTGTCGTCGCCTTCGGGGGGCGGCAAGACGACGATCGCGCGAATGCTGCTCGAGCGGCGGTCCGATGTCGGGTACTCGGTCTCATGTACGACGCGCTCGCCGAGGCCGGGCGAGGAGGACGGCAAGGACTATCACTTCCTGTCGCGCGATACCTTCGAGGCGGCGCGCGCACGCGGCGAGTTCGCCGAGTGGGCCGTCGTGCACGAGAACCTGTACGGAACGCTGCGCTCGGAAGTCGACCGGGTGTTGAGCGCAGGAAAGCATGTGGTGATGGACATCGACGTGCAGGGGGCACGGCAGTTCGCGGCCGCGTTTCCCGAGTCGGTGCTGGTGTTTCTGCTGCCGCCGTCGACCGATGTTCTCATCGGTCGCCTGCGCGCTCGGCAGACGGAAGACGATGGAAAGCTGCTCGTGCGGCTACGGTCGGCGCGTGAGGAGCTGCGAGAAGTCGGCGCGTATCAGTACGTCGTCGTCAACGACGACCTGGAGCGCGCCTACGCGCAAGTTTCGGCGATCGTCGACGCCGAAGAAGTGCGTCATCGACGATTGCCGTTGCTCGACGAGCGCGTCTCCAGTCTCATCGGGGCGCTCGATCGTCAGATCTCAGAGTATTCAACCAGGAAGCGATAGCACATGCGAGTGTACACACCGGGCGAAGTCGCGAAGCACGCGGGCAACAAGTACCTGGGCGTTCTCGTCGCGGCCAAGTTCGCGCGCGTCCTCAACGAGTTTCCGCGCGACCGCTCGTCGTCGCGTGAGAAGAAGCTGACGACCCGTTCGCTCGAGGAGCTCTCGACGGGCGAGATTCAGTACCGCGTCGTGCCGAAGCGGAGAACCGAGGGGTGATGGCGCGGAGGTTCGGGTCCCAGTGACTCGACCGTTCGACGGCCGACGCATCCTGCTTGGTGTCACGGGCGGCATCGCGGCCTACAAGTCGGCGTGGATCGCTCGCCTGCTCACGCAGGCGGGCGCGGCGGTGGACGTCGTGCTCACCCGGTCTGCGTCCGAGTTCATCGGCGCCATCACGTTCGAGGCGCTCACCGGGCGGCCGGTGTACACCGCGCTCATCGCCGAAGGCCACGCTCTCGACCACATCAAGCTCGCGCGAGCAGCGGACGCGATCGTCGTCGCACCGGCGACTGCGGACTTCATCGCCCGCGCCGCCAACGGTCACGCTGACGAGCTCCTGTCGGCATGCCTGCTCGCGGCGACGGCTCCCGTTCTCATCGTGCCGGCGATGAACGACCGCATGTGGGCACACCGACAGACGCAGGCGAACATGGCGCATCTGCGGTCCATCGGCTACACGGTGCTCGAGCCGGACGAGGGCGCACTGGCAGTGGGCGAGGGCAGCGGTCCCGGTCGCCTGCCCGAACCGGAGGCGGTCGTCGCGCACGTGGGGCGCCTCATCGAGCCGCCTAACGGGATCCGCGGCAAGCGCGTCGTCGTGACCGCCGGACCGACACGGGAGCCGGTGGATCCCGTCCGCTTTCTCTCGAACCGAAGCAGCGGGAAGATGGGCGTGGCGATCGCCGCGGCCGCGTGGCGGCGCGGCGCCGACGTCACCCTCGTCGCCGGGCCACTCTCGGTCGCGCCACCGACCGGACCGAGCGTCGTGCACGTCGAGACGACGGAGCAGATGCGCGCCGCCGTGGAGCAGGCGATTCGTGACGCCGACGCGCTCGTGATGGCGGCCGCACCAGCCGACTTTCGACCCGCCACGACCGCGGACCAGAAGATCAAGAAGTCGTCAGCGCCGGCGGCCATCGAGCTGGCGCCGACGGCCGACATTCTCGCGTCGACCGTTGCCGCGCGATCGTCAAGGCTCGTGACGGTCGGGTTCGCGCTCGAAACGAACGCCGCCATCGAGCACGGGCGCGGTAAGCTCGCGGCGAAGAAGCTGGACCTGATCGTCGTGAACGACGCCACCGAGTCCGGCGCCGGCTTTTCAGTGGACACGAATCGCGTCACGTTCATTGACGCCCAAGGGGATCTCGAGGAGCAGCCGTTGCTGCAGAAGGGAGAGGTGGCCGATCTGATCCTGGACCGAGTCGAGCGGTTGATGCATGGACGCTAGAGACCAGCTCCGTCGCTACCTCGAGCAACGTCGTGAGATGGGCGAGCGCGAGCTCGTGCTGGACGGCATGTCGGTCGAGGATGTCATGCGCATTCTCGACGCGCGCGCGCCATCGAGCCCGGGGCCCGAGCGTGCCGGCCCGAGCTCGGCGAGCAGCGGGGCTCAGGCTCGAAGTTCGGCGAGTGCGGCTCCAGTGGATTCGAGCGACTGGCGCGAGGTCCTGCGATCGACTGGAAGCTCGCCGGCGAAAGCCCCGGATCGACCGAGCGAGCGTGCGGCACCGGCATCACCGGCGGCACCGCCGGCGCCGCCGCCGGAAACACCGCCGCCAGTTCCACCGGCTTCATCCGGCGGGGCGGCTCCGACCGCTAGCCCGGGACAGGGCCTCGTCGTCGGAGCATCCAGCCGCGAGCTCTTCGGCGGCCCGCTCAGCACCCTGCAGACGATCGACGACATCGCGGCGGCCGTTACCAAGTGCACGCGATGCCCGTTGTACAAGACCGCGCTCAACCCGGTCCCTGGCGAAGGTAGCGCGACAGCCGAGCTGGTGTGCGTGGGCGAGGCGCCAGGTCAGACCGAGGACGAGACCGGCAGGCCGTTCGTCGGCGCGGCCGGTCAACTCCTGACGAAGATACTCGCCGCCATTAACTTGCGCCGAGAGGACGTCTTCATCTGCAACGTGCTCAAGCATCGGCCGCCGATGAACCGGAATCCGATGCCGCAGGAAGTCGAGGCATGCAGTCCGTATCTCGTGCGTCAGCTCGAGATCATTCGTCCTAAGGTCATCGTCGCGTTCGGTACGTTCGCCGCCCAGACCCTGCTCGATACGAAGCTGTCGATCGGGAAGCTGCGCGGGATCGTGCATCGGTACTACGGAATCCCGCTCGTCGTCACCTATCACCCCGCCGCGCTCCTCCGGAACCCGGCGTGGAAGCGACCTACCTGGGAAGATGTCCAGCTCGCCCGTCGAGTACTCGATCGCGCCCCAGGGGCGTGATCCCTATCGCGACCGCCGTCCTCCCTACTCGGAGGACGCGGAGCAGGCCGTGCTCGGGGCGATGCTCATGGACACGGACGCCATCCTCCGTGCGGCCGAGTACGTCAACGACACGATGTTCTACGCCGAGCGGCACCGGCGGATCTTCCGCGCGCTCGTCGCCATCAGCGAGCGCGGCGCGGTCGCGGATTCGCTGACGCTCGCCGACGAGCTGGATCGTCGCGGCGAGCTCGCGCCGAGCGGCGGCAAGGAATACATCGCGCAGCTCATCGACGCCGTCCCGACGTCGGCGAACGTGGAGTTCCATGCCCGCATCGTTCGCGAGAAGGCGCTGCTCCGAAGCCTGATCGAAGTGTCCACCACGATCGTCGGCGAGGCGTTCGAGGGACGCACGCAGGCCGCCGAGCTGCTGGATGAGGCCGAGCAACGAATCTTCGCGGTCAGCCAGCAGCAGGGCAGCGGTGGCTTCACGCGCATCAAGGAGCTCATGTGGCCGACGATGGAGCGCATCGAAGCGCTGCATCGCGGCGGCAAGGCGATCACGGGAGTCGCGAGCGGGTTTCACGATCTCGATGACCTCACGTCCGGGTTCCAGCCGTCTGATCTCGTCATCATCGCCGCGCGTCCCTCGATGGGAAAAACCGCGTTCGTGCTGAATATCGCGCAACACGCGGCCATCGAGAGCAATGCTTCGATTGCGATCTTTTCGCTCGAAATGAGTAAGGAGTCACTCGTGCAACGACTCCTCACGAGCGAAGCCCGCATCGACGCGCAGCGCCTGCGCAAAGGCATGCTGCGCGATGACGACTACTCGCGCCTCGCGCGCGCGGCCGGGATTCTCAGCTCCGCGCCGGTCTACATCGACGACGCCGCCGGCATCACACTGCTCGAGATGCGGTCCAAGGCGCGTCGGCTCAAGGCCGATTCGGGGCTCGACCTCGTCATCGTCGACTATCTCCAGCTCATTCAGGGTCCGACGAGCGCCGAGAACCGCCAGCAGGAGATCAGCCTGATCTCGCGGCAGCTCAAGGCGCTCGCGAAGGAGCTGTCGGTGCCGGTGGTGGCGCTGTCGCAGCTGTCGCGCGCGCCGGAGCAGCGCACGGGAGAGAACAAACGCCCGCAGCTTTCCGACCTTCGTGAATCGGGAGCCATCGAGCAGGATGCCGACCTCGTGATGGCCATCTATCGTCCCGAGGTGTACGCGGAGAGCCGCCACGAAGGGCCGCCGGTGGACAAGGACGGCAACTCGCTCGAGGGGCGCGCGGAGATCATCGTGCTCAAGCAGCGAAACGGCCCGATCGGAACGGTGAACCTGTTCTTCCACAAGCAGTACACGCGGTTCGAGAATTACACGGGCCGGCCGGCCGCTACCTGATCGGCCGGTGACGCCGAAAGTCAGGACGGTCTATCGCTGCACGGAGTGCGGCGCCGACCACCCGAAGTGGGCAGGGCGGTGCGACGGCTGCGGCGAGTGGAACACGCTCGTCGAGGAGATTGCGGCGCCGAAAACGAAAGCCGCCAGCAGCGGCAGCGCGCGGCGCGTGGGTGGGGCCGAGTCGTTAGGCGCCGGCGGGAGCGTGGTCGCCACGACCCGGTTGCGCGAGGTCGTGGGCTCCGAGTCCGAGCGCCTTCGCACCGGGCTCGACGAGTTCGACTTCGTCCTCGGCGGCGGGATCGTTCCGGGGTCGATGGTCCTCGTGGGCGGGGAACCCGGCATCGGGAAGTCCACGATCCTGCTGCAGGTCGCCGCCCGGGTGAACGAGCGCGGCGGCAGCGCGCTGTACGTCACTGGCGAAGAGTCGCCGCTGCAGGTGAAGCTGCGCGCCGACCGCCTTGGCGACGGGACGGGTGATGTCGAGCTGCTGAGCGAAACGCTGCTGGAGACGATTCTCGCCACGGCGAGCGCGCGTGGCCCGCGCGTGATGATCGTGGACTCGATCCAGACCGTGTTCACCGCCGACCTCGAGGGAGCGCCGGGCAACGTCGGGCAGGTCCGCGAGTGCGCCGCTCGGCTCATGCGGTTCGCGAAGCAATCGGGGACCGCGGTGATCGTCGTCGGCCACGTGACGAAGGGCGGCGGGATCGCGGGCCCGAAGACGCTCGAGCACATCGTCGATACGGTCCTGTACTTCGAGGGCGACAGTGCGTTGGACCATCGCATCCTTCGGGCGACGAAGAACCGGTTCGGCAGCGTGGACGAGATCGGCGTCTTCCGGATGGACGAGACCGGGCTCACTCCCGTCGCGAACCCGTCCGAGCTCTTTCTCGGCGACCGCCTAACGACGGCATCGGGGAGCGCCGTGACCGCGCTGCTCGAGGGCACGCGGCCGGTGCTGGTGGAAGTGCAGGGGCTCGCGACGAAGGCGGGATTCGGAACGCCACAGCGCGTCGCCACCGGCTACGACGGGCGCCGGCTCGCGCTGCTGCTGGCGGTGCTCGACAAGCGTGCCGGGCTGCCATTCGCCCAGCTCGACGTGTTCCTCAACGTCGTCGGCGGCATCCGGATGCAGGAGCCGGCCGGCGATCTCGCCGTCGCGGCGTCGCTCGCATCGAGTGTGTTCGACAAGCCGCTTCCCGCGGACGCCATATTCCTCGGCGAGGTCGGCCTCGGCGGGGAGATCCGTCCCGTCTCGCAGTCCGAGCGGCGGCTGGCCGAAGCGGCGAAGATGGGGATGACGACGGCGTACGTGTCCGAGCGGGGCGTGCCCCGACGCACGCCGCAGGGCATTCGCGCGATCGGCGTTCGCACCGTCGCCGATCTGTTCGGCCCGCTCTTTCGATGAGCGTGCACGACGACCGGCCCGAACACCACGACGACGACCATGGCGATGCGCGTGCGCCGGGCCATCTGCCACGCGATGCGACGCCACCCGAACTTCGTCAGGACCTCGCGAGCGATGCGTCGACGCCTGACGTGGGCGTCGTCATCGTCGCGGCGGGAACCGGGTCTCGCGTCGGCAGCACCGAGCTGAAGCAGTTCCGTTGGGTCGGCGGGAAGCCGATGCTGCTCCACAGCGTGCAGACGTTTCATCAACGCGCCGATGTCGCGATGGTCGTGTGCGTGCTGCCGAAGGCGTACGTCGGCGACCCGCCGCCGTGGCTCTTTCAGTGCGACACGGATCGGTTGCTCATTGCCGTCGGCGGACGCGAGCGCACGGAATCGGTCGCGAACGGGCTCGAAGACCTGCCTGACGAGGTGAAGGTCGTACTCGTTCACGACGCGGCGCGACCGTTCGTGAGCGCGGCGATGGTGGATCGTGTCGTCGCTGAAGCACGGAAGGGTCACGGTGCGGTTGCCGCGC
>Ga0075420_100001306_pt1 | contig 21063 bp, 19 predicted proteins | sample SoiMetdeltSBSDD4_FD_75296 | JGI IMG/M metagenome (GOLD analysis project Ga0075420, IMG submission 75296) | Bulk soil microbial communities from a Populus tree surrounding site in Tennessee, USA - Soil MetaG P. deltoides SBSDD4 | ecosystem: Environmental > Terrestrial > Soil > Tree plantation... | reverse complement strand
GGCGTGTAGTAGGTCGTCGAGTACGTGGCGCCGAGCCCGATGTACCGGGTCGCGGCCGCGACGACGCCGAGCACCACGCTCAGGTCGAGCTTCACCGGCCGGGCGCCCAGCCGAACCGCCTCGGCGACCGAACCGGCGTAGATGCCGGGCATCGCCAGCCTGTCGTCGAAGAACATCAGGTCGAAGCAGCCGTCCTCCAGCGTCCGGCCGATCTTCTCGTAGAACCCGGCTGTGAGGAAGCCGTGCTCCGTGGCGGGGTGCCGCCACGACCCGGCGTAGACCGTGGTGCTACCCGCCTGCAGGAACCCCACGAGTGACATCTGCCGCTTGTTCGGTTCCAGCATGTTTCCCCCTCATGAGAATGGCATTTTCACATGTGAGAGGGAGCTTAGCGCCTCTACTTGGGCTTGCGAATGCCGATGCCCAGCAGCAGCACGCCCCACAGCTCCTCGGCGGCTTCGTTGCTGTCGGGCTTCAGTGACGTGCCGCTGATGGTGGCCGAGAAGGCGTTGAAGCTGACCGCCTGCAGGATGACGCCCGCGATGCGGCGATGGTCGAGGTCCGAGCGGATGGCGTCGAGCTCGGCGCACTCGTCGAGCACCTCCACCAGCAGCGTCACCAGCGGCACCCAGGCCTGCGACGCCTCCTTCGGGTGCTCCGTCAAGAGCTGCTGGGCGAACTCGCCGAGCGCGGGGGTCGGCGCCTTCTTCGAGCCCTTCCGGCCCTTCGGCGTCGGCTGGCAGATCCGGTAGTACTCGAACGCGAAGCGGCGCAGGCGCCCGAGCCCGGGCTCCTGGGTCGAGATCTCGCTCCGCAGGTGGAGGGCGGTGGAGCGCACCGACTCCTCGAACAGCGCCAGCAGCAGCTCGTGCTTGCCCGCGAAGTACTGGTAGAAGCTGCGCAGCGACTGCCCGGACCGCTCGACCACCTCCTGGACCGTGAACTCCTTGCCGGAGTCGGTGTTCATCAGCTCGAGCGCGGCGTCGAGGAAGCGCTGCACCCGCCGCTCGGCCCGCACGCGCGCGGGATCGAGCGACCGCGCCACTGCCTGTTCACGCCAGCTGACCGGGCGATCGTTCGCGGACGCGTCAGGGGCGGGCTCGTTAGGGGCCATAGCACCTGAGAATAGCGTTCTACCCGTCGCTCAACGTGCCCTCACGCAGCTGTTGTCGCAAACGGAACTTCTGGACCTTGCCGGACGGCGTGCGGGGGAGGTCGGCCACGACGTGGAGCGACTCGGGCCACTTCTGCCGGGCGAGGCCCGCAGCGGCCAGGTGGGCGCGGACCTCGTCGAGGGTCGGCGACGGCGCGGCGGCGGGGTCACGGAGGCGCACGATGGCGGCCGCGTGCTCGCCGAGGCGCTCGTCCGGCGCGGCCACGACGGCGACCTCGGCCACCGTGTCGAGGCCCAGCAGCAGCTCCTCCACCTCCTGGGCGCTGATGTTCTCGCCACCCCGGATGATGATGTCCGACACCCGATCGGTGATGGCGAGGTAGCCGTCGTCGTCGAGGACACCCACGTCACCGGTGCGGTACCAGCCGTCGTCGTCGAAGACGCTCGCGGTCAGCGCGGGGTCGGTGTAGCCGAGGAAGCAGTCGGGGCCGCGGCTGGAGATCTCGCCGCCCTCGTCGAGCCGGACTTCGACCCCGAACATCGGCCGACCGTCGGTGGTCAGGCGCTTGTCCTCGGGGGAGTGGGCGAAGCAGCCGGTGATCGACGGGTGCTCGGTGCTGCCGTAGGAGCGGAACACGGTGAGGCCCAGCCGGGTGGCCCGCTCGGTGACCGCCACCGGCACGGGCGAGCCGCCGAGGCCGATGACCTCCATGTAAGGGAGGTGGTCGGGGGTGAAGTCGGGGTGGTCGAGGAGGCTGGTCAGGAAGTAGGTCGCGCCGCCACCCATGCCGAGGCCCTCGGTGAGCATGAGCCGTAGGACCTCGGCCGGGTCCCAGACGTCGAGCAGGTGGACCGGGCGCAGCCGATGCAGCGGGACCAGGAAGGCGTTGAGCATGCCGATGAAGTGGCCCACGGGGGCGCCGGTGATCGGCGGCGGCGCGCCTTCGGGGAACATCTCGCTGAGCTGGCGGGTCTCGCAGCCGATGGTCCGGTGGGAGTGGACGACGCCCTTCGGGTCGCGGGTGGTGCCCGACGTGAAGCCGATGAGGGCCGGGGCGTCGGGGTCGACGGCGGTGGGGGTCGTGAGCGGGTCGGCGTCGAGGAGATCGGCGAAGGGGGTCGCGGCCGGGGGCAGGTCGGCGGGCTTGGTGTCGCCGGCCACCAGCCACAGCGGCGGCGTGCCGGGGCGCTGGGCGAGCAGGTCCTCGTAGGTGGCGAGGAAGTCGGCGTGGCCGAAGCGGTCGGCCGTCACGACGGCGGCGGGCTCGGTGGCCCGCAGGATGTAGTCGACCTCCTTGGGCCCGTAGAAGTGGACGATCGGGACGACGACGGCGCCGACGTAGGCGGCCGCCCAGAAGGCGATGCCGGCCTCGACCCAGTTCGGGAGCTGGAAGACGACCACGTCGCCGGGCCCGACGCCGCGGGCCTGCAGTTCGGTGGCCAGCGAGCGGGCGGCGCGATCGACCTCGGCGAAGGTGCCCTGCCACGGGCGCACCTGCGAGTGGACCTTGAAGTCGGCGGCAGCGTTGCCGCGGAGCCCGGCGGCGGTCAGCGAGCCGAGCGTGTCGTCGGTCCACCAGCCTTCGGCCCGGTAGCGGTCGGCCAGGTGCTGCGGCACCGAGCGCAGGTTCCAACGGTCGTTCACGCGGTCCCCCCTTACCCCGACCTGCCGGTCCGGGGCGATGCTAACAGCGTTGCCCGATTCTGAGAACTTGATTACCGTCGCGGGCGTGGGCATGGAGCAAGCAATGATCGCCGACGTCATCGAGATCGAGCAGCTGCTCGCCCGGTACGCCGTCGGGATGACCCAGGACGACATCGACGCCGTCATCGACGTGTTCACACCCGACGGCACCTACAGCGCCTTCGGCGACACGTACACGCTGCGGGACTTCCCTTCCTTGGTGAAGGCGGCGCCGAAGGGGCTGTTCCTCACCGGCACGCCGGCGCTCGACCTCGACGGCGACACCGGGACCGGCCACCAGCCGCTGTGCTTCGTCGACCAGACGAACCACCGGATGCGCATCGGCTGGTACACCGACACGTACCGGCGGACGCCCTCAGGCTGGCGGTTGCACACCCGGGCGATGACATTTCTCCGCCGCAGCGGCGACCGGGACTCGGGGCGGCCCCACGACCCGACCCGGCCCGAGCCGACGGCGTAGGCGCGGGCTCCGGGATGGATCTCGACACGTTCCGGGCGGGCGTCGATCGCTGGCTCGACGATAACGCCGAGGCGCTGGCCCCTGCGGGGGTGGGGCACGGCAGCCTCGACGGTGCCATGGCCCAGCTCTCCAAGGTCAAGCGGCTCACGTTCGACGCCGGGTGGATGCGTTGGGGATGGCCGGAGCGGGTCGGGGGGCTCGGCGGGTCGACGCTGCTGCGGGGGTACCTGGCCGAAGCCGTCACCGCCCGCGACCTGGTCGACGCGGGCCTCTACTCGATGACCGAGGTGCTGGCGCCGACGATGATCGACTATGCCCGGCCGTCGCTCGCCGCCGAGATGGTGCCGCTTCTCCTCCGGGGCGACGAGACCTGGTGCCAGGGCTTCTCCGAGCCGGGGACGGGGAGCAACCTCGCCTCGCTGTCGTGCCGGGCGGCCCGGAGCGACGACGGGTGGATCGTCACGGGTCAGAAGGTGTGGACGAGCCTGGCCCAGTACTCGCAGCGGTGCGTGCTCCTGACCCGGACGGGGACGGTCGAGTCGGCGCACCGGGGGATCACTGCGCTGTTCGTCGACATGGACACGCCCGGGATCACCGTGCGGCCGATCGAGACGATGCACGGGCGGGAGGAGTTCTGCGAGGTCTTCTTCGACGACGTGTTCGTCCCGCTTGACCGGGCGCTGGGGAACCCGGGTCAGGGCTGGTCGGTGGCGATGGACCTGCTGCCGTTCGAACGCAGCACGGCGCTGTGGCAGCGGGGGGCCTTCCTGCACCGGCGGCTGGGGGAGCTGCTGGCGGCCGCGCCGGAGGGCGCGCTGTCGCCGGCCGAGGTGGGCGAGGTGTTCCAGCAGGTGTACGCCTTCCGAGCCCGGTCGCTGACGACGCAGCACCGGCTGGCGGCGGGGGAGCGCCTGGGGGCCGAGACGTCGGTCGACAAGGTCCTCCTGGCGACGGCCGAGCAGGCGGTGTTCGACCTGGCCGCGGCCGGGCTGGCCGACGAGGTGCTGCTGGGCGACGACCCGGCGGCGCAGCGGTGGCGGTCGGAGGCGCTGTACTCGCGTGCGGCGTCGATCTACGGCGGGAGCGCCGAGATCCAGCGCAACATCGTGGCCCGGCGGCTCCTCGACCTCGGGGTCGACCGCTGATGGACGCCGGCGACCGCGAGCTGTTCGGGGCGAGCCTCCATGCTGTCGTGGCCGTCCACACCGGCTCGGCCTTGGACGCTGCGTTGGACCAGCTGGGGTGGCCCGAAGCCCTGGCCTCGGACCCCGAGGCTGCCGTGTCGCTGCTGTTCGAGCTCCAAGGCTCGGTGGCTGCCACGTCGTCCGCTCTCGACCGGGTCCTTTTGTCCGCCCTCGGGTGCGAGCCGTCGGTCGGGGTGGTGTTGCCGCGGCTGGGGTCATGGGCGGCGCCGGGGGACGTTTCCGGCGAGGGCGTTTCGGTACGGGGGCTGGGGACGGCCGGGCTGGGTCGCTGTGAGCGGGCGGTGGTGGTCGCCGGGAGCTGGCTCGTCGATGTCGCCGTGGCGGATCTGGCGCTGCGACCGGTCGGGGGGCTCGATCCGGAGTTGGGGCTGGTCGAGGTGACGGGCTCGGCGGTGGGGGCGGTGACCCGGGCGGAGCTCTCGCCGGCGACGTGGGCGGATGCGGTGGCCAGGGCGCAGTTGGCCGTCGCTCACGAGCTGGTCGGGGTAGCCCGGACGATGCTGCGGCTGGCCCGGGACCACGCCCTCGACCGGGTGCAGTTCGGCCAGCCGATCGCCCGGTTCCAGGCAGTGCGGCACCGGCTGGCCGAGAGCCTGGTCGCCATCGAGGCCGCCGACGGAGCGCTGGTGGCCGCTTGGCGGGACGGGACGCCGCTGACCGCGGGGTTGGCGAAGGCGCTCGCCGGCCGGGGCGCCCGGGTCACGGCGAAGCACTGCCAGCAGGTCCTGGCCGGCATCGGCTTCACGACCGAGCACGACCTCCACCGCTACGTCCGCCGAGCCCTGGTCCTCGACCACCTCCTCGGCGACGCCCGCACCCTCACTCACCACCTCGGCACCGAGCTCCTCCGGTCCCGAACCCTCCCCTCGCTCCTCCCGCTCTAACCGGGGGACGACGCTTCGCCGACGGTGAGGTCGGTCATCTGGCCGGCGATGGTCCCTCGGAGGGCTTCGGCCTGGTCTTCGTAGGACTGGCGGGCGGCGTGGGGGTGGCCGGCTTCGATGTGGGCGAGGACGTCTTGCCAGGCTGCCGCGATCGTGGCCTCGGCCAAGCGGGCCAGCTCCATGCCGACCGGGTCGGTGACGGTGCTCGTCGCCGTGGTCACCTGAGCTTCGACGATGTGGCGCAGCGCCGCCACCAACGCATGCTCGGTGGCGTTGCCGGCCAGCTGCACCGCCACCTCGCCGACGTCGAGCATGTGGACGTTGAACGCCTCCAGGTCGCCGACGCTCGCGGCCAGGGCTTCGACCTTCTCGGCCAGCGGAGTCACGTCGACGCCGGGCAGCCGCTCGACCGCGGCGGCGATGATGCGGTCCCGGGCGGTCCACACGTCGAGCACGGCGACGTCGCCCACCTGCAGGTAGACACCCATCGACTTGGCGGCGTCGGAGATCGACGGGTGCCGCACCCGTGGGCCGCCTCCGAGACCCCGCTTCACTTCGATCAGGCCCTCGGTCTCGAGGATCCGCAGCGCCTCCCGCACCACCGGCTTCGAGCAGCCGAACTCCGCGGTGAGGCTGCTCTCGACCGGCAGCAGCTGCCCGTCCACGAGCTCGCCCCGGGCGATACGGGACCGGATCTCCGCGGCGATGGCCATCGACGCCTTCACAACCACGACCTGCAGCTTTCCACTTGCACCCCCACGCCAAAAACGCTAACTATTTTGGTACCGAGGGGCCAAAAGGGGGAGTGCGCATGACCGCGACCGATGCCGGCGTCTACTACGACCCGTACGACTTCGAGATCGACGCCGACCCCTATCCCATCTGGCGCCGCCTCCGGGAGGAGCAGCCGCTCTACTACAACGAGCGCTACGACTTCTATGCCCTGAGCCGCTTCGAGGACGTCGAGCGCGCCCTCAAGGACTGGACGACCTACAGCTCGGCCAAGGGCACGCTGCTGGAGCTGATCCGGGCCGACATCGAGATGCCGCCGGGCACGTTCATCTTCGAGGACCCGCCGACCCACGATCTCCACCGCGGCCTGATGTCCCGGGTCTTCACGCCCCGCAAGATGAACGCCATCGAGCCCAAGGTGCGCGAGTTCTGCGCCCGCAGCCTCGACCCCCTGGTCGGCAGCGGCAGCTTCGACTTCATCGCCGACCTCGGCGCCCAGATGCCCATGCGCACCATTGGCATGCTCCTCGGCGTCCCCGAGCAGGACCAGGAGGCCATCCGCGACCGCATCGACGCGGGCCTCCGGCTCGAGTCGGGCGAGATGCCCGAGGTCAGCCAGGACCGCGCCCAGTTCAACGACAGCGACTTCGGCGACTACATCGACTGGCGGATGGAGCACCCGTCGGACGACCTCATGACCGAGCTCATCCAGGCCGAGTTCGAGGACTCCGACGGCACCCGTCGGCGCCTGACCCGCAACGAGATCCTCGGCTACATCGGGCTGATCGCCGGCGCCGGCAACGAGACCACCACCCGGCTCATCGGCTGGACCGGCAAGGTGCTGGCCGAGCACCCCGAGCAGCGCCAGGCTCTGGTCGACGACCCGAGCCTCATCCCCAACGCCATCGAGGAGCTGCTGCGCTACGAGGCGCCGTCACCCGTCCAGGCCCGCTACGTGACCGCGGATGTCGAGCACTACGGGCAGGTCGTGCCGGCCGGCAGCGCCATTCTCCTCCTGAACGGCGCAGCCAACCGGGACGATCGCAAGTTCCCCGACGGCGACAGCTTCGACATCCACCGCAAGATCGACCACCACCTCACCTTCGGCTACGGCCTCCACTTCTGCCTCGGTGCGGCCCTGGCCAGGCTGGAAGGACGGGTCGCACTGGACGAAGTCCTGAAAAGATTTCCTTCGTGGGAGATCGACTGGGACAACGCCAAGCAGGCACGGACGTCGACGGTGCGGGGCTGGGAGAAGCTCCCCGTCTTCACGTCGTAGGCCGGGGACGCACCATGCGGCGCGCGCTGGCGCTGGGGACGGCGGTCGCGCTCGTCGTCCTCGCCGCCTGCTCGGGCGACGACGACAGCGCGAGTGACGCGAAGCCGGCCAAGGACACCAAGGAGTCGAAGGAGGCCGCGACGGCGGCGAAGGCGAAGCCGTCCGCCGGGTGCGACGGCAAGGCCACCGCCCAGGCCGACCTCGTCGAGACCAAGCTGCCGATCCGGGGCACCGAGCGCCGCTACCTGCTGTCGGCGCCGGCGTGGGGCGAGGGCAACGACCCGCTGCCGCTGGTGGTCGACTTCCACGGCCTGGCCGAGGGCGCCGACGTCCACGCCAACATGACCCAGATGGGGCCGTTCGGCGTGAAGGAGGGATTCGTCACCGTGTTCCCCAACGCCCTCGGTTCACCGGTGGCGTGGAACGTCGATCCGGACCCCGATGCCAACGCCGATCTGGCCTTGGTGGAAGCCCTGCTCGAACGGGTCGAGAACGAGCGTTGCATCGACACCTCCCGGGTCTACGCAACCGGCCTCTCCAACGGCGCCATGATGACTTCCACCGTCGCCTGCGTGTTCGCCGACCGCTTCGCTGCAGTGGCGCCGGTGTCCGGGATCAACCTCCCCGACGGCTGCCACCCGACGAAGCCCGTCCCGATCCTGACGTTCCACGGCACCGCGGACCCGATCCTCATGTTCAACGGCGGGTTCAACGCCGCCGCGCTGGGCTCGGCGCTGAACGGCGGGTCGGACGACGGCGCCACCACGACGACCACCGCGGCCGACCTCGAGGGCAAGGGCTACCCCGACACCGTCAAGCGCTGGGCGGAGCTCGACAGCTGCAAGAGCACGTCGCCCGACGACGAGCGCGTCACCGACGAGGTCATCCGCCGTACCTACGACTGCCCCGACGATGCGGCGGTCGAGTTCTACATCATCGAGGGCGGCGGGCACTCCTGGCCGTCGAGCGAGTTCAGCAAGTCGATCGAGCGGATCGTCGGCCACACCACGTTCGACATCGACGCCGACCAGGAGATCTGGACCTTCTTCAAGCACTACCGCCGCGGCTGAGCCCCACGGCGTTGGCCCACAGGAGGGTCAGCTGCTCGACGGCCTCGTCGAGGTTGAACCCGTGGTCCTGGGAGAACATGTCCTCGGCAAAGAAGGCCACCATGCCGCCAAGGGCCTGGGCCGCGTAGCGGGGGTCGACGTCGGGGTCGGCCAGGCCGGCGTCCTGGTAGGCCCGGGTGCGGCGCTCGATGGCGGCGGCGAAGGCGTTCTGGCGCTGGACCCGGGTGGCCCGGACGTCGGCGTCGAAGGTCGCCACCTGGTGGATGACCGCCATGATCTTGGCGTTGGCCCGGTAGGCCTCGAGGTAGTGGCGGTTGGCGGCCCGGATCCGTTCGACCGGGTCGGTGTCCTCGGGAACCGGGTCGACCGCCAGCAGGTCGAGCTCGACCGAGTCGACGACCTCCTTGAAGATCGCTTCCTTCGAGTCGAAGTACGTGTAGAAGGTGCCGTGCGATGTGTTGGCGGCCTTGCACACGTCGGCGACGCGGGCGTGGAGGAACCCCTGCTCCTCGAAGACGCTGCGGGCCGCCTGGACCAGGCGCTCGCGGGTCTGCTGGCCCTTCTGGGTGCGGCGGGTGGCCGTGGCCTTGTCGCCGCCGGCGGCGCCGCGCCGACCCTTGCTGGCATTGGGCAGTCGGGCTCTCGCGGGCACGGGTCGCGGACCTTACTGCTCGGCGGCCGCCAGCAGGCGCGCCGGGAGGTCGAGGCCAGTTTGCTGCTTGCGCACCCGGGTGCCGAGTCTGCGGGTCAGCTCGGCCGACGAACCGAGCAGCGCGTCGAGGGCCAGGACCCGGCTGTGGAACCGATGGTGGTCGTGCTCGGCGGTGAAGCCGATGGCCCCCATGACCTGGAGCGTCCGCTCGCAGGCCCGGCGGGCGTTGCGGCCGGCGAGCGCCTTGACGACCTCGTCGAAGCCGGCGGGCGCGGCCTCGTCGAGGGCCACCGCCCGCTGGGCGACGGCCTCGATCGCGGCGCAGTCGGTGGTGGCCCAGGCGAGGAGGTGGCGGACGGCCTGGAACCGGGCGATCGGCTGGCCGAACTGCTCCCGGGCGAGGGCGTGCTCGGTGGCGAGGGCGAGCGCCGCCTCCGCTGCGCCGAGCATGTCGAACGCCAACGCCACCCGCCCGAGGAACAAGCTCCGCCGCCGGGCCGCCTCGGCGATGCCTTCGCCGATGTCGACCGGCCCGCCGAGGTCGGCGGCGACCGAGTCGAGGTGCTGGCTGCTGGGCCTGGTGGACCCGGTGGTGGTTCGGTCGGTGTCGGCTGGCCCGTCGAGGCCGCCGCGCCGGGTGTTGCCGTCGGGTTCGGCGGTGGTGGGCGACCCGTCGAGGTTGAGGTGCCGGGTGTCGCCGAGGGCGGGTTCGGCGGTGGTGGGTGGGCCGGCGAGGTCGGCGGCGACCCAGTCGAGATGTTGGCTGCTGGGCCTGGTGGACCCGGCGGTGGTTCGGTCGGTGTCGGCTGGCCCGTCGAGATCGAGGTCGGCGACGGCTCGGTCGGGGTGCTGGCTGCTGGGCCTGGTGGACCCGGTGATGGCTCCGTCGGTGTCGGCTGGCCCGTCGAGATCGAGGTCGGCGACGGCTCGGTCGGGGTGCCGGGTGTGGCCGTCGGGCTCGGCGGTGGCTTGGTCGGTGGGGGGCGGGCCGACGGGGTCGGGGGCGAGGGTGACTCGTTGCAGGGCTACCTCGCCGGGGACGGCGAGCGGGGTGAGGGTCACGGCGCCGGCGTCGATGAGGGTTGCCCCTTGGTCGGGGCGGTCGACGAGGAGGCGGTCCCCAGGGTTGCCGAGCACGAAGAGGGTCGAGCCGCGGGGGATCGTTGCGGTCACCGCGCCGGGTGCGGTGTCGACGTAGGGGTGGGCCAGAAGAGCACCGAGGGCGGCGGTCGTCACCAGCTCACGGCCTTGGGCTCGGAACAGGGCGAAGAGGGCCGTCCGGGCCTCGGGGTCGTCGAGGCTCTCGAGCAGGTCCCACCAGCCCAGCGACGACAGCACGTCGTCGGAGCCGGACGCCCGTTGCAGGGCCTGGCGGGCGGAGTCGAGGAAGAGGTCGTCGGTGGCGGCGATCGTGCTCACAGCTTCACCACCTGCTTGGCGATGGTCTCCAGCTGCATCTGCTGGGAGCCGCCGTAGACGGTGACGATCCGGGAGAAGAGGTAGCCCTGGCGCTGCACCGCGATCTCGGGGTCGTCCAGGCCGAGGGCCAGGTCGCCGTCGTTGGCCAGGATCCAGTCGAACGTCGACCGCTCGGCCTCACAGAGGAGCAGCTTGGTGAACGCCGCCCGCGGGCCCAGGGGCCTGCCGGACTCGTGGGCCCGCAGGGCGGCGTAGCTGGTGGCGGTAGTCGCCGCCAGGTCGAGGACTGCGTCACCCAGCCGGCTGTCGTCCGCCGGGTCGCCGACACCGAGGCTTCCCGCCAGGTGCTGGTGGAGGAACAGGTGGTGGAACCAGGCGAACGTGCCGCGCTCGTGGCTGAGGATGTGCATGCCCACCGCCCAGCCCCCGTCGAGCTCGCCGACGATGCGATCGGCCGGCACGTGCACCTCGTCGAAGCTCACCTCGGCCAGCTCGTCGGTGCCATTGGCCTGGGTGATCGCGTGCACCTCCACCCCGGGGGATCGGAGGTCGACGATGAAGGCGGTCAGACCCCGGTGCCGCGACTCGACCGTGCCGGTCCGGGCAAGCACGAGGCACCAGGTGGCGTAGCGGGCCCAACTCGTCCAGATCTTGCGCCCGCTGATGGCGTACCCGCCATCGACCGGGACTGCGCGGGTGCGGAGGCTGGCCAGGTCGGACCCCGCGCCCGGCTCCGAGAAGCCCTGCGCCCAGCGCTCCTTGCCGGCGAGGTACCGGGGCATCGCCTCGGCGAGGAACGCCGGCGGCCCGAGGGCGACCAGCGTCGGCGCCAGCACCTCGAGGTGCTCGTAGAGCGCCATGCCCGGGACGCCGTAGCGGGCCAGCGCCTCCCACATCGCGGCCCGGTGGAGGATCGTCCCGCCGAGACCGCCGACGGCTTCGGGCCAGCCGTAGCGGCCCCAGCCCTCGTGGAAGAGGGTCGCCATCAGGTTCGACATCAGCGAGACCCGGGTCTCGAACGACGGCGTCGGTTCGGCGGCGGCCGCCACGGCGTCCGGCCCGGTGGCCAACCAGGCCTCGAACGCCGATGCGTAACCCGGTAGCTCCACAAGAGATGACATTGACGTCAATATAAGAAACCTGCGAAGGTCGAGCAATGGCAGACGAACTGCTCGTCGAGGCGCAGGGCGCGGTCCGCATCGTCACGCTCAACCGGCCCGAGGCGTTCAATGCCGTCGACGAGGGCTTGCACCGCGAGCTGGCCCACGTGTGGCCGGCGCTCGACGCCGACCCCGAGGTTCGGGCGATCGTCCTCACGGGAGCGGGAACGGCCTTCTCCGGGGGCGGCGACCTCAACCTGCTCGAGCGCATGGCCAACGACCCCGACCTGCGAGCGCACACCATGGCCGAGGCCGCCGACATCGTCCGCAACATGACCGCCGTCCGGGCGCCGATCGTCGCCGCCGTCAATGGCCCGGCTGTCGGCCTGGGCTGCAGCCTGGTGGCGCTCAGTGACCTGGTGGTCGTCGAGGAACAGGCCTACTTCGCCGACCCCCACGCCGCCCTCGGCCTGGTCGCCGCCGACGGCGGGGCCATGACCTGGCCGCTACTCACCGGCCTCCTGAAGGCCAAGGAGTACATCCTTCTCGGCGAGCGCCTGCCCGCGGCCGAGGCCGTCCAGATCGGCATCGCCAACCGCCTCGTCCCCACCGGCCAGGCGCGGGACACCGCCCTCGGGCTCGCCGAGCGCCTCGCGGCGATGCCGCCCCAGGCAGTCCGGGAGACGAAGGCTCTCCTGAACCGGGCACTGCACGCCGCCGTTGGCGACCAGCTCGACGGCGCGCTGGCCGTCGAGTCGGCGTCGTTCGACGAGCCCGCCTTCCGGACCAACCTCCAGCGGATGCTGACCCGGAAGTCGTAGCTACTCGGCCGAGCTAGCCGGCAGAACCGACGACCCGCGCCTTGAGCGCCATCTTCTCGACCTTGCCGGTCGCGTTGAGAGGCAGCTCGTCCAGGATCTCGATCCTCCGGGGCACCTTGTAGTTGGCCATCTGCTCCCGACACCATGCCAGGATCTCGTCCGCCGCGGCCGGGTCTCCCGACTTCGTGACGAGGAAGGCCATCCCGACTTCTCCGAGGCGGTCGTCGGGGATCCCGATGACGGCCGCCTGCTTGATCTCAGGGTGCTGCAGAAGCTGGTTCTCGATCTCGGCGGGGTAGGCGTTGAACCCGCCGACGATGAACATGTCCTTGATCCGCCCAACGATCCGCAGAAGGCCGTTCTCGGCGAGCGTCCCTAGATCCCCGGTCCGCAGCCAGCCCTCCTCCGAGAGCACCTGGGCGGTGGCGTCGGGGTCGTCGAGGTAGCCGGCCATCACGCTCGGCCCCCGCAGCAGGACCTCACCCGTCTCACCCTGCGGGACGTCGTCGCCGGACGCCGGATCGACGATGCGGATCTCGAAGCCGGGCCGGGCCCGGCCGACGGTGGTCGCCACGGTCTCGACGTCATCGTCCGGGCCCGTGCCACTGGCCGTGCCGGCCTCGGTCAACCCATAACCCGCCATGACCAGCGAGAACGGCAGTTCCTCGTTGATGCGGCGGATCAGCTCGACCGGGATGTCGGCGGCGCCGGTGACGGCGATCCGCAGGCTCGACAGGTCGTAGCCGTCGCGGTCGGGGTGGTCGAGGATCGCTTGGTAGAGCGTCGGGGCGCCGGGCAGCACGGTCACCTGCTCGGCCGCGACCCGGGCGAGCGCCCGGTCGACGTCGAACACCGGCTCCGGGAGCATGGTGGCGCCGGCGGCGATCGACGCCAGGATCCCGGCCTTCAACCCGAACATGTGGAAGTAAGGGTTGACCATGAGGTAGCGGTCGCCGGCCCGCAGGCCGGTCATCGCCACCCAGTCGGTGGCCACCTTCAGGGTCCGGCCGTGGGTGTTGACCACGCCCTTGGGCACTCCCGTGGTCCCCGAGGTGAACAGGATGTCCGAGGGGTAGTCGGCGCTGACATCGGCGCGGCGCCGGTCGGCCTCCTCCCGGCTGGAGGCGGTCGCCCGGGCCAGGAACTCGGCCCACGCCACCCCGCGGGACCGTGCCGGGCCCCGGGCGACCACGATGGTGTCCAGCTCGGGGAGCTCGGCGTCGGCGGCGTCGAGCAGCGCCAGGTAGTCGGTGTCGAGGAAGTCGGTGACAGTCACCAGTGCCTTGGCCCGGGTGCGGCTGAGGATCGACGAGGCCTCGACGCCCTTGAACCGGGTGTTCACCGGCACGAGCACTGCGCCGGCGCCGAGCAGGCCCAGGAGGGCGACCACCCAATCGGCGCTGTTGGGTGCCCAGATCGCCACCCGGTCGCCGGGCTCGATGCCTGACGCCACGAGCGCGGCGGCGAAGGTTCGCGCCTCCTCGACCAGCTCCTCGTATGTGAAGCAGGTGTCGCCGTCGACGACCGCCGGGCGGTCGCCGTGCTGCTGGGCCGCCGCCGCGGCGAGGGCCGGGATGCTGGTCATCGGACTTGCGCGTCGGCGACGCCCACGAGGCGGGCGAGGTTGCCGCCCATGATCTTGCGGATCGACTCGTCCGGCAGCCCGGCCAGCTCGTCCACGTAGGTCGCCGGCTCGGCGAGGCCCTCGGGGTGCGGGTAGTCCGAGCCGAACAGCACGTGGTCGACGCCGACCAGCTCGGCCAGAGCGCCGAGGTCCTCCTCCCAGAACGGGCTGATGTAGATGTTGCGCTTGATGACCTCGACCGGGTGCTCGAGGAAGTCCTGCGGCATCTTCTTGTAGACGTCGGCCAGGTTCCGCAGCAGCGGCTCGACCCAGCTACTGCCGTTCTCGATGACCGCGACCTTCAGTTGCGGGTGCCGGGACAGGGCGCCGTGGCAGACCAGCGCTGCGACCGCGTCCTCGACCGGCCGCCACTGACCCACCATCCGGAACGCCTGGGGCTGGAACGGCAGCATCTCGCTGTCGCTGCCCATCCACTCGTTGGTGAAGCGGTCGTAGCCGCTGTCCGACGAGTGCATGCCGATGAGCACGTCGTGCTCGACGACCTTCTCCCAGAACGGATCGAACTCCGGCAGCCCGAACGAGCGCGGCCCCTTGAAGCCGGGCACCGGGGCGGGCCGGATGAGAACGGCCTTCGCGCCCCGTTCGACCACCCACTCCAGCTCCTCGATGGCCTTCTCCACGATCGGCAACGTGATCACCGGCGTCGTGAAGATGCGGTTCTCGTAGTTGAACTGCCAGGTCTCGTAGAGCCACTCGTTGAGCGAGTGGATGACGGCGTGGACCATCTCGGGGTCGTCCCGCATCCGCTCCTCGATGAGGCTGGCGAGCGTCGGGAACATCAGCGCCCGGTCGATGCCCTGCTCGTCCATCAGCTCGATGCGGGGCGCCGGCTCCCGGAACGCGGGGATCGAGCGCATCGGCTCGCCGAAGATCTGGCGCCGGTTCTTGCCGTCGGGGTTGCCGTGGCGGAAATAGTCCTCCATGGCGCCGGGCCGGGCGACCACCTCGAACGTCGGGTTCGGGATGTACTCGCTGATCTTGCCCTTGACCACGATCTTCGTGCGGCCCCGCAGCTCGACGTAGTCGACGGCGCCCCGGTAGCGGTCGGGCAGGAACTTGGTCAGCGCATCCTTGGTCTCGTACAGGTGGTTGTCGGCATCGAACACCGGGATGTCGGGCATCTGGGTGGTCATCGGGTCCTCCAGCAAGTGGTTCAGAGCGTGGTGACGAGCGTGGCCAGGTAGTCGCGGGTGCGGCGCAGCGAGGCGAGCAGCTCGTCGCGGCCGTTGCCGATCGGCACGACGCGGACGGAGATGTCCGTGACACCGGCGTCTGCGAAGGCGCGAAGGCGCTTCTCGATGGATGCCTCGCTGCCGGCGGCGAGGATGTCGCCGACGTTGCGGGCGTCGCCGTGCTCGAGCAGCGCCTGGTAGTTGGGTGACACCTCGGCCTCGGCGAGGAGACGGTTCGTGCGGTCGACCGCGGTGTCGACCTCGTCGTCGCCGCACAGGCACACCGGGATGCCGGCGACGATGCGGGGCGCCGGCCGACCGGCGGCTTCGGCGGCGGCGGTGATCGTCGGAGCGACGTGCTCGCCGATGGCGCGCTCGTCGGCCATCCAGAGGATGGTGCCGTCGGTCCGCTCGCCGCAGAGGCGCAGCATGTTGGGGCCGAGGGCGGCCAGCAGCACGGGCGTCGGGCCGACGTCGGTCACGTCGAGCGGGTTGTGCACCCTGAAGAGCTCGTTCTCGACGTCGACCTGGCCGGGGCCGGCCAGCGCCTGGTCGAGCACGTCGAGGTGGGCGCGCATCGTCGCCACCGGGCGCTCGTAGGGCAGCCCGAGCATCTCGTCGATGATCCAGTGGTGGGAGACACCGAGGCCGAGCGCCAGGCGGCCCTCGCACACGGCCTGGGCGGCGAGCGCCTGCTGGGCGAGGGCGATGGGGTGGCGGGGCTGCACCGGCACCACCGCCGTGCCGATCTCGATGCGGCTGGTCTCCGTGCCGACGACGGTGGCGGCGGTGAGCGCGTCGAACTCGTCTGGGATCTGGGGGATCCACACCGACGCCAGGCCGGCCTCCTCGGCCCAGCGGCCGTCGGCCCGCAGGCGGTCGACCTTGCTCCGGTAACGGCCCCGTTCGGGACCGATCATCACACCGACACGCATCTCAGCCTCCCTCGCTGAACGTCCTGGTGGTGGCGACGACGGCGAGGCGGTCGTCGCTACCCGAGTCCCGGACCTCGACCTGGCCGAGGCCTGACCGCACGGTGGCCCGGGCCACCGCCGGGCCGACCCGCACGGGGCGCAGATAGCGCAGCGCCAGCGACGAGAGCGTCGTTCCCGGGCTCGTCGACAGGGCGGCCTCCTCGACGGCGACGGCGATGAGACCGCCGTTCACGGTGTTGGAGGCGTTGAGGCCGTCGGCGCTGCGGTGCAGCACGACGACGCCGGGCTCCGGTCGCTCGTAGCCGATCCGCTCGGCCAGCGGAACCTGCAACCGTCGGCCGGCCGTCGCCTGGTTGGCCTGGCGTGCCATCTCGACGGTGTCGACGTCGATGCTCACGCCGGGGTCCGGGGCGGCCATGAACGACGCGGTGCCGACTGCGATCGGCTCGCCCTGCTGGTCGGTGAAGTCGACGCTGGTGACCATGACCGTGCGGCCTGCCTTCAGGATCCGGGCGATGGCGTGGACGGATCCGGCGGCGGGGGGCGGCTGGTAGGTGTGGACGTCGAGCTCGAGCGTGACCGGGACCCGGGGCGCCAGGACCCCGATGCAGAGGTGGCCGGCGGCGGTGTCGAGCCAGGTCGCCAGGATCGACGTGCGCAGGCTCTTCGTCCCGGGCGCCCACATCTCCGGCACCACCTCGGCGACGCCGTGAATCTCGTCGCCCGCCCGGTGCACGGTGAAGCCCAGCTCCAGGAGAACGTGGTTGACGCGGTCGACGCTGTCGGTGCTATCGGCGCGGTCGGGCATCAGGTGAGCGCCTCGTCGGCCCAGGTGAGGAGCTGGGGTGCGAGCAGCGGCCAGCGCACGAACAGGCCCTCGCCCGCCCCGCCGGGGCGGGCGGCCGAGCGCTCGAGCCACTCGCGGTCGCCCCACGGCGGCTCGACGAGCTTGGCGTTGGGCAGCAGCGCTGCCAGGCCTTCCGACGTGGCCCGGGTGTGGTGCGGGTCGTTCTCGCCGCTGCGGAAGACGAGGGTGGGGAGGTCGAACTGGCGGGCGTCCTCGTCGGGGAGGCCGGGGATCAGCTCTCCGCTGCAGGAGCAGTAGGCCTCCATCCACTGCTCGAGGGTGGCGATGAACGTTGCCCGGTCCTGGTCGACGAACCGCTGGCGGTTGGCCGGGTGGCGCTCGATCACCTCGGCCCACTCGGGCAGGGCGGCGACTGCCTCCATGCCCTCGGCCCAGGCGGTGCGGATCGACTCGCCGCAGTAGTGGGTGGCGAGCACCATCCGCCCGTAGGTCCCACCGCTGATCCACCACATGGCCAGCCCGGCGGCGACGTCGGGGTGGCGGACGGCGGTCAGCAGCGACACCCGGGAGCCGCCGGAGCCTCCGGTGATCACGGCGGGGACGAGGTCGAGGTGGCGGAGCAGGGCGGCGAGGGTGTCGGCCTGCATGGCGGACTCGGAGTCGCCCGTGAAGCAGACGTCCGATTCGCCGCAATTGGGCCGGTCCCAGATGAGAACCTGGTTGCCGTGGTCGGATAAGGCCTGTGCAAGCTCCCGCACGCCGGGGGTGTCCTTGCTGAAGCGGCCGCCGGGCGTGATGACCCAGGGGCGGCCGTCATCGTCCCCGATCAGCTCGTAGCTGATGGACAGCCCCTCGACCTCTGTGCGTGCCATGGGTTCTACGATAATGTGACTCAGTTGTTAGTTCCAGCGGGACGGTCACCAGGGGGTTGAGCCGATGCAAGGAACAGCTGATCGCAGCAACGTGACGGATTTGTTAGCTGATGTCGACTTCGTGGTCGACGCCGACTCGCACTGGGCCGAGCCCGCCGACCTGTTCTCCAAGCGCGCTCCCGCCGGCTACGCCGACCGCTTGCCCAAGGTGGAGGACGTCGAGGGTGAGCCGACGTGGGTGTTCGACGGCCACCCGATCGGCCGCTACAGCGCGGCCGGAGTGATCGGCCGCGACGGGCACAAGGAGAGTGCGCACACCGCGCTGTTCGAGTGGGGCCACGAGATGGTCCACGTCGGCGCCTGGGATCCCGAGGTGCGGCTCGGGGTGCTCGACGAGTGCGGCATCGACGCGCAGATCATCTTCCCGAGCACCATCGGCCTCGGCGGACAGGACCTCGGGGTGGTCGAGGACCAGTCGCTCTGCCGGATGGCCGTCGAGGTCTACAACGACGGGATGGCCGAGATCCAGGCGGCGTCGGGCGATCGCCTGCTGCCCCTGCCGCTGATGCCGGCCTGGTCGATCGACGCATGCGTCGCCGAGGCCCGCCGCGTGGCTGCGCTCGGCGCCCGGGGGATCAACATGACCTCCGACCCCGACGACCTCGGGGCGCCCGACCTCGCCAGCCGGGCGTGGGACCCGTTCTGGGAGGTGTGCGCCGAGGAGCAGCTGCCGGTGCACTTCCATATCGGAGCGAGCGTCACGGGAATGACGTTCTACGGGCGGTACCCGTGGGACTCGCACCCCGACAACACGAAGCTGGCCATCGGCGGGACGCTGCTGTTCATCGGCAACGCCCGGGTGGTGACCAACCTGATCCTCTCCGGGATGTTCGACCGGCACCCCGACCTGAAGATGGTGTCGGTGGAGAGCGGGGTGGGGTGGATCCCGTTCATCCTCGAGACGCTCGACTACGAGATGGCGGAGAACGCCCCCGTCGAGCTGGCGCAGCTGGCCAAGCCGCCGTCGGAGTACTTCCGGTCGAACCTCTACGCCACGTTCTGGTTCGAGCGGAACCGCAACAAGCTGCCCGAGCTGGTCGAGGCCGTGGGCGAGGACAACATCCTGTTCGAGACCGACTTCCCCCACCCGACCTGCATGTACCCCAACCCACTCGAGACGGTCGCGCCCAAGATGGCGATGCTGTCGCCCGAGGCGCGGCGCAAGATCATGGGTGAGAACGCCCGCAAGCTCTACCGGCTCTGAGGCTCTGAGGGGGCACCCCATGAAGGCAATCGGACATTGGATCGGCGGCGAGCTCATCACCGGGGCGTCGGGGCGGACGGCACCGGTCTACGACCCCGCCCGGGGCGTGCAGACGGGTTCGGTGTCGCTGGCCTCCGCGGCCGAGGTCGACTCGGTCGTGAAGGTGGCGGCCTCGGCTGCTGCGACGTGGCGGTCCTCGCCGACGTCGCGGCGGGCGGGAATGCTGTTCCGGTTGCGGTCGCTCCTCGACGCCCATCGTTCGGAGCTGGCGGCCCTGGTGACTGCCGAGCACGGGAAGGTGCTTTCCGACGCCGAGGGCGAGGTGGCCCGGGGGCTGGAGAACGTGGAGTTCGCGTGCGGGGTGCCGCACCTGCTGAAGGGGTCGCACTCGGCCGAGGTGTCGACCGGGGTCGACGTGCACACCGTGCTGCAGCCGGTGGGCGTGGTCGCCGGGATCACGCCGTTCAACTTCCCGGTCATGGTGCCGCTGTGGATGCTGGCCAATGCCCTGGCGTGCGGGAACGCGTTCGTACTGAAGCCGTCGGAGAAGGACCCTTCGGCCTCGCTGCTGCTGGCCTCTCTCGTGCAGGAAGCCGGGTTCCCCGACGGCGTGTTCAACGTGGTGCAGGGGGACGCCGAGGCCGTGAACGCCTTGCTCGCGCACCCGGACGTCGACGCCGTGTCGTTCGTGGGGTCGACGCCGGTGGCCCGGCACATCTACGAGACCGGGACCGCCGCGGGCAAGCGGGTGCAGGCGTTGGGCGGGGCGAAGAACCACATGGTGGTGCTGCCCGACGCCGACGTGGGCGCCGCCGCCGATGCGGCCGTGTCGGCCGGCTTCGGGTCGGCGGGGGAGCGGTGCATGGCGATCTCGGTGGTGGTGGCCGTGGGGTCAGTGGGGGACTCGCTGGTGTCGGCCATCGCTGAGCGGTTGCCCGACGTCGTGGTCGGGCCGGGTGACGACCCGGCATCGATGATGGGGCCGCTGATCAGCGCCGCGCATCGGGATCGGGTGGGGTCGTACGTGTCGGGGGCTGCTGCTGATGGAGCCCGGGTGGTGGTGGACGGCGTGTCGTCGGCGCCGGGCGGGGACGGGTTCTTCCTGGGGTGCTCGCTGCTCGACGGCGTCGCGCCGGGGATGCGGGCCTACGACGACGAGATCTTCGGGCCGGTGCTGAGCGTCGTCCGGGTGGCGACGTTCGACGAGGCGGTGGCGCTGGTGAACGCCAACCCCTACGGCAACGGGGTGGCGTTGTTCACCCGGGACGGGGGTGCGGCCCGGCAGTTCGAGCGGGACGTGACGGTCGGGATGGTGGGCATCAACGTGCCGATCCCGGTGCCGGTAGCGGGGTTCTCCTTCGGGGGCTGGAAGGCCTCCCTCTTCGGTGACACCCCGATCTATGGTCCCGAAGGCGTCCGCTTCTACACCCGCCCCAAGGTGATCACCACCCGCTGGCCCGACCCCTCCTCGAGCCAGATAGACCTCGGCTTCCCCCGCACCGACTGAGCGGCCCGTGGTGAAGCGGCGTCGGCCAACGCCGACTCGCTCACCTGCCTCGCTGTCGATCTGCTTGATGCCGTCCTCCGGTCGAGTTCCGGCCGGCGGCGCCGTGGCGCGGCCCGTAGGTGGAGGTGTCGAGGTGGTGGCGGCTGGCGCCGACTCGTTGATCTGCCTCGTTGTCTGTTCGGTGCCGTCGTCCCGGGGGAGTTCCGGCCGAGCGGCGTGTCGTGGCGCGGCCGTGGCGGGGGGTCGAGGTGGTGGCGGCTGGCGCCGACCTCGTTGTCTGGACGGGGCCGTCCTCCGGGGGAGTTCCGTCCGGGCGGCGTGTCGTGGCGCGGCCGTGGCGGGGGTGTCGACGTGGTGTCGGTTGGTGACGCCTCGTCGATCTGCCTCGTTGTCTGCTTGACCGTCTCGTGATGGGATGA
>Ga0075420_100001305_pt1 | contig 21064 bp, 20 predicted proteins | sample SoiMetdeltSBSDD4_FD_75296 | JGI IMG/M metagenome (GOLD analysis project Ga0075420, IMG submission 75296) | Bulk soil microbial communities from a Populus tree surrounding site in Tennessee, USA - Soil MetaG P. deltoides SBSDD4 | ecosystem: Environmental > Terrestrial > Soil > Tree plantation... | reverse complement strand
CGATGTGTGCGGTGAGGAGGCCGCGCAGGCGCACACGTACCTCAACCTCGGCCAGATAACCGAACGGCAGGGCGAGCACCGCCGCGCACTCGACTACTCCAGGCAGGCGCTTGCCCTGTTCCAGCGGGCCGGCGCGCGGGCCGGGCAGGCGTACACGCTCAATGCCGTTGGTTGGCAGGAGTCCCTGCTCGGGCAGCACCAGCGCGCGCTCGCGTCGTGTGAGGCGGCGCTGGCGCTGTTGCAGGAGGTGGACGACGTGCAGGGCCAAGCCGACACGTGGGACAGCCTCGGCTACGCCCATCACCAGCTCGGCAACCACCGCCGGGCGGTCGCGTGCTACGACCACGCTCTCGAGCTCTTCAGCCAGGTCAACGACTCGTACGCCGAAGCGGGCACGTACGTCAACATAGGCAACAGCTACCAGGCCCTCGGGGACACCGCGGCCACCCGTACGGCGTGGGGCCGTGCCATTGCCATCCTCGACAGGCTCGGGCACGCCGACGCCGAGCGGGTCCGCGCCGATCTCGACCTGCTCGATGCGACCGCTTAACGGAGAAGGAGCCGCGAGAGGGAGCGCTTGGCTAGACGTCGAATGGTGGGCCCTATGCCGCGATCGCGGATGGAGGATCATCACAGCGCCCCATGATGCAGTCCGCGTATGCTCACGCGGGTTTGCGCGACACGCCGATCTGACTGATCGTCGTGCTGGCGGCAACATCGTGGGTAGTGTCGCCCTTGTGATCATGATCATCTCTGTTGCCCTCGACGACGAGCTGGGTACAGACCTCAATGCCGCCGTCGGTGGCGGCAACCGCTCAGCGCTCGTGGCCGAGGCGATCCGCGAGTATCTGGACCGGCGTGCCGCCGCCGCCGCAAGCGCGTGGCATGCCTCCCTCACCGGGGAGGACGCCGCCGCGTTCGCCGACTTCAACGCCGCGTGGTAGCTCGGGGCGCAGCACCATCCTGCTACCGCTGCCGGAGAACCTTGCCGGTGGCGGCACCATAGACTTGTCGCATCAGGTTCGCGGACCCGTCGGCATTCGGACACCGACACGGTCGAGTATCAGCCGGTCTCGCCAGCCAGGTCGACCACGGTCTGCGCCGCCCTCTCGCGCTGTAGCAACCCAACAACCGTGCTAATTGCGGCAGATGAGGGCATGACGGCGCTAGCTGTCCACCGGAACGACTGTCAGACCAGGCAGTGGTGAGCGGCATGACCCTGCCCTATGATGGTCGCCGGCCTCGGCCGTAACCCGACGGCTTTCCGGTACGCGGCTCGGCCGTGCGGACTTGTCACCGGACTGCATCTGCGTTGCATCGACTCGTGGCGGACCGGATCGCCGGTCTACCCGCCGCCCAACTGGGTCACTGCGGCCCATCCCCATCACCGTGTGTTCGCCGGCCCATCGCGTGCGCCGGCCCGACAACCATGTCCAAGAGGAGCTGCCCCCATGCGGCGATACATCATCACCGGCGCGCCGGGCGCCGGTAAGACGACGATCCTGGCGGCGCTACGGGACCGCGGATACGCCGTGGTCGATGAGGCGGCGACCGACGTCAACGTCCGCCTGCAAGCCCTGGGCCGCGACGAGGCGTGGCGCGACCTGGAGTTTATCGACGCGATCACGCTCCTCCAGCGGGAGCGTCTGGAGCAGCCCGTACCGCCGGCGACCGCAGTCCAGGTCTTCGACCGGTCGCCGATCTGCACGCTCGCGCTGGCCCACTACCTCGGCCTGCCGGTAACACCGGTCCTGACGAGGGAGGTTGACCGCATGACCGCGGAGGGGCTCTACCAAGGTCAGGTCTTCTTCGTTCATCTACTCGGGTTCATCACGCCGACGGCGGTGCGCCGGATCAGCCTCGCGCAGTCGGTGACGTTCGAGCGTCTCCACGAGCAGGCGTACCGCAGTCACGGCTTTGAGCTGGTCGACGTACCCGCCGGAACCGTCGGGGAACGGGTGGAGCTCATCGACGGGTGCATCCGGTCCTGGACCGAGTAGTTCGCTCGCCCACCCGCCGTGGTCCTCGGCACGTCCGCTCATCGGCACGACCGGCGCGGGACCGCAGCCCTCGTCCGTGACGTTGCGTAGCGCGCGGTCGCGGCAGATGAGTGCGTCGCCACCTGATCTTGGGGGTAGCGCGACCCGAAAAGGTTCTCGCGGAGTCCGGAGACCTACGCCGATCCCCATGCACCACCGCTGCGCTTGATCGCTCGACCGCCACCGACGATACAGCTGAGACATAGATACTGGTAAACTCAGTGGGTGACAATTAAAGCTGGTTCACGCTGCCTCGCTGGCGTGCCGTTGTAGGAACTCGTCGATCGCGCGTCGGATCAGCCCAGAGCGTCCGCCCTTGTCGTTGCCGGCCAGCTCGTCGAGCCGCTGCACGGTGGCGGAGGGAAGCCGGACGCCGGTCACGATCATCGGTACCGTCTCAGGGCTGGGTGTGGGGCCGAGGTAGGGACCAACGGTGGCGTCGCGAAGCAGCTCTGAGATATCCCCGCCGCTGTCGAAGTAAGCCACCAGCTCGTCGCGGCTCATCATCCTGGGGTCACGGTGGACAGTCATCGAGTGCCCTCCATCAATTGCTTGGTCTCCTCGGGCGTCGCCGGGCGGGCGGCCAGGATTGCATAGCTGTTGACCTTGCCGACCGCTCGCACAGCACGACGACCGGGCGGTGTCGGCCAGGCCAGCGACGGCGAGCAGCAGCGTGCCGACCTGGTTGTCGATCCGCCGAGGGGAGTACAGGGCCTCAACGGTCTCGCGCTCGGTCACGCCGTGCCGTGCTGCGCTGGCCTTGCCCGCGTCCGTCCAGCCGTACTCCCGACCCGTCACCACGCGAGCGTACAACGCGTAAAACGCCACCGCCAGGAGCGCTGAGGGTGCGCTCGCTGCCCACGGGCGACCCGTGACCTCCCCGTGGTTCGCATGGCCGTGAAAGTACCCAGCCAACTCAGCCGGGCCCAAACATCTGTCGTGCCCACCTCATGTACCTGAGCTTCCTCTTCAACCTACGCTCCACGATCTTCGCGAGGAGAACCGCCGTCATCCGGTCGGAGCCATCGTGCGTGCGTGGAACTTTGTGGAGAGTGCTCTCCCGATTGACCCCGCAACGATGTCGCAAGCGATCAGATTCAAGAAGCTCCGCGAGGCCGGGTTGCTCAGCGATGACATGTACGGGGTCGCGAGTCGCCTTCGCACGCTGAGAGGCCAGGTTGTTCACGGCGGGGTTATTCCGAGCACGGCGGATGGCGACGAGTTCATCTCGGGAGCGTGGCGACTAGCGGCATCTCTCAGCGAGATTAGGGGACCATCATCCGAATAGGCCAATCGAAACATTCTCGGCTTCAGAGTAGGCGCTCGATTTATGCGGCCCGTATCGTCGCCCACATCGGGTCTCGCGCGGCGGAAGCTGTTGCGCGGGCCATTGCCGCTCCGCCCGACAACCCGCGGGGCGGCCACTGCCGGGCGTTCCGTCCGGTGGGTCCCACGTGGTGGGACGGCTCGCGGCGTACGCCTGCTGAAGTCTCGCTCCCCTGCCGACCGGGAACCCTCGGTCGGCAGGGCAACGTGTCGGCCGCCGCGTGGTGGTCATCGCTGGGCAGTGCCGTGTTCAGCTTCACGTTCGGCGTCCGGCTGCCCGGTCCGGAAGAGTAGCGGCATGGTGCAGGACCTCGACATTGCTCGCTGGCGGTTGCGTACCCAGCATCTGGTCTCACCCCACGCCGTGTCGGCGCGCGAGGTGGTCGGTTCGCTGCTGGCCGTCCAGGCAGAGAACCCCAGCCAGGCGGCTTGGGCAGTGGCCTCGCGCACGCAGCGCCCGGACCAGGCCGATCTGGCGACCGTCCTCAACAACGGGGCCGTCCTGCGTACGCACGTGCTGCGGCCGACGTGGCACTTCGTGCGGGCGGAGGACATCGGCTGGCTGCTCGACCTGACCGGTCCCCGCGTACGTCGGGTCACCGGCCAGCAGCTACGCACCGTCCACGGCCTCGATGAGCACGCCATCGACCAGGCGGTCGCCGCCGTCATGCAGGCGCTGGCCAGCCGGGGGCACCTCACCCGCACACAGCTGGCTGACGAGCTGCGCGAGCGCGGTACGCCAGGTGGCGGGCAGATGCTGATGATCCTGCTGGCCCACGCCGAGCTGGCCGGGCTGGTCTGCAGCGGAGGAGCCGTCAACGGCGAGCACACCTACGCGCTCATGAGCGAGCGCGTGCCGGCCTCACGCCGGCTCGACCGGACCGAGGCCCTGGCCGAGCTCGCCCTGCGCTACTTCACCGGGCATGGCCCGGCGACCGAGCGGGACCTCGCCTACTGGGCCACGCTGACCCTCACCGACGTACGCACCGGCCTGCAGCAGGTACGTGACCAGCTCGGCTCGTTCCACCACGACGGGCGTACCTTCTGGCACGCCCCCGGGGATGCCCCCGGCGGCCCGCAGGAGCCCGCCGGCCATCTCCTCCAGGTCCTCGATGAGATGTACCGCGGCTACCAGGACTCCCGCTGGGTGCTCGACGCCGCCGGCGACGTACCGCGCACGCGGGAGACGGCGATCGGGATGGCCCTGGTCGACGCACAGCTCCTCGCCGCTATGCGGCGCACCATCGCCAGTGACTATGTGCAGTTCGACCTGCGGCCATACCGACCCCTGACACCCTCGCAGGTCGACGCCCTCGACCAGGCCGCCCGACGGTACGGCGAGTACCTGCAGCTCAAGACCAGACTCAGGCTGCCATGACCGCCCTCGGTCCTCCGCCAGCGGGATGGACCTGTCTCCGGTGCTCTCCTCGCTCGCACCAGCGCCAATCCGGACGTACTCCGTCCGCAAGTCGTTCTACCCTGCAGCCGTGACCGAAGCCGAGGCGACCGTAAGCCAGCACCCGATCAGACCACCGGTCCGCACCGTCATCGAACGCGGTCCCAAGGGGAAGCGGTCGGTCGCCTTCGGCCTCGACTGGCCGGGGTGGAGCCGGGGCGCAAGGAGCGCCGAGCTCGCCCTGGAGACGCTCGAGTCCTACCGGGAGCGCTACCGGCCGGTCGCAGGTCTCGCCGGGATGGCACACGAGCTCAACGTCGCCGGGCCCCTCGATGTCGTGGAGGACAGGGTCGGAACTGGTTCGACCGACTTCTGGGGCATCTCCTTCTCACCCTGTGCGACCGAGGAGGACCCCATGGGCGAGGCGGAGCTCGAGCGCGGGATCACGCTGTTGCGGGCCTGCTGGGCGTTCTTCGACGGCGTCGCGGCGCGGGTCTCGCCGCAGATGCGCAAGGGCCCGCGCGGCGGAGGGCGCGACCGCGACCAGATCATCCGCCACACGATCCGTACCGAAAGCGAGGACTTCGCCAAGCAGGTCGGGTTGCGGAACCCGGAGGGTGCGGCGCTCACCCCGGATGGGCTGCGGCAGCATCGGGAGTCCTACATCGCCGCGATGCGCGCGTACAACACCGGGGAGGTCAAGCGGCGCATGCGGTCGTGGACGCTGGCATTCCTCATCCGGCACTCTGCGTACCACACACTCGACCATGCCTGGGAGATGGAGGACAAGGACCTGACGGCGTAGCCGGGGCACCTCGCGACGCATGCCGGTGAGGTCCGCACGTCCACTGTGGAGCTGGTCAGTCCAGCCGGCGGACGAGGACCAGTCGGGGCCGGGTCAGCAGCGTTGTCGCCACCGCTGCGAGCGCCGGGCGGCCAACAGCGTGATGGCCAACGGCAGCCATGGCACATGCCGCTCCAGACCCTTGCGGAACGTGGCCATCCCCGCCGCCAGGGCGATGCCGCCGATCATGTCCGGCAGCCGCGCGGTTCCGCCAGCAGCTGCGCCTCCTGCTCGATGAGCGGGGCGGCTTTGGCGATGGGGCGGTCGAAGTAGCTGATCTGCACGCGGAGCACGGTGCCCTTCTTCTGCGCGCGCCAGATAGCGACGATCTCGGTTAGATCGGCCGGCGATCAACCCGCAACGGCGGCAGAGTCGTACGGTCCGGCTTCGAGGACCATGCCCTCGTCGGCCCGGAAGGCGACGCGCGTGGGGGGATGGCCCGCTCGATGCGGCAGCACTCGTGGCCGTCGGGCTCGGGCAGCCTCACATCCGGGATCTCAGCACGTCGAACTCGCAGCCTGGCGAGGACGGGTCGAAGCCGTGCTCGACCAGCCAGCGACCCGCCACCAGGCTTCGCCACGACCACCATGCGCGGATCACGTCGAGATCGACGTCGATGCCGTAGCCGGCGACGACGTCGTCAAGGTGCTCCTCGTGTCCGAGCGTCAGGACGGCGAGGTCGTACAGGGCATCGCCCTGGGCCGCCTCGGACCAGTCGATCACGCCGGTGATCTTGTCACCGTCGACGAAGACGTGGGTGACCTGCAGGTCGCCGTGTATGAACACCGGTTTCCACGGCCGGAGCGCAGCCTCGGCAACCTGGCGGTTGCGGGTGACCAGGTCGATGGGGAGGACGCCGTTCGTGACGAGCCACTCGCATTCGCCGTCGAGGCGCGATTCGATCTCGTCGATGCGCCGACCGGGCCACGGCGGCAACGGCGCGTCGTGCAGCATCCGTACGGCCGCACCCGCCGCGGCCCACGCCGCCGACGACGCGGTCGACGGCTCGCCGAGGCGGCCGAGTGCCGTGCCGGGGAGGGCGGCGAGCGCGAGTACGGGCGGCTTGCGCCACAGGACCTCCGGAGTCGGGACCGGCGCCATAGCCATCGCCTCGACCTCGACGTCGGTGCGCGTCTGATCAGCGTCGATCTTCAGGAACACGTCGCCGACGCGCAGGGTCGCGCGCTCGTTATGGGCGACGACGACCTCGACCTCCACGTCGGCCATTATCACGGGACGATCACCCGCGTCGCCAAGAGTTATCGCGTGCTACTGCGCGGCTGACCGCGTCCCCCGGCTTGGCGGCCTCGTGCACGACACCGACCGCTGACGGTCGAGCACTGCCTACCTCGGTCCGCCGAGCCTCGGCACGCGGATCGTGAAGTCCAGGCGGCCGGGTCGGCGGGCGGCAGCGAGAACGACGGCAGGGCGTCGTCGCTGCCGTAGCCGAGCGCGCTGACCGGCTCGCCGGGGCGCGTGTAGTCCGCGGCGACGACCCCGGGACTGCGCAGCCGGAGGGCGCCGCCGAAGGCGAGGTCGTAGTGGTAGAGGACGCCGGGCCGCAGCCGCGGTGCCTGGGCGGTCGCGGGGCGCGCCGTGACCGCGACCAGGTGGCAGCCGGGCCCGAGCTGGGCGGTCTCCCGCGCGCCGGTGAGCACGGTGTCTCCCGCCGCGTCGAGGACGAGCAGGGTGACCTGCTGGTGGGTCTTGACGGCGACCCAGACGGTCACCAGGTCTGGCTGCACCCGGCGCAGGACCGGACCGGCGAGGACGAGCGGCAGGCTCGCCCACCGCTCGCTCAGCGGGGTCCAGGGCATGCAGTGCCCTCCCAAGGACGGGGCCCTGCGGTCAGCAGACCTGCCGGAAGGGCCTACCACGGGCCGGGTAGCTCGACAGCCACCATGTCGCAGCCAGCGCCAGAACACAACCGGATGTACGTCCGGAGCTGTCCCGGGGAGCGGCGCCGGCATCGCCCTTCGGATGCTGCACCATGTCGGGGTGAGCACGTCGCCTGCCGCCGCCGGCCCCGCCCGCCCGGGGCCGGCAGGTCCGGGGCCGGCAGGTCCGGGGCCGACGGGGCACGGTGTGGTGCTGGAGGCGGTGCTGGAGCGCATCACCTACGCCAACGACGAGACCGGCTACACCATCGCCCGCGTGGCCACCGACCGCTCCGGCAACGACCTGCTGACCGTGGTCGGCTCCCTGCTCGGCGTCCAGCCCGGCGAGAGCCTGCGCCTGGTCGGCCGGTGGGGCTCGCACCCCAGGTACGGGCGCCAGTTCGAGGTGCACTCGTTCACCACCGTGCTGCCCGCAACCGTCCAGGGCATCGAGCGCTATCTCGGCTCTGGGCTGATCAAGGGGATCGGGCCGCGGATGGCGGCCCGCATCGTCGCCCACTTCGGCGCGGACACCCTGCGGGTCATCGAGGAGGAGCCGGCCCGGCTGGTCGAGGTGGACGGCCTCGGCCCCAAGCGCACCGCGATGATCGGCACCGCGTGGGAGGAGCAGAAGGCCATCAAGGAGGTGATGGTCTTCCTCCAGGGCGTCGGCGTCTCCACCTCCCTGGCCGTGCGCATCTACAAGAAGTACGGCGACGCGTCGATCTCGGTGGTGCGCAACGAGCCGTACCGGCTCGCCGCCGACGTGTGGGGCATCGGCTTCCGCACGGCCGACGCCATCGCCCGGGCCATCGGCATCCCGCCGGACAGCCCGCAGCGGGTGCAGGCCGGCATCCAGTACACCCTGTCCGAGGCGACCGACAACGGGCACTGCTACCTGCCCGAGCCGAACCTGGTCAGCGGCGCCGCCGAGATCCTCGCCGTCCCCGCCGACCTGGTGCGGACCTGCCTGGACGACCTCGCCATGACCGGCGGCGTGGTCCGCGAGCCGGTGCCCAACCCCAGCACCGAGGGCGGCACCATCCCGGCGGTGTACCTGGTGCCGTTCCACCGCGCCGAGACGGCGCTCGCCGGCAGCCTCGCCCGGCTGCGCGACGCCGCCGTCGACCGGCTGCCCGCCTTCGCGGACGTGGACTGGGCCAAGGCCCTGGCCTGGCTGCGCACCCGTACCGACGCCGACCTCGCCCCAGAGCAGGAGCAGGCGGTACGGCTCGCGCTCACCTCGCGGGTCGCGGTGCTGACCGGCGGGCCGGGCTGTGGCAAGTCGTTCACGGTCCGGTCGGTGATCACCCTGGCGGCGGCGAAGCGCGCGAAGATCGTCCTCGCCGCGCCGACCGGCCGGGCCGCGAAGCGGCTGGCCGAGCTCTCCGGGCAGCCGGCCACCACCGTGCACCGGCTGCTCCAGCTGCGCCCGGGCGGGGACGCGTCCTTCGACCGGGACAACCCGCTCGACGCCGACCTGGTCGTGGTCGACGAGGCGAGCATGCTCGACGTGCTCCTCGCCAACAAGCTGGTCAAGGCCGTGGCGCCCGGCGCGCACCTGCTGCTCGTCGGCGACGTCGACCAGCTGCCGTCGGTCGGCGCCGGCGAGGTGCTGCGCGACGTGCTCGCCGCGCAGGCCATCCCCCGGGTACGGCTGACCCGGATCTTCCGGCAGGCGAGCCGGTCCGGCGTCGTGGTCAACGCCCACCGCATCAACGCCGGGCAGGCTCCCGCGTTCGGCGAGTACCCGGACTTCTTCCTGTTCCCGGTCGAGGAGCCGGAGGCGACCGCGGAGATGGTGGTGGATGTCGTCGCGCGGCGGATACCGCGCCGGTTCGGCGTGCAGCCGCGCGACATCCAGGTGCTCACCCCGATGCACCGCGGTCCGGCCGGCGCCGGCAACCTCAACACGCTGCTGCAGGAGGCCATCGCGCCGTACCGGGAGGGCGCGCCAGAGCGCCGGCAGGGCGCCCGGGTGTTCCGGGTCGGCGACAAGGTCATCCAGATCCGCAACAACTACGAGAAGGGCGTGGCCGGGGTGTTCAACGGCACCGTCGGTGTGGTCACCGCCCTGTCCACCGTCGAGCAGCAGCTGACCGTACGCACCGACGAGGACGAGACCATCGAGTACGACTTCGACGAGCTCGACGAGCTGCAACATGCGTACGCCATCACCGTGCACCGCTCGCAGGGCAGCGAGTACCCGGCCGTGGTCGTCCCGCTGACCATGAGCTCGTACACGCTGTTGCAGCGCAACCTGCTCTACACCGCGGTCACCCGGGCCAAGCGGCTGGTCGTCCTCGTCGGCAGCCGCAAGGCGCTGGCCGTCGCGGTCCGTACCGCCGGCACCGGGCGCCGCCACACCGCGCTCACCCACCGCATCGAGGAGCCCTCGCCCGCCCGCCGCCCGTGACCACGTGATCATCCAGTGTGGTCGGACAGCCACTCCTCCACGCGTCTGGCGGTGGTCGGGGCGTGCTCCTCCATGATCGTGAAGTGGTCGCCCGGCACGTCCACGACCGCATCGGCAAGCCTCCAGCAGGACCGCCAGTCGTACGCCCTGGTCCACGGCACCAGCGGCTGCGACGCCCGTACGAGCAGCGTGGGCGCGGCTATCTTCTGCGGCGTCCAGTCGAAGCCGTTGTAGCGGCCCATCGCGGTGAGCCACGCGTCAGTGCGCGAGTAGCCCATCGCCTCGTGCTTGCGCAGCACGCCGCTGGCGAGAGCCGGCCGGAGGTCGCCGATCACCTCGTCCTGGTCGGGCCCGTAGGTGTCGATGAGCACCAGCGCGACCGGCGCGGTGCCGCGGCTCTCCAGGTGGGCCGCTAGCGCGTGCGCGACCAGGCCGCCGGAGGAGCAGCCGACCAGCACAAAGGGTGCCCCGTCGACGGACCGCTCGACGGTCTCGGCGTGCACCGCCACCACCGCACCGGTGGAGGCGGGCAGGAGCTGCCCATCGGTGAAGCCGGGCGGCTGGAGCACGGACAGGTCGCGGCGGCCCCGGAACGGCGCGGCAAACCGCGCGTACTGGTGGGCGCCGGGCTGCCCGACGAAACCCGGGACGCAGACCAGCCCAGGCCGCGCGCCTCCCACACCGCGGCGAGCTCCAGGACGGCGGCCTCGTCACCGGAGACACCACCGCGGCCGGCCCGTTCACCGCCGCGATGCTGGCACGCTCCTGCCAGCCGTCGAGCTGGGTACGAATCTCGTCCTCGGTGGCGGCGACCGAGACCATCGCTCCCCCGGCGGGGAGTGCCTGCATGAGGCGGCCCCGCGCGGCGGTGAGCGCGCACGCGTCAGCTCCGGATGGTCGGCGAGGTGGGCGCGCAGCCGCTGGGCCTGAGCCTGGAGCGCCTCGCCGCTCCTGCCCGAGGGCACGCAGGGCAGCACAGCGACGCCGGCCTGGACCGGCGTGGGGCGGGCAGTCCCGGCCGGCACCGACACCGTCGCCGACCCATGCCCCGACGCCGACCCGCGACTCGACGCCGGCGCCGGCCCGTCCTGGTCCCGTGGCTCGTGCCCGGAGAGCACAACGTGGCAGTTTGTTCCGCCCATGCCGAACGAGCTGACGCCGGCCACGAGCGTCCCGCCGGGGCGTACCCACGGGTTGAGCGTGGTCTGCACCCCCAGGTTGAGCTCTGCCAGGGGGATCTGCGGGTGCGGGGTCGTGAAGTTGAGGCTGGGCACCAGCTCCCGGTGCTTCAGGCACAGCACGACCTTGAGCAGCCGGCCACGCCGGCCGCGCCCTCCAGGTGGCCTATGTTGGTCTTGACCGAGCCCACCAGCAATGGGTCATCGGCGCAGCGGCCGTCACCGAGCGCCGAGCCGAGCGCGGCGGCCTCGACCGGGTCGCCCACCCTGGTCCCGGTCCCGTGCAGCTCCACGTACTGGACCTCGGCCGGGTCCACGCCCGAGCGCTCCTAGGCCAGCCGCAGCACCTCCTCCTGCGCCGCCAGGCTGGGCGCCGTCAGGCTCTCGCTCGCCCCGTCGTTGTTGACCGCGCTGCCGCTGCTGGGGGTCGACCGCGACGGCCTCGCGCGGCGAGATCCCGAAGAAGGCGGGGTCGAACTCGTCGACCTGGTCGAGGAAGGCACCCCGTCGCACGCTCTCCCTGGCGCTGGCGGGGACGTCCAGGTCCCAGCCGGCCACCAGCTCTCGGCGATGGTCGGGAACGTCGGTTATGGCATGGTCCCCGTCGCGGAGCAGCCGCCAGAACGCAGCCGGGTCCGCCGCCTTCGGCAGGCGGCAGGAGAGCCCGACCACCGCTATCGCGTCGCCTCGTGGTGGACCTGCCCGCAACGCCCCGGACCCATGGACGTCGATGTCGGACCCAACCATGACCGCGTCAAGCCCCCGCTCACGATCGTCAATAGGTGCCCAACTATAAGATGCTAAGTTCTGAGATGCAGACTTGTCTCGGCACCGGATCTGTGCCTAGGAGTAAATATGTCGATGTTTGACCCCGCCTGACAAGATCTAGCCGGTCCATGCCGCTGCGGTGCGGTAGCCTGCTCGGGTTCTGCGCCGCCGGCACACGGGGGACCTGATGCGCTGGCGACGCCCGTACCTCATCCCTGGAGCGAGCACCGTGAAGACCCGCCGTTGGGCGATCGCTGGACTCGCCGTAGCCGCGTCGCTGGCCTTTGCGACCGGTTGCGGCACAGACAACGACGAGCCAGGCACGACACCATCGCCGACCCCGGCACCGAAGGATGCACTCATCGCGTCAGTCGCGGAGCTGCAGAAGAACAGCTTCACCTTTGAGATGAAGGTCGCCGAGGCCACCGGCACCGGGTCCGTCGACCCGGCCGCGAAGGCCGCGGCGATGAAGATGAACTTCTCCGACGACACGTCCGCCGCGAAGTTCCAGATGGATATGCTGCTCCTCGCCGACGACTTCTACCTGAAGCTCGACTTCGGCGACCTGAAGCTGCCCGGGCTGCCGGCACCGGACAAGTGGCAGCGCGTCGACAAGACCAAGCTGACGAGCGCGGACGACCTCGACATCGACATCGCCAAGGACGCCGACCCGGCGGGCGCGAAGGAGATCTTCGACGCCATCGTCACTGTCGAGAAGACCGGCGACCGCCAGTACAAGGGCACCACCGACCTCAGCAAGGCGGCCGAGGCCGGCATGGTGGACGAGGACGTGGTCAAGACCCTCGGCGACCAGGCCGGGGCGGTGCCGTTCGAGGCCACCCTGGACGACCAGGGGCGGCTGGCCAACCTGAAGCTGAACATCCCGGCGGCGGGCACCACCAAGGCCCAGACCTGGGACGTCACCTACAGCAGCTACGGTGCGGCCCCCAAGCTCGAGAAGCCTCCGGCGAGCGAGATCCAGGAGGCCCCGAAGAGCGTGTACGACATCCTGAACTCGTAGCCTGCTGGCGACAGGGCGGGACGGTCGAGGACCGTCCCGCCCTGTCGCCTGCCACCGGCGGCCGGGTTGGGGTCAGCGGCTCTGCAGCGCGTCCAGACCCACCGCCATCGCGATGACCAGCCTGCGGTCGATCCGCGGGTCGTGGATCTCGACGAGGTACCTGTCCCGCAGCCCCCACTTCTTCACCACGGCGAACGTCGGCTGCCCGTCGATGCTGAAGTCGAAGTGGTAGGGCAGCCAGGACAGCGAGTCGACGAACCGCCGCAGGACCCCGACGACGGCGTTGCGTTCCTGGCCGGTCGCCACCCCCAGACCGGGCTGCTCAAGGTGCCAGGTGGAGCGCAGCAGCGACCGCGCAAAGTCCTTACGGAACAGGCCGATCGGCCTACCCGCGGCGTCCACCACGTCGTACGTCGCGCCGAGGTCCATCACCTGGCGCGCCTTGAACCCGAGCACCGGCTGCTGTTTCGTGTCGTCCGCGTAGAGGGTCACCTGTTCCCGGAACGCCATCCGCTTCTGCTGCGCGAACGCCAGGAGCTGACCCTCTGACCCGTCGGCCTCGACCGCGCGGACCTCGTACTGGTTGACCATCAGGCGGACCCGCTGCCGCACGATCAGGCGCTGCTCGGCCTGAAGCCGCTCGATATCCATCTCGCTCTGCTCTCCTTGCTGTCTTCCTGCGGCGACGCGGTCGGCGTCGGGCGGGAGTCTCGCACACAAACCAGACCCACAACGCCCGAACGCCAGGAACCAAAGCCAGGGTGGTGCAGTCCGCCGCGGCCTTCGTACGTCTATCCGGGTGACGTAACCAATAGGAGGCATCTACGTGCCGGGAAGGTCACCGGGCCGGTGACCTTGTCCGGCTGCATCCCCGCCGCAGCAGCCCGGCCCTACCCATCTGGGACCGGCGCCCCTTCGGAGCCGGCCCCGGGCGGGCCACCCTCGCCGTCGCCGACCGCAGACCCGAGCTGGCTAGCCGAACCATCGCCGACAGCCGTCCCAAGCTGGCCAGCCGAACCGTCGGCCAGCTCCATCGAGGCGGAGAGCTCGTCATCAGCCCACCCGGAGCCGGGACAGATCTGGTGCTCCAGCTCCCGGAACGAGTTTGTGGGCTGGCGCGGCGACAGCGTGGTCCTGGTCGCCGACGAGACAGCCGCTACGCGCCAGATCGACGCGGTCGACATCAGCACAGGCAAGCGGTGGACGGTGCACCGGCCCGCTTCTCAGCTCCGGCTGCTGGCCTCGGCCTATCCGGTCATCGTGGCGGCCGCACAGCTCACGGATGAGGCCCGCCGCCGGGTCGGGTTCTGACCGGTCCGGCCGCCGCTGCCAGCGCGTCGCGCGCGGCTGAAAGGTAAGGCTCGCCGTCCCGGTGCAGCGCGCGGGCGAGCTCGAACGCGGCGAACCAGTGCCTGGCCCGCTTCTCGTCCACACTGGACCCATCGGTGACGGGGGCCGACTCCAGCCACTGCGCCGCCGCCCGGTGGTAGTCCAGGCGGACAGCGCGGGGCAGCCGCCCGTACGCCACCTGCCGGACCACCGGCTGGCTGAGCTCGTACTCCGGCTGCGTTCCCAGCGACCCGGTGGACCGGCGCACGAGCAGGCGACGGCGCTCCAACCGGCGCAGCGCGGCCTGGGCGGCCAGCGGCTCGATCTGGAGCAGGGCGGCGACCGTGTCCGGCCGCACCGCATCGCCGATGACCGCGGCGGCCTGCAGGACGTCCCGGTCAGCCTCGCTGACCTGGTCGAGCTGAGCCGCCACGGCCCGGTGCACCCGCTCGGGCACGGGTGTCTCACCGCTGGCCGCCCAGAGGAGCCCGGCGCCCCGCTCGGCGAGCATCCGCACGTACTCCTCGGCGTACCAGGGGTTGCCGGCGGCGAGCGGGACCAGGCGGTCGGCGAGGCCCACCGGCTGGTCGTAGCGGTCGAGCAGGTGGCTGAGCAGGCTGCGGGTCTCCTCCGCGGTGAGCGGCTCAACGGGTACGGCCAGGTGGGACCTTCCAGCCAGGGCCGGCAGCAGGTCCGGCCGGTGGACGACGACAGCCGCCAGCGGAACCGGTTGCGGTGCGGCGGCGGCCCGGGCGACCAGGTCCCCGATGAACTGGGCCAGCGTGGGGTCGGCGTGGTCCAGGTCGTCAACCACCAGGACGAGCGGTCGGTCGGCGGCGGCTGCGAGCAGGATCCGGCGCAGGACCGTCTCCACGCGGTCCGCGTCGAGGCCCTCGGGGCGCGGGCCGGGCAACCGTAGCAGGGTGCCCAAGACATCGAGTACGGATGCCAGCTCCTCTCCGGTGGCCAGGCCCTGGATCGCAACGGCGAGCTTGCTGCGCACCGTGGGTGTGTCATCGCTGTCCAGCACCCCGGCGTGGTGTCCAAGCATCTCGGCCAGCACCTCGTAGCGCCCGCCCCCACACGGCGGGCAGTGCCCGAACCACCACCGTGCCCGCCCGGCGGATGTGGCGCGCAGGCACCTCGCCAGCTCCCGCACCAGCCGGGTCTTGCCGATACCCGTGGGCCCAACCACCGGCAGGAGCTGCGGCACGCCCGCCTCCACTGTCCACATGAGATGGTCGATGAGTGTGGCCAGCCCGCCGGTCCGGCCGACGAACGGGGTGGCTTCCCCACCCGGGTCGGCGGCTGGCCGCAGCCGGGCGGCCCGAGCCTGCCATACCTCGACCGGGACGGACCCGCCAGCGACCAGCACCGGGCTCGCGTGCTGGTAGGTCACCACCTGTTCCGTGGCGCGGCGCGTGGCGGCGGTCACCGCGACCGAGCCCGGAGCGGCGTAGGCCTGCACCCGCGCGGCGATGTTGACGACATCGCCAGTGACGAACGCCTGCCCGCCGTCGCGCATCGCACCGAGGTCGACAACCACCTCACCGGTGGCGATACCGACGCGGACCCGGATCGGGGAGCCGTCCGCAAGCCGTAGGCCCGCCAGCGACTCCTGGATGTCCAGCCCGGTCCGCACCGCGCGGTAGGCGTCGTAGCCGTCCGAACGGGGTGCGCCGAACACGGCGAGGACGGCGTCGCCGACGTACTTCTCGACAATGCCGCCGCGCCGTCTGACGATCCCCTTGACCCTGCGGAAGTAGTCGTTCTGGAAGGCGCGTACGTCCTCAGGGTCGAGCCGGCCGGCGAGCGTCGTGAAGCCGACGATGTCGACGAACAGCACGCTGACCGTGCGCCGCTCCTCACGCGTACGGCGGTCGCGGTGGCCGGCGCCGACGAGGTCCGGCCGGTAGTGCCCCGACCTGCCCGCCGGCGGCGTGAGCCGTGGCGCCGTGCACAGGTGCGGCGTCTCGGCGGTCCGCGCCGAGGCGGTGCCGGCTGGGCGGCTCGGGCGCGCGGCGCCGCCCGCCAGATCGACCTTGACGTCCCTGGTAACCACCATCAGTCCGCCCCCCTCTGTGGGTGTCTCCCCTATGGACGGAGGAGCAGGAGAGCCGGGCGATACACGCCGAACGGAGATGAGCAGGCAGCCGGTTTACGGTTCGAGCCATCCGCTGAGGACCTCAGCACCGGCGCCCGACCGGCAACGCAGGCGGAACGGCCCAGCCGGGATCGGCCTGATGGCGAAGCACCCCACGTCATCCGCCAGAACGGCGGTCGAGCCGTCACGGGTGCCCACCTCAACCTCGCCGAGCTGCGGCGGGACGAGCTGGCCCAGCAGCGCGTCGCCGATCATCTCCAGCTCGACCGTCAAGGCCTCGCCGACCAAGGTGAGGGTGCGCACCGAGCTCAGCTTGGGTCGCTCCACCGCCGCTTCCGGGGCGGCCCCGGCGTACGCGTCGTATGCGGCCCGCCCCACCTGTATGAGCCTTTCGGGTACGACGGCAGCTCGCATCGCCTCGCGGAGTGCGAGAACGAGCTGTTCGTCGCTCCACCACGAGTCCGCCATCTGCTCACCCTCCGGGCTCGGTGGGCACGGGCCGGTCAGCGGCGACACCAACGCGGGTACGTGTCGGGCTCGCCTGCGCTGAGGAGTCCCTCGACGCAGGCGACACCACAGAACCGGCACCGCAGACCCCACGACGGCGCCCTTGACGGCCCCCCTCCAGATGCAGGCTCCGAAATGGGTATGTGGCTGCTCACTTGTGGCTCCTTAGGACGGCACGCCTGAAGGTGGTGTGTTCATCTCTACGGAGCCGCCGCTGCGATGGTTAGTACGTGTCCTGAAGATGTCACGCCCGACCGGTGGACCCGGTCGGGCGTGCCAGCTACAGCGTTATCCAGGAGGTGAGGACGTCGACCGACGCTCCGATGCGGCACCGCAGGCGGAACGGGCCGCTGGGCAACGCACCGACCGTGAAGCAACCCAGCTCGTCGGCGGTAACGCTCGCCACCTCGCCATCGCGGGTCTGCAGCTCGACCCTCGCGGCACCGGGCGGGACGACCTGGCCGAGCAGGCAGCCGTTGGCGACCTCGAGCTCGATGGTCAGCCGCGGCGAGGCGAACGTGAACGCGCGCAGCGTGGCGGTGTCGGTGCGGGTGGCGGCTGGCTCGTGCTCGGAGTCGTAGACCAGGGCCGCCAGCTCCGCATGGATCCCCCGCCACGCGTACGCGGCCTTGCCGGTATCGACGAGCTCCCGCGGGACCGCATCCGCCTCCCGCAGCGCCTCGCCGAGCATGGCGACGAGCCGGTCGTCATCGTTCCACCATGTGCTGGCCACGAACATCACTCCCGTTCCCAGTGCGTTGCTCGGCCTCGATCAGTGCGGCAAGAGCCGGGCAGCGGCGCAGCTCATCCAGGCAGCGCATGCGGCTCGGACCGATGGAACCGGGCTTCATGCCCAACCGGGCCCCGATCTCCCGGTACGAGGGACCACCGTCCCGGAACAACATTGACAGTAGCTCCTGACACCTGGGCCCCAGCTGGGCGAACGCCTCGCGAAGGGCGATCTGGCGCTGCGCCCGCTCCAGCTCATGCTCCAGCTCCGCCAGGTCGTCCTGCGCCGCCGGCTCGTCGTCGAGCTGCTCACCGTACTGGCGCCGGTTCTCGGAGCGCAGCACCTTCAGGCACTCGTTGCGGGTGGTCGTCGCCAGCCAGCCGGCCAGGGCGGCCGGCTCCCGGATGGTGGCCAGGTGCTCGACCAGCGTCAGCCAGACCGTCTGCGCGACATCGTCGACATCGGAGCGGCTGAGCTGGAAACGGCGGCAGATCGCCCAGATCAGCGGCGCGTACCGTTCGACGATCCGGTTCCACGCGTCGCGGTCCCCCTTGCGAGCTGCGATGACAAGGGCCACGACCGTTGGGTCGTTGCGCATCAGAGCCTCCGCGAGGTCAGCAGACCGGCCCGGGTCGTTGTCTCGTTCTTCAGGCATCCTCGGGCCGGTGGATACGTATCTCACCGTCCGCCTCGCCCTGCGCCCGGTCCTTCAGCATGCGCAGTGCCTCCCGGGCGTCGCAACGTCCCGGAACGGTGAGCGCGGCGATACGTCCGGACACCGTCGCCGCCGCGAACGATGTGCCGGACCAGGTCGCGTACCCGCCGAATGTCTTGGGTACGGGTTCGCGGTTGGGCACCTTCTTGATCCAGTGGGCGCTGCTCTCGGTCCGGACCTTGCCGGTCAGGTAGGTGCTGGTCACATTCTCGCCCGGCGCAGTGAAGGTGAGCCATGGCACCTTCGGGCTGAAGCGGGAAGGCTCCTGCGACCTGTGGTTGTAGGCGCCCACCGCCACCACGTCGGGGAGGGCCGCCGGCCACAACGGGGTCCGCGGGGTCAGCCGGTGCCCGGGTGGCTCCTTGGTCACCTTGCCGTGGTTGCCCGCGGCGGCCACCAGGACGACGTCCGGCGTCAGCAGCTCGACCGCCCGGGAGATCACCAGCGGCGGGACCCCGTCGTTCGTGCTGCAGCCGAGGGACATGTTGAGGATCTCCACACCGGCGTCCCGGAACTCGACCATGCGCTGGGCGGCCTGCCAGATGGTCGCTACGGCATGCTCGTCGTCGAGGACCCACCGGACATCGAGCTCGGCGGCGGGCGCTGCGCGCAGGACCAGCCCGGCGACGAAGGTCGCGTGCCCGGCGAAGTGCGGGAAGGGCTCTCCCACCCGCAGGATCGAGTCCTCGTCGGCGAGGTACCGACCCGAGAGCGCGGGGTGCGGGTGCAGCCGGGTGTCGAGGACACCCACGCGGACCCCGGCACCTAGCCGACGGTTGTGGTCCGGCCGCTCGGCCGGCTTCTTGCCCGGTTTTGGGAAGTACACGCCGCCGCCGCTGAGGTGCGGCAGGCCCGTCACGCTCTCGACGTGCCGGTTCTTCCCCATCGGCGGCACCCACCCGTCCCACTCGCGGATGAAGGTGCACCGCAGGTCGAACATCAGGCGGTCGAGGCCGGACGCGTGCGGTCCCGGCACGGCGGGAAGCTCGGGATGGTCCCGGCCATGCATCGTACTGGCGTGCTCGTCCCCCAACCGCCGCAGCCCGTCCGCTGCCTTCTCGATGCCGCGCACCCGGACCAGCGCGAGGTCGAGCGCCTGGCTGCGGTCGGTCACCTCGGACGACAGCCCGCGGGCCTTCAGCTTCGTACAGATGATCGATAGATATGGAAGTGCGACCACAAGCTCGTCGGAGGCGTACAAACCGACCTGCCTCGTGTCGGCCACCATGGACATGGTGCTTCCTCTCTAACCCGTCGACGATAGGCTTCACTAATAGGAGCAGGCCGGGTAGTCGTTGATACGACTTTGCCGCGCATATCCCTCGAAGGTGCGATGACTCCCTCATTGATCGAGCAGGCGCGCGAGTCCCTTCGCATGGCGGAGTCCGACCCGAGTCGTGCGGCGACGCTGGCCTCGGCGGTGGCGGGGCAGGCCCGGGTGGCGCGTGACCATGCCGCCTCCAGCGTGGCGGCGCGGGCGCTGGGGCTGGCCGCGCTGCACGGCAAGGACCTTGACAGCTCGATGCGGCACCTGCGAGCGGCGATCAACTATGGCCGCCGGGCCGGTGCGCCGGAGCTTGCCGCGCAGGCGCGGATGACGCTGGCGTTCGTGGCCAGCTCGCGGGGCTGGTCGCAGCGCGGGCTTCGGGAGATCGACACCGCGCTGCGGGACCTGCGCGGGGCCGACCGGGCGCGTGGGGAGGCCCAGCGCGGGGTGATCCTGCACCAGCTGGGCGACCTTGACACCGCTTTGGCCTGCTACAACACGGCCCTGCCCGCGCTGCGCGGCGCGGGAGACCAGGTATGGGTCTGGCGGATCCTGTCCAACCGGGGGGTGCTGCACGGCTACCGGCTGGAGCTGGCCAAGGCCGCCGCCGACCTGCACGAGGCGGCCCGGCTCTCCGAGGAGCTGGACCTGACGATGTCGGTGGCGTACACCCAGCAGAACCTGGGCTGGGTGCACACCCTGCGCGGGGACGTCCCGCTGGCGCTGGACTACCTCGACAAGGCCGAGCAGCGGCTCCGGGAGCTGGGCGCGCAGCTGGGCACCGTGCTGCGCGACCGCATCGAGCTGCTGCTCTCGGTCCACCTGGTGGCTGAGGCCCGGGTGCTGGCCGACTCGGCAGTGGCGCAGCTGGAGCGGGAGAAGCGGCTGGTGGTCCTGCCCGAGGTGCGGCTGCTGCTGGCGCAGGCCGCCATGCTCGACGGGGAGCCCGCCGTGGCGCTGCACCAGGCCCGCCGGGCAGTGCGCGAGCTGGGCCGCCAGGACCGCCCGGGATGGCTCGCCCTGGCCCGCTTCGCCGTGCTGACCGCCCGCCTGGCCGGCGACCGTGGCTCGCGGGTCGGGGTGGGCCAGGCCGAGCGGGCGGCGGTGGCGCTGGAGGCGACCCCGTGGACCGCCGCCGCCACCGAGGCACGGCTGGTCGCTGCGAAGCTGGCACTGCAGCGGGGGTGGACGGCACAGGCTGTGGCACAGCTGGAACGGCCTAGCCGGGCCATCCGGCGCGGGCCGGCCATGCTGCGCGTCCGCGCGTGGTACGCCACGGCGTTGCTACGCCTGGCCAAGGGCGAGGACCAGGCGACGATGCGGGCGTTACGCACCGGGCTGCGCGTCATCGACGAGCACCGGGCGGCGTTCGGCGCCACCGACCTGCGGGCGCGCGCGGCCGGGCACCGTACCGACCTCGCCGAGCTCGGCCTGCGCATCGCGCTGCAAGGTGGCGGCGCCCGCCAGGTGCTGGAGTGGGCCGAACGCAGCCGCGCCAGCCTCTTCCTCATCCGGCCGGTCCGCCCGCCCGAGGACGCCGAGCTCGC
>Ga0075420_100001304_pt1 | contig 21065 bp, 21 predicted proteins | sample SoiMetdeltSBSDD4_FD_75296 | JGI IMG/M metagenome (GOLD analysis project Ga0075420, IMG submission 75296) | Bulk soil microbial communities from a Populus tree surrounding site in Tennessee, USA - Soil MetaG P. deltoides SBSDD4 | ecosystem: Environmental > Terrestrial > Soil > Tree plantation... | reverse complement strand
CCACGATCTTCAGCGCGCCGTCGTCGCCCTGGGCAAAGATGTCCACCGGGCAGACCTCGGCGAGCTTCCGCGCGATCTCCGGGTCGCGCGCCACCCCGTCATCCACCTCGACGTCGATGAAGATCGACTGCGCCGGGGCGGTGCTCACGTTGCCACCTTCTCGCCGAGGCGGTCCTTCACGAGGCCCGGGATCTCGGCGATCTCCTCGGCGACGGTGATGCCCGCTTCGTTCAGCCGCGCGATCTTCTCGGCCGCGGTGTCGGCCTTGCCCTCGACGATGGTGCCGGCGTGGCCGAAGCTCATGCCCGGCATCTCGTCCATGAACTTGCCCGCCATGAAGGCCACGATCGGGAGGCGGCTGTCGTTTGCCGTCACGTATTCCGCCAGCTCGGCCTCCATGCGCCCGCCGGGCTCCGTGTAGATCACGATCGCCTGCGTCTCCGCGTCGGCTTCGAACAGTGGCATCAGCTCCGTGTACGTGGAGCCGATGATCGCGTCGCCGCCGATCGACACTGCCGTGGACTGGCCGAGCCCGGCGGCGGTCAGAGTGCTCGAGATCTCGGTCGTCATGCCGCCGCTGCGCGACATCACGCCCACCGAGCCGGGCCTGTACGCCTTGGCCGCGTCCTGCGCCGGGCCGCCGATGCCGCCCATCTTGATCACGTCCGGCACGATCACGCCGAGGCAGTTGGGCCCGATGATCCGAGCTTGCTTCTGAGAAGCAAGCTCAACCATCTGCGCGACGTCGCGGCGCGGGATGCGCTCCGTCACGATCACGATCAGCTCGATGCCGTGCTCGAGCGCTTCGAAGACCGCGTCCTTCGTGAACGCGGGCGGGACGGTCACGACGGATCCCTGGATCGGGCCGCCGTGGTGCTCGACCGCCTGCTCGACCGTGTCGAACACGGGCACGCCGTGCACGTCGCGGCCCTTGCGACCGGGCGTCACGCCGCCGACCACCTTCGCGCCGGCGCCGTAGTCGAGGCACTCGCGCGTCAGGTTGACCGCCTCGCGCCCCGTGATGCCCTGCACGATGAAGGTCGTGTTCTGGTCGATCAAGATGCTCATGCGGGAATCTTCTCCACGGCTCGCTTCGCCGCCTCGTGCATCGACACGCTGCGGTCGCAGTACTCCACGCCGTACTTCTCGAGGATCTTGAAGCCCTCGTCCTCCCAGGCGCCGGGGATGCGGAAGATCGCGATCTTCTCGGCGGGGTCGAACCCGAGCTCCAGGCAGGCCTTCACGACGCCGCGCGCGACGATGTCGACCCGCGTGTTGGAGACGATCGACATCATCACGGCGATCTTGTCCACGCCCGGCTTCGAGAGCACCAGCTTCGCAAGCCCCGCCGCCTTCGCGACGGACGGGTTGCCGCCGATCTCGCAGTAGTTGGCCGGCTTGCCGCCGTACTTGCGGACGGCGTCGAACAGCGTGAGGCTGCCGCCGCCCGCGCCGATCACGAGGCCGAGGTTGCCGTCGAACTCGGTCACGTTGCCCGCGACGCCGCGGTGGTCCATGGCGTCGACCTCCTCGCCCGCGATCTCGAAGGGCGTCGCCTCGCGCGCCTGGCGGGTCTCCTCGTCGCCGACGCCGAGCTCCTTCAGGAGCTCGCGCTGGCGCGGGCGGGCCTCGTTCTCCATCTCCATGTGCGCGTCGAGCGCGACAAAGCTGCCGTCCTCGAGCTCGCCCAGCGGGTTGATCTCGGCAAGCGTCATGTCGTAGTCGCTGAACAGGCGCGCAAGGCGCGCGAGGATGGGCGTCGCGCGGGTCAGCGCGCGGCCGGTCACGCCGGTCTGCGCGATCACCTCCTTGGCGCGGAAGTCCGGTGCTTCGACCAAGTTGGAGAGGTGCCCGCGGCCGACGTGGCCGGGGTGCTGCTCGGCGACCTCCTCGATGTCGATGCCGCCCATGTCGCTGAAGAGCATCACGGGCTTCTTGCGGATCCCGTCCCACACGACGCCGGCGTAGTACTCCTGCTTCAGCTGCGCCTTGGGATCGACCAAGACGCCGCGCGGCATGTGACCGTTGATCTCGAGCTTCAGTATCTCCTCGGCGTGCGCGGCCGCCTCGTCAGGCGTGTCGGCGAACTTCACGCCGCCGGCCTTCATGCGCCCACCCGTCAGCACCTGCGACTTGATCACGGTTGAGCCGCCGATGCGCTCCGCTATCTCCCGCGCCTCCTGGGCGGACTGCGCGAATCCGTAGTCGGTGACCGGGACGCCCGCGCGCTTGACGATCTCCCGGGCCTCGTACTCGAAAAATCTCATAGCTCGTAGGCCTTCGCCAGCTCCGGGTCCTTCTTCGCGAGCAGCTCGGCGAGCGAGACCATCACCTTGCACTGCTTCCAGGTGGCGTCGTCCTGCATCTTGCCGTCGATCATGTGCACGCCGCGCCCGTCGGGGATCGCCTCCAGGACCTTCTTTGCGAACTTGACCTCCTCCGGCGGCGGGCTGAACACCTTCTTGGCGATGTCGATCTGCACAGGGTGGAGCGACCAGGCGCCGACGCAGCCGAGCAGGAACGCGGCGCGGAACTGGGTCTCGCAGCCCTGGACGTCCTTGATGTCGCCGTAGGGGCCGTAGAAGGGGAGGAGGCCGGCCGACGTGCACGCGTCGACCATGCGCGCGATGGAGTAATGCCACGGGTCCTGCTGCGCGGTCGCGCGGGGAGCGTCCGGGTTGTCCGGGTCGGGGTCCTCGATCACCCGGTAGCCGGGATGCCCGCCGCCGACGCGCGTGGTCTTCATGCGGCGGGACGCGGCGAGGTCGGCCGGCCCGAAGCTCATGCCCTGCATGCGCGGGCTGGCGGTGGCGATCTCCTCGAGGTTGACCACGCCCTGGGCGGTCTCGAGGATCGCGTGCACCAGGAGCGGCTCGGTCAGACCCGCCTTGGCCTCCAGCTGGGCGAGCAGGCGGTCCACGTAGTGGATGTCCCACGCTCCCTCGACCTTCGGGACCATGACCACGCTGAGCTTGTCGCCGATCTCGGTGACGAGCTGGGTGAGGTCGTCCAGGACCCACGGGCTCTCGAGGCTGTTGACCCGCGTCCACAGCTGCGTGTCGCCGAAGTCCACCTCCTTGCCGACCCGGATCAGCCCTTCGCGCGCCGCCTCCTTGCGGTCGGCCGGGATCGCGTCCTCGAGGTTGCCGAGCAGGATGTCCGCCTGCTTGGCCATGTCCGGCACCTTCGCCGCCATCTTCTCGTTCGAGGCGTCGAAGAAGTGGATCATCCGCGAGGGCGGGAACGGGATCTCGGTCACCGGGTCGGGGGCGCCGAGGGCGAGAGGCTTGAGGAAGTCGCGCGGGGATCTCATCGGTGGGGCGGCGAAGGATATCCTTCCGGTACCGAAACCGATTAGGGAGTCAACGAGATGGCCGCAGCACCCGAGCTTCTGGACCGGACCGACGAGCAGCGTGCGATCACCGAGATGGTGCGCAATTTCGTCGACAACGAGATCCTCCCGAACGCCGAGCACTACGACCACGAGGACGAGTTCCCCGAGCCCATCGTCGAGCAGATGAAGGAGCTGGGCCTCTTCGGGGTCACGATCCCCGAGGAATACGGCGGCATGGGCCTCGACCTGACGACCTACGCGATGATCGTGGAGGAGCTGTCGCGGGGCTGGATCTCGATCTCGGGCGTCGTCAACACCCACTTCATCGGCTCCTACCTGCTGATGAAGTTCGGCACCGACGAGCAGAAGGAGCACTTCCTGCCCAAGATGGCGACCGGTGAGCTGCGCGCGGCGTTCTCGCTGTCCGAGCCGGAGGTGGGCTCCGACGTGCAGGGCATCAAGGCCGTCGCCACCAAGGAGGGTGACGACTGGGTCCTGAACGGCCAGAAGATGTGGGTCACCAACGGGCTGCTGTCCGGCGTGGTGTTCGTGCTGATGAAGAACGACACGAAGGCCGACCCGCCCTACAAGGGCATGACCTGCTTCATCACCGAGAAGGAGCCGGGCGTCGCGGAGAACTCCGGCGACTACGCGGGCCTCACGATCCCGCCCAAGATCAAGAAGATGGGCTACAAGGGCGTCGAGTCCACCGAGCTGGTGTACGACGGCTACCGCTGCTCGCCCGACCGCATCCTGGGCGGCGAGGAGGCCGGGCTCGGGCAGGGCTTCCGCCAGATGATGGACGCGCTCGAAGTCGGCCGGGTGAACGTGGCCGCGCGCGGCGTGGGGATCGCCCAGCGCGCGCTCGAGCTGGCGCTGCGCTACTCGCAGGAGCGCAAGACGTTCGGCAAGCCGATCGCCCAGCACCAGGCGATCCAGTTCAAGCTCGCGGACATGGCGACCAAGGTGGAGGCGGCGCGCCTGCTGACCTTCAAGGCCGCCCGCATGAAGGACGCGGGACAGCGCTCGGACGTCGAGGCCGGGATGGCCAAGCTCTACGCCTCCGAGGCAGGCAAGGAGGTCGTCGAGGACTCATTCCGCATCCACGGCGGCTACGGCTACTCGAAGGAGTACGAGATCGAGCGCCTGTACCGCGACGCGCCGCTGCTGCTGATCGGCGAGGGCACCTCCGAGATCCAGCGCATGGTGATCGGCAAGAAGCTCCTTGAGCGACACAGGATCTAAGTCCAAACGCGCGCACACCCAACCGCCGGACCGCCCGGCGGAGGACGTGGTGCGCGATTTCCACCTGCTCTACTTCAGCAGCAGCAAGCGCACTTTCCGGAACACCTTCTGGCTCGGCCACCAGACCGCGAAGTGCCCACTCGACATGTGGGTCTACCAGGAGATCATCGCCGAGCGCCGCCCCGACCTGATCGTCGAGTGCGGCACGTTCTTCGGCGGCACGGCGTACTTCCTCGCGTCCATGTGCGACATGGTCGACAACGGCCGCGTGATCACGATCGACGTCCGTGAGCGCCAGCCGCACCGGCGACCGCAGCATCCCCGGATCGAATACCGCACGGGCTCGTCCACCGCACCGGAGATCGTCGCCGGCGTGCGGGAGTCGATCGAGCCGGGGAACCGCGTGATGGTGATCCTCGACTCCGACCACCGCAAGCATCACGTGATGGGAGAGCTCGAGGCCTACGCGCCCCTGGTGACGCCCGGCGACTACCTGATCGTCGAGGACACGAACATCAACGGGAACCCCGTGATGCCCGAGTTCGGCGACGGGCCGAAGGAGGCCGTGGAGGAGTTCATCGCCGGGCACGACGAGTTCGTCGTCGACGAAGGCGCCGAGAAGTTCTTCATGACCTTCAACCCGGGCGGCTACCTGCGGCGCAGGGAGTAGGCGCGCCGGCGCCCCGTGCGGCTCAGGGCGCTTGGATCTGCTGGAGCAGGGCCACCATGTCCCAGTAATGGGCCTCTTGCGTGATCTTCTCGCCGTCCAGGAAGGAGACGGAGACCCCGCCGAAGCGCACGTCGCGATTCGTAGGGGCCATGCCGAGAAACTCCTTATCGTGGCGGCCGTACGCCGTCCAGCGCGTGAAGCACTTGTCGGCCCTGCTCACCTGGTCGTGGATCTGAAGCTGAACGCCGGACAGCGACGGGAGGTAGAGCAGCTCGGCGCCGAGCTGCGTCGCCTCTCCCGCCGTCCCCGAGTGCAGCGCGTGCAGGTGCTCGGCAACCCTGCCCTCGCGCGCGTCCGCCTTCGCGGTCCGCTCCTCGCGCCGCTGAGACGACTCCTGACGCTGCTCGAACGTCGGCCGCGGCTTGATCTGCTGCTTGAGTTGCGCCTTGACCGCGTCGCGGCGCTCGCGCTTCTCTTGTCGCTTTTCCCGGTTGAACAAGCCGCTGGCAGGATATCGCCGCGGCGCTCGGGTGGTGTCGCCGGTGCTCGGATACCCTTCCGGCTCTGTGTCATCGGACACGCAGAAACTGATCGAGGAGGGAGCCCGGCGCTTTCTCGACGAGCTCCCGGCCCTCAAGCAGCTGCGGCTCGTGATTCGACTCGACCTCCGCGCCCGCCGCGAGTCGCAGACCTGGCGCGTGGAGTTCCCGCAGATCGACATCAGGAAGGATCCCGCCGGCGATGCCAAGGTCATGGTGGTCGCGCCGCGCTCTCATTTCAACGAGCTGGCCAAGGACGGGCGCCTGCAGCACTGGCGTGACGCCTACGAGAACGGGTACGTGCGGGTCGCCGGATCCGATGAGATCCTGAAGCTCATCGGTAAGGTGATCGAACGCCACGAGCAACGGCAGAAGATCAAGAAACGGAGGCTCTAACCAAAGTGGCAGAGACGGATACGAAGCAGGGCACGACGTTCGACCAGGCCTCGCGAGAGGCGAGTGGAGCGCGGCCCTATGGGCGCTATCTCGAGGATTTCGAGGAGGGCGCCGTCTACAAGCACTGGCCGGCGAAGACGGTCACGGAGGCGGACGACCACCTCTTCTGCCTGATCACGATGAATCACCACCCGCTCCACCTCAACGACGTCTACGCGGCCCAGTCCCAGCAGGGAAAGAACGTGGTCGTCGGCCCGCTGGTGTACTCGCTCGCGCTCGGCATGTCCGTCGCGGACGTGTCCGGGAAGGCGATCGCCAATCTCGCCACCGAGGAGCTGTCGCACCCCGCACCGGTGTTCCACGGAGACACGCTGTATGCGGAATCCGAGGTGCTCGAGGTCCGCACCTCCAAGAAGCCCGACCGGGGCGTGGTCAAGGTCCGGACCGACGTCTACAACCAGCGCAACGAGCTCGTCGCGACGTTCCGCCGTGCCGTGCTGGTTCCCCGCAGGACACCAGGGGACTGACCCCGCCCTGACCCGCGAAACCACGCGATGCGGCAGAATGCCCGCGTCACGCAGCAAAAGGAGCCTTTTCCCTTGAGTGAGAGCACCGCCACAACGCAACCGGAAGCCCCGACCAACAATTCGCGCCTGAAAGCGTGGGTGGAGGAGGTCGCCGCCCTCACTCAGCCCAGCGAGATCCACTGGTGCGACGGCACGGCCGAGGAATACGACGCGTTGTGCCAGGGGCTCGTCGAGCACGGCACGTTCGAGACGCTCTCCGAGGCCAAGCGGCCGAATTCCTATCTGGCCCGCTCCGACCCGGGAGACGTTGCGCGCGTCGAGGACCGCACCTTCATCTGCTCCGACCAGGAGTCGGACGCGGGGCCCACGAACAACTGGCGCGACCCGCAGGAGATGCGCGACACGCTCACGGACCTGTTCCGCGGCTCCATGCAGGGGCGCACGATGTACGTGGTGCCTTTCTCGATGGGACCGCTCGGCTCGCCGATCGCGCACATCGGCGTCCAGATCACGGACTCCGCGTACGTCGCGGTCAGCATGCGGATCATGACGCGCATGGGCCAGGGCGCGCTGGACGTCCTCGGCGAGGACGGCGACTTCGTCCCCTGCCTGCACTCGGTCGGGTATCCGCTCGCCGACGGCGCCGAAGACGTGCCGTGGCCCTGCGACGAGACGAACAAGTACATCGTGCACTTCCCGGCGAGCCGCGAGATCTGGTCCTACGGCTCGGGCTACGGCGGCAACGCGCTGCTCGGCAAGAAGTGCTTTGCCCTGCGGATAGCGTCGGTGATGGCCCGCGACCAAGGCTGGATGGCCGAGCACATGCTGATCCTGAAGCTGACCTCGCCGGAGGGCGTGACGAAGTACGTCACGGGTGCATTCCCCTCCGCCTGCGGCAAGACGAACCTCGCGATGCTGATCCCGACCCTGCCCGGCTGGAAGGTCGAGACGATCGGCGACGACATCGCATGGATGAAGTTCGGCCCGGACGGGCGCCTCTACGCGATCAATCCCGAGGCCGGCTTCTTCGGCGTGGCGCCGGGCACCGGCGAGCAGACGAATCCAAACGCGATGGCCACGATCCGGGAGTGCTCCATCTTCACCAACACGGCGCGCACGGATGACGGCGACATCTGGTGGGAGGGCATGACGAAGGACCCGCCCGCGCACGCGATCGACTGGCGCGGCAACGAATGGACCCCGGACGCCGATCATCCGGCGGCGCATCCGAACGCGCGCTTCACGACTCCGGCGGGGCAGTGTCCGTCCATCGCTCCGGAGTGGGAGGACCCTGCCGGCGTGCCGATCGACGCCGTCCTGTTCGGCGGCCGCCGGGCGACGAACGTGCCCCTCGTGCGCGAGGCGTTCGACTGGGAGCACGGCGTCTTCATGGGCTCGATCATGTCCTCGGAGACGACGGCCGCGGCTTCCGGCGACGTCGGCAAGCTGCGCTACGACCCGTTCGCGATGCTGCCCTTCTGCGGCTACCACATGGCCGACTACTTCGCGCACTGGCTGCGCATCGGCCGCGAGGGCGATGCGTCGAAGCTGCCCCGGCTCTTCCACGTCAACTGGTTCCGCAAGGACGACGCGGGGAACTTCCTGTGGCCGGGCTTCGGGGAGAACAGCCGCGTGCTGGCCTGGATCTTCCGCCGCTGCGAGGGAGCCGTCGACGCGGTCGAGACCCCGGCTGGGCTGGTTCCCGCCGAGGGCGGCATCGACACGGACGGCCTGGACGTGAGCTCGGAGGACATGGCCGAGCTGTTGCGGGTCGACCCTGACGGCCTGCGCTCCGAGCTGCCCACGGTCCACGAGCACTACGCGCGGTTCGGCGACCGCCTGCCCCCGGAGCTGCGCGCGCAGCTCGAGGAGCTGGAGCGGCGGCTGAAGTAGAGGAGCTGGCAGCGCAGCTCGCGGACGGCGACGTCGCGGGCCGCGAAGCTGCCGCCGCAGCGCTGGGTGAGACCGGCGACCATCGCGCGACCCGTCATCTGATCCGAGCGCTCAGGGCGGCTCATAGCCGCGGTGCGACACTTTGACTACCGCAATAGGTACGCCAGACCGCGCACCGTCGGCGCGCGGGGGAGAGTTAGTGCGGCTCGCTCGACTCGGCCGCCGGGGGGCGGCTCTCCTCGGCCAGCGAGGTGATGGACAGCACGCCGCGTGAGGACTCTTCGAGCACCTCGCCGGCCTCCTCGGCCGTGCGTGCGTACAGCTCCACCAGCAGGTGGATCGTGATCTTGTCCTCGTCGTGCTTGTGGAAGCGCACGTGCGTGAAGAACTCGCGCGTGCCGCCTTCCCCGAACGCGCCGTAGGTGAGGGAGTCGGCGGCCTCGGGGCCGGAGCACACCTCGACCAGCTCCTGGTCGACGGTCACGGTGCACGATGCGACCCATGGCGTGCCCGTCACCATCCGCTCCCAGCGGTCCTCGATCGGCTCGATCTGCCCGTCGGTGAACGTGAGGTGCGGCTGGTCGTGCATGCAGTCGAGGCACTGCACGACCGCTTCCTGCACCTCGTCCACGCGTTCCGTGAAGGTTCCGGACTCCGGATCGATGCGCAGGATCGCGTCGTAGTGGACCTGCGCCTCGAGGTTCTGCGACCAGCACCGGTAGCACCGCAGCCACGGGCGGCCGTCGCCGCTCTCGACGCGGCGCTCCGGCGGGCGGGGGCTCTCGGCCTCGGCCATCCTCAGCCTCCGATCCTGCTCATGGTGCGCGCCGGCTGGCGGAAGCCCGCCTCGCTCACCCGGTGCTTCAGCTCCTTGCTCCACACGGCATCCCGGATCACCTGCTCGAGCTCGTCGTCGCCCGCGCCGTTGCGCAGGGGCTCGCGCAGGTCGGTCTCGTGGAGGCTGAACAGGCACGTGCGGAGCTTTCCCTCGGCGGTGATGCGCACCCGGTTGCAGTCGCCGCAGAACGGCTCCGACACCGGGTTCACGAATCCGATCGCCCCTTGGCCGTCGGCGAACCGGTAGACCCGGGCCGTCGAATGAGGGTCGCGCGGCGTCGGCTCCAGCGGATGCACCCGGTCGATCAGCGCGCGCACCTCTGCGCCGGTCAGCACCCGGTCCTCGGACCACGCGTGATCGGCGTCGAGGGGCATGAACTCGATGAACCGCACCTCGTACGGCTTGCGGCGCGCGAATTCGGCGAAGGGGAGCACCTCGTCCTCGGTGAAGTCGCGCATCGCGACGCAGTTCACCTTGATCGGCCGGATCTGCGGGTAGCGCTCGAGCGCCTCCAGCCCGGCGAGGACCTGAGGCAGCGCGTCGCGACGCGTCATCTGGAAGAACCGGTCCCGCGACAGCGAGTCGAGCGACACGTTGATGCGCCGCAGTCCCGCCGCGGCCAGGGCGTCCGCCTGGCGTTCCAGCAGGTAGCCGTTGGTCGTCAGGGCGAGGTCAGTCACGCCGTCGATCCGGCCGAGCATCTCGACCAGGCGGGGGAAGTCCCGCCGCACGAGCGGCTCGCCGCCCGTCAGCCGGATCGCCGACACGCCCATCGACGCGAACAGCCCCACCAGCCGCTCCAGCTCCTCGAACGAGAGGATCTCGGAGCGGTCGAGCCATGGCAGCCCCTCCGCCGGCATGCAGTACTGGCAGCGGAAATTGCAGCGATCGGTGACCGACACGCGCAGGTCGCCGATCCGCCGCCCGTGGCCGTCCCGCAAGGGCTCCGCCTGCCGCATGGACATGGAGCAAGTCTAGATGCTCGGTTCCCCGACTCCGCAGCCGGCAAACCGAGCGTCAGCCCGCGGTCAGCCGGGTCCTGGAAAGGCAGGAGGGAGCACAGCAATCTCGAGGATCATCGGCTAAGCCCCCCGGCGGCCGATGGTCCTCGAGATGCGTTCCCTGGTCCGCCGCGATGAAGCGGTGGTCGGAGATGCTGTGCGGGTTGATTCGAGTCCTGCTGCGAATCGAGATCACGCCATCCGTGACGTATTCCAACGTAGTCAACATCCGTCCAGGCGGCAAACTTTTTTTCAAGTCCGCCGCGGAATCTGCTGGTCGGGACCGCCCGTCAGGCGGCGGCGGCTTCGAGTGTCGCCTCGAAGTCGGTGCGCGGCACCGCGCCCACGCCCGGCGAGGTGGCGCCCGCCTCGCGGTAGCGACCCACGCCGGCGCGCACGTCCTCGGGCGAGCCGATGGCCGTCAGCGAGTCGAGGAAGCGGTCGGAGATGCCGCGCTTGGCGGCCTCCACGTCACCGGCGGCCATGCCGGCGTCGAACGCCGCGATCTCGTCCGCGAAGCCCGACCGCTCGATCATGGCGCGGTAGAACGGCAGCCCCCAGTAGGTGACCAGGTCGCCGCGCATCGTCGCGTAGGCGGACTCGCGGTCGTCGGTGACAGCGGACGGCACGGCGGCGACGACGTCGAACCCTTCCATGCTCTTGCCGGCCCGCTCGCGGCCCGCCCGCACCTCCGGCAGCACCACGTCCCTGATGTACGGGGGGTTGCAGAGCCACAGCATCACGCCGTCCGCGATCTCGCCGGCAAGCTGGAGCATGTTGGGCGACAGGGCGGCGACGTAGATCGGCAGGTCGGGGCGGGGCTCGTAGCCCATGAAGTGGAACCGGGTCGGGAAGAACTCGCCCTCGGGCGGATCCTCTCCGGTGAACATCGCGCGCACCGCGCCGACGTACTCGCGCATGGCCGACACCGGGCGCTCGATCGTGGTGCCGTACCAGTTCTCCACCGTGACCGCATGCGACACGCCGAGCCCCAGGATCATGCGCCCGCCCGAGTACTCGTCGATCGTCGCCGCCTGCTGCGCGGTCGCGACCGGCGTGCGCGAATAGATCGGCAGCACCCCGGTGCCGAGCTTGATCTTCTCCGTGGCGGCCGCGTACGCCATCAGGAGGGTGAGCGAGTCCCGCCCGGCGATGTGCGTCACATACGCGGAGTCGTAGCCCAGCTCGTCCGCGCGCTTGACCCGCTCGAGCGCCTGGTCGAGCGATCTGCCCACCGAGATAAAGCTTCCGAGGCCCGCCACGCGCTGGACTCTAGTCTGCCGGCAGCGACCGCGCCCGAGATGCGCACCCGCCGGCCTCCGAGGCGGCCGATCACCGAGCCGTCCCTGCGCAGCACGAGCCGCCCGCGCGCCGCCGAGCGCCCGGTCACGCGCAGCACGCCGTGCGGCTCCCGGGCGACGCGCAGTGTGCCGGTGACCCGCACGCCGGGCACGTACTCCATGCCGTGCAGCTCCAGAGTGCGCAGCCCGGCGCGCGCGTAGCCGGCCCGCAGGCCCCCGACGTGCAGCACGTCCTGGTCGGCGGAGGCGAGCATCGCCGCGGAGAAGATGTGGTCCAGCGCGTCGACGAGCGTCAGCCCCACGGCGGACACCGTGCGTCCCGCACGGCCGCGCACGCCCACCTGCGGGGCCAGCTCCGACAGCGAGCGGGGCGCGATCGGGACCGGCGGGAACTCGCGGCGCCGGGGCGGGCACTTGCGCAGGGCCCGTCCGCCGAAGAAGTCGTCGACTGCGCGCAGCCCGCAGGTGCGGGGGAACCCGTCGAGCACCGAATGGCCCATCTCGGGCACCGACACGAGGGTCGACCCCGGGATCCGCGCGGCGATCCGGCGCGCCGACTCGAGCGGCGTGCGCAGGTCGTCCTCGCCCGCCAGGACGATCGCGGGCACCGCGGGGAACGGGCCGTCCGGGATCGCCGGCTCCACGGGTGCGGACGGCCAGCGGTTGCAGAGCTGCACGGTGGGCGAGGAGAACAGCGCCGTGGTGCGGTCGAAGGGAGCCAGCGCAGCGGCCGGCACCGCCCGCAGCGCCGCCTCGGCGGCCGCGATGCGGGGTGCGCCGGGCGGTGTCGTGCGACTCCATCCGAGCGGCCCCTCCTCGCACACGGTCGCGGCGTACAGCCCGTCGCTGAGAAACTCGGCCGGCGCGGGCGTGTCGCCGCGCTCGGCCCGCAGGGCCAGGCGCAGGAGCGGGGCGGCGTCGCCCGTCAGGGCCGAGCGCACGGCCCCCGGGAAGTGCGCGCGCAAGGTGGGGTCGAAGTCGCCGGCGAACAGCAGGTCGAACAGCCGCACGCTGCCGATCCGGGCGCGGTGGCGCCGCCCGCGCACCGACACGATCGGCCCGTAGACGAAGCCGCTCGTCCGCAGGCGGCGCACGAGCGCCGCCACGTCCGCGACCGGGTCGGGCGTGATCTCCTCGCAGCCCCTCAGGCAGAGCGTCCGCAGGACTCGCGGGACGGCGGCGAAGCTCTCCACCGAGAACGCGCCCGGGCCCGTCGGCTCCACGACCGAGTCCAGCACCAGACGCTCGACCCTGTGTGGATAGCGGGCCGCGTAGGCAAGCGCGACCTTGGTCCCGTACGAGACGCCGAACAGGGCGATCTTCTCCACGCCGATCGCCTGGCGCACCGCTTCGAGGTCCTCGACGGAGTCGCGCGTCGTGTAGAACGCGCGCCGGCTGCCGAGTGACTGGGCGCAGGCGGCGGCCCGCTCGGCCTGGTTCACCGGCGTGCGGGTGACCGGCACGCTCAGCTGCGGGCAGCGCAGGGCTCCTGACAGCCCCGTGCCGCGCTGGTCGAACACCACCAGGTCACGGTTGCGCCCCGCCGCGAAGAACGTGCTGGCCCAGTCGATCAGGAACGGCGTCGCGGACTGCCCGGGGCCGCCGGCGAGCGTGATCAGCGCCCCGCTGCGCGTGCCACGTGCCTTCAGCCGCTCCACGTGCAGCTTCACGGTGCCCGGCACGCTGCCGGCCCGGTCGATGGGGACGGCGAGGTCCCCGCACTCGATCTCGGAGCCGCGCACGCAGGGCTCGAAGGCGAGCTGGGCCTCGGCGGGCGTCGCCGGCAACGCGGTCATCCCGACCGCGACGAGAATCCCTGCCAGGCGCCGCATTGGCTGACTCTATCCCGTGTCCGGAGGTGCCGCGACCGGTTCAGTCAGCGCGCAAGAGCACGGCCACGAGCGCGATCGCGAAGGCGATCTGCCCGATGCCGGCGGCAGTTCCCCACTCGGCGCCCGCGGCCTTCGCGATCAGGGTGGTCAGCGCGAAGGCGCCGGCGAGGAGGCCGAGCTGCGCGCGAGCGTCAGATAGCCGCGAGAGACTTGTATTCACCGAAGACGCTGCGCATCGCCCCGCAGATCTCCCCGAGCGTGCAGTAGGCGTGCACGGACTCGATGATCGCGGGCATCATGTTCTCGGTGCCCTCGGCCGCCGCGCGCAGCTGCGCCAGGGCGGCGTTCGCCCGCTCCGAGTCGCGGTCGGCGCGCAGGCGATCGAGCTTCTCGCGCTGGCGGTCGGCCAGCGACTGGTCGACGCGGAAGTATTCGGGCTCGGGCTCATCGTCGTCGCGGTACTTGTTGACGCCGACGACCACGCGCTCGCCCGAGTTGAGGTCCTGCTCCCACTGATAGGCCTCGTCGAGGATGGCCTTGTGGTAGTAGCCGGAGTCGATCGCCTCGACGGCGCCGCCCATCTTCTCGATCTTCTCCATCTCCTCGCCGGCGCGCCGTTCCAGCTCGTCCGTGAGCCACTCCAGGTAGTAGGAGCCCGCCATCGGGTCGACCGTGTCGGTCACGCCGATCTCCTCGGCGATGATCTGCTGCGTGCGGACGGCGATCTTCTGCGCCTTTTCGGTGGGGATCGCGAGCGCCTCGTCGTAACACGAGAGCGCCATCGACTGCACGCCGCCGAGCGCGGCGGCGAGTGCCTGGACCGCGGCCCGCACGATGTTGTTCTCGGGCTGCTGGGCGGTCAGGGTCGAACCGCCCGTCTGCGTGTGCGTGCGCAGCATCATCGAGCGCGGGTCCGTGGCGCCGAAGCGCTCCTTCATGATGCGCGCCCACAGCCGGCGCAGCGCGCGGTACTTGGCGATCTCCTCGAAGAAGTTGATGTGGGTGTTGAAGATCCACGACAGCCGCGGGGCGAACTTGTCGACCTCGATGCCGCGCTCGGTGACCGCCTCGATGTACGCGATCGCGTTGGCGAAGGAGAAGGCGATCTCCTGGACGGCCGTCGAGCCCGCCTCGCGCATGTGGTAGCCGGACAGGGAGATGGCGTTGAACCGCGGGGCGTCGGTCGCGCACCACGCGATCAGGTCCGCCGCCAGCCGCAGCGACGGCTTGGGCGGGTAGATGAACGTGCCGCGGGCGACGTACTCCTTCAGGACGTCGTTCTGAGCCGTGCCGGACACCTTCTCCCGCGGGACGCCCTGCTTGTCGGCGACCGCCGCGTACATCGCGACGAGGACGGGCGCCGGGGCGTTGATCGTCATCGAGGTCGAGACGCGGTCCAGGGGAATGCCCTCGAACACGGTCTCCATGTCCGCGAGCGAGTCGATCGCGACGCCGACCTGTCCGACCTCGCCGGCCGCGCGCTCGTCGTCGGAGTCGAGGCCCATCTGCGTGGGCAGGTCGAACGCGGTCGACAGCCCGGGCTGGCCCTGCGACAGCAGGAACTTGAAGCGCTCGTTCGTGGCCTCCGGCGTGCCGAAGCCGGCGTACTGGCGGATGGTCCACGGCCGGGCGCGGTACATGGTGGGCTGGATGCCGCGGGTGAACGGATATTCGCCGGGGAAGCCGAGGTCCCGCGTGTAGTCGAGCTCGCTGACGTGCTCGGGCGTGTAGATCCGGTCGGTCTCGAGGCCGGACAGGGTCTCGAACTCGTCGCGGCGCTCGCCGGACTTCTCCAGCGACTTGGCGAGCGGGCCCTCTTCCCAGCGCCTGCGCGCCTCGTGGAGGCGCTTGAGCTCGTCCTCCCTGGAGCGGATCAGCTCGTCCAGCCGGGCCTTCCCATTCCCGCCTGCGCCATTGCCCTGGTCTTCCGCCATCAACGCCTCCTAGGGGAACTCAACGACGTGAGTTTAAAGGGGGGACCCCTATAGCCTTCGGCAGATGCCGGACGATCCGAGACTGATCGACGTGCTGCAGCGGGGCCGCGAACGGGTGATCGGTGCGTGGGACCTGGGCGGCGCGATCGTCGATCCGGGCCCCGAAAGCCGGATCGAGACGCTGCTGGCGGGCCTCTCTCAGGACCCGCGGGCGCTGCTGCTGACTCACATCCACCTCGATCACGCCGGCGCGACGGGCGCGCTGGTGGAGCGGTTCCCGGACCTCGAGGTGTACGTCCACGCGAGGGGAGCGCCGCATCTGATCGACCCCACGAAGCTGCTCAGCAGCGCCGAGCGCATCTACGGCGACGAGATGGAGTCCCTGTGGGGTCGCGTCGTGCCGGTGCCGGAGGCCAACGTCCACGTGGTGGAGGGAGGGGAGGCCGTGACGGCCGCCGGCCGCGAATTCGACGTCGCCTATACGCCCGGTCACGCTTCCCATCACGTCGTGTACTTCGACACCGGCGACGGCACCGCCTACGTGGGCGACGTGGCCGGCGTGCGCATCCCGCCGTCCGACTTCGTCCGCGCGCCGACGCCTCCGCCCGACATCGACGTCGAGGAGTGGCAGCGCTCCATCGACCTCGTGGCGGAGCGGGGCCCCGTACGGCTGGGGCTCACCCATTTCGGCATGGTCGAGGACCCGCAGCCCCATCTCGCGCAGATGAAGCAGGGCCTGGACGAGCAGGCACGCCTCGTGCGCGAGCTGCTGGAGCGCCACGGCGACACGGACGAGGCGATCCGGGCGTTCGTGGCCGAGGTCGAACGGCGCACGCGGGAGGCCGTCGGCGACGAGCTGGCGGCGATGTTCGAGGTCGGATCCCCCGTGGAGCAGCGCTGGCTGGGCCTGCGGCGCTACTGGCAGAAACGCGGGGTCGCGGTTTCCGCATGACCGTCACCGAGACCATCGAGCGGCCGCGCGTGGGCGGCCCGGGGAGCGGGGGAGACGGCGCCTGGCGGGTGATCGTCCTGAACGACAACCACAACACCTTCGACCACGTCGCCAAGACGCTCGCCAGCGTGATCCCGAGCGTCAGCCTCGACCAGGGCTACCGCTTCGCCGAGGCGATCCACAACAGCGGCCGCGCGATCGTGTGGTCCGGCGAGCGCGAGCCCGCCGAGCTCTACTGGGAGCAGCTCAACGACGCGGGGCTGACGATGGCCCCGCTGGAGCAAGGCTAGCCGCATCGATCGGGCAGGCCTCCCGGGCCGAGTCGGACACGCGTTCCAGTGACGTCTTGAGCGCTTCCACCTCGTCCCCGAGGTGGGGGAGGAAGTGCTCGTCGACTGTGCGCCGGTATACCGCGCTCATCTGATCGAGCGTGGCGCGGCCCGAGTCGGTGAGGACTGCGTAGGCGCCGCGCCGGTCGTTGGGAGAGCGCTCGCGGCGCAGCAGCTCCTCGCGCTCGAGCCGGTCGAGGAGCCGGCTCAGCCCGCTGCGGCTGAACACGATCGCATCGGCCAGCTCGTGGATCCGCATGCGGCCCTCCGGAGCGGCGTCGAGCGTCGCGAGCACGTCGTGCCAGGCCAGCGGGGGCAGCTCCGCTGCGGCCAGGTCCTGCTCGATGGCCCCCACCAGCAGGGCGTGGGCGCGCATGAAGGTGCGGAAAGCCTCGACCTCTTGGGTCGTGCAGGACGCCGGCTTGTTTCCAGGTTTGGCGGTCATCGACTACGGAGATAGTATCCGCTACACTGATTGCAGTAGCAATGATTGTAATAGCAATCGCTTGGACTTCACCAGCTTCCCCCGGCGGGGAGACAAGGAGATTCACATGGAACTCGGACTATTTCTTCTACACGTGGTGCCAGGCCTGCTCCTGATGGGCCACGGGGCCCAGAAGCTGTTCGGTGCGTTCGGCGGCCATGGCCCCGGCGGCACCGGCCAGTTCATGGAGACGCTCGGCATGCGCCCGGGCCGCCCCATGGCCCTCGCAGCGGGCTTCAACGAGTTCGGCGGCGGGCTGCTGCTGGCGCTCGGGCTGCTGATGCCGCTGGCGGCCGTGATGATCGCCTCCACGATGCTCGTGGCGGCGCTGACGGCGCACCGTGGCAAGGGCCCGTGGAACACCAACGGCGGCTGGGAGCTCCCCCTGCTGTTCGGCCTGGTCCCGGTGTCCCTGGCCTTCCACGGCGCCGGCCGGTGGTCCTTGGACCACGCGTTCGGCTGGGGAGCCGAGCTCTCCGGCCTCGGCTGGGGCCTCGGCGTGATCGCAGCGGCCGTGCTCGGCGCGGTGACGATCGTGGGCGCGGCTCGCCACAGCGAGCGCAGCCACGGCCACGGCGTCCCCACGACCAGCTAGCCGCGATGCAACATGAGCACGGTATGCGTGCTCATCTTCCATCGAAGTGAAGGCGCCCTCCGGGGCGCCTTCGCGCTTCTGGCACCCGTGCCACGCGACTTCACGCGTAAGCAGGTTGATGGGTAGGTATCGCAGGGCGGTAGCTATCCATCACGGCGTTGAGCGCACCATCTTGGATCCGCCACGTTTGCGCCGAAACCCGCACGCCCGCCCGTGTTCCGTGACCGCCCGCCGCCGTCCGAGCTCACTGTGGGTCGTCCTGTGACCGTACGTGAGCAGGGTGGGTAGGGTGGGTAGGGAGGCCGCGCCGTCCGGACAGCGGTACCGATCCGTTCGGGAACGTCACAGATGCGTGAGGCCGCCTTGGCCGCCGTGATGGGTTCGTGTGCTCCTGGCGTACGTACCCATCAACCCGGCGGTGACGCGCCGGTCGCAGCAGCGCCCGCCCGGGCGCGCTCCGTCTAGCCCTGTTCGAGGAGCGTGCTCCACTTCGGCAGCAGCGGCTGCCCGTGGAGACCGGCGATCGCGACCCGGATGTCCTGCATCTCCTGCGAGAACCACCAGCGCTGGAAGCCGGCCCGGTCCTCCCAGAAGCTGATGTGGACGAAGTGGTCCGCGTCGTCCTCCGAGCGGTAGAACAGGTAGCCCGTGGCTCCGTACGAGAGCGGGCGCTGGATCGCGGGCCGGTAGAGGTCCACGAACTTCTGCGCCCGGAACGGGGTCAATGCGAAGTCGAGCTGGACGAGGTCCATCAGCTTGCGTTGGCCTGCTGCGCCCGGCTGACGAGTCGAGGCGAGCAGCTCCATGGGGTCAACTGCCGACCTCGGCCCGGATCGCGCCCGGTCCCTCGGCGGTCTTGCCCTGGCCCTCCTGGTCCGCTCCGACGAGGATCGCGATCTTGCCCTGGTGCTTGTTCTCGCGCATCAGCTGGTGGGCCTCCGCGACGCCCTCGAACGGCATCACGCGCCACAGCACCGGGCGGATCTTCGACTCCGCCATCAGTTCGTTGGCCTTCGTCGCCTCCCACGCGTTCGCGAAGTGGGAGCCGAGGATCTGCTTCTGGCGCATCCACAGGTAGCGCACGTCGAAGTCGAGGTTGTAGCCGGACGTGGCGCCGCAGATCACGACCTTGCCGAACGGCTTCACCACGAACACCGAGGTCGGGAAGGTCGCCTGCCCGACGTGCTCGAACACGATGTCGGGCGCGTCGCCGAGGATCTCCTTGACGCGCTTGGCGAACGCACGCGACTGGGCGAAGCGCTCCTTCTCCTCCTCCTTGGACTCGCCGCCCTTGCGCATCATGCCTGCGAACTCGTTGCGGTTGATGAAGTCCTTCGCGCCGAGCTGCTTGACGAGCTCCCCCTTCTCGTCGGAGGAGACGACGCCCACCGAGTCGGCGCCGGTCAGCTTGCACAGCTGCGTCGCGAACACGCCGAGGCCGCCCGCCGCGCCCCAGATCAGCACCTTGTGGCCGGCCTGCAGCTCGACCTGGTCGATCAGCATGCGGTACGCGGTGAAGTAGGTGAGGCCGTAGGACGCGGCCTCCTCCCAGGTCAGGTTCTGCGGCTTGGGCACGAGCTGCTGCGCCTGGACCTTGGTGAACTGGGCAAACGAGCCCCAGCTGGTCTCGTATCCCCAGATCTTCTGGGAGGGAGCGGCCAGGGGGTCGAGGCCGTGCACCTCGACGTCCTCGTAGGAGGCCTGGTTGCAGTGGATCACCACCTCGTCGCCGACCTTCCACTTGGTCACGCCCTCGCCGACCTTCCAGATCACGCCCGAGGCGTCGGAGCCGCCGATGTGGTGGTCCTCCTCGGGGTGGTAGCGGAAGACCGATACGGGCTGGCCGAGTGCCGCCCACACGTTGTTGAAGTTCACGCCCGCCGCCATCACGCGCACGATCACCTCGAAGGCGCCGGGCTCCGGCACCTCGATGTCCTCGATCTGGAAGGCGTCCTTGGGCTCGCCCTCGCGGTCCTGGCGGATCACCCAGGCCGTCATCGTCTTCGGCAGCTCTCCGGGCTCCACGTCGAGCTGGCTCACGTTCTGTACATCTGCCTGTGCCAAGACGGCTACCTCCGTCGGACCGGGGTTGGGAACGGGCCGCTGATGCTATCGGTCCCCGTCGCCGGAGGGCGTGGCCCGCGAGGGCGGTCAGTCGGGGCGGCGGGCGACCGGAGCGACGCTTGCGGGCACGGTGCCGCGGCTCTGGTGGCGTGCGTCACGGAGCGTCGCCAGCGCGATCAGCACGCCGACCACCGCGACGGCCGTGGAGAGCTTCAGCGACGCCGACAGGGAGTGGACGAAGGAGTCCTTCAGCAGGGCGCTGACCTCGCGTGCCGTGGTGGGGTCGAGCTGCTGGAGCTTGGCCGGGACGTCGCCCGACCCGAGGTTGTCGGCGAACCAGGCCTGCTGCTGCGAGCTCAGCGGGAGGTCGCCGAGGCGGCCCTCCAGCCGGTTGTCGCTCATGTGCTGGAACAGCGCGCCGACCGCGGCGACGCCGAAGGTGCCGCCGACCATGCGGCTCATCGAGAGCACGCCGGAGGCGAGGCCCGCCTTGGCGGTGTCGACCGCGTTCATCGCGGCGGTCGACATCGGCGACATCGTGAGGCCGATCCCGAGGCCGGTGAGGATGAAGCTGGGAAGGAGGTAGGAGTAAGTCGAGCCGGAGTCGATGAGCGATTGCAGGAGCAGCCCGGTCGCCACCAGCGTCAGCCCGACCGCGATCGGTATGCGGGCGCCGATGCGGTCGGTGAGCCGGCCGGCGATCGGCGCAGCGATGATGATCATGACCGTCGAGGGCAGGAAGCGGATGCCGGCCTCGAGCGGCGAGTAGCCCAGGATGTTCTGCATGTAGAGGGCCATGAAGAAGAACATCGCGAGCATCGAGAAGGAAACGACGAATGCAATCGCGGTCGTGCCCGCGAAGGTACGGCTGCGCAGGAACGAGAACTCGACCATCGGGAAGCGCACGCGTCGCTCGACGATCACGAACGCGACCAGCCCGGCGGCCGACGCGAACAAGAGCGCGAGGATGCGCGGGGAGCCCCAGCCCCACCCGTTGCCCTCGACCAGGGCGAGGACCAGGGCGCCGATGCCGACGGTCAGCGTCGCCACACCTCCGAAGTCGACGGTGCGCGGCACGGTCACGTCACGGGACTCCCGGGTCGCGAACAGCGCCACGAAGACGGCGAGCGC
>Ga0075420_100001302_pt1 | contig 21082 bp, 17 predicted proteins | sample SoiMetdeltSBSDD4_FD_75296 | JGI IMG/M metagenome (GOLD analysis project Ga0075420, IMG submission 75296) | Bulk soil microbial communities from a Populus tree surrounding site in Tennessee, USA - Soil MetaG P. deltoides SBSDD4 | ecosystem: Environmental > Terrestrial > Soil > Tree plantation... | reverse complement strand
AGTCCGGTGGTGGTTCTCGTCAGCATCAACTTGATCATATTCCTGAGCTGGCGCGGAGTACCAGCGGCCGTCTTGTCAACCCCCGCCCACCTGCGAAAAGGAGGTTGGGACAAGCTCATTGATCCGCGTACGGTACGCGGCCGGTGCACGGCGCAGCAACGCCTGCGTGTCCTCGGCACTGAGCTCCACCGGCACGGCGTGGGTTGGGGTCCTCGGCCCGGCGCTTTCGTGGTCCACCGGAAGAACGCCGCCGTCGAGCGCATCCGTCCAGTGGTCCAGCTCGTGGTCCAGGTCCCCCTCGGCGACGAGCTGGCCCAGCCGTTGTGCCCAGTCCCGGAACGACGTCGTCTTCGGCCCGAGGTCGACGTACTCACCGCGCGCCACCTGCTGGTAGGCCGTCTCGAGGTCGTCGAGGAGGATCCGCCACGAGACGCCGTCAACCACCAGGTGGTGCGCCACCATGGCGAGCAGCAGCGGCCGGCCGGCACCGAGGTCGAACAGCGCCGCTTTCAGCAGCGGGCCGCGCCCCCAGGTTAAAGCTCGCATGAACCTCGTCGGTGACCTTCTCCACAGCGGCGAGCTGCTCTTGGCTGTCCACTCTTGACCTGGTCATCGGTACGCCCCAGGTACTCCAGCACCCCACCCGGCGACCACCGCACCAGGTCCCCGGTCCGGTACATCCGGCTGCCGGGCGGGCCGAACGGGTCGGCCACGAACCGCTGCGCGGTCAGCCCCGCCCGGCTCAGGTAGCCTCGGGCCAGCTGCACCCCAGCCAGGTACAGCTCACCAGGCACCCCTACCGGCACCAGCCGCAACCCAGCGTCCAGCACGTAGGTACGGGTGTTCCACACCGGCACCGTCACCAGCCCGTCGTTACCATCGCCGGTCGCCCAGCAGGTCACGTCCACCGACGCCTCGGTCGGACCGTACAGGTTATGCACCGGCACGCTCATCACCTGCCGGGCCCGTGCGGCCAGGTCAGCCGGCAAAGCCTCCCCCGAGCAGACCACCCACCGCAGCGACCCGCACCGCGCCGCGGCCGGCTCGGTCAGGAACGCCCGCAGCATCGAGGGCACAAAATGCACGATGGTGACCTGCTCACGCTGGACCAGCTCGGCCAGGTATCGAGCGGGGTCGCCGCCGGGTCGCGCCGGGCCGCACGCTGGGCGTCGGCGACCTTGTTCGCGGCGATTCTGTAGGCGAACGCCGCAAACGGCCGACCCTGGTCGCGAAAGCGTGGCAGCGCCCGCAGGATCGCGAGACAGACTTCCTGGGACACGTCGTCAGCCGTGGCGTGGCCACCGCTGATCCAGCCGAGGCGGACCCGGCAGTACCGAACCGCACCGGGCCAGACCGCCGTGAGCAATGTTGCAGTGGCGTCCGCGTCGCCCTTACCGCGCGCTCGATGAGCTCGGCCTCCGGTACCGTCATCGTCCCCTCTATCGCCAGTCGTCGGACGGTAACCGCATCTCGGCTGAGGCGATCCCGGGGCTGATGACGATTGGCAGCATATGTCACGCCGGACCCGTAACCCGGACGGCTCCGGCGCGGTAAAGAGTGCGGGTAGCTGTATTCGGCGGGCCGCGGCTGGCGGTCCGCTCGCCAAAGTGGTCACCGGCCGCCTGGGCACTGGCTCTGCCGCCGCTGGTCCGACGCGCCGGGCGCGGCTGGACACGATGCCGGGCACCACGCCACGGTCGGGCCCGGGCGGGAGCGATTTCGCATATATCGAAGTTTATGAAACAATATCTAGCACCAAGAAGGTCGCTTTGATCGGTGGATATGTATCACGTCATTGTCATACCAAATTTCCCATCTGGCTGGCCCACACGGTGGCGATCGTGTCGGTGCCGCCGTAGAAAGAGTCTTGACAAGTCGGTCGGTGCCCTTCGGGCGCCGACGACCACCGGGGGGACAGGGTGGATCTCCGGATTCTGGGACCGCTCGACATCAGCGTGGACAGTCGCAGCGTGCCGTTACCGGGACGCCGGGTACGGGTGGTCCTCGCGGTACTCGCACTGGACGCGAACCGGGTGGTCTCCATCGACAGGCTGGTCGACGCGGTATGGGACGAGTCTCCGCCGTCGACCGCCCGGGAGCAGATCCAGATCTGCGTGTCGCGGCTACGCACAGCGTTCACCAGAACCGGTCTGCCCAACATCATTGTGACCCGCTCGCCGGGCTACCTGCTGACCGTACGCGACGGGGAGCTGGACGCGGACGTGTTCGAGGACGCGGTCGCCCACGCAAAGATGCTCGCCGAGCAGGGACGGCTCGCCGACGCCGCCACGCAGCTGCGCGCCGCCCTGGGGCTGTGGCGCGGCTGCGCGCTGGAAGGCCTCCCCGGTGCGACCGTCGAGGCACGGGCGCGGCTGCTCGAGGAGCAGCGGCTCGCCGCCACCGAGGAGCGGATCCGCCTGGACCTGGCGCTCGGACACCACGACGACCTGGCGGGCGAGCTGCTCGCGCTCGTCGCCGAGCACCCGTTGCGGGAGCGGCTGTCCGAGTACCTGATGCTGGCCCTCCACCGGTCCGGCCGGCAGAGCGAGGCGCTACAGGTGTACCGGTCGGCGCGGGCCAGGCTCGCGGAGGAGCTGGGCATCGAGCCAGGTACGGAGCTACGGCGCATCGAGCACGCAATCATGCTCGGCAAGGACACTCTGGACATACAGCCGCCAATCCCGCAGCCCACGGCCGAGCCGGCGGCGACGGCCCAGCCCGGCCAGCTGCCCCCGGACATCGCCGACTTCACCGGGCGGGCGGACGCGGTGGCCCAGCTCCGTGACGCGCTCAGCGTCGACACCGAGGTGGGCACGGTCCGGGTGGCGCTGGTCACTGGGCCGGGCGGGGTCGGCAAGAGCGCAACCGCCGTACACGTGGCGCACTGCCTGCGGGGGCAGTTCCCGGACGGCCAGCTCTACGCCGAGCTCAGCGGCAGCGGTGTACGCAGCGCGCACCCCGGCGAGATCCTCGCCCGCTTCCTGCGCGCCCTCGGCGTTGCGCCGCCGTCAGTTCCGGACGGTGTGGCCGAGCGGGCCGAGCTGTACCGCAGCCACCTGGCGGACCGGCGGGTGCTGGTGGTGCTCGACGACGTCCGCGACGAGGCGCAGGTGGCTCCCCTGCTGCCGGGCGGCGCCAGCTGCCGGGTGCTGCTGACCAGCCGCTCCCGGCTGTCCGGGCTGCCCGGGCTGCACACGGTCGAGCTCGGCGTGCTGGCCCAGCCGAACGCGGTACGGCTGCTCGCCCGGATCGCCGGCGGGGCACGGGTGACCGCGGAGCCCGAGGCCGCCCGCCGGATCGCGCGGCTGTGCGACGGGCTTCCGCTGGCGGTGCGGATAGCCGGAGCCCGCCTGGCGGCTCGTCCACACTGGAGGCTCGAGCGCCTGGCGGACCGGCTGGCCAACGCCGCCTGCCGGCTGGACGAGCTGGAGCACGGCGGGCTCGGCGTACGCGCCAACCTGCAGCCGACCTACTCCCGGCTGTCCGGGGTGGAGCGCCTGGTGCTACGGCGGCTGTCCCTTGTGGATGCCGATGAGTTCACCGGCTGGGCCGGTGCGGCGCTCGCCGGGACCGACGTCGTGGCCGCGGAGGACGTCCTCGACCGGCTGGCCGACGCCCAGGTCGTCGAGCCGGTCCCGGAGCCGGTCGGCGACGGTGCCCGCTTCCGGCTACCGGAGCTGGTCCGGGTGTTCGCCAGCGAGCGTGCCGCCGCCGAGGAGCCGCCGGAGCGCGCGGACCTGGCCCGGCGCCGATACTTCGAGACGCTGCTCGCGCTGGCGCGGCTGGCACACCGGCGGACGTACGGCGGCGACTTCACCCTGCTGCACAGCCCGGTGCCGGTGCCGGCCCTGGCTCCGTCGCTTGTGGACAGCCTGGCGGCCGACCCGGTCGGGTGGCTGGACGGGCAACGGGCGACCCTCATGGCCGCCATACGCCAGACCGCCCGGCTCGGCTGGGACGAGCTGTGCTGGGGCCTCGCGATGGCCTCCGTCACGCTGTTCGAGGCGCGCTGCCACTTCGATGACTGGCGCGAGTCGGCTGCGCTGGCCCTGGGCTGCACGCGGGCCGCCGGGAACACGCGAGGTGAGGCGGCGATGCGGTACTCCACCGGTTCGCTGCTGCTCGTCGAGCGTCGCGCCGCAGACGCGTACCAGGAGCTGACCGTGGCGGCCGACGCGTTCGAGCGGTGCGGCGACGCGCACGGACAGGCGCTCGTGCTGCGCAACCTGGCCCACCTGGACCGCCTGGCCGGCGACGACGCCCGCGCCCTGTCCCGGTACGACCAGGCGCTGGCGGGCGTCCGCGACGCGGGCGACCTCGTCGGCCAGGCGCACGTGCTGAGCAACCTCGCAGCGCTGTACCTGGACGCCGACGACCCGAAGACCGCCCGGGACCTGTTGCGCGAGGCGTTGCCGCTATGCCGGGGCGCGGGCAGCCGCCGGGTCGAGGCGCAGGTGCTCCACCGGCTCGGCGAGGTCGACCTGCACGAGGGCGACCCGGTCCGGGCCGCGGACGCGTTCAGCTGGGTGCTGCGGCTGGTCCGTCACGAGCGCGACCAGATCGGCGAGGCGTACGCCCTGCTCGGGCTCGGGCGGGCCCGCGCCGCCGAGGGGCACCACAGCCAGGCGGCCACCTGCCTGTCGGAGTCGCTGAGCCTCGCGCGAGCGCTGGGCGAGCGGTTGGTGGAAGGCCGTGCGCTGTACTCGCTCGGCGAGCTGGACCTCAGCCGGCGCCGGACGGACCTCGCGGTACGGCGGCTGACCCGGGCCGCGGAGATCTTCGCCGAGGTGTCCGCGGCACGGTGGCGTGCGTCGGCGTTGTCGTTGCTGGCCACCGCGTCGCCCGGGCCGGCCGGGCGTGCCGTCGGGGCGGGTGGCACCGTCAGGCCGCTGCGGTCCGCCGGCCCGTGACCGGTGAAGCGGCTTCCGGCCACCGCATCTGGGCGACGCACAAGGACACGAGCAGGGCTGAGACCGCAACGGCGCCCATGCCCCACACCAGGCTGCTCGAGCTCGCGATGAGCCCGATGACCGGTGGGCCGGCCAGCAGGCCGGTCGTTCCCGTGGCGGCGACCAGGGTCAGCGCGTTCGAGCCGACCCTCGCCGCGGCGACGTAGATGCACGGTGTCACGGCCGCCATGCCCAGCCCGACACAGGCGAACCCCACGAGCGCCGGCGCCACCCCGCCGAGCGCAAGGGCGAGTGCCAGTCCCACACCGGCCACCGTGGCACCGGCGACGACGACGGTCTGGTCACCCCAACGGGCCCGCCACTGGTCGGCGAGCAGGCGGGCAAGCACCATCATGGCCGAGAAGACCGCGATGCCCAGGGGCGTCACCTGTGCGGCGGCATGGGCGACGTCCTTGAGGTAGAGCGCCGACCAGTCGGTCATGGCGGCCTCGGTCACGGTGCCGAACACCATCGCCAGGCTCAGCCATACGGTCACCCGGGCCGGCAGGGACCACCCGCGGCGGACCCGGTCCCGGTGGGCCTCGGGCGCCGGTGCCGCCGCATCGGCCAGCAGCGCCGGCCAGGCGGATCCGGCCAGCAGCAGCAGGACACCGGCGGCTACCGCGAAGTGCACCCATAGCGCCTGGCTCAGGATGCTCACGCCGGACGCGACCAGGGCTGCGCACAGGGTCCCACCGCTGAAGACCGCGTGCAGCTTCGCCATGGTCATCCTCTGGTACCTCGCCTCGAGCGCGGCACCCTGGGCGTTCATGGCGACGTTCAGGCAGGCCACGGCGACACCGTCAGCGAACAGGACCACGAGAGCCGCCGGGTAGCTCGGCACGACGGACAGCGCCAGCAGGACCACGACAAGGCCGAGAGCGGACAGTCCCGCCAGGCGCCTCGAGCCCAGCTGCCGCATCAGCCGCGCCACGAGCGGGAACGAGACCGCCGCGCCCACCCCGCAGGCCAGCAGCAGGACACCCACCTCCGCCGGGGTCACGTCCAGCCGTGCCTTGACCGCGGGGATCCGCGCCGCCCATGTCCCGTACTGCAGCCCGAGAAAGCAGAACAACGCGGCGACCGCCAGCCGCGACCGGCGGAAGTCATGGTGAGCACGGGACATGCGGGTCAGCCTCCCTGCCGTTCGAGATAGCTCTGGACATGTACACCGCGCCCGCGCCGTAGCCGCTCGGCAGCGCCACCTCGGGATGGGAGTGGTAGCCCTGAGCCGACCAGAAGGGGTCGCTGCCGCCGACGGCGACCAGCGAGATCCGCTCGTACGCCAGTGCCGCGGCCGCCCCGGTGAGCTGGCGCAGCAGGCGCTTTGCCAGGCCGCTCCCGCGGAAGCCGGCGGCGATGACGAGGTCGTGCAGGTGCAGGTTGGACGAGACGAAGGCGCACTGCTCCGCTCGCCCCAGGGCGGGGTAGCAGAACCTGGGGTACGGCAGTGCCAGCAGGTAGCCAGCGACCCGTCCACCGGCTTCGACCACAAAGGACGTCGCCGGTGCGGCGCGGGCTCTGGACTCCAGCACAGCCCGCTCCTCGGACAGGCCGGTGTCGGCGTACGTGGCGGCCTCGATCCAGACGATGCTGTCCCAGTCGCGGTCACAGATCGGGCGTACCTGGTACGTCATACCTGTCCAAGCCTCTCCCCCGGCCGTGCCTGGCGGCCCAGCGCGGTCACCAGCCCCGTCCGGCAGAGCGGCCGGGCGGGAGCACCCCCAACGGTCGTGTACGGCAGCGGGGCGAACCCGTTGAACCCCAGCGTGGAGTAGCTGGTGGCGTACGCACCGCAGGAGAGGACCCACACCGGGTCGCCGGACGCGACCGCCTTCGGTACGAGCATGCGGCCGTCCCCGCGGCTGAACGCGTCATCGCTGTCGCAGGTTGGCCCCGCGATGACGGCCGGGACGCGCTCCCCGCCGCGGTGGGAGGGGAACACGAGCGGGTACTGCAACAGGTCCATCTCGTACAACCCGTTGAACTTTCCACAGCTCAGGTAGAGCCAGTGCTGGCGTTCGCCGGTCCGCAGCTGCCGTGCCGACAGCCGGGACACGTGTGCCCTGATCGCGCCGTGGTCGGCGACCAGATAGCGCCCCGGCTCCAGGACGAGGTCCAGCCGTGTCCGGGACGCCTGCCTGAGCCGCTGCATGCCGGCTCGGATCGCATCGAAGATGTCATGCGTCGGCGGCCGCAGTGGCCTGCCGTGCCGGTCGAGATAGCCGAGGGCGGGCAGGCCGCCGCCGAGGTTGACATGGTCGATGCGGATACCGCGCCGGTCCAGCGCGGTGACGGCCTCGGCCAGGTCCTCGACAGCGCTCTTCCAGCCCACGGCCGTCATCTGCTGCGAACCGACGTGTACGGACAGCCCCGCCGGTGCCAGACCCAGGTCCCTGGCCGCCGACATCACCCGCACCGCGTCGGTGACGGAGCAGCCGCACTTGCCGCGAAGGCCCCACAGTGCCCCGTCGCCGGTGGTGGCGAGCCGGCAGAACACCCGCGAGCCGGGCGCGTGGACCGCGACCGCCGCCACGTCCTCCAGGCTGTCGGTGACGAAGTCCCGGACACCGAGGCGGTACCCGTCGGCGATGTTGCGGTCCGACTTGACGGTGTTGCCGTAGTGGATCCTGCTGACCGGCACCCCGGTACGCAGCGCCTGCGCGACCTCGCTGGGGCTCGCCGCGTCGAAGCCGGCGCCCTTGCCCGCCAGCGACGCCAGCACCTCGTCAACGGGGCACGCCTTCATGGCGAACCGGATGGACACACCGGGCAGCTCGCGGACCAGGCAGTCGTAGCGGTCCTCGATCCCGGCCAGGTCGTAGACGATCTGGTCCGCCGAAGCGGCGGCCAGCGCCGACCTCAGTCGGGTGCTCAGGAACATGACGGGCGGTCGATGCTCGTGGCCCGGCTCGCCGACACCAGCGGCTGCCACGCCTCGATGAGGAGGGCGAACTCCTCGATGTCCCGTTGCGCCTCCTGGAGCAGCGACTGCCCGCGGGCCGCCAGGGCGTCGGCGAGACCGGTGTACCTGCCACCCAGGCGCCGGTAGGCGTGCTCGAGGTGGTGCAGCCGCGCGACGTTCTCCTCCTTGCCCAGCCAGGTGCTCTCCCGGACGAAGTCGACGATCTTCGCTGGGCAGACGCGGTGCTCCCCGTTGAGCAGCGACCCGCCGGCCGCCTCCATCTTCCGGTAGATGAAGTGGAGGTAGAGCATGGAGAGGAAGAACTTCGTCAGCCGCAGGTGGTACGCGGCGAACCCGGGACCGGTCTTCCGCTCATCGGTATGGAAGTTCACAATGTTGCGGTTGTGCAGCACACCGGGCAGCCCGGACTTGTGGACCACGTGGATGAGGAAGTAGTCGCTGCCGATGGTGTTGGTGGCCGGTAGCAGCGGGATGTCCTCGTGCACCTGGAAGAGCCCGATGTTGCACATGTCGACGCGCATCGGGTCGACGATGGCGAGCGTCGAGTGGTCGCCGGTGAACACCTCCGTGCCCGCCCCCGCGAAGGACTCCTCAACCAGCGCTGCCTTCTCCTCGTCCGAGGCGTCGCCGGGCGCCCACAGGCTCACCACGTCGTGGTAGACGGCGCGGTCGCGTTCCCTGATGTCGGCGATGTCCACGGACAGCTCGCCGACGAAGGAGCCGCCCACCAGCACCACCGGCTTGCCCGCGTGCGCCGGGTCCAGTGCGTTCTGCGAGACACCACCCACCGCGTCGGCCGCCCGTTTGCCGAGTGCGGCGAGCTCGTGGTGGATCGGGAACACCTTCGCGCCGTGGTGGACCTGGTAGCGGCTGTCCGAGTCCCTGCGGTGCACGGACCGGCACCCGAGTGCGCTGGCGATGAGGAACGCGCGGTTGGTGCAGGCGCCGTAGGAGACCCCGGCGGGCAGCATGAGATCGGCGATGAGCTGGGGCTTGGCAACGTCTGCGCGGTCGACCACCCGGTCCAGGAAGCGCCGCTGCGCCGCCTCGTCGAGATGCAGCGTGACCACGTTCGGGGTCCTCGGCTCCCGGGCGATCGCGGCGGCGTGCGCCGCGTACGCGCGCCTGTCCGAGGAGTCGAGGACCAGCAGGTACACCTCGACGCCGAAGCGCTCGGCCGCGTACCGCACCTCCTCGCCGATGGCCGAGATCATGGCGGGGCACGCCCGGTTCGTGGGCAGGGTCAGGCAGATCCGGTCCATACCAGCTCCCCGGTGGTCTCCTCGCGCTCACGGTCACGCCAGGAGGGCTCAAGGTCACGCCAGGAGGGCTCACGGTCACGCCAGGAGTCGAGCCCGAGCAGCTTCCTGCCCAGGCTGTTGAGGGTGGCCGGGCCGTACCGCAGCGACTCGTGCCTGGTCGCGTCGCCGAGCAGGGTGGCGTTCCAGTCCGGCGTACTGAGCGTGCGCCACGATCCCACCCGGGAGCGCCGCAGCTCGTGGTGCGACTCGAGTGCCGGCATCATCGCCAGGTACTGGACCGCCCGGACGCCGTTCGCCGACGTGTTCGGCGCCACGCCGTGCGCGAGCAGGCCGTTCCAGATCAGCAGGTCACCCGCCTTGAGCTCGGGAGAGACCACGGGGAGCTCGGCCCGGTCGACCGTGGGCCGGACCGGGTCGCGGTCCGCGGGCTGCCCGACGCGCCACTGGTCGAAGCGGCGGAACAGCTCCGGCGAGCAGTGGAAGCCGCCGAGCTCCGGTCGGGTGTCGGTCAGGGCGATGATGCCCTGGACCCGCTGCGGCAGCACGTCCAGCGTGGTGTCGACGTCCCAGTGCAGGTCGATGTCGAACCCGCGGTCGGTGGCCGGGATGAGGGCCCGGCTGCGGTTGCCGACGTTGGGCGGGTTGAGGTTGAGCCGGTCGAGCGTCACCCACAGCTGCTCGCAGTCCCACACGTCGACGAAAGCGTCATACACCCGCTGTGTCTGGCGGCTGTCCCAGATGAGCTGGTGGTGGTACGCCTCCACGAACCCGTAGACGTAGAGGTCACGGTCGAGGTCCGACCGGTACCGCCGCTGCGGGTACCAGCTGTCCGGGCGGTCCGGGTCGAGCCCCTGGAACTCCCAGGCGAAGTCGAGCAGGCGTTGCGCCGCCGCGGCCGGGACCGCCTCCCGGACCACGACATAGCCGTACGCCTGCCAGAAGGCGAAGTCCTCCGCGGAGAGCACCCGCAGCTGCTGGGACTTGGCCAGGTCCCGCAGCGGCACGGCGGCCAGGTACGTGTCGGCGTCCGCGCTGAAGTACGGGATGTCCGAGGCTGCTCGGTGGAGAGACATGCCACCCCTCCTCGCTAGAAAGAGAGCCAGATGTCCTGGGGCCGGTGGTCGGAGAGCGCCTCGGCGGACACGAGGTCGTACCGGTGCACGGTGACCGGCCCGCGGGTGAACGTCCAGTCGATCCGCCAGAACGGTAGCGGCAGGCCGGCCAGCGGGTTGTCCCACCGGAACGTCATCGGCGCGTCAAACCGCCAGGTCAGCGGCAGCAGCTGCCGGTTGGCGTGGGTGGCGTCGGTGGCCACCGCCCGCAACGGGTCCAGGCTGCCCATGGCCGAGGTGCAGTTGAGGTCTCCAGAGACGACCGACGGGTTCGGGTTGGTCCTCAGGTCGTCGACGAGCCCCTGGATCTCGGCCTCGCGCCAGTTGAACTTGCGCTCGTAGTACGCGTCGGCGTCGATCGTGTCGGAGAGGAGGTCCAGGTCGATCGCTGTCTGCACGGTGACGTGCACGTTGTAGAACGACACCACCCGGTCGCCGATGCGCAGGTCGGTACGCAGCACCTTGTCCCGCGCGAACACCTGGCTGAACCGGGTGCCGGGTGGCAGCTGCGCGGCCGGACCGAACAGGGGCTGGGCAACGATCGGAAAGCGCGAGATGGTGAGCAGCTCGCTGCGGCGCGCGATGTAGTAGCCGGGGAACTCCGCGCGCAGCTCGGCGTCGTCCTGGAGAAGGTAGTAGCCCTCCTCACCGCTGCCCGGCTCCCAGATGACATGTTCCTGCAACAGGTAGACATCGGCCTGCTTGCGCTTGAGGAAGCGGAGCTGCGCCTGCGGGTCGGCGTTGCCCATGCCCCAGTAGTTGGTGTTCCAGCTGACGACGTGGATGGCGCCGGGCGGCACATGCCGCGCCGACCAGCGCAGCGCGTTGAGGTTCACCCCGGTCTGGTCGATGCCGGGCAGGATGCCGACGAGCGCCACCACAGCCGCCCACCGGCGGCGCGGCCCGCACGCGGCCAGGCTCGCCGCCAGCAGCAGGAGCGGGATGGCCACCAGGAAGATGGGGGGCGTGGCGTCCAGCAGGATCGACCAGTGCCAGTGTCCGGTGGCCGCCCGGCGGACCACGTTGTACGCCAGCCACAGCGCGGCGACGCCGATGAGCAGCCAGCCGTACCAGAGCCGCAGCACCCGGGCGGCGCGCCGCCACCGCGGCTGCCCGGTGGCCGGGTCCGGCCCGTCCGACGCGGCAGGAGCTATCCGGTCGTCGCCGAGCGCGGTCGTCATCAAGCCGTCCTCTCGTACATGCGGCGGAACCCGGGTCGCAGGACCCACTCCACCACTCCGACCGCGAGCCCACACACAACAGTCGTGTTGAGCACCGCGTGGACCGCGGTGAAGAAGGCGAGGAACGCCCAGCCGCGCTCGCGGCGGACGAACGTGTACTGCCCGAGGTCGGCGGCCACGGACCCGGCCAGCGCAGCCACGGTGACCAGCAGCGCCGGCGGGTAGAGCACCGTCACCGCCGCGCTGGCCAGGGCCAGCGCGGCGAGTACGGCGGCGAGGGCCCGGCCGCCCGTCTCCATGCCCTGCATGGCCCGGCCTCGCCGGACATAGAACGGGACCCGCAGCCTGCTGCGGCGGAACGCCTTGCGCAGCAGCGGCCCCAGCCGGCTCTCGTCGGACAGCCGGCCGCGGATCTGCGAGGTGAGCAGCATCGGGTACGCCTGTGACAGCCGCTCGGCGTGGTCGATCTCCTCGGTCTGGCGCAGCGCCGGGTTGAACCAGCCGGCCCGGTCGAACGCCTCGCGGGTCACCGCACCGAGCGCGTAGAAGCCGCCGCTGACCCGTCCCTCAGCGCTGGCGCGCCAGTAGTGGTACTGGAGGATCCGGTACTGGCCGACCGGCCCCTCCGGGAGCAGCGGCTCGGAGTCCACCACACCGAACACGGCGCCGTACCCGTCCGTTGTGGACAGCAGCCGCACCGCGTTGGCGACGGCGTCAGGGTGCATCGTCATGTCGGCGTCGAGGAAGAAGATGATGTCACCCTTGGCGTGGCTCACGCCGAGGTTGCGTGCCGCGCCCGGGCCGCCGTTGACCTCGGCCCGCACCAGCGTGCACGGGTACCGGGCCGCCTTGGCGGCGCTGTCGTCGGTGCTGGCGTCGTCGACGACGATGACCTCCAGCGGCTGGTACGTCTGCGCCAGCACCGACGCCAGGCACAGCTCGATGGTACGGCCGTCGTTGTACAGCGGGATGACGACCGAGACCCGGGCCTCACCCATGGAGCGCACCTCCTTCGAGGATCGTGACCCAGAGCACGGCGTTCGCGATCATTACCCGGTCGCGCAGCAGCACCCGTACCGGGTTGCCGCCGCCCGCCCGGACCAGGACCACCTGCATGTACCGGAACAGGGCGAACAGGGCGCACGGCGCGGTGAACAGTGCCGTCGGGCTGAACGCGGTGACGTGCAGCAGGTACGTGACGAACGTGACCCCGGCGGTGAGCACGAGCAGCTGGTCCAGGAAGTACTCGTTGTAGCCGGTCAGGGCCGGGCGGTGGGCGGGGCCGGCGACGCGCAGCTCGTGGCGGCGCTTGCCGAGGATGAGCAGGAGGCAGACACACAGCACGCACAGCGCGAGCCACCCCGACGGCCGGGCCTGGATGGCCACGTACCCCTGGACGAGCCGCAGCACGAAGCCGGACGCGACCGCGAAAAGGTCCACCAGCGGCACGTGCTTGAGCGCGAAGCTGTACGCGACGTTGAGGAGCAGGTACGCGGGCAGCGGCCACCAGTGCGCCGCCGACGGCGCGACGAGCACGGCGAGCGCGAGCACCAGCACCGTCGCCAGGCCTCCGGCCGTCCACGGCGAGACCCGGCCGGAGGCGACCGGGCGGTGGCGCTTGCCCACGTGCGCCCGGTCCCGCTCCCGGTCGACGATGTCGTTGGTCACGTAGATCGCGGCCGAGGCGGCCACGAACGCCAGCACCGCGAGCCCGGCCCGGCCGGCGGTGTCCCACCGCAGGTGGCCGGGGTCGAGCAGGGGCAGCAGCACGACCAGGTTCTTCGGCCACTGTCCCGGGCGCAGCAGGGTGACCAGGTCGCGCGGGGACAGGCCGGCGCGCTGCCGGCGGTCCGGCCTGTGGTCAGAAGAAGACCTTGACGAGGCCCAGGACTCCCTGCCTCCAAGGGTCGCGACTGGTACGTCCGGTGTGGTGGGCAGCATCACGGGGCTCCTTGTGCTGTTCGCGCCACCAGGCGTAGGTGTCGAGGATGGCGTCCCGGTTGGACAGTCGAGGGTGGAAGCCGAGCCGGTCGCGAGCCTTGTCGATGCTCACGTACGAGTCGGCGGTGAGCTTGTGCAGCAGCCGGCCGTAGACCGGGGAGAGATGCGCACGCTCCAGCAGGCGGAGCGCGGCCAGCGCGGGCCGGGCGGGGGTCGCGACGACCCGCTTGCCGTGCCCGGCCGCGTCGAGCACCGCCTGGAAGTCCTCGCGCAGCGTGCCGAACTCGGCGGCGGCCAGGTTGTAGGTGTCGCTGGCCACGTCGTCCGGCGCGTCCAGGACGGTCTCAACCGCATCCACCAGGTCGGCGAGCGCGAGCATCTGGATGCGCACGTCTCCCTTGCCGAGGACGGGGAAGTTGCGGCCCTCCTCGGCCCACTCGAACAGCATCGAGAACAGCCCCATGCGCCCCGGGCCCAGGAACGTCTTGGGGCGCAGGATGGGCAGGCACACTCCTTCGGCGCGCAGCTTCTCCGCGACCTCCTCGGCGGTGGCCTTCGCGGCGCTGTAGGTGTCGACCGGCTGCCGCGGATGCTCCTCTGTGGTCGGCACCACGCTCGGCAGCCCGTACACCGCCGTGGACGAGATGTGCACGACCCGCGCCACCCTGGCGCGGGCCGCGGCGGTGAGCACCGTACGGGTGCCGTCGACGATGACGGACCGGATCTGGTCGGCCGGGTAGCTCGGCAGCGCAGCCGCGCAGTGCACCAGCGCGTCCGCGCCGGCCATGGTCCGCGCCATCGCGGCGGCGTCGCGGACGTCGCCCTGCACCTCGACTCCTGGCGCAGGGCGCAGGTCGACGCCGCGGACGTGATGGCCGCCGGCGAGGAACCGTCGGGTCAGGTGCGAGCCGAGCATCCCGGCCGCCCCGGTGACGACGATCGTCCGGCTCACCACAGCGTGCCCACCTTCTCCTTGACGAACCGGGTGACCAGCCGGGTGAGCCCCTGGGCGAGGGTCCGGTCCAGGCTGTCGACCGCCCGCTCGACGTCGGCCGGGTCGGTCACCAGGCACGGCGCGAGCACGAGCGGGTTGCGCCCGTTGAGCGTGTAGTACGTGAACACGTCGTGGTCGCGGTAGAGCGCGTTGACGACCGCGCACGTGACGAGCTTGGTCTTGAAGCGCGGGTCCTTGGCCATGCCGCCGGGGGCGAGCTTGGCCACCAGGTCCAGGATCCGTGGCCCGCCGTCGATGAAGACGCCCCAGAGCGCGCCGAGGCCTGCGACCTCGCCGATGGCGTCGGGGTGCTGCTTGGCCAGGCGCGCCAGGCCTGGACCGAGGACGCGCTCCAGGTCGCGTGCTCGCGCCGGGTAGTCGTCCTCGACCGCCACGTTGATGGCCTCCAGGGCGGTGGCGCACTCCTCGCCGAAGCCGTAGTACGTCGTGCTCGTGCTCTGCAGCAGCGCGTCGCCGAGGTTGTCGTACGCCTTGCGGTACAGCGGCTCCCGGGCGACGAACGCGGAGATGGAGGACTTCCCGCCACCGAACGACTTGGACGTGGTCAGCACGTCCGGCACCAGCCCGGGGTAGCGCATGAAGTAGAACAGGCTGCCGGTCTTGCCCCAGCCGGTGTAGATCTCGTCGAAGACCAGCACGATGTCGTGCGCGGTGCACAGCTCGCGCAGACCCCGCAGGAACTCCTCCGAGCACCAGCGCATGGTGGACGCGCTGAACGGCTCGACCAGGACCGCGTACACGTCGCCGGGGTGCGCGGCCACCGCCTCCCGGACCGAGCCCAGGTCGCCGTACCTAAATGTGGCGATCCCCGGGATGGTGGGGAACGGGAAGTGGCCCTGGCCGGTCAGCCCGCCCGAGCCGAGCAGCTTGCCGTGGAAGCTGGAGTCGGCCCGCAGGATCGTGTTCCGCCTGCCGTTGTGGTACTTGTACGCCAGCTTCACCGCGCCCTCCACCGCCTCGGCCCCCGAGTTCGGCAGGAACGACATGCGCAGGTCGCCCGGCAGCACCTGGGCCAGGTTGTGCGACAAGGCGGCGAGGTACGGCGAGAAGTACGTCTTATGCACCTCCATGCGCTGCCGCTGCGCGAACCGCTGGCGCACCGCGAGGATCCGCGGGTGGTTGTGGCCGTGGTTGAGCACGCCCACGCCCCCGGTGAGGTCGAGGATGCGGCGCCCGTCGCGCTGGTAGAGGTAGGCCCCTTCGGCGCGGTCGACCAGCTCCCGGCCGAAGCCGAACGACGTCATCAGCGACACCTGGCTCTTGTTGACGTAGCGCCGGTACAGGTCGTGCACCTGTGCGACGCCGAGACCCTCGGCATCCTCAAGGGAGTACAGACTGGACATTGGCCGCTCCTACGTGGACGGGTCTCCTCGACAGCCCGAGGACGACGAGTGAGGTGCAGACTTCGACGACGACGCAGATGAGCCGGCTGGCGATGGCGGCGAGCCCGGCGGCGCTCCACGGCAGGATCGTGGCGAGCGCCGCGGTGAGCGCGAACTCGCGTACCCCCCAGCCGTCCGGCGCGACCACCGAGAGGCTGCCGGCCACGGTCGCCAGCGCGAACGCGCCGACCGCGACGGTGGCCGCGCGGCCGGGCGCGGCGCCGAGGGCGACCGACACCGCCCACAGGTGCAGGCCGGACACCAGCCACGACACGACCGCCAGGGCCAGCGCCCACCGGACCAGCCGCGGCGGCACCGGCGTGACCGGGCGCCGGAACACCCGGGCGGCCAGGGCCAGGGGGTAGCTCAGCAGCCGGGGCCACACCAGGCAGGCGACGAGGCCCAGCACCGGCGCGGCGACCCACCCGCCCGGTGCCGCGAGCAGCCCGACACCGGCGCCGGTCAGGATCGTCAGCCCGATGCTCAGCAGGTAGGCAGTCACCATCCGCTCCGCCGGCACGCCCGCCCGCCGGCCCAGGTCCACATGGGTGACCACACCCCACACCCGCCCCGGCAGGTACTTGCCGAGCTGCCCGAGAAAGAAGATCCGGGCCGCGGCCAGCCCGCCCACCGGCACCAGCACCCGCCAGGCCACCATGCCGACCAGCAGCCCGGCCAGGTTCGCCGCGACGGCCGCGACGGCGAGCGGCAGCGTACCGGGCCGGGCGAGCGCGGACAGGGCGGCCGCGCCGTCCCGCCGCAGGGCGAAGGCGACCCCGGCCAGCGCGGCGGTGACGACCAGGGGCGCCAGCCACCGCGTGGGCCGGTTCCCCAGGACCAGCCGCAGGGCGCCCACGGCGGCGCCGGCCACCAGCGCCAGGTGGACCAGCAGGTGCACGCCGAGGAAGAACGGCAGGAACCGGACCCCCCGGCGGCGCGCGACGAACCCGAGCAGCCCCGGGTCGGCGACCGCGAACACCAGCAGGAGCAGCGCGGGAACCGCGGCAAAGGCAGGCCGGACGGCCGCCAGCGGCGACGTGGCCCCGGCCGCCGCAACCGCGAGTATCCCCAGTGGACGGTTCGCGGTCAGGCTGACCCGCCCCTTGCGGCTGGACTGGAACACGGTGCGCGCGAGCAGCTGCGACCGGCGGAACTGCTCGGACAGCAACGGGCCGAGCCGGTCCACCTCGTCGTGGTAGGCCACGACGCGCTCGCTCAGCACGATGCGGGTGGCCGGGGCGAGCCGGTCGCTGTACTCCAGGTCCTCCGAGTCGCGCAGGCTCTCGTCGAACGGCCCCACCTTCTCGAACACCACGCGCCTGACCGCCGCCTGCGCGAAGAACGCGGTCCGCACCTCGCCCGCGCCGCGCCGGCGCCACCAGTACGCGTGCAACGTCCTGTACCACTCGACCGGCCCGTCGTCGACCAGCGGCTCCGGTGCGATGAGCCCGTGGACGCAGCCGCAGCCGGGGTCGGCCTCGAGCACCGCCACCGCGCTCGCGATGGCGTCCGGCGCCAGCGCCTCGTCGGAGTCGAGGAAGAACAGCACATCCCCGCCGGCCACCGCCGCGCCTGCGTTGCGGGCCGCCGAGACGCCCCGGTTGACCGGGCTCTCCACAAGAGTGCAGGGGAACCGCCGGGCGACCTCGCGCGAACCGTCGGTGCTGCCGTCGTCGACGACTATCACCTCGTACGGCTGGTACGTCTGCGCGTACACCGACCGCAGGCACGCGTCGAGCGTCTTGGCGTAGTTGTAGTTCGGGATGACCACCGAGACGGTGAACGTCATGGCCGGCAGTCCACCGGGCGGTGGTATCCGTTGGCTATCCCCCGCCTTACGGGTCACCGCGCCAGCCAGGTGCCGAGGCCCCGGCGTACCGCGGTGCGGTAGATCTCCACGGCCAGCGCGTCGCCGGCCCGGGCCAGCTCCCGCTCGGTCACGAGGTGTATCACCTGGTACCCGGTGACCGGCTGGTCGGCCACGGTCACCACCACCGCCGACGGGGACAGGACCTCGGCGTGCAGCCGGAGGTCCGACGTCACCAGCACCACGTCCGCGCCGAGCACCGCCTCCTGCGCGGTGGCGACAACCGTCAGGGTGGTGCCGGGGCGCCAGCGCGGCCTGGGGACGCGGGCGGTGGCCAGCCGGGCCCGCAGCAGATGCGGCGTGTACACGGCGGCGTGCACCAGGGTCGGCAGCCCGGTCAGCGCCTGTGCCACGAGCTCGGTCACATCGGTGCCGATCAGGCCGGCCGTGAGCACCCGTCCATGTACGAGATCGCGGGCGGCCGCCACGACCGCGCTAGCCGCAGCCAGCTGGCCCAGGAAGCCGGCTGAGATGACGCACACCATGCGACGGCTGGCGATGTCGAGGACCATGGTCAGTCCGTCATCCGCCGTGCGCGGCGCCGTGGCCAGGTCCGGCTCGACCCGGCGCACCGCATGGAGCGCGTCAAAGCCTGAACAGACCTGACGGGTGACTGCCTCGTCAAGGTAGAGGATCCTGTCGGGGGGCGTCATCCGTGCTCCTGCAGAGGACAGCAGCGTGCCGTCGCCGCCTTTCGCCCGCCCATCAACCCGCTATCACTGGTTGGTTCGGCGTGCGTCTCGACTGCCTTGATAGGAACTCGATAGGCGGTCGATGTGGGCACCAGGTGTCGTGTATCTGGCGTGCTCGCCAGATGAGGAGGGACGCGACATGGCACAACACACTGGTAACGGTCGGGACACCCACTGGGGCTGACAAAAACACCGCCGCCTTCGCCCCATCGCCCCACCAACATCGCACAAGATGACCAAGTGCACCGGCCGGCAGCGCACCAGCTCACAACCCGTAAACAACGCCGAGGATGTCCGCCGCACAACCGCCATCGCAACGTCAGCCACCGAAAGAAGGGTACCGGCGCGGCCGGCCAGCCTCGCACACAGCAGAGAAATATGTCTACTGTAGACTGTATCAGACATGTGTACTATCATGTAAATCATGCAGGCGGCGACGGCGATGGTCACGCAGGCGGTCGACGCATGCGTCGCAACCACGGCCTGGGCGCTGTCGGACGGTGAGCTCATCGACGGGCTGGACCGGCTACAGGTAGAGCAGCAGCGGCTGGCCGCGGTAAACCTGATGCTGATGCTGGTGCGGGAGCTGGACGGACGCGGGCTGGCGGTGGAGCAGGGCGCCTCGTCCACGGCGGTGTGGCTGCGCGACCGCATGCGCATATCGGCCAGCGCCGCCCGGCGCCTGGTCGAGCTGGCCGCCGCAGTCGACACCGCCCCAGCGGTGGTGCGCGGCGGGCTGGCCGCCGGCGTGCTGAGCCTGGAACAGGCCCACGTGGTCACCCGGGCACTAGCTGCCTTGCCAGCCGAGGTTGGCCCGGCGGTGGTGGACAAGGCCGCGGCGACGTTGGTGGACTACGCCCGCGACTACGAGCCGGTGTCGCTACGGCGGCTGGGTGAGCGGATCCTGCAGGTGGTCGCCCCGGACGTCGCAGAGGAGGCCGAGCGAGCCGCGCTGGAGCGGGCCGAGCAACGGGCCGAACGCGACCGGCATTTCACCCTCTCCGACGCCGGGGACGGCGCGGTCAGGTTGTCCGGCCGGCTGGGCGCCGAAGCTGCCGCAGTGGTCCGCGCAGCGCTGGAGCCACTATGCCGACCCATCCCCGGCGACACCCGCACCCCCGGGCAACGGCGCGCGGACGCGTTGGTAGACGTATGCCGGCTGGCCCTGACCACCGCCGAGCTGCCCGACCACGGCGGCGAGCCACCCCAGGTCGTGGTCACCGTCGACTACGACCTGCTGGCCCGCCAGCTCGGACCCGGGCTGCTGGACACCGGCGAGACCCTCAGCCCCGAAGCCGTACGCCGCATGGCCTGCGATGCCCGCGTCGTGCCCGCCGTCCTCGACGGGGCCGGGCAGCCCCTGGACCTGGGGCGGCAACGGCGGCTGGTCACCGGCGCCCTGCGCCGTGCCCTGGTGCTACGCGACGGCGGCTGCGCCTTCCCCGCATGCGACCGACCAGCAAAATGGTGCCACGGCCACCACATCGAGCCGTGGGCCGACGGCGGCCCCACCAGCCTGGCAAACACCGTACTCATCTGCAGCTACCACCACCGCCTGCTGCACCACGGCGGCTGGACCGTCCACATCACACCCGACGGACGACCAGAGTTCACCCCACCCACCTGGGTAGACCCCACCCAACGACCCCGCCGCAACCACTACTGGCCGCGACGCTAAGAACCCGCGCAAATAGGTCAAGATCATGGGCGGCGGGCGGGGCGGTTGTCCCATCGGTAGAGGGTCCACGCCTGCCGGATCAGGCCACGTAGGGTGATGATGGCATCGGCGAGGTCGAAGAACGCGTCGATGACTCGCTCTTTGCGTCCGTAGCAGCGTTGCAGGCGGTTGAAGGCGTTGTGCCAGGCGTTCGTGCGCTCGACATGCCACCTCCGGCCGGCCTGGATAGGGGCCTTGTCGCCTTTATGGGCGACCTCGCTGCGCAGCTCCCGGGCGCCGAGGAGGTCCCGGGTGACCTGCGAGTCGTAGCCGGCGTCCAGGTGCACCGTGACGTTCTCCGGCAAGGGACCGAACGTGTCCAGCTTGTCCAAGGTCGGACCCAGCAGGGGCGAGTCATGCCGGTCCGCACCAGCAAGGACCCGGTCGAGCGGGATCCCCTTTCCTTCGACCATGTTGGACCGCTTCATCCCTTGCTTGCCCCGGTCGACCGGGGACCGGCCGGCAACCTCGCCACCACCGGGCGCCTTGGTGATGCACCCGTCGATCGGGGATGTTGTCAACAGCAGCCCGACGATCCGGTCATACGCCCCCAGGACGATCATCTTGAGCTGCTCGAAGACGCCCAAGGTGACCCACTCGTCCCGCCGGTTCCGGATCGTCGTCGCCGAACAGCTACTGTCCGCGATCGACTCGTACGAACATCCGAACCGCAGCACCTGCAACAGCTTCTCGAACACCAGCCGGTCGGCCACCCGCGGCCGGTGACAACCCAGCGGATGCGCCGGATCGACGACCGGCCGCTCGGGCAGCAGCGCGGCGAACTGGTCCCACAACGGGGTCATCAGCCATGATGGAACAACGGGCACGGACACCCTCCGCGGTCACGAGGCGTAAGCAACCTTCATGATCACGGATGTCCATGCCCGCCGCGTACCCGGGCCTACCACCTGACCTATCTGCGCGGGCTCTAAGTCCCGCTTGCGGGCCCGGTGCAGCTGCGGACGCCCTCTCCACCCAGTCAGCCCTCTGGGTGTATGGAGATCGTCATGGCGCCGTTGGGGTGAGCACGACACGGCC
>Ga0075420_100001300_pt1 | contig 21103 bp, 22 predicted proteins | sample SoiMetdeltSBSDD4_FD_75296 | JGI IMG/M metagenome (GOLD analysis project Ga0075420, IMG submission 75296) | Bulk soil microbial communities from a Populus tree surrounding site in Tennessee, USA - Soil MetaG P. deltoides SBSDD4 | ecosystem: Environmental > Terrestrial > Soil > Tree plantation... | reverse complement strand
AGCCCGACCGAGACCCCGAGCCCGACCGAGACCCCGAGCCCGACCGAGACGCCCCCTGGCAGCGTCGAGACGCTGGGCGGCGTCGTGCTGATCCCTCCTGGCATCATCCTGGTGCTGCTGACCGGCACGGGGTGGGGTCGACGGCGGGGCCGCCGAGGAGGCGGGCGCACCGGCACGTCGTGACGCGGATAACGCCTCGGCCGCTCTGAGAAACTCGAGAAGCCAGATGAAACGCCTGCGATTGCGCCCGCCCGGCCTCAAACCGACCACGAAGGTCGGCACGATCGGGCCGTACCGCGGCCGCCTCGGGCTCGCGTGGGTGATCGCGCCCATCGTCGTCGGCACCCTCATCGTGATCGCGGGCTACCTCGCGCTCACCCGGTGACGCTCGAAGCGTACTGCTGGCCGCCCTCGACCGGGCGGGGCGAGCCGGTCGGGCTCCACGTCTCGACCGACGCGCCGTCGTTCGACGTCGAGGTCGCGCGCGAGGACGCGACGCGCGAGCCCGTGTGGCGCGCCGAGAGCGTACCCGGCGAGCCACACGAGACGCCGCCCGACCCCTCGTCGAACGGCTGCCGCTGGCCCCCGGCGCTCGAGATCCCGGTCGGCGACTGGCGCTCCGGCTACCACGCGGTGACGGTCACCGCGGGCTCCGAACGCTCGGACGCCTTCCTCGTCGTCCGGCCCGACCGGTCAGATCCCGCGCCCGCGATCCTCGTCCTCTCCACCACGACCTGGCACGCGTACAACGACTGGGGCGGCCCGTCGTTGTACACGGGCGGGACGAGGGTGTCGTTCGAGCGGCCGCTCGCGAACGGCTTCCTGGTCAAGCCCGAGCCGATCGGCCGGATGATGCAGCTCGAGCCCGACCGCGAGGCGATGGGGTTCCGGAACTGGGCGCGGCCGCTCGGTATCTCGGACTGGTGTGGCGGCGCCGGCTGGTTCACGTACGAGCGCGCGTTCACGCGCTGGGCCGCGGCGAACGGCTATCGGCTCGACGTCGCCACCTCGCAGGACCTCGAAGCGCACCCCGAGGTGCTCGACGGGCACCGCCTGTACCTGTCGGTCGGCCACGACGAGTACTGGTCTTGGGGCATGCGCGACGCGCTCGATGCGTTCGTCGCGGGCGGCGGGAACGCCGCGATCTTGTCGGGCAACACGTCCTTCTGGCAGGTGCGGTTCGACCCCGACGGTCGCGGGATGACGTGCTTCAAGTACCTGGCCGACCAGGACCCGGTCCTCGGGACGGACGGCGAACCGTTCCTCACCGGCTGCTGGGCGGATCGGCGGGTCGGCCGGCCGGAGGCCTCCACGTTCGGCCTCACGTTCTCGCGCGGCGGCTACGCCCACTACGGGCTCGGCGCGGCCGAGACCTCGGGCGCGTACACGGTCCACCGGCCCGAGCACTGGGTGTTCGCGGGCACCGGCCTCGAGGCCGGCGTGGAGTTCGGCGGGGACGACGTGATCGTGGCGTACGAATGCGACGGGTGCGCGTTCGAGATCGGCCCGGACGGCCTGCCGGTCGCGACACACCACGACGGCGCGCCGGAGGGCCTCGAGATCCTGGCGACCGCACCCGCGCATCTGTGGGCGCGGCACGAGCAGCCCACGCGCTACGCCGACGAGGAGGGAGATCTCGAGACCGTGACGAAGGCGGTGTTCGGCGACACGAGTCCCGAACATCTCGCCGAGATCGGCGACGGGCACGCGGTCGTGGCCGCCTACTCGCGGCCAGGAGGGGGCACCCTGGTCCACGCCGGCGCCACCGACTGGGTCCTCGGCCTCGGCGATCCGACGGTGGAACGCATCACGCGCAACGTGCTCGACCACCTCTCGGCCGTCTGAGCCCGGCGCGTACGATGCCGTCGTGCGCTGGGACGAGTTCGAACGCGCGTGTCCCGAGATCGCGACGCTCGCCCGGGAGCGGTTCGAGCGGGACCAGCTCGTCATGCTCGGCACGGTCCGCCGCGACGGCTCCCCTCGGATCAGCCCGTGCGAGTGCGACTTCGCCGCGGGCCGTCTGTTCGTCTCGATGATGTGGCGCTCCCGGAAGGCGCTCGACCTGCTCCGCGAGCCTCGGATCGTCGTCCACAGCGTGACGTCGAACAGGGACGGCACGGACGGCGACGTGAAGCTCTACGGCCGCATCGTCGACGAGCAGGACCCGGAGGTGAGGAGCGCGTTCCGGGACGCGATCCGGACGCGGATCGACTGGGCGCCCGACGAGCCGAACTACCATTGCTTCTCGGTCGACGTGGAGCAGGCGGGGTACATCCGCTTCGGCGACGACAAGGCGGCGCTCACGTGGGACCCGGAGCGCGGCCTCCGCCGACTCTCGCACCCGGGCTAGGTCATCCCACCTTCTTGAGCGGCGCGTAGGCCACGAGCAGCCGCTTCTCCCCCGCGTCCTCGAACCGCACCGTCGCCTCGGCGTCCGAGCCCGAGCCGCTCACCGTGAGCACCACGCCCTCACCCCACTTGTCGTGCAGGACGGTGTCGCCGGCCGAGATCTGCGGGATCTCGCGCCGCCCGTCGACCGCGGCCCGGATCGGCGAGACCTCCCCGCCGGCGCCGATCACGTTCTCCTCCTCGATCGCGTGGACGAGCTCGCTCGGGATCTCGCCGAGGAAGCGTGACGGCGGGTTGAAGGAGGTGGAGCCGAACAGCATCCGGCTCCACGCGTGCGTGAGGTACAGCCGCTGCCGCGCCCTGGTCACCCCGACGTACATCAGGCGGCGCTCCTCCTCGAGCTCGGCCGGCTCCCCCATCGAGCGGTAGTGCGGGAACACCCCGTCCTCGAGCCCGATGATGAACACGACCGGGAACTCGAGCCCCTTGGCGTTGTGCAGCGTCATGAGCGTCACGTTGCCGGACTCCTCGTCGTACTCGTCCTGCTCGGACACGAGCGAGACCTGCTCCAGGAACTCGGCGAGCGTCCCGTCGGGCGAGCGCTGCTCGAACTCGGCCGCGACGCCGCCGAGCTCGCGGAGGTTCTCGATCCGGCCTTCGGCCTCGACCGTCCTCTCGGCCTCGAGCTCGAGCAGGTAGCCCGACTCGGTCGCCGCCGCCTCGACCATCTTCTGCGGCCCCGCCCCCGATCCGATGGCCTGCTGCAGCCGGTCGAGGACCCCGACGAAGCCCGCGACGGCGCCCTTGGCCCTCGCGCCGAGCTCGGGGATCTCGTCGACGCGGCGCGCGGCCTCGAGGAACGAGACCTCCTCGAACGTCGCGAACCCCTCGAGCGAGGTCACGGTCGCGTCGCCGATCCCGCGCCGCGGCGTGTTGATCACCCGCCGCGCGCTCACCACGTCCTGCGGGTTCAGCAGCAGCCGCAGGTACGTGAGGACGTCCTTGATCTCCTTGCGCTGGTAGAAGCGCACGCCGCCCACGACCCGGTACGGGATGCCGGCCCGTTGGAAGATGTCCTCGATCACGCGGCTCTGCGCGTTGGTCCGGTAGAAGATCGCGACGTCGGAGAACCGGTGGCCCTCGGACTCGACGAGGCGGTGGACCTCCTCGGCGACGAACACCGCCTCCTCGTGCTCGTCGTCCGCGCGGTATCGGACGGCGAGCTCGCCGCCCTGGGTCTCGGTCCACAGGGACTTCGGCTTGCGGTGGACGTTGTGCTCGATCAGCGCGTTCGCGACGGCGAGGATGTTCGACGTCGAGCGGTAATTCTGCTCCATCAGGAAGATCTCCGCGTCGGGGTAGTCGCGCTCGAAATCGAGGAGGTTCTGGATCGTCGCGCCGCGCCACGAGTACACGCCCTGGTCCGCGTCGCCGACGACGCAGATGTTCCGGTACTTGGCGGCGAGCAGGTTGACGAGCAGGTACTGCGCGCGGTTCGTGTCCTGGTACTCGTCGATCAAGATGTAGCGGAACCACTCCTGGTAGTGCTCGAGCACGGCCGGGAACTCGCGGAACAGCCGGACGGCCTCGGTGATCAGGTCGTCGAAGTCGAGCGCGCCGGCCGCGTGCTTGCGCCGCTCGTACTCGGTGTAGACCTTCGCGATCGTCTGCTCGTAGAGGTTGCCGGCGGCCCCCGCGAACTCGGCCGCCGACAGGACGTGATCCTTGGCCCTGCCGATCGCCGCCGCCATCGCCCGGGGCGGATAACGCTTCAGGTCGAGGTCGAGGTCCTTCAGGACGCTCGTGATGAGGCGCTCCGTGTCCCCCTCGTCGTAGATCGTGAAGCTCGAGGGCAGTCCGAGGTGGTCGTGCTCGCGCCGCAGGATCCGGGCGCAGGCGGAGTGGAACGTGAGGATCCACATCCCCTTAGCGATCCGCTCGCCGAGCAACGACTCGACCCGCTCGGCCATCTCGCGGGCGGCCTTGTTCGTGAACGTGATCGCGAGGATCGAGTAGGGGTTCACACCCTGCTCCCGGATCAGATAGGCGATCCGGTGGGTGAGGGCGCGGGTCTTGCCCGAGCCGGCGCCGGCCACGATCAGCGCGGGTCCCTCCGTGTGCAGGACGGCTTCGGCCTGGACCGGATTCAGGGATTCGATCAGCGGCGAGCGCGTCGACACGCCCCGATTGTAGGGGCGCATCGGGATGCACCCCGGCGCTCAAGGTCGGGGCGGGAACCTGCGAGAATCAAAGGATGCAGGACGTCGAAACCCCCCTGCCCGCCCCACCCGAAACCCGTCGTCGGCGTCGGCCGCCGCATCGCCGGACGCGGCGCGGGAGGATCCTTCGGATCCTCGGGCTGCTCCTGATCGTCGGTGCCCTGGGGGTCGGCGGCTACATCTGGTGGAGCCTGTGGGGAACCGGGTTCGCGGCCGCGGCCGCGCAGAACGATCTGCGCACCGAGTTCGAGCCACGCATCGACTCGCGGGTCACGCTCGAGGCTCCACCACCTCGCGTCGCGAAGGTCCCAGGAGACGCGGTCGCGATCATCCGCATCCCGAAGATCGATGTCGACCTCGTCGTGGTCGAGGGCACCGGGACCGAGGCCCTCAAGAAGGGTCCCGGGCATTACGCGGACACCGCCTATCCCTGGGACGAGACCGGTCGGGTCGGGATCGCCGGCCACCGGACCACCTACGGCGCCCCCTTCTGGTCCCTGAACGAGCTCCAGGAAGGCGACCGGATCGTGCTCGCCACCGAGTTCGGGATCTTCGAGTACACGGTGACGCGCAAGGTCGTGACGCCGCCGTCAGGCATCCTCCCATCCGGCGATTACGTGCTCGCGCAGACCAACCACCCCACGCTCGTCCTGACGACATGCAACCCGAGGTTCTCGGCCGCCGAGCGGCTGATCGTGATCGCCGACCGCGTCGAGCAGCGGTAGGCGCCGTTCACTCCCGCACGATCGTGCCGGGCGGCTCCGCGGGGATCCGCCGCGTGAAGTACAGGGCGATCACCGCGAAGAGGGCGAGGAGCGAGAGCGCCGTGCGGAGGCCCTGCAGCCGCGCCTGCGCGTAGTCGTCCTCGATCGCGTCCGCCGTCTGGTCGTCGACGCCGGCGTCCTCGAGCGCCGACGCGAGGTCGGCATCGCTGATGAACTGGATCCCGCCCGCGAGCTCGACGTTCGCCTGGTCGACCACCTCGGAGGGGACATCGGGGTTCGCGGCGATGCCGGCCAGGAACGACGCCGTGAGCGCCCCGATCAGCACCGAACCGGCGAGCGCCGTCCCCAGAGAGGCTCCGAACTGGGAGGCCGTGTTCTGCAGCCCACCGACCTCGGGGCTGAGCTCCTCGGGCGCTGCCGACACGGTCACGGCGCCGAGCTGCGAGGCGAGGGCGCCGAGGCCGAGCCCGATCACCAGCAGCGGCACCGTCACGACCTCCGCGGTCGCATCGACGTCCAACGCGCCGATCAGCGCGACCACGCCGACGAGCACGGCGACGAAGCCGATGAACACGACCCGCCTGGGCGACGCACTCGGGAAGAACCTCGGGACCCCCGCGGCCGCGAGGAGCATCGTCACGGACAGCGGCGTGAGCTTGATCCCGGTGTCGATCGCCGAGAGGCCGAGCGCCACGGACAGGAACAGGGGCATGACGAAGAAGACCCCCATCATCACGACGAACTGGAAGAAGAACATGAGCAGCCCCCCGTTCAGCTTCTGTTCGATCAGCGACGGGCTGAACAGCGGTTCCTTGCCCGCCCCCACCAGGCGGCGCAGGTGCCCCCCGAACAGCCGGAGCGCCACCAGTCCCGCCACGATCAGCCACAGCACCGGCGACATCCCGAACACCGTCGGGGCGTCCTCCGACGGAACGAACCATCCCCACTCGCCGGACTTCAGCACGGCGATCACGATCAGCCCCATCCCGGCCGCCCACAGGAGAGAACCGAGGACGTCCAGATGCGCGCGGCGATCGACGGGCGTGTCGGCCATCCGGCGTGAGAACGCGAAGATCCCGATCCCGATCAGAACCTCGCCGGCGAACACCCAGCGCCACGACGCGTACGTCGTGGCGAGCCCGCCGATCAACGGTCCGACGGCGATCGCGATCGCCCCGGCCGCGCCGACCAGGCCGTAGGCACGAGGCCGGCCCTGTGGCGGGAAGTTCCCCGCCACGAGCGCGACGATCGCCGGCATGATCAGCGCGGCCCCGATCCCCTCGAGCACCGACCAGCCGAGGAGGAGGATGCCCAGGTTCGGCGCGAGCGCCGTCGTAAGCGAGCCCGAGCAATAGATCAGGAGCCCGACAAGAAACGCGCGCTTCCGGCCGATCATCGAACCGACCTTGCCGCCCGTGACCATCAGCATGGCCATCACGAGCGTGTACAGGACGATCGCGCTCTGGATCCCGGTGATCGAGGTGTCGAGGTCGTCCGCGACGGTCGCGATCGAGACGTTCATCACCGAGCTGTCCAGCGCCATCAAGAACTGGCCGGCGCACAGCGTGAGCAGGACAACACCCGTCGCCGCCGCGACCTTGGTGCCCGCCCTCTCCGACGACATCCGGGGACTCTAGCCCGTCGAGATCCGACCCGCCGGCAGGGTTTGGCGGCTGGATCGCCTGCGCGTCGCGCATGGTCTCGGGCAGCGGAGAACCGGTTGCATGGGCCACGCTCCGTCGGTAGCGTCCGGAACATGGCCGCCAACACGTACGACGACATCGACCCGAACGTCCTCAAGAAGCTCTCGAGCCCGGGCGGAGCCATGGAACTCAAGCACAAGGCGCCGGAGGTGACGTTCCTCGGAGCACACGATCAACCGGACTTCGGAACGCTCTTCATCACATTCTATCCCGGCGATACGGTGATCGAACTGAGGTCGCTGAAGGAATATCTCTACCGGTGGCGGGATACCGCCACGTCGTATGAGCGCTTCCTGGATGTCGTGTACAACCATCTGATGCAGGTGTACAGCCCCGTTCGCCTGCGATTGGTCTTCGAGACGCGGCCACGTGGTGGGATCTCGAGCAGGCTCACCGTTGATTCCGACTGGGCGATCCGAGGCGGGAAGGAGCAATTCCGGGACTGGGTCGGCCTCGACGACACCTGGTAGCAGCAGCATTCATCACGACACCATCGCAAAGAACCCGACCCGTTCTCGAAGCTCGACCCTCTCGACGCCCTTCTCTACTCCCACTCGATCGTGCCCGGCGGCTTGCTCGTGACGTCGTAGGCGACGCGATTCACGCCCGGCACCTCACGCACGATCCGGCCCGCCACGCGGTCGAGCACCTCGTGCGGCAGCCGGGCCCAGTCGGCGGTCATCGCGTCCTCGCTCGTCACGGCGCGCAGGATCACGGGGTGCTCGTACGTTCGGCCGTCGCCCATCACCCCCACGCTCCGGACGTCCGCGAGTAGGACGCAGAAGGCCTGCCACGTCTCGCGGTCGAGGCCGGCTCGGCGGATCTCCTCGCGGACGACGTGGTCGGCGCTCCGCACGATCACGAGGTTCTCCGCGGTCACCTCGCCCACGATCCGAACCGCGAGCCCCGGCCCGGGGAACGGCTGCCGGCCGACGATCTCCTCGGGCAGGCCGAGCTCGGCCCCGACCGTTCGGACCTCGTCCTTGAACAGGTCGCGGAGGGGCTCGACGAGCTCGAGGTCCATCTGCTCGGGAAGCCCGCCGACGTTGTGGTGGCTCTTGATCCGAGCCGCGGTCTTCGAACCGCTCTCGATCACGTCCGGGTACAGCGTCCCCTGCACGAGGAACCGCGCCCCTCGGTGCTCGCGCGCCACCTCCTCGAACACCCGGATGAACTCCTCGCCGATCCGCCGGCGCTTGTTCTCCGGTTCGGTCACGCCGGCGAGCTTCGCAAGGAACCGGTCCGCGGCCTTCACGTGCACGAGCGGGACGCGGAAGTGCCGCCCGAACGTCTCCTCCACCTGCTCCGGCTCGCCCTCGCGCAGGAGCCCGGTGTCGACGAACACGCACGTCAGCTGGTCGCCCACCGCCTTGTGCACGAGGAGTGCCGCGACCGCGGAGTCGACGCCGCCGGAGAGCGCGCAGAGCACCTCGGCGTCGCCGACATGCTCGCGGATCGCGCCCACGCTGCGCTCGATCACGTTGGCGGGCGTCCACTCCGGCAGGAGCCCGCACGCGTCGTAGAGGAAGCGCTTCATGACCTCGGCGCCCTTCGGCGTGTGGGCGACCTCCGGGTGGAACTGGACCCCGAACAGCCCACGGGCCGGATCCTCCATCGCCGCGATGGGCGTGGCGTCGGTCGTCGCGGTGACCCGGAACCCCCCGGGGGCGCGGGTCACGGCGTCGCCGTGGCTCATCCACACGTCCTCCCGGGGCGCGAGGTCGCGGAGGAGGAACCCGGGATCGGCGACGTTCAGGACCGTCCCGCCGTATTCGCGCCCACCGGTCGCCTCGACCTCCCCGCCCAGCGAACGCGCCATCAGCTGGTGGCCGTAGCAGATCCCGAGGATCGGAACGTCGAGCTCGAACGCGTCCTCGTCGAACGGCGGCGCCCCCTCCTCGTAGACGGACGCGGGACCACCGGAGAGGACGATGCCGGCCGGCCGGCGCGCGGCGAGCTCGGCAGCAGGCAGATCGTGGGGGACGATCTCGGAATACACGTGGCACTCGCGGATCCGGCGCGCGATCAGCTGGGCGTACTGCGCCCCGAGGTCCACGACCAGGACGGGCCGCGGCGCGGGGGCGCTCACCTCGTCAGTGCCCCATCCCGACCCGCTGTGCGGTCTGGTAGGTCTTGCCCTCGGTCTTGATCGCCGGCGCCACCACCAGCTCCGCCTTCTGGAACTCGCGGATCGTCGCGTAGCCGGTGGTCGCCATCGAGGTCGCGAGCGCCCCGAACAGGTTGAACGTCCCGTCGTTCTCGTGGGCGGGGCCGACGAGGATCTCCTCGAGGCTGCCGACCTGCTGCGTCCTCACCCGCGCGCCGCGCGGCAGGCTCGGGTGGAATGTCGCCATCCCCCAGTGGTAGCCGCGGCCGGGCGCCTCGTAGGCGCGCGTGAGCGGGGACCCGATCATCACGGCGTCGGCGCCGCAGGCGATCGCCTTGGCGATGTCGCCGCCGGTGCGCATCCCGCCGTCCGCGATCACCTGGCAGTACCGTCCCGTCTCGCGCAGGTGCTCCATCCGCGCCGCCGCGGCATCGGCGATCGCCGTGGCCTGCGGGACACCCACGCCGAGGACGCCTCGGGTCGTGCAGGCGTTCCCGGGCCCGACACCCACGAGCACGCCGACCGCCCCGGTCCGCATCAGGTGCAGCGCCGTCGTGTAGGAGGCGCAGCCACCCACGATCACCGGGAGCTCGAACCGCGCGATGAACTCCTTGAGGTTCAGCGGCTGCGACTGCGAGGACACGTGCTCGGCAGAGACGACGGTCCCCTGGATCACCAGGACGTCGAGCCCTGCCTCGACGACGAGCCTCGCGTACCGCTCGACCCGCTGGGGGGTGAGCGAGGCCGCCGAGACCACCCCGGACCCCTTGATCTCGCCGATCCGGCGGGCGACCAGCTCGTCCTTCACCGGCTCCCGGTACAGCTCCTGCATCCGCCTCGTGGCCTTCTCGTCCGGGAGCGAGGCGATCTCCTCGTACACCGACTCGGGATCGTCGTAGCGCGTCCACAGACCCTCGAGGTTCAGACACGCGAGGCCGCCGAGCCGCCCGATCTCGCCGGCGACGGCCGGGGAGACCGCCGCGTCCATCGCCGAGACCATCACGGGGAGGGCGAACGTGTACGCGTCGATCTGCCACGAGATGTCGACGTCGTCGGGATCGCGCGTTCGCCTCGACGGTACGATCGCCACCTCGTCGAACCCGTACGCCCGACGGCCGACCTTCCCCTTGCCGATCTCGATCTCCACCGGCGCCTCCCCGAGCCCGATATACAGCGGCGCCCACCCGCTTCCGGGTGGGCGCCGTCACTCCATGGCGGCCACGCTATCACGCGATCCGCCTGCCTCCGCGCTTGCGAGGATCCCGGTTCGGGTGGATAGTCGAGCCGTGACGCCGTTCACCTGACGCTGACCGACCCGATCCCGTGGTCCTCCGTGGGCGCGGGCCCCTCCGGGCCCGCTGATGATGCCCACCCGGATCCGAAGGAGGACCACGTGACCACGATCAGGGAGATCCGTGCCGACGAGGTCGGCGTCGTCACCGACCTGTACTTGGAGCTCTGCCGTTCGCTGTCGGAACGGGACGCCGACTGGGGCGTGCCGGCGCGAGAGCCGATCCGGCGGTGGATCCAGCGAACGACCGAGACCGACGCGCGGTATGCCTCGTGCCCGAGATCGGCGAGGAGATCGCCGGGTATCTGCTGGCGTCGGTGAGCCGTCATCCGGCGATGCCCGGGGTCACCGGCGACCTCGAGGAGCTACGTCCGGCCCGCGCCCGACGAGGATGCGCTGAAGCGGAGGCTCGTCGAAGCCGGCATCGACTGGGCGCGAGCGCGGGGCGCGGGGGTGATCGCCACCAAGGTCGGGCTCGAGGCGCCCTGGACCGAAAAGGAGCTCGCGTTCTGGGGCTCCCTCGGGTTCGAGAACGACACGACCGAGGTCACGCGCTACTTCTCTGACGGGTGCGACTGAGGGTCAGCGACCCTTCGCGACGTCGCCGGTCTCCGTCAGCCGGAGATCGGTCATCCCGGAGTGCTTCCGATCCCCCTCGATCAGCGGCGTGTCGTTCTCGAGGTAGCCGAGCTCCTTCAGCCGGGTCAGCGTCCGCTGCAGGGACTCCTCCGGCGTCTCCACCATCGTGTCCAGGAGCAGTTCCGGAGCGTCCGGCGGCTCGTATGGGTCGTCGACGCCGGTGAACCCGGTGATCTCCCCGGCGAGGGCCTTCTTGTACAGGCCCTTGGGGTCCCGGTGCTCCGCGAGCTCCTCGATCGTCGCGTGGACGTAGACCTCGACGAAGTCGCCGATCATCGCGCGCACCTCGTCGCGGACCGCCTTGTACGGGCTGATCGGGCAGCAGATCGTCGCCACGCCGTTCCTGGTCAGCAACTGCGCGACGAACCCGATCCGCCGGATGTTCGTGTCGCGATCCTCCTTCGAGAACCCGAGGCCCTTCGACAGGTTCTGTCGGACGACGTCGCCGTCGAGGATCTCGGTCTTCATCCCTCGCGCCTGGAACTCGTGGTACAGCATCTCCGCGATCGTGGACTTGCCGGCGCCCGAGAGCCCCGTGAACCAGACTGTGAAACCCTTCAGCTCCGGGGGGCTACCGCTCGCGCCTTCGCGCTCGCTCTTCGAGCCCCCCGAGCCCCATCGCTCCGTCACAGGAAGCTCCTTCCGACGGCTCCGTCGGGAGCCTCGAGACCGTACAGGGACAGGATCGACGGACCGACGTCGACGAGGTTGAGCCCCGTGACCTCGCCTCTCGACTGAACCGGGGATCCGGCCATCGCCCACACCCCCATCCGGTCGTGGTTCGCCCCGTCGGGCCCCGTGTCGTTCTCGAAGGTGTAGATGCTCCGGTTGCCGACCGATCCGACCGACCGCCACGCGAGGTCGCCGAAGTACACCAGCAGGTCGGGTGCGACGCCCCGCACGTCGGGATACACGTCCTGGGGCTTGAGCACCTTGGTGCCGAGCGGCTCGCCGTCGGGACCGACCGTGGCCTCCAACTTGCCCACGAGCTCGTCCCGGACCTCCTCGTAGCGAGCGGGCTCGACGATGCCTTCGGGCTCGCGGCCGTTCACGTTCAGGAAGAGCCGGCCATAGTAGCCGCCGTCACCCCAGGCGACGGTCTGGCTCCAGTCGATCGCGACGTCCTTGATCGGCATGACGTGGGAAGGCTGGGCCGCGAGCGCGAGGTAGCCCTCCTTGGCCAGCCAGTCGTTAAAGCAGAACCCGCCCATCATCGGCCGGGCGCCGTGATCGCTCATCACGATCGTGATCGCGTCGTCGGGCAGGACCTCGAGCAAGGACCCGACCTGCTCGTCCAGGAACCGGTAGTAGTCGTGGAAGGCGCCCTCGTACTTGTTCCCGGGCTCGTGCAACGGGTGGCTCGGATCCCAGTTCTGCCAGAACACGTGGTGGAGACGATCGGGCGCGATCTCGCACAACATGAAGAAGTCCCACGGCTTCTCACGGACCAGTCGTCGCGCGACCTGGAAGCGGCGCTCGGTCATCCTGAAGACCTGGTCCAGCACGACGTCGTAGCCGGCCCGCCGGAAGTCGGCGATGTCGAAGATGTACTCCGTTCCCTCACCGAGCTCGGTCACTATCTCGGTTTCGATCTCGGCGGGGAAGGCCCACGACTTCGCCGAGGGAGGCGTCAGGAAGCACCCGACGCGCCACCCAGGGAACTCCTTCGGCGGCGGGTACGATGGTGGGACGCCGATCAGGAGCGACCGGAGTCCATGCTCGCCCAGCACGTCCCACACGGCCGCTTCCTCTATGGCGTTCGAGGTGACGATGGAGAACCCGTCGTATGAGGTGTCCTTCCGGTTGCGGAACCCGTAGATCCCGAGCTGGCCCGGCGTCTTGCCGGTCATGGCGCAGGCCCACGCAGGAACCGTGATCGGAGGGGTGATGCTCGCCAGCTCTCCCCACATCCCTCGTTCCATCAGCGCGTGGAAGTTCGGCGTCTCGGCGGCGAAGTCGCGGAACAGGAGCTGGGGCGTCACGCAGTCCAGCCCGATAACCGCGACCCGTGGCGCATCGCTCATGTGTGTCCTTTGCGGGTCGTCAGGAAAAGGAGCCCTCGCGGGCTCCGGTCGTCGATGCTACCAACGGAGCGCCTGCCATGACCTGCGATGATGGGCGGCCGTGGAGCTCTTGAAGCGCGTCCTGATCCTCCAAGCCGCCGTATGGGCCGTGTGCGGGATCGCGATCGCGGTAGCGCCGGGATTCGTTCTCGAGTCTCTGTTCGACCTGCCCGAGATGCCGGACCTCGGCTACGTCAGGGTCGCTGGCGTGTGTTCGCTGAGCCTCGCGATGCTGATGGTCCTGCTCACCCGCCGGCTGGATGAACTGTGGTGGTGGTGCTGGGCCTTCGTCGTCGCAACTGCCGGCACAGCGCTGATCGCCCTGCTGAACGCATCGTTCGGCCTGCCGGAAGGCACATCACCGCTGCTGTGGTGGCTCTTCGCGGCGACAAGCACGGGATTCACCCTCGCGCTGCTCGCGGGCCTCGCCAAGGCCGGTACCGAGAACCCCCCCGTCTGATCTGACGTTCCGGCTCGGCCACCAGTATGCGCTCGCTCGGAACGCTGATGGGCTTGAGCCAGATCCTGCGAAGAGACGGTACTCACTGACCCTCATCATCTGCTCTAGGTCCACTCGAGGAGGCAACAGCTGTAAGCAAGAGTGGAGGGTACGAGGCTGAGGACGCAGGATGTAACAAGGGACGTCCGGTCGACGGGAGGTCACCCCATCCTCGACGAGACCGCAGATGTCGTTCAATGCCCTCCTGCGCTACGAAGATGTGTTCGATCCGAAGTCGGGATCGATCCTGAAAGCGAACGGGCATCGTGGGGGGTTCAACGTTCGAACCCATCCGCGGGAACGTCTTGACGAAGGTGGAGGAGCGTTCGAAGCTCCGCCGCCGGTGCGGCAGCTCGTCGAGGCTCGTGCCGCAGAACGCGTCCGATCCTGGTTATCCGAGGATCGCGCTTCATCTTGAACGGGAGTCCGTCCGCGTCGCTCATCGGGCGGAGCTCGTCGAGCTCGCGCTCGGCCGTGGTCCCCATCGTGCGGAACTTCCACATCGGGAAGGCTCGCCCGCCGACGCCGATCCGCCGCTGGCGGAAGAACGCACCGCCGGGCGCATCGAGACGAACCGCGAGCACGCACACCGCGAAGAGCGGGGCCGTAAGGAGCAACAGGACGACACCGGCGCCGAGATCGAAGGCGCGCTCGATCAGTCGGGCCGGCGCGTGCAGCTCGATCCGTTCCAGCGCAACGATCGGGCGGTCCCCGACGGATGCACCCGGAGCCGCGATGCGAGGTATTCCTCGAGGCCGGGAGCCACGAGTACCCGGGCAGGTCACGCTCGGACATATATAGCCGGCGCGGAAGACGCGTCCACGCGCGGCCGGGTGCGGGGGGAGCGCCTGCCGATCGCCGATCAGCATCAGTGCCGTCGTCGGGATCTGCTGCTCGACGGTGCCGAACGCGTCGAGCAGGAAGGAGGCGTCGGACCGGAGCACGCCGAGATGTCCCACGATCGGACCGATCCGCGAAGCGATCCAGAGCGCGCTCGAGCCTGCTCTCGCTCGACCGGCGCGATCCGATCGGTGTCGGCGCCGACCACGACCCGGATCGTTCGATCGCTTAGGTGTCCTTGATCAACTCCTCCACGAGCTCGAACGTGACGTCTCGGCGGCCACCCACGATCGGCCCGGTGACTTGCGCGGTGAGTCCGTCCCGCGTACGACGGATCGTCACCTGTGCACCAGGAGCACCTCGCGCCCCTGCTCGCTCTCCCATGCTCCTCGTTGGATCGGTTCGCATGCCACGATCGATCCCCCCACGGGATCTCGACAAGGCGAACTACACACGGTTTTCCAAAGGGGTAACGCGGTTCCGGCGGGACCATCACTTCCGTCAGGTCGCGATCGTCCGGAATTGTAGACCTGGCACCGCGGACAGCGCGGCGACGGCGCTCGAGGCGATCCTCATCGTTGCGACGGTGTTGCTGCTCTCCAGCGGCCGCCGGTGGGGCGAAGCGTCTCGACGGGTCGCGATCTGATCAGCGGCCGTCGTCTGGGTCATGGTGATTCTCCTCACGACCGGAGCGATCGTCGAGGGAGGAGGCACCGCGCACGCGGACGTCGGAGCAACCCGACACGAACACTGGAGGGGTCCCTAACCCGATCGCCTCAGAGCTCGTGTGTTAGTGCGGACACGATCGGACTGTTAGGGCGGTCCCGGAGGGGCGACGGCGGTCCTGGAGGGTGCGGAGGGTCCGGTGGCTCCGATGGCTCAGGCGACGGTTCCGGCGACGGCTCGGGTGACGGCTCAGGCGACGGCTCGGGTGACGGCTCGGGTGACGGCGACGGCTCGGGTGACGGCTCGGGCGACGGCGACGGCTCGGGTGACGGCGACGGCTCGGGTGACGGCGACGGCTCCGGAGAGGGCTCGGGTGCCGGCGACGGCTCAGGTGACGGCGACGGTTCCGGAGAAGGCGACGGGGAAGGGATGGGCAACGGTCCCGTTCCTGGGTCGGATCCAGGACCCGATTGCCCACCAGGACCGGGATCGCCAGCTTGTCCAGGCTGGAGGTCGATCGCCGAGGAAGGGTTGCCGAACACATAGAGGACTCCGTCCGAGGAGATCGCGAGGAGAGGCGAGGATCCGCCGTCCCCTCCAGCCGACGCCAGCGGCGCGTCGCTGGGACCAGACCGGTCGGGATCGAGACTGATGTAGATCGCACCGTCCGGACCAGCCTGAACGGAGAAGGCCCCCCGCAGCGGAGACGGGAAGCGGGACTCGTCTGTCGCAACGAAGAGCGCGATCCCAATCGTCAGCGAGGCGATGACCGTCCCCGCGGCCAGAAGCTCACGCTTGGTCGGATGCAGGACCCGCCGAACGAGGGCAGCAGCAGCCGCCCGCATGTCCTTCAGGTACCACTTCGCCGACGCCAAGGAGCGACCCATCCATGCCCGGAAACGTCGAGGACCGCTTCGAACTCCTTGGAGCCCGGCCCGCCAGCTTCGACGCAGGTACCTCAGCCGTCCCTTGAACCAGTCGAGCGCGTAATGGGCCTCCGCCGCCAGACGTCGCCGTGACCGGTACCCCAGGTTCTTGGCTGTCGTGGTCTTCGATCGCAAGGCGGGCACCCCCAACCGCCACGGGTCTTCCACATCTATCGCTTCCGAGCCGGAAGGGCACGGTCCCGTGACGAAACGTCATTCGGAGCCTAACCATGATCGAAGGAATCGAGCAATCTCGAGCGCTAGACGCTGCCGAGGGAGCCTGAGGTGCGATGGGTGTCGCGTCGCCCGGGCTACCGGCGCGCTACCTCGAGGCGACCGCACTGTTTCGAACCGCACCTCGAAACCAAGACCGCCCGAGGACTCCAACACCAGGGAACGCATAACTCCCGGGGACAACCGGGCATCGCACGAGATCGTGTGGGATACGTGCGTGCGTGAGTTTGGGTCGATGCGTTCGTGAGGCTCGGTACCCGCAGCGAACGCGGCGTCACTCAAGGAAGACAGTCCTACCTCGCAACAACGAGCGACTTCTGTCGATCCTCCTCCTTACGTCCCGTCCCGGAACGGCCCCGGCCCTTCCGGAGCCCGGGCCGTTCCGGGATGGACGCCGCCTCACGGCTGAGACAACGTGAACGGAAATGACAGCTAGTGCATGTGGCCGTGGCCGCCTGCGGCCTCCGGCTCTTCCTCCTCGGGCTTCTCCACGACGGCGCTCTCGGCCGTGATGATGATGGCCGCGATCGAGGCGGCGTTCTGCAGCGCCGAACGGGTTACCTTCGCCGGATCGAGGATCCCCGCCTTGAACATGTCGACCCATTGCTCCTTGGCCGCGTCGTAGCCGCGTGAGTCGCCCTCCGAACGGATCCGCTCGACGATCACGGCTCCCTCGACGCCGGCGTTGTCCGCGATCAGGCGCGCGGGCTCGACGAGCGAGTCGCGAACGATCTTGGCACCGGTCGCCTCGTCGCCGTCGAGGTCGAGCTTGTCGAGCGCACCCTCCGCACGGATCAGCGCGACGCCGCCTCCCGGTACGATGCCCTCCTCGATCGCTGCTCGGGTGGCCGACAAGGCATCCTCGATGCGGTGCTTCTTCTCCTTGAGCTCGACCTCGGTGGCGGCCCCCACCTTCACGACCGCGACACCGCCGGCGAGCTTGGCGAGGCGCTCCTGCAGCTTCTCGCGGTCCCAGTCGGAGTCGGTCTTCTCGATCTCGGCCTTGATCTGGTTGATCCGGCCCTTGACCTCGTCCTCGGATCCGCCGCCCTCGACGACCGTCGTGTCGTCCTTGGTGACGACGACCTTGCGGGCGGTGCCGAGCAGATCGAGCCCGACGTTCTCGAGCTTGAGCCCGACCTCCTCGCTGATGACCTGGCCGCCCGTGAGCGTCGCGATGTCCTGGAGCATCGCCTTGCGACGGTCGCCGAACCCGGGCGCCTTCACCGCGACCACGTTGAACGTGCCGCGGATCTTGTTCACCACGAGCGTCGCCAGGGCCTCCCCCTCCACGTCTTCGGCGATCACCAGCAACGGCTTGCCGGCCTGGACGACCTTCTCGAGCACCGGGAGCAGCTCCTGGACGCTCGAGACCTTCTTGTTCACGAGCGCGACGTACGGCTCCTCGAGGACGGCCTCCATGCGCTCCTGATCGGTGACGAAGTACGGCGAGATGTAGCCCTTGTCGAACTGCATCCCCTCGACGAACTCCAGCTCCATGCCGAAGGTGTTCGACTCCTCGACCGTGACGACCCCGTCCTTGCCGACCTTGTCGAGCGCCTCGGCGAGCACGTCGCCGATCGCCGGGTCCGCCGCCGAGATCGAGGCGACGTTCGAGATGTCGTCACGCGACTCGACGTCCTTGGCCTGGTCCTTGATCGCATCGACGGCCGCGGCGACGGCGTGCTCGATCCCGCGCTTCAGCGCGATCGGGTTCGCGCCGGCCGCGACGTTGCGCATGCCGTGGCGGACCATCGCCCGCGCGAGCACCGTCGCCGTCGTCGTGCCGTCACCGGCGACGTCGTTGGTCTTGGTGGCGACCTCCTTCGCGAGCTGCGCCCCCATGTTCTCCCACGGGTCCTCGAGCTCGATCTCCTTGGCGATCGTCACCCCGTCGTTCGTGATGGTCGGCGCGCCCCACTTCTTGTCCAGGACCACGTTGTGGCCCTTCGGACCCAGCGTGAGCGCGACCGCGTCCGCGAGTTTGCCGACGCCGGCCTCGAGCGAGCGCCGGGCGTCCTCGCTGAACTTCAGAAGCTTGCTGGCCATGGTGCCTCCTTCGATTGCGTTCGGTGCGGAACGGGGGCGGGCCGTGGAACGGCTCGCCCCCGTTCGAGATCTGTGCGAGGTTACTTCGAGACGACGGCCAGGACGTCGCGAGCCGACAGGATCAGGTACTCGTCGCCTTCGACCTTGACCTCCGTCCCGCCGTACTTCGAGTAGATCACGGTGTCACCAACGGCCACGTCGAGCGGGACACGCTGCCCCTCCTCGAACCGCCCGGGGCCCACCGCGACGACCGAGCCCTCCTGGGGCTTCTCCTTCGCGGTGTCGGGGATGACGATGCCGGAGGTGGTCGTCTGCTCCTCCTCGCTGGGCTTGACCACGATCCGGTCCTCGAGGGGCTTCAGGTTGAAGTCCTTCTTGGCCATACGTTCCCCCTCCTTGTCATTAGCACTCGGCTACGGTGAGTGCTAACAGGATATCGGGACGAGTGCCAAGGGTCAATCTCGTGGCGGCGCGGCGGGATGCTGTCACGCTTGGACGTCGAACTTGAACACGGCGGAGTCCAGGCGATCATCGGCGGGTCGAGAAGCGCCGTCCAACACGAAGAACCGGCCTCCGACGCGGTCCACGGCTCGACTGTCCAGGACACCGAAGGGCGTCAGATCTAACGACCAACCCGGGATGCTCGTCTTGCTCTCCCAGTCGATGGCATACAGCACCTCGCCGCTGCTGACGGCGTACATCTTCGATCCGTCCCGCGAGAAGCTGAGGCCGAGGACGCCGTCTAGATCGGTGATCCGGAAAGGTTGGCCGAGCGAGTTGCTCGGATAATCGTAGGTCTGAAGATCGGCTCCGTTGGCGACGTACAGAGTGTGATCGACGGAGTTCCATCCCGCGGCCGGGAAGTCGCTGGTCCGGTCCAAGGGCTGCCACGAGTCGAGTTTGAGTTCTCCATGACGGCGCGTCAGGCGAAAGACCGTGGGTCGGCCAGTTCCGTCGCAGCATTCGCCGGAGAAGACGTACAGAGCGTCGTTCGCCTCGTCGTAGGCCATGCTCTCGAAATCACCGGTCTGGCTTGGTCTGGCAACAGAGCCGCCGCCGAATCGACGCGTGGATCGGAATGCGTCTTCACGAATCACCCGTCTGAGCTTTCCGGTTCTCGGGGCGACTTCGAAGATCGCGTCACGGTTGTCATCCGCGAGCCAGAGCGAGCGATCCCGCGGAACGTAGGCACTGCCTTCACCGTCACCCATCGAGATCCGAGTGTGGATGAACGGATTCGTGCGGATGATGCCAACGCGCTCCAGCTGCGGGGTGGTCTGTGCGGCCGACAGCGACATGGTGAAGACAGCCGTAAGTACGGCGCCCCATGCGATCGTTCCGACCCGTAACGCCAGCCTGCTCGTGATCGTGCGCATACTCTCCTTCGCAGCCTCATCTCGCGTGACAGAACGGCTTATCGAAACGGCGGGGAAGGGACCTCTCATCCGTGCCTCGTGTTGAATGATTGACGCTCGTTCGATCGGCACATCGACCGGTATGCGTAATCGCGATACCGCGTATCGCGTACCGTCAGGGTCGCCTTCGACTGATTCGGCGAATCGTGGAGTCGAGCAAGGCTCGCACGGTCTGGTCGCCCGAGGCATCGACGGTCCGATCAGAACGACGAGAGCGCCAGAAGCCGGGGTAGGGACGCCGAATGTCGAATCCGCTGATCCACCCGGAGATGCGGGCGAGTGTCTTGGTCCAGGACCCCATCCTTTGCCTGTTCCGGGACGAACCGCACGAGCGACCGAGTCATTTGTAGGTCGGCTCAACGCTGTGAGGGGTCGTTGGGATACTCCCAGCTAACGGCCGTTACATGCTCGGTCGTGCTGCTTGTAGCGGCTACCGCCTGCGAGTCCGATCGAGCCGGCGACCCAGGGGTGAGCGAAGGCCGTGCTCGCCAGCCCGAGACCGGCTACCGGCTTCGTCTTCAACGGGGACTTCGGAACCAGACGCGAGGCGGAGGCCGACATATGTCCGCGATCCGCACCTGGGTAGATGACCGCCCTTCGACGCGCTGGTCACGCTCGGGGACAACGTTTACAGCGATGGAAGTCCGTCTCGGTTCGACGAGGCATGGAACGAGCCCTACGGGTGGGTTGAGGACGCCGGCGTTCCGGTCGTCGCTTCACTCGGCCCACGACGTCGAACCCGCCGCCAACGGTGGTCCCGTCATGGACCTCTTCGACATGCCAAATCGTTGGTACGAACGACGTGTCGGGCCCGTCGATGTCTTCGTCCTCGACTCGAATGACCTGGAGGAGGAGAGCCAGATGGAATGGCTCTCGACTGCCCTGGCGTCGTCGAGCGCACCCTGGCAGGTCCTCGTCTTTCACGATCCCGTCTACAGCTGCCGGAAAGCATGGCATCACCCCTAGGGTGCAGCGCGAGCTTCTGCCGATCGTCGCGAGTCAGTCGATTTGGTCGTGAACGGCCACGATCACAACTACCAGCGCTTCCCGCCCGTGAACGGAACGACGTACATCGTCTCTGGAGGAGGAGGGGCGACACTCTACCCCGTCGGCGACTGCCCAGCCGACACGCCCGACCCGGTCGCATGGAACGACGACGTTCACGGGTTCCTCTACATCTCGGCGACCCCGGCCGAACTCGTCGGAACGGCGATATCGGCGAGTGGACCGCGGCCTCGCCGTGTATTGGGGGGAGATGGCATACGGACGTACGCCGTTTGCATGACCAGAAGGATGGAGCTACGGGCTAGGCTCCGCCGATGGACCACAATCGGCTGATCGCCGACGTCGACCGGCGGGTCCTCCGCACCTCGATCGC
>Ga0075420_100001298_pt1 | contig 21112 bp, 19 predicted proteins | sample SoiMetdeltSBSDD4_FD_75296 | JGI IMG/M metagenome (GOLD analysis project Ga0075420, IMG submission 75296) | Bulk soil microbial communities from a Populus tree surrounding site in Tennessee, USA - Soil MetaG P. deltoides SBSDD4 | ecosystem: Environmental > Terrestrial > Soil > Tree plantation... | reverse complement strand
TGTCGCGGCTCGCCGACGACCTGCGGTCCACACGGGCCACCGCCGCCGACGCCGCGGCCCGGCGCGCGGGTGTGCTCGTCGTACTGCCGCTGGGCCTGTGCTTCCTGCCCGCGTTCGTGCTCGCCGGCCTGGTGCCGGTCATCGTCGCCGTGCTCGACAACGTCTGGTGAAAGGAAGGAACATGCGCAGACTCCGAAGACAGCTCCACCGAGACGCCGGGATGAACACCGCCGAGTACGCGGTCGGCACGATCGCCGCCGTCGCGTTCGCCGGCATCCTGCTCAAGGTGGTCACGTCGGGTTCCGTCCAGGCCGCCTTGGCCGCGCTCATCGACCGGGCACTGCGGTGAGGCGCCGGGACGCGGGTTCGGCTACGGCCGAGTTGGCAGTCGGGTTACCGGCGCTGGTGGCATTGCTGCTGGCCGGGCTCACCGCGGTCAGCGCGGTGACGACCCAGCTGGGCTGCGTGTCGGCGGCCCGCGATGCGGCGCTGGCGGCGGCTCGTGGCGAAGCTGGCGACGAGGCGGGACGGCGTACCGCGCCGGCTGGCGCGACGGTCAGCGTGACGCGCGACGGCGACACGGTACGCGCGAGCGTGCGTGCGCCGGTCCGACCGCTCGGCGGCCTGCTGCCACGGCTGTCCGTTTCGGCCAGCGCGGTCGCCGCGGTCGAGCCGGGTACCGGATGACGAGTAGGGATCGAGGGGCGGCGAGTGTGTGGCTGCTCGCCGCCGGCCTCGTACTCGTGCTGGCCGGAGGGTTCGGCGCGGCCATCGGGTCGGCTACGGTCGCGCGGCACCGGGCACAGGCCGCCGCGGACCTCGGTGCGCTGGCCGGCGCGATGCGGGCGGTGTACGGCAGCGGAGTGGCCTGCGCGCAGGCACGGCGGATCGTCACGGCCAACGGTGCCGAGCAGAGCGCCTGCCGGCTCGACGGGCTGGACGTCACGGTGACGGCCCGAGTACGAGTCGCTGTGGGCACCGCGTCGGCTACTTCGAGGGCCGGTTCGGTACCGGTGGCCGGGGGCAATAGCCAACTCTGCGAAGATCTAGGAGGAGGACGCGTCGCGGTCGCTGACGCGCGGTGGTTAGATCCCGAGAGGGGCTCCGAACCTGGGAGGTACCGAATGGATCTTTCGCTGTCGACCCGCACCGTCGCCGACCACACGGTGCTCCAGGTCGGTGGCGAAGTCGACGTCTACACGGCACCGCGACTCCGGGAGCGGCTTGTCGAGCTCGTCGACGGCGGCGCCCGCAAGGTCGTAGTGGATCTTGGTCGCGTCGAGTTCCTGGACTCCACAGGGCTCGGCGTGCTCGTCGGCGCGCACAAACGGCTGCGCGCCGCCGGAGGCAGTCTGGCCCTGGTCTGCGCCCGCGAACCGCTGCTCAAAATCTTCCGGATCACCGCGCTGGATCAGGTGTTTCCGCTGTACGACAGCGTGGACACCGCTACCGCAGCGGGCGTTGACGGCCAGGCCACTTAAGGTATGGCGACGGTCCGACTGTCGTTCTCGCCCGAGCCGGCGCATGTCCGCACGGTGCGGCTCGTCGGGGTGGCCGTCGCACGCCGGGCCGGCGTTCCCGAGGACCTGCTCGACGAGGTACGGCTCGCGGTGGGTGAAGCGTGTTCCCGCGCCGTCGCACTGCACCAGCGGCACGGGCTCCGTGACCTGGTAGCTGTTGAAATGACTGATACGTCCGATTTTGTTGTCAGGGTGATCGACCGAGCGCCGGCCGACGGTCCGGCCGTTCCCACTGGTCCACTAATGTCGCCGGATGGATTGTCGGAGGAGGCCGTCGCGTTCGGCATGGGACTCGCCTTGTTGACCGGTCTCGTCGACAACCTCGAGGTACGGCGCGGGACCGACGGGGTGGGCACCGAGGTCAGGATGAGCTGGCAACAACGCTGAGCGTCCGTTAAGCACACGGTGGCCCAGGGTGTGAGCCCGAACACGGCCTGCGGCTAAAGTACGAGGTCATCTGCAATTAACCTGGAGGACATAGATGTCCGTGGAAAGCCTCGCCGCCGAGGCCGGCGAGCTGTCCCTGGCAGGTCGGAACCTGACCTTTGTCGTCATCGCCGCGGTGATCGCTCTCGTGGCGCTGGGGTTCGCGGCCGCGCTCGTGCGAGCGGTGCTGGCCACCGGCACGGGTACGAAGAAAATGCAGGAGATCGCCGGCGCCGTGCAAGAAGGCGCGATGGCTTACCTGACTCGCCAGTTCAAGACCCTCGCCGTGTTCGTCGTCATCGCGGTGGCGCTGCTGTTCCTGCTGCCGGTCAGCGACGCGGGCGGCTCGGAGACCGCCGTCAAGATCGGTCGTTCGGCGTTCTTCGTCGTCGGCGCGGTGTTCAGCGCGTTCATCGGCGGTGCCGGAATGGCCCTGGCCACCCGCGCCAACGTGCGCGTCGCGGCGGCGGCCCGGGAGTCCGGCGGGCGCGAGAAGGCCATGCAGATCGCGTTCCGTACCGGTGGGGTGGTCGGGTTCCTCACCGTCGGGCTGGGACTGTTCGGGGCGTCGCTGGTCGTCATGATCTACGAGAGCGACGCGCCGATCGTGCTGGAGGGCTTCGGCTTCGGTGCCGCGTTGCTCGCGATGTTCATGCGGGTCGGTGGCGGCATCTTCACCAAGGCCGCGGACGTCGGTGCCGACCTGGTCGGCAAGATCGAGAAGAACATTCCCGAGGACGACCCGCGCAACGCGGCGGTGATCGCGGACAACGTCGGCGACAACGTCGGTGACTGCGCTGGTATGGCGGCCGACCTGTTCGAGTCGTACGCCGTCACGCTCGTCGCCGCTCTGATCCTCGGCAAGGTGGCGTTCGGCGCCGAAGGCCTGGTCTTCCCGCTGATCGTGGCGACGATCGGCGTACTCGTGGCGATCGTCGGGGTCTTCATCACCCGGCTGCGGCGGTCGGACCGCTCCGGCTTGACGGCGATCAACCGGGCGTTCTTCCTGTCCGCCGCGCTCTCGGCGGTCCTCGTCGCGGGGGCGTCCTTCCTCTTCCTGCCCTCGGACTTCGCCGATCTGGACCTGTTCGAAGGACGGGCCGACATCGCGATCCCGAGCGGCAACCCGCAGCTGATCGCGATCGGCTCGGTGGTCATCGGTATCGTGCTCGCGGCCGTGATCCAGGCGCTCACCGGCTACTTCACCGAGACGCGACGGCGTCCGGTCCAGGACATCGGCAAGACCTCGCTGACCGGCCCGGCGACGGTGATCCTCGCCGGGGTCAGCGTCGGGTTCGAGTCGGCGGTGTACTCCGCGCTGGTCATCGCGGCCGCCGTGTACGGCGCCTACCTGGTGGGCGGCTCGGTGGCGCTGTTCGCGGTCGCCCTGGCCGGCACGGGCCTGCTGACCACGGTCGGCGTGATCGTGGCCATGGACACGTTCGGTCCGATTTCGGACAACGCCCAGGGTATCGCCGAGATGTCTGGCGACATCGACTCCGACGGCTCTCGGACGCTCACCGAACTCGACGCGGTCGGCAACACCACCAAGGCCATCACCAAGGGCATCGCGATCGCCACCGCGGTCCTCGCCGCCACCGCGCTGTTCGGCTCGTACACCAGCAGCATGGGTTCGTCGCTCGCGCAGGCCGGCGTGGGCGATCTGGCCCGCACGATCGCCAGCACGCTCGACGTGTCGAACCCGAAGAACCTCGTGGGCCTGCTCATCGGCTCCGCGGTCGTGTTCCTGTTCTCCGGGCTGGCCATCAACGCGGTGTCGCGCTCGGCCGGTGCGGTGGTGTTCGAGGTACGCCGGCAGTTCCGCGAGCTACCCGGGATCATGGACGGCTCCCAGCGACCGCAGTACGGCAAGGTGGTCGACATCTGCACCCGCGATGCCCAGCGTGAGCTGATGACGCCGGGTCTGCTGGCCATCATGGCTCCCGTCGCGGTCGGCTTCGGCCTCGGCGCCGGCCCGCTGGCGGCGTACCTCGCCGGAGCGATCGGCACCGGCACGCTGATGGCGGTCTTCCTGGCGAACTCCGGTGGTGCCTGGGACAACGCGAAGAAGATGGTCGAGGACGGGGCGCACGGCGGCAAGGGCTCGCCGGCGCACGCCGCCACGATCATCGGCGACACGGTGGGCGACCCGTTCAAGGACACCGCCGGCCCGGCCATCAACCCGCTGCTCAAGGTGATGAACCTGGTGTCGCTGCTGATCGCGCCGGCCGTGGTGACGTACTCCGTCGGGACGAGCGCGAACAAGGCGGTGACGATCCCGCTCGCGGTGGGCGCGACGTTGGTGATCATCGCGGCTGTCTTCTTCAGCAAGCGCAAGCCGATCGCCATGTCCGACTCCAACGAGTCCGAGGACGAGAAGAGCGAGTCGGTCAGCGCTTAGATAACTGAGGTGCGGTCGCTTCGGCGGCCGCACCTTGTTATTGCGGGGTGCGATGCCTGGGGGCGACCTGCGGTAGCACCATCGTGGGGGCCTCCGGTGCCGTGTAGCCGGGATCCACCAACGCCATCTCGGGCTCGCTCTCGCGGGAGCGCTGGATCAGCAGCCAGCCGACCACCACGCCACCCATGACCAGCAGCACGGCGCCGAACAGGTAGATCGGCCAGATCGTGCCGAGGTCATTGGACGTGGATGCCGCCCGGGCCTCCGGTGCCGTACCGCCGCCGGCCAATCCGCTGGGCTCGTTGCCGAACGTAGGCAGCGCAGTGGGCTCGGCGCTCGCCGTCGGCCCGGTCGCGCTCACGAGCACGCTCCGGCTACCGCTGGCGATGTCCCGCCTCCGGAAGCGATCCTCCTGTATGCCCTGCGCCTCGATGCGGATCGTGATCTTCCGGTTCGGCGCTCCGGTCAGGACACTGAGCTGGTAGTCGCGGGTCAGGTGGCCGTCCCGGGTGAGGGTGAGCGAGGTCTGGTCCTGGAAGGTGACCGTCGTCGACCGACCGAATCCGAACAGCTCCCGGCCGGCCCCGTTGAGCTGGATTTGGTCCCGCCGGAGCCCGGATACGACGATCTGGAACTGGACGTTGTGGTACGCCGCCCGCTCGTCGTTGTCGAGGACCGCCTGGAAGTCGCCCGGACTGCCCCCGGCCACCACGGTCTCCGGCCCTTCGACGTCGAGGTCGGCTTCGGCGTACGCCGGGGCGACGCTGACCAGCAGAGCGGTCACCAGCACGCCGGACAAGACAGCCAGGCGCGGTATGAACCTGGGCCTTCCGGACATTAGGTCACCTCCGACGTACAAAACAAACGACCGTAGACTATCGCGACGCTCGGCCCAACGCTCGAACAGTCGTACGCTGTCGCGCATGCGTACGCCGCGCAGGATCTTCACGGTGGTGCTCCTCGGGCTGGTCCTCGGCTCGTGCGGCGGCGGTCCGGCGGCGGGCGGTTGGGCGGCGACGGTCTGCCAGGCGCTCGGACCGTGGCGCAACACGATCTCCTCGCTCACCGAGCGAGCCCAGCAGCAGATGGCCGCCGCGACCACCCCGGCGCAGGCGAAGGAGAACCTCGTCCACCTGTTCGGGGGCGCCGAGCAGGCCACGGAGACGGCTCGGGCGCGGATCGAGGCTGCCGGAGTGCCCGATGTGGACGGTGGGGAGGCGATCGCGCGGGAGTTCATCGCCGCGCTGACCGCGATGCGCGACGCGTACGGCCGCGCGAAGTCCACCATCGACGGCCTGGCCACCGGCGACGCGACCGTCTTCTACGACGGGGTCGAGGCCGCGATGACGACCCTGAACGAGGAATACGCCCGAAGCAAGTTGGACACCACGAAGATCTCGTCCGTCGAGCTGCGCCGGGCATTCGACGAGGTGCCGGAGTGCCAGTGAGCAACCGGCAGTTGTCGTTGTTCGGCGTCGAGGCGGCCGACCCGGTACCGGAGGACCTCGAGGGCCTCCTCGCCGGGCCGGGACAGATCGTGCGGATGGGCGGGACGGCACGCGTGTCGATCGTCGTCGACGCGGCATGGCGGGTACACGTACTCGTCGACGAGTTCGCCGCCCGCGGGCTCGGCGCGACCTGGGTCTCCACTGTGGATAGCCACTTCGGCGTGCGGTCGGCGTACTCCACCGGCCTCGCCCCGATGGCCACCGCCTGGCTCCGCGGCGCGGTGAAGATGCCCCCGCCCGGCTTCGGGCTGGACGGTCGGCGGCTACGGCTGTGGCTGGCTGCCGCCGGTGGCCCGGATCCGACCGGCGGGTTCGTCCTGCGGCTCGGCGCGTCGGACGAGCCGTCCTGGGCGCCGGTCGGTGCGGCGCTCGCCGGTATCGGGCTCACCGGCGCGCTGCTGTCGGGGCGTGGCGCCGGACCGGCGTACCGGATCGAGGGACGCCGCCGGCTCGCCCGACTTGCCGAACTAGTGGGCGACCCGCCCCCACTGGCGCCGGCCGGTGTTTGGCCGCGCTAGGGCGGTCGCCCGCCGATCAAGGAGTTGTGCACGCGTTTTGGAGATCCAAACGTGGGCACAAGGCCTTGATCGACGAGGGGGGATGCGAGTCACGGTTGACGATGGGTGTACCGTGGCGCCCGTTCGGCGTGTGTCGGGCGGCAGAGCGGCCGGGAGCATTGGAAGCAACCGGACACGCCGGACACGCGTTACGTTGGACAACCGCTGACGCACCGCTACCGGGGAGTACCGTGCCGAGTTCCACCAAGAGCAGCCGTCTGGTCATCGTCGAGTCCCCGGCGAAGGCCAAGACGATCTCCGGCTACCTGGGGCCGGGGTACGTCGTCGAGGCGAGCCTGGGTCACGTCCGTGACCTGCCTCGCAACGCGGCCGACGTGCCGGCGAAGTACAAGAAGGAGCCCTGGGCCCGGCTCGGCGTCGACGTCGACCACGACTTCGTGGCGCTCTACGTGGTCAGCCCGGATCGCAGGACCCAGATCGCCAAGCTGAAGAAGCTGACCGGCGAGGTCGACGAGGTCTACCTCGCGACAGACGAGGACCGCGAGGGCGAGGCCATCGCGTGGCACCTCGTCGAGACGCTGCGGCCGAAGGTACCGGTCAAGCGGATGGTGTTCCACGAGATCACCAAGGCGGCCATCGCCGAGGCCGTCGCCAACCCGCGGGACATCGACCGAGATCTCGTCGATGCGCAGGAGGCGAGGCGGATTCTCGACCGGCTGTACGGGTACGAGGTTTCGCCGGTGCTCTGGAAGAAGGTCATGCCGAAGCTCTCGGCCGGCCGCGTGCAGTCGGTGGCGACGCGGATCGTGGTCGAACGCGAGCGGCAGCGGATGGCGTTCCGCTCGGCGGACTACTGGGACATCACGGCAGTGCTGGCGCCGCTCGACGGGAAGTCCGACGGCCCGCGCAGCTTCTCGGCAACTCTGATCGCACTCGACGGCGACCGCATCGCCACCGGCAAGGACTTCGAGCCGACGACGGGTGCATTGCGACGGTCCGCGTCCGGTGTCGTCCAGCTCGACGAGGGCGGTGCCCGGGGACTCGCCGCGCGGCTCGAGGGGCGGCCGTTCACGGTCACCCGGGTCGAGGAGAAGCCGTACCGGCGCCGGCCGTACCCGCCGTTCATCACGTCCACCCTGCAGCAGGAGGCCGCCCGGAAGCTGCGGTTCTCCTCGGCGCAGACCATGCGCACGGCCCAGCGGCTGTACGAGAACGGCTACATCACCTATATGCGTACCGACTCGGTGAACCTCTCCGAGACGGCCATCGCCGCGGCCCGGCGGCAGATCGCCGACCTGTACGGCGAGCGCAGCGTCCCGCCGGAGCCGCGCCGCTACACCGGCAAGGTGAAGAACGCTCAGGAGGCGCACGAGGCGATCCGACCGGCCGGCGACACGTTCCGCACCCCGGGCGAGGTAGCCAACGCACTGTCCACTGAGGAGTTCAAGCTCTACGAGCTGATCTGGCGGCGTACGCTCGCCTCCCAGATGACCGACGCGGTCGGGTCCTCGGTGTCGGTGCGCATCCGCGCGACCACTCTGTCCAATGAGGACTGTGACTTCGGCGCTACCGGCAAGACGATCACCGACCCGGGGTTCCTGCGGGTCTACGTGGAGTCCTCGGACGACGAGGACGCGGAGGCCGAGGACGCCGAGCGCCGGCTGCCGAACCTGACCCAAGGTCAGCGCTGTGACGCCGAGTCGCTCGAGGCGATCGGCCACACCACCCAGCCGCCGTCGCGGTACACCGAGGCATCGCTGGTCAAGGCCCTGGAAGAGCTGGGCATCGGCCGGCCCTCGACCTACGCGTCCATCATGGCCACGATCCAGGACCGGGGGTACGTGTTCAAGCGCGGCCAGGCGCTCGTACCGTCGTTCCTCGCGTTCGCCGTCGTCGGCCTGCTCGAGCAGTATTTCCCGCGACTGGTGGACTACAGCTTCACCGCGGCGATGGAGAACGAGCTGGACGAGATCGCGTCCGGCGACGCGGCAGCCCTGGACTTCCTCCGGTCGTTCTACTTTGGAGGGACGCTCGGCGAGGAGGGGTCGATCTCCCGCTCCGGTGGCCTGAAGCGCTTGGTCACCGAGCAGCTCAGCGAGATCGACGCACGCGGGGTGAACTCGATTCCGCTGTTCCGGGACGATGCCGGCCGGGATGTGGTCGTGCGCGTCGGCCGCTACGGTCCGTACCTTCAGCGCACCATGCCCGGGGAGGAGCCCGGCGAGGACGGCGACCGGGCCACGCTGCCGGAGGGCATCGCGCCGGACGAACTGACCCCGGAGAAGGTCGAGGAGCTGTTCGTCACCGGTACCGGTGAACGCAAGCTCGGCGAGCACCCGGAGACCGGTGAGCCCGTCGTCGTCAAGTCGGGCCGCTACGGGCCGTATGTGTCCACAGGGGACCGTAACGCGTCGCTGTTCCGGAGCCATCAACCGGACTCGCTCACCCTGGCGGACGCCCTGAAGCTGCTGTCGCTGCCGCGCATCGTCGGCGCCGCCCCGGACGGCGAGGAGATTCACGCCGCGTCCGGCCGGTACGGGCCATACGTCAAGAAGGGCAACGAGTTCCGCTCGCTGGAGACCGAGGAGCAGATCTTCACGGTCAGTCTCGACGAGGCGCTGGCCCTGCTCGCCGCGCCCAAGACCCGCGGGAGGCGGACCGCCGCGGCGCCGCTGCGTGAGCTCGGTACCGATCCGCTGACCGAGAAGCCTCTGGTCATCAAGGACGGCCGGTTCGGCGCTTACGTCACCGACGGGGAGACCAACGCGACCCTGCGCCGTGGCATGACCATCGAGGGGATTACGGTCGAGCAGGCGAGCGAGATGCTGGCCGAGAAGCGCGCCAAGGGCCCGGCCACGCCGCGCAAGAAGGCAGCGCCGGCGAAGAAGACGACAGCCGCGAAGAAGACCACCGCGGCCAAGAAGACCGCGAAGAAGGCGGCGCCGAAGAAGGCAGCGCCAAAGAAGAAGAGCTAGCCGAGGGTACGGGTCAACGCCTCGGCCGCGGCCGCGACGTGAGGCCCGACCTCGTCGATGTCGAGTGAGCCCAGGGCCACCACACCGATGCTGGCGTCCAGCGCCGGTACCGGTGCCGCCACGCCGACGGCGCCCGGCTGCAGCTCGCCGGCGGTCGACACGTACCCCGTCTCGCCGGCTCGCCCGGCCAGGATCGCCCGCCCGGCGGCCCCCCGATCGAGTGGGTGCCGGGAGCCGGTGCGGTACGCGACGTGGAACTGGGTCCAGCTCGGCTCGACCACCGCGACCGCCACCGCCTCGTCGCCCTCGGCCATCGTGAGGTGCGCGGTCGCCCCGACCTGCTCGGCGAGCCGGCGCAGGGTGGGCATGGCCGCCTCGGCCAGTACCGGCTGGGCGCGCCGGGCCAGGTGCAGCACCCCGGCGGCCAACCGGAGCCGACCGGCCGGATCGCGGCGGATCATGCCGTGCTCGGCCAGCGTGCTGACCAGCCGGTAGACGACCGCCCGGCCGACGCCGAGGCGGGCGGCCGCCTCGCTGATGGACAGGCCGTTGGGCGTGTCCGCGACCAGATGCAGCAGGCGCAGTCCACGATCGAGCGTCTGCGCGGTCTCGCTCACCCTCGGCAGGGTACGGCCCAGGCATCCCGGATACCCTTTGAGGGTGACGCTCCGGCTGTATGACACCGCGACCCGCTCGGTGCGGGACTTCGTCCCGCGGATACCCGGCCAGGTGGGCATCTACCTGTGTGGTGTCACTGTCCAGTCCACGCCGCATATCGGGCACCTCCGCTCCGGCGTGAACTACGACGTGCTGCGCCGTTGGCTCGAGCACACCGGCCACACGGTCACGTTGATCCGCAATATCACCGACGTCGACGACAAGGTGCTGGAGAAGGCGGTCGAGGCCGGCCGGCCGTTCTGGGGGCTGGCGTACGCGAACGAGCGGGTCCTCAGCTCGGCGTACGACGCGCTCGGGGTGCTGCCGCCGACCTACGAACCCCGGGCCACCGGGCACGTGCCGGAGATGCACGAGCTCATCCTGAAGCTCATCGAGGGCGGGCACGCGTACCCGGCCGACGATGGTTCGGGCGATGTCTACTTCGACGTGAAGTCGTACTCGGACTATGGGGCCCTGTCCGGACAGCGACCGGACGCGATGCAGAGCGCCGACGACGGACCCGATCGTGCCAAGCGCGACGCCCGCGACTTCGCGCTGTGGAAGGGCGCGAAGCCGGACGAGGCAGTGGAGGCCCAGTGGCCCAGCCCGTGGGGTCGCGGCCGCCCGGGCTGGCACATCGAGTGCTCCGCGATGTGCTGGCGGTACCTCGGCCCGGAGTTCGACATCCACGGCGGCGGGCTCGACCTGGTCTTCCCGCACCACGAGAACGAGATCGCCCAGTCGCGCGCGGCGGGGCTGCCGTTCGCGCGCTACTGGGTGCACCACGGGCTGCTCAACCTCGGCGAGACCAAGATGAGCAAGTCAGTGGGTAACGTGCTCGACCTGGACGCGGTGACCGCGCTGGGGATCCGGCCGGTGGAGCTGCGCTACTACCTGGCGGCGCCGCACTACCGCTCGCGGATCGACTACTCCGACGAGTCGCTGCGCGAGGCCGCGGCGGGCTACCGCCGGCTCGAGGGCTTCGTCCAGCGCGCCGCCGAGCGCCTCGGCGCGGGCGAGCTCGGCCCACTGTGCGCGGACTTCGTCGAGGCCATGGACGACGACCTCAACACATCGCGGGCCCTGGCGAGCGTGCACGACGTCGTACGCGACGGAAACACCGCGCTCGCCGACGGAAACGACGACGCGGCGCGCGGCGCGCTCGGCAGCGCGCGGGCGATGCTCGCGGTACTCGGTCTCGACCCACTAGATCCACAGTGGACTGCGGTGGACGCCGGCGCCGGCCTGCGTGCGGTCGTCGACGCGCTGGTCTCGCTGGCGCTCGAGCAGCGCAACCAAGCCCGCGCTCGCAAGGACTGGGCGGCCGCCGACGCGATCCGGGATCAGCTCAAGCACGCCGGCGTGGTCGTCGAGGACACCCCGCACGGTCCACGATGGACGTTGGACGATGGCCGGTAACTCGCAGCGGCGCGGACGCCGCACGTCGAGTAAGGCCGGACCGCTCAAGGGATCCGGCGGGCAGCGCCGGGCCGGTCTGAAGGGCCGCGGCCGTACGCTGCCGGCCGACGAGCGGCCCTGGCACAAGGGGTACTCCGGCGACGAACCGCTGCCCGACCGCACGGCCTGGAAGCAGGAGAAGGAGCGGCGGGCCGCGGCGGCGCAGGGCCGCGCGCCGAAGGTCGGTACCCCCGGCTCGAAGCGGACCAGCAGCGCTCCGCGGGTCGCGCCGGGGCGCCGCGCCGCGCCCCCGAAGGACGCCCCGGAACTGCTGGTGGGGCGCAACCCGGTCGTCGAGGCGCTACGCGCTCAGGTGCCGGTGACCGCGTTCTACATCGCCCAGGGCATCGAAATCGACGACCGCGTCAACGAGGCGGTACGCATCGCCGGCAACCGCGGTATCGCGATCCTCGAGGTGTCCCGAGGTGAGCTCGACCGGATGACCGGCGGCATCCTGCACCAGGGGATCGCGGTCGCGGTACCGCCGTTCGGGTACGAGCCGTTCGAGGACCTACTCGCGGCCGCGGCCGAACACCCGCAGCCGTTGCTCGTGGCGCTGGACGGGGTGACCGATCCCCGTAACCTGGGCGCGGTGGTCCGGTCGGCGGCGGCGTTCGGCGCGCAGGGCGTGTTCCTGCCCGAGCGGCGGTCGGCCGGGATGACCGCTACCGCGTGGCGCACCAGCGCCGGAGCGGCAGCCCGGCTGCCGGTGGCCCGGGTGACGAATCTGACCCGGGCGTTGAAGGCATGCCAGGAGCGGGGCATGTTCACGGTCGGTCTGGACGCCGACGGCGAGACGTCGCTGTACGACCTCGAGGCCGCGGTCGGGCCGCTCGTCGTGGTGGTCGGCTCGGAGGGGCGTGGCCTGTCTCGTCTCGTCACTGCTACCTGTGACCTGACGGTCGGCATTCCGACAACGTCCACTGTGGAGTCGTTGAACGCCAGCGTGGCCGCTGCCGTCGCGCTCGCCGAGGTCGCCCGGCGCCGCGCCGCTTAACGACTCGATCCGCGGCGGGCCACCGCGTGCAGGGCGAGGATGACGTAGCCCGCCAGGATCGGTGCGGTGATCGGGACCATCGCGGACAGCAGGACCGCGACGCCGATCACCCCGCCGACGGCGAGCGCCCGGAGCGGGTGGCTGGAGGCCATTGCCCAGGCTCGACGTGCGGCTGGCAACCATCCACTGGCACCGGTCCGGCCGATCTCGACGACCGCGATCCCGGCCACGCCGGCCAGCGCGATCGCCACGAGCAGCGTCACGACGAAGACCACGGCGCCACCCGGTACCGCACCGGTGCGCGTCGCCCAGAGGTCGAGACCGAGCAGCACAGCGGCGACGAGGGCGATCAGCGTGACCGGTACCCCCGGCAAAATCGCCCGGGCATAGCGCCGCGCGGTGGTCGCCAGCTCGGGCCAGCGACCATCGGTGTACCGGTCATGGATGGCCGCGCTCGCGGTCGCCACCGCGGCTCCGGCCGTCACGACCGGCAGCGACGCGACGATGACGAGGATTCCGACGAACGCAAGGTCGGCGGCGTCGCGCAGGGTGTCCCGCCAGTCCGCTCGGCGGGCGGGGACGGGGTCGTCAGCCCTTGAGACCACTGGTGTTGATCCCCTCGACCAGCATCCGCTGGAACGCGACGAAGAACAGGAACACCGGCAGCAGCGAGAGTACCGACATGGCGAACATCGGCCCGACCGAACTCTGCCCGGTCGAGTCGATGAACAGCGTCATCGCCACCGGCACGGTGTACTTCTCCAGATCGCTGAGGTAGACGAGCTGGCGGAAGAACTCGTTCCAGGTCCAGATGAACGAGAAGATCGCGGTGGTGACGAGCGCCGGACGGCTCAACGGCAGCAGGACGTACCGGAAGACACCGAACGGGCCGCAGCCGTCGATCCGGGCCGCGTCGTCCAGCTCGCGCGGGATGCCGCGCATGAACTGGACCATCAGGAAGACGAAGAACGCCTCGGTGGCCAGGAAGTGCGGTACGACCAGCGGGGCGATCGTGCCGACCCAGCCGAACGTCTTGAACAGGATGAACTGCGGAATGATCAGTACGTGGCCGGGCAGCAACAGCGTGCCGATCATGATGGCGAACCACATTCCCCGCAACGGGAAACGCAGCCGGGCAAAGGCGTACGCCGCGAACAGGCAGGAGATGATGTTGCCGATGATCGCCAGCGCCGCGATGAGCGCGCTGTTGAGGAAGAACCGGCCGAACGATACGTCGAAGTGGGTCCAGCCCTCCGAGTAGTTGCCTGGCGTGAATACGTCCGGGATGGCGGAGGTGTTCGACAGGATCTCCTGCTGAGACTTGAACGAGCTGCCGACCATCCACGCCAGCGGGTAGAGCACGATCGCCAGGATCACCAGCAGGACGACCAGCCGGGCGGCTTCCTGAAGGGCACCGCGAGCCCGTTCCGGAGTCGAAGCCGCGGCCGTTTCCGTGATGGTCACCGGTCGTCTCCGTCCGCGTAGTGGACCCAGTACCGGCCCGTGCTGAAGAAGATGGCGGTGATCACCGCGATCGCGGCGAGGAACACCCAGGCCATCGCGGCCGCGTAGCCCATCTCGTACTCGGTGAACCCTTTGATGTAGAGGTTCAACGTGTACATCAGCGTCGAGTCGATGGGTCCGCCGGTGCCGCCGCTGATGACGAACGCCGCGGTGAAGCCCTGGAACCCGTGGATGGTCTCCAGTACCAGGTTGAAGAAGATGACCGGGGACAGCATCGGCAAAGTGATGTGCCAGAACCTGCGCATCCGGCCGGCGCCGTCGACCGCGGCCGCCTCGTACAGCTCGGTGGGGATCTGCTTGAGGCCGGCCAGGAAGATGACCATCGGGGCACCGAACTGCCAGATCGCCAGCACCATCAGGGTGCCGAGCGCCCAGGTCGGGTCGTTGACCCAGGGCTGGCCCTGGATGCCGAAGATGCCGAGAAAGCCGTTGACCGCGCCTTCCCGGTTGAACATGCTGCGCCAGATCATCGCCAGTGCAACGCTGCTGCCGAGCAGCGACGGCAGGTAGAACAGCCCGCGGAACACACCCACGCCGCGCCGCTCGCGGTTGAGCAACAGGGCAACCCCGAGCGCGGCGGCCAGCTTGAGCGGCACGGCGATCAGCGCGAACTTGACCGTCACCTGTACGGCGTGCCAGTACGACTGGTCCTGGGTGAACATCCGCCGGTAGTTGGCCAGCCCGACCCACTTCACCTCGTTCAACGGGGTCAGGACCTCGTAGTCGGTGAAGCTCAGGTACAGCGAGATGAGCATCGGGATGGCCGTGATGCCGAGCAGGCCGAGGAGCCAGGGCGACAGGAAGACGTACCCGGCGAGGCCCTCCCGCCGCGGCCCCCGTCCGCGCCCCCGCCGTCGGGCGGGGGCGCGGGCGGGCCGTTGCGGCTCGACCGTCGGCGAGGGTGCCGTGGTCAGTGCCATTACTTCGCCAGGGCCGCCTTGACCACGGCCAGGAAGTCCGCCGCGGCCTTCTCCGGAGTAGCCCGGTTGAACTGCACGTTCTCCGCCGCCTTGATGAGCTCGGAACGCATCGTGCTGTGGCCCTTCGGCGGCACCTGCGGCGCCTGGCCGAACTTGCCCGCCAGCTCGTTCTCGACCTGGATCGACAGCTTCATCGCCGGGTCGGTCACGCTGTCGTTGACGGCCTTGCGAACGTCCAGGTTGGACGGTAGGCCGCGGTCGGTGCCGAGTACCTTGCCGGCCTCGACGTCGTTGGCGAGGAAGTTGATGACGTCGACCGCCACGTCCTTCGCCGCGCAGTTCTTGAAGACGGACAGGTACATCGACGCGCGGCCCCACTGCGCGCTCGGGTTGCCGGGGTACGAGATGACACCCAGCTCGTCCTTGGTGTTCTTCTTCAGCTCCGGCATCTGGTTGACCCATACCCAGGAGGTAGCGGCCTTGCCGGTGACGACGAGCTGCTTGGTGATGTCGGTCGCGTTGCCCTCGTGGATGACGTCCGGCGTGGGCGTGGCGCCGCGGTCCCGGGCGCCCTTCCACAGGGTGAACCACGCCGCCACGTCGGCCTCGGTGAAGCCGGGCTCCTTACCCTTGTACAGATCCTTGCCCTGCTGGCGCAGCCAAACCCAGAACGCCTTGTAGTCGGCGCTCGGGTCCATCGTGCCGGGTACCTTGGCGACCTTCGAGACGTTCTCCGCCCAGGTGATGAACTCTTCCCAGCTCATCCCGACCGTCGGCTCCGGCAGGTTGTTCTTCTGCAGCAGGGTCTTGTTGTAGACGAGCCCCTGGGTGTTCTCACCGAACGCGACACCGGCCAGCTTGCCGTCCACCACGCCGTACTTCCACAGGCTCTCCGGGAACTTGGTCAGGTCGAGCTTGCCACTGTCCTTGTAGGACGTCAGGTCCAGGGTCGCGCCGCGGTCTGCGTACTCGGTCAGGTAGTTGTCGTCGATCTGGTAGATGCACGGCGCGTCGCCGCCGGTGATGAGCGTGGCCAGCTTGTCGAAGTAGCCCTGGTTGGCTTGCCAGGTCTTCTTGAATGTCACGTTCGGGTGCTTCGTGGTGTATAGCGCCAGCGCTTGCTCGGTCAGCTTGGCGCGGCCCTCGCCGCCCCACCAGAAGATGCTCAGCTCGACCGGATCGGTGGACTGCGGGCTCGGGCCGCCGGCGTTGTCGTTGCCACACGCGGCGGAGCCGAGGGCGAGAGGCAGCACCGCGACCGCGGCCACGAGGGCACGGAGGGCGCGGCGAGAGGTACGGTGGTCGCGCGCTGGCTGCGCGGTCACCGCCGGAGAGGTTGCGGGGTGCATGGCGCTCACTCCTTGGAGTAGGACGCGACGACTCCGGTGGCGGCCATAGCCGCGTTGCCCGGGCCCGCATGCGCGTGCGGGCCCGGGCCCGTCGAGTCGCGGATTACCAGGTGGGTTTGAAGAGATACCTGTGCGGTGGTGCGGCGGTCGTCCCCGGAGATGGTTCGTGCTCCGCCCCGTCCTAGCCGGGCGGACCAGGAACTGTCCTGCTGCAGGAGCATGTCGACGGCCGCCCGCCCGGCGGCCGCGGTTGGCGTGGCCACCGTCGTCAACTTGGGACGCGTGAGCCGGCTCAGCGCGATGTCGTCGATGCCGACCACGCTGATGTCCTCCGGCACGCGCAGCCCGAGGCGGTCGAGCCCTTCGATGAGCCCGATCGCCATGAGGTCGTTGTAGGCCAGTACGGCGGTGACTCCGGCGCGGCGTACGTGTTCCGCTGCCGCACCACCGCCTTCCTCGGTCGGCGCGTTCGGACCGAGCGTGGTGAGGGCGATGTCGGAGGCGCGTGCCGTACCGGTCGCCGCCCGCCGGATCTCGCGGTTGGTCCACGAGCCCCGCGGCCCGCCCAGCAGGGCGATGTCGCGGTGGCCCAGGGCTGACAGGTGTTCGACGGCGAGTCGTGCGCCGTGACCCACGTCCATGACGACCGCGGGTAGGCCTGCGACGAGGCGGTTGATGACGACGAGCGCCACCTCGCGGCTGAGCTGTTCGATCAGGCTGTTGTTCATGCGCGGGCTGCACAGCAGGATGCCGTCCACCTGCTTGGCCAACGCCAGCACCAACTCTTCCTCGACGAGCGCGTCCTCGTTCGTATCCGCGACGAAGACGTGGTAGTCACGATTGCGGGCCTGGCTCTCCGCGGCTTTGATCAGTGGTGGAAAGAACGGGTTGGCGATATCGGCCACGATCAGGCCGATATTGTGGGTGCGGCCGGTGATCAGCGCGCGGGCTGCCCGGTTCGGCCGGTAGCCGAGGTTCTCCGCGGTCGCCAGCACCCGGCTACGGGTGTCCGGATTGACCAGGTGCGGCGCCGAGAACGTCCGGGACACGGTGGAGATGTGCACGCCGGAGGCCCGCGCGACGTCTCGAATCGTGGCCGGCATTGCTGCCCTTCCGGTGGCCGTGGTCACTCAGTGGGCCAATTAATGCAAACGGTTGCGCGAGTGTCAACCAGTGAAAGTAACAGGTTAGTTTCAGGGCAGCCCCTTCGACGTGCATTTATCTCCGCAAAGAAGGGCGTTCTAGGGCAGTTTTGGTCGGGGCCGTTGACGAGAGTACCCCGCGCGTGGTTACTTCTCCTGCAAACCTTTGCATCGCGGAGAGGCAGACGCCGATGCGATACGCGATCGTGGGGACCGGCTCCCGCGCAGAGATGTACGTGCGCGCGCTGGCCGTCGATCGCACCGGTACCGCCGCCGACGCCGAGCTCGTGGCGCTCGCCGATGTCAACCCGCGGCGCGTCGAGGTATACAACCGGCTGCTGGTTTCACATGGCCGCGATGCGGTTCCGGCGTACCTGGCCAGCGACTTCCGGGCCATGCTCGACAAGGAGCAGGTCGACGTCGCGATAGTGTCCACAGTGGACAGGACGCACGACGAGTACATCGTCGCCGCGCTCGAAGCCGGACGGGACGCGATCACCGAGAAGCCGATGACGGTCGATGCCGCCCGCTGCCGGCGGATCCTCGACGCGGTGGAGCGTACCGGGCGCCGGGTCACCGTGACGTTCAACTATCGCTACAACCCGTTGCATGAGCGAGTGAAGGAGCTGCTCCGCGAGGGTGCGATCGGCGAGGTCGGCTCCGTGCACTTCGAGTGGCTGCTCGACGTCCAACACGGCGCTGACTACTTCCGCCGCTGGCACCGCGAGAAGGCCAACTCCGGCGGGCTGCTCGTGCACAAGGCCAGCCACCACTTCGACCTGGTCAACTGGTGGCTCGGCGCCGAGCCGGTCGAGGTGTACGCGTACGGCCGGCTGTTCGTGTACGGCGACGCGGGCGGGGAACGACACGGGTACGCCCGCGACTACGAGCGGGCCCATGGCGCCCCCGCGGCCGAGGACGACCCGTTCGCACTGCGGCTGGCCGACGACCCTCGCCTGCGCGAGCTGTACCTCGATGCCGAGGCCGAGGACGGGTACTTGCGGGACCGCAACGTCTTCGCCCCCGGCGTGACCATCGAGGACGACATGGCGGTACTCGTGCGCTACTCGACCGGCGCCACGATGACGTACCACCTCACGGCGTACGCGCCGTGGGAGGGCTACCGCATCGCGTTCAACGGCAGCCGCGGGCGGTTGGAGCTGGACGTCGTCTCGAACGACCGGGTCACCGGGTCCCCGCTGCATGGTTCGTCGTTGCGGGTGCGCGAGCTTTGGAAGGCGCCCGTCGACGTCGAGGTCCCCGGCTACGCCCGCGAGGGCCATGGCGGTGCGGATGCCCGGATGACCGCCATGCTGTTCGGCGGCCCGGACCAGCCGGCCGATCCGCTCGGGCGGAGCGCGAGCGAGCGGGACGGCGCCCTGTCCCTGCTGACCGGCTTGGCGGCGAACGCCTCGCTGGACAACGGCCGGCCGGTGCCGGTCGCCGACCTACTGGCGCTATGAAGGAGCGGGAGCCCGTGTCAGATCTGCTGTTCCCCGCCGATCCCACACAGCGCGCGTTGGCTCGCGAGCTCTACGCCCACGCGCGTAGCCTCCCGCTCATCTGTCCACACGGCCACGTCGATCCGGCGATCCTGGCCAACGACCTGCCGTTCCCCGATCCGGCTCGGCTCATCATCGTGCCAGACCACTACGTGACCCGGATGCTGCTCAGCCAAGGCATTCCACCGGACGCCCTCGGTGTGCCCACAGTGGACGGCAGTCCGGTCGAGGAGGACGGCCGGACCATCTGGCGTACCTTCGCGCGGCACTGGTACCTGTTCCGCGGCACGCCGTCCAGGCTGTGGCTGGAGCAGACCTTCACCGACGTGTTCGGCCTCCGTACGCCGCTGCGGCCCGACAACGCCGACGAGGTGTACGACGCGCTCGCCGCCCGGCTGGCCGAACCCGAGTTCCGACCGAGGGCCCTGTTCGAGCGGTTCAATATCGAGGTACTCGCCACCACCGAGTCCCCTTTGGACGACCTCGGGCAACACGCAAAGCTCGCCGCCGACGGTTGGAGCGGGCCTGGCGGTCGGGTCATCACCACCTTCCGCCCCGACGACGTGGTGGACATGGACTGGCCTGGCTGGGCCGAGCGAGTCGGCCGGCTGGGGGAAGTCGCCGGGGTCGACACCGGCGACTTCGCCGGCTACCTCGACGCGCTGCGTACCCGACGGGAGGCGTTCATCGCGGCCGGAGCCACCTCCTCGGATCACGGCCACCCGACGGCCCGGACACTCGTTCTCGACCCGGCGGACGCCGCCGCACTGTACGAGCGCGGGCTGCGCGGTGAGGCGAGCGCCGACGACGCGGAGGCGTTCCGCGCGCACATGCTGGTGGAGTTCGCCCGGATGTCCATTGCGGACGGTCTGGTGATGCAGCTGCACCCCGGCTCGGTACGCAACCACAACCGGTGGCTGCACGCCACCCACGGTCGGGACGTCGGCGGGGACATCCCGCAGGCGACCGACTACGTACACGGCCTCGCCCCGCTGCTCGAGGCGTACGGCGCCGACAGCCGGCTCCGGCTGGTGGTGTACACATTGGACGAGACCACGTTCACCCGCGAACTGGCCCCGCTGGCCGGCGGGTACCCCGCCCTGTACCTCGGCGCACCGTGGTGGTTTCTCGACTCACCGGAGGGCCTGCGCCGGTTCCGCGAAACCGTCACCGAGAGCGCCGGTTTCTACAACACCGCCGGGTTCGTCGACGACACGCGAGCCTTTTGCTCGATCCCGGTACGGCACGACGTCGCTCGCCGGATCGACGCGGGCTTCCTCGCCCGGCTGGTCGCCGAGGGCCGGTTGCCACTCGACGAAGCAGCGGAGACCATTGTGGACCTCGCGTACGAGCTGCCGAAGAAGATCTTCAAGGTGGGCGGATGAGTCGGATTCTCGCGGTCGATGTGCACGATGTCCGGTTCCCCACGGCCGCGGCCGGGGACGGGTCGGACTCGGTGAACCGCGGCGACTATTCGGCCACCTATGTGGAGCTGCGTACCGAGGACGGCCCGACCGGAGCCGGGCTCACATTCACCAACGGGCGCGGCAACGAGATCACCTGCGCGGCGGCTTCCGCTCTAGCCCACCATGTGACCGGGCGTACCGTCGAGGACATCTTCGACGAGCCCGTGGCGTTCTGGCGATCGTTGACGGCAGATCCCCAACTGCGTTGGCTCGGCCCGGAGAAGGGCGTCATCCATATGGCGACCGGCGCGCTGGTCAATGCGGTGTGGGACCTGCGCGCGAAGCTGGCCGGCGTACCGATCTGGCGCCTGCTCGCCGAGATGCCCGCCGCCGACCTCGTGCGGTGCGTCGACTTCCACCACATCAGCGATGCCATCACTCCCGACGAAGCCGTGGCGATCCTCGCCAAGGGCGAGGTGGGCATGGCCGACCGCGAGCGGGAGCTGGCGGCTACCGGTTTCCCCTCGTACACGACGTCGGTGGGCTGGCTCGGCTACCCGGACGAGAAGGTGCGGTCGCTGACCCGCGAGGCGTACGCCGCCGGCTGGCGCGCGATGAAGATGAAGGTCGGCGGTCCCCTCGAAGACGATGTCCGGCGGGCTCACCTGATCCGTACCGAGATCGGCCCGGACGCGCTGCTGATGATGGACGCCAACCAGATTTGGGACGTCGACGAGGCGATCGCGAACATGTCGTCGTTGGCCGCGGTCGACCCGTACTGGATCGAGGAGCCGACGCACGCCGACGAC